>Ga0209417_1000733_pt1 | contig 70713 bp, 65 predicted proteins | sample RifGroF2_FD_184002 | JGI IMG/M metagenome (GOLD analysis project Ga0209417, IMG submission 184002) | Groundwater microbial communities from Rifle, Colorado, USA - Groundwater F2 (SPAdes) (version 2) | ecosystem: Environmental > Aquatic > Deep subsurface > Groundwater | place: Rifle, Colorado... | reverse complement strand
AACTCTGGATATGAGACCTCCAATCGCTGTATATTTTAACTTGTTCTACAAATCCCGCCTCATCTCAGGGGTGCCCTCGAGACTATGGAACCGCACACACAATTGTGTCGAACAACAAGAAACGCTAAAATAATACCGACTCAATGGTACTAGGCCCGACTGGACAGCCAACCTAGAAAAATTATAACTATACTGTTTTACCTATTTTTTCGTAGCAGTAGCATGTTCAGGAGCGCCGCGACTAGGGGTCATGTTAGGCTGCGCTCGGCCTGAAATTTGTGGCCCAGGCGAAGTATCAGGGAGGGCTTCTAAAGCATCTTGCAAGGCGGTGGCTTTTGGCATGGGGGGTAATTCGACCACATCGCTTTTTGGTGTAGGAGGAGTTGGAGTTGGTGCGGCATCGGTGTCTAATTCCGCTTCTAATCCTTCAAGAAGATCTTTGATAGTAGCAGTTTGCGAAGGCATAATTTAAGATTAAAAAGAATAAAAGTTAATTACTGATGAAGTTTTTCTGGATAGGCAACCGCATAGGCTTTATCATACAGTGTTCTTTTTTCGGTGTCTTCAAGAATTTCCCAAGCAAACGCTAATTGCTCAAATCCTTGATTATCCGTTCCACCATTACGATCGGGATGAGCCCTTCTTGATTTTCTGTGGTAAGCTTTTTTTATTTCCACAGTATCGCTTCCATAGGGTACTTCTAAGAGTTCATAAAAATCAATCAAAACTCCATTAACACCAATCCATTCCCTGGGAACATTGATCGTTTCTCCGACATCTTCAGCAATCATTTGTTCTTGAATGGTTAGGAGTGCTTGAAATGTCGCGAGACAAGAAACTGCCTGGCTAAATAAAGTGCTCGAGGGGATTTTTTCGGCGGCACCAATTGCCCTCAAAAGCGCTTCGTATGCTTCTAAGGCCTTACCAAAAAGACGCAAATTACCTAGACGTTCGCTCGCTAGCCCTTGGAATATTGCTTGGCATTGACTAGCTAACGCCTCGATTTCTTGAAAGGAAATTAAAGCTACAAGAGCTTCACCTTCTGGCTCAGTGGCGTTATTTCTGGCCATAACTACAGCACTCTCGATTTCTTGGGCTACTTCCTGGAGATGTTTTAATAATCGTTCTCTTATCAAAATGATATCGCTATTCGCTCTGGCGGCTGTGCTTAGCTTGGCCGCAGCCTCTTTGAGGGCAGCCTGACTTTGTGCTAATTCCCCCTTAAGGGATTCCAATTCGGCCCTCAATTGAGTAATTTCACTTTCTAGTCTTGCGTTGGTTGCGAGGGATGCTGCTGCTTCTGAATTATCAACGCCGGGCGCTATATCGGGATCCGATACGCTTTGATCAGCAGGTTTTTTTAACATCTCCAAATCGGCAATACGCTCTTTTAATGCTACGACTGTTTTTTTAATTTTTAGGAGTAGGGTTTTGGCGCCAGTAGCAGTTGGATCACTTAAAATTTGCACTAGGGGTCCCAGAATATCTTCTGGAGGCACGCCTATTGCATCGGAAATTTCCTTACTTAAGTGTAATGTTCCGTTTAGAGTTTCCTGGACACGTTCAGATACTGTTGCGGCAACATCATCTACTTCTTGAGCTACAGCTTCTTCAATCAAGAGGACTAGTGCTCGCATTCCTTCATCTAGTTCCTTTTCCAATGGGGGCATATACTATTTAATTTAGATTAAAAGACCTTTGGGGTTTTTAGTGGAACTAATGCGAAGAGCTCGTGTTACGACTTCACCAGCTAGTTTTTTAAAGGCGGTATGGGCAGAGATAGCTGCAGCCCCCGGATTCCCTTGTGGTTGATTCTGATTAGCTGTGTCGGCAGCATTGACCAGCTCTTCGATTAAGGGATTTAATACGGATGAATCTCCTACGGTAACTTTTTCCAGATCTAAAAAGACCCCCCTTTTAAAGAGATCTGCTACCTTAACTAACGTATCTCGGTCGTTGATAGAGGAACCTTCGCTGGGAACATACGCGATAACAACGGCAGTGTCCGTTTTATTGATTTTTTCAATTGTTGCAGCAAGATTTTCTGTACCAGGGATAGCATCAGTAAAAACAATGACTAGATTTGAAGTTCCTTCTGTATGTAGGTCAGGCACTAGCCTTTCTAAATACTGATTTAAAGTTGATGCCCAGCCGTTGGTTGGTTGGTGTCCACTAGTTAGGATTCTAGACGATTGTTTCGTTTCAATGAAGTTATTTCCACCAAAAACTCCGAAATTAATTGTTGCAGTAGGTGATTGAGCAATAACTGCTCTTGTGATAGCGGAAGACTCTTCTCTAAGAGTTGCATCAAGAGCAGTCGTCGAGCCAGAATAATCCACAGCGAGATATACCGAAAGAGGTTTTCTTCGCAAAGTTTCCAGTCTAGCCGCCTGTGCTCCTTGAACGGCTTGCTTTGTCCTGGCTAATTGGTTTTGGACATAGGGGGATAAAGCTGTCTCAGTTCCCTTCCCCAGCCTAGCTAGTTCATGTTTAGCTTCTGGCCTTCTTATGGCTATTTGATTATTTTCAGCAGGAACAATTTCGTGGGACATAACAAATAAATAAAAATAACGGAAAGATGACAAAATATGGCCTTATTAGTGATTTGTCAAGATTTTGCAATAAATATTATTGACTTTTTGTCAATAATAGTATTTGATATAGTCTTTTTTAAAAAATCACTATGGATCGAGTGCCTGAGCTAGGAGAAGGCTTACAAATGGGGCTGTTGCCCTGGTTTTTATCAGGTACAGAGATGCAAGATTCATCTCCCTTACGCTGGTCAGATGCGCCTCAAACAATTGAGGATTTAGAGCAACGCTTTGGGATAGCAACTAGCGAAGTGAGGAAAGAATTTAATCTTTTTTCAACTAATCCAGGGGAAATACTAGAGGAGATAGCCTTAACTGCTAATAATGGAGTATTAGTAAAATTAGTAGCTTGTTTATTACCTGATGAACTTCTTCATCACTTCATAAGTGTTAGCTTTCACGGGAAGTGTAATTTTTTTAGGTTAGTTGGGGGAAGTCTCGAACCCGCAAAAGTTAAGGGTTTGCTTACGATGCCCTCTCTTCCAAAATACCTAGAGGAAGATATGAATTACAGAGGGACTAGGCTCTCTGGGCAAGGGACGAATTTAGATATTTTAGCGGAATGCGCCTGCGATCTACCAGCTAGTATAAATGATATAACACCGGCAGATGTTACAAATTGGATTGTCTCTAAAATTAAATGCAATCAACCTCCTTTGAAGGTAATGTTCTATTATTGGTTCAGGTTACGAGGTACGGAATCCTTTTTGGAGGCAGTTGATGCGGTGGAGCAATGTATTTTAGATTATTATGAAGAACAATTCCCGATAATATTTAATTGGGCAGATGCAGCGCGCGCCAGTTTTAATTCTCACGGTGGCCTAAGTAGGTTGTTTAATGCTGTCTTCGATAACCCCTCCTCATTTCCTAATCCTCTTGAAATGAAGGAATGGATTCCTTCCTGTGGTATTTTAATGGGTGGCGCAGGCCTTGACGTGGCATTTCCTTTAAGGGAAAAAAAGTTCGATAAACATCAACAATATTTTAAAAGATTTGATTTTGAAAATTTACCGCCAGAGCAATTAGCGGAAATTGTTGCTTTTGCTTCGGATGGGTATGAAGAGGTAGAAAGATGGTCGTCAGCAGAAGAAATAGCTGCTCATCCTGTTTCTTTTAAAGGTTTTGATAATATTGATAGTATCATTTTTCAATATTTGAATCAGGATCAACCTGGAAGTTCAATTTTCCCCCTCCTTTTTGCAGGAATACTTAGGGATATGTCTTTAGTGAATTTGGGGAAAATACAAGAAATTTTAATTCCAAGGTTTTCTGATGGAAAAGTTAAAAGGGAACTACAAGCTAAAATTGATCAGGCTATTTTATTTAGGTCATTATCTGAGCGCGTTGATATTCCCTTATTACATCGAATTTTTTCTAGTCAAGATCAAAGGTTAGATGGGCTGATGATGGTTTTTCCAGATTTAATTCGAGAGTTTAGCCCAGATAATTTGCGAGCTATAAAACAAGAAATTCTCCTTATTTTAGATAGAGATTTAAGGAATAGACTAATTTTGATGGTTAATCAAGCACTCCTTAAAGAGGTGATTTTGGTTGGCATTGAAGGATCAATTTTACTGGATGCATCAAGGGGTAGAGATGAGGGACAGGTGGCTGCTGCGTTACCTGATCATGGAGATTTATTGAGAGAAGTTGGTCCCAAATCTGTAGAGATTTATGCTGAACGAGCCCTAGTAGGGCAAGCTCTAAGGGGTGTCTTAGGTGGGGATGCTTTAACTGAATTTTTGGCCAGTCATCAGGATACAATGCGTCCTGGAGAACTGCTTCATCCAGCAGGATATAGTGATGCACCTCACCGAGAAATTATTCGTTTATATGGAGATTCACCGGATTTACTTTGTTTCTTACAATTTGCTACTTTGTTAATATATCGGGGATTGTCCCCTTTGAAAGTTAAAGATGAAGTTGGACGTCTGGCTGAATTTTCTCGGCGAACTAGTCATCCTGCTTTGTTAACTTCCGGCATCGAATTAGAATGTATTGGAAGAGATATGGAGGGGAATAGGGTTATTAACCCTGACTTATATCAATGGCTTTTAAATGTTCTCCCTATGGGGGGGGATCGTTATGCTAATGAAGTTATGACTTCTCCTACAGGGAGTTTTGGAATGCAGTCGTTGTTATTGGCACTTCTTGTTGATGAAAGGTTTGGTTTTTTAGATAAATCGGCCATTTTTAAAAACCGCGGCTTGATTTCCCCTATTTATTCGGTTCATATGAATATCGCTTTACCGAAAGATGTCCCCTTAAGGGAAGCTCGGGAATGGGAATTCGTGATGTCGTCCTCCTTAAGCAGATTAAATAGAATTGCTTGCGGCTTAACTCATCCTCAGTTTAATTTTGGGCGTGCGGACATTGTTAAGCGCTCTTGGCATAGGGGGTCTTTGCTAGATGTTTTTGGAGATAAAGATCCGCAGGTAAAAATTGAATTTCATGGTGTCCAATTGGATTCTAAGGGTGAACATGAAAAGCGTTTATTTTATCTGCAATTATTGGCATCTGCAGCGGTTCATTATGTTAGAGTACGGCAAGCTCAAACCACAATTTCCCCAACTACTGGCCGTTTAGCTGAAATTTATCATGATATGATGAAGAAAATTTTTACTTTAGGAGACTATGATTGGAAAGAAGCTTTTGCGCTTGAACAACACTTTGGGCAGGCGATTCAAGCAGAATTAGGAATCATGGATCCTATTAAGGATGGCGGAATTTTAAGAACTTTATGGCAAAATCAAGCACGCTAATTATCCAAGAATAGGATAATTTTGACACTAACATCGTATCGAGATATGATAATTGCACCAATGTTGCAATTATGAATAAAGAATCTCTTTATAAAAATATTCGTGCCCAAGGAGGAAGAGTTACAAAGATTCGCAGGGAACTTGTTCGGATTTTGACGAATTTAGGTTGTCTAATTTCACAAGCCGATATTTTGATTTATTTAAAAGAAAAAAATATGTTTCCAAATCGGTCAACCGTTTACCGAGAACTACGATTTCTTTCTGAAAACGGCATTGTTATCAAAAACACAATTGCCGGAGTTAATTATTACGAAACGCCGCACGATCACCATCATCACCTAGTTTGTTTAGGCTGCAATTCAATAAATAAGGTTGAGATGCCTAGCCATTTGGGGTATCAAGAAAAAAGAATTGCCAAAGAAAATAAATTCTATATTAGGAACCATTCGCTTGAATTTTATGGCTACTGTTTTAGCTGCCAGCCTCGCTTTATTACTATTTAAGAAATTATGAAAAAAGCATTATTCGCCTTGGCTGTTGTTAGCTTAATTGTGGTCGGAATTTTAAGGGCGTCACCTGTATCCAGGTCGCCTGAAAGTGATTTTCAAAAAATAAAAATTACTACTACGCTTTTTTCTTTATACGATTTTGCTAAAAACATCGGCCAAGATAAGGTCGAAATCTTACTACTTCTCCCCCCGGGGATTGAAGCTCATTCTTTTGAACCCACTCCAAGTAATATCGTCACCATAAACGAATCAGACCTTTTTATTTACAGCGGGAAATTTATGGAACCCTGGGTCGATGATTTAATTGCTGGAATGAAAGAAGGAAGTGCACTTATTTTGAATGCAAGTAGGGGAGTGGAATTGATGGTCAAAAAGGAGCATGATCAAACAGATGTTGACCCGCATTTCTGGCTTAATTTTGATAATGCAAAAATCGTGGTCGATCATATTGCCCAAGCTTTATCCGAAGTAGATCCTTATAATGCTTCTTTTTATCAAAAAAACGCCCAAGGATACAAAGAACAATTAGGGCAACTCGATTTTGAATATCAAGACACCCTGCTCAGTTGCCAAAGCAAAAAAATTATTTACGGAGGGCATTATGCTCTCGGGTACCTGGCTAAAAGGTACGGGCTAATTTACACAGCTGCACAAGGTCTTGCCCCTGATGCTGAACCTACGGTAAATGATTTAATCGCCTTAGTGACTCAAATCAATGAAAATGATTTTAAATATATTTTTTATGAAGAATTGGCCAGCCCGAAAATCGCGGAAACTCTAGCCAAAGAAACTGGGGCCAAAATGCTTTTATTACATTCGGCTCACAATTTATCAAAAAAAGATTACGAAAATAATGCCACGTTTCTTTCTTTGATGAGAAATAATCTTGCTAATCTTTCTGTCGGATTAAATTGCTCAAATTAAAATGAATGAGATTATTATTGATGTCAAAAATGTTTCAATTCGTTTTGGCCAGAATAAGGTCATAGACGATATATCTTTTCAAGTAGAAAGGGGAGATTTTATCGGACTTGCAGGCCCGAACGGCGCTGGGAAAACCACGTTGGCAAAAGCCATATTATGTCTTTTGCCACTTGAATCCGGTACCATTACTTTATTTGGCCAACATGGAGCCAGATTTAATTATTTTTCAAAAATTGGCTATCTTCCGCAAAAAAATTCTAACCTTAATTCTATTTTTCCTGCATCTGTTGAGGAGGTTGTCTCACTTGGGCTTTTAGCTGCCAAAAAAATTCCAAAAGTTATTACCAAAAGTGACCAAAGTAAGGTGCGAAAAACTCTTGGAGAACTTGGGATTTTAAAGTTAAAAAATAAAATGCTTTCCGAATTATCCGGGGGGCAACAACAGCGAGTATTATTAGCCCGAGCCCTTGTCTCAGAACCGGAACTTCTCGTTTTTGATGAGCCATCTACAGCGCTTGACCCGGCCTCAAGAAATAATTTTTTTCGCTTGATTCGCACCTTGAATAGGAAAAAGGGGATTACCATAATCCTAATCACCCACGATACCGGGTATATCGGGAATTATGCCAATAAATTATTGTATATTGATCGTAGGCTTGTCTATTTTGGTGAAATATCAGCTTTTTGTAAGCCCAAAAAGGGTGGTCATTTTTTTGAAAAAACCGATAATCATATTATTTGGCATCAGCATAATTAACATGGAAATAATAAACTTTTTACAATATTCATTTGTCCAAAAGGCATTTCTCGCTGGTTCCTTTGTAGCCGTGGTTTGTTCGATTTTAGGGTTATTTTTGGTTTTAAGAAAAATGTCCTTAATCGGAGACGGACTTTCTCATGTGAGCTTTGGAGCTATTGCTCTCGGATTATTTTTTGGCTTTTATCCTTTCTATGTTGCCATTCCGGTGGTCATGATCGCTTCTTTTTTTATTCTAAAAATAAGCGAAAAAGCTAAGATTTACGGGGACGCTGCAATCGGCATTGTTTCTTCCGTTGGTATTGCGGGAGGCGTTATTTTGGCAAGTGCTTCAAATGGTTTTAATGTGGATCTTTTTAGTTACCTATTTGGAAATATTTTGGCCATAAGTAATACCGAGGTAATTTTATCGATAGTGTTGTCACTTATTGTTATGATTTTAGTTTATGTTTTTTATTGGGATTTATTTTCAGCCACCTTTGATGAGGAATATGCCAAAACAACCGGAGTGAAAACGAATTTTATAAATATACTCATTGCCTTTTTGACCGCAATTACGGTTATTTTGTCTGTTAAGATGGTTGGTGTCATGTTGGTCTCCGCTCTCCTTATTCTTCCGGCAGTAACTGCCCTGCAACTATCTAAAAAATTTCAGGTAGCATTACTGATGAGTAGTTTTATTTCTCTTTTCAGTGTTCTTTTGGGAATTACTTTTTCTTTTTTTCTCGATCTTCCCACTGGAGCCATGATTGTGATGATGAATTTTTTATTTTTTTGTTTAACATTTTTTTACCGGAAAGTTTTCGACTAGGGATTGGTTGATTGCAATTATTGGCATCTGGACAGCCTTCACAAAGGTTTTCGCAATTGTTAAAAGGTTTTTTAAGATATAGAAAAATGTAACGGATTGCTAGGAAGACGACGCTTGAGATTAAAATAATTTCAATTAGAGACATTTTTATTAATTAAATCCTAATAATGAACCACCTTGATAAACAATAAATGCCATTATCCAGGCGACTGCGGTTGTGTAAAAAATCACAAAGATAGCCCATTTCCATGAATTAAGCTCTCTTTTGATAATCGCGATGGTTGGTAGACAGGGAACATATAGTGAGACAAATACCATAAAGGCGTAAGCTGATAATGGTGTAAAATTATCTTTTAAGGCCTGTGAAACTGATTGAGTATTTTCAATATTTACGCCATATAAAGTGCCAAAAGTGCTTACGATGATTTCTTTTCCGGCCAATCCAAATAATAAGGCTACTGAGGATTCCCAGTTTCCAAAACCGAGAGGTTCGAAAATAGGAGAGGCGATTTCTCCCATTTTACCAGCTAGGCTTTTGTTCGATCCATAATCAACCCCGACTGGCAAACTAGACATAAGCCAAATGATTATGGAAAATGCCAAGATAATGGTTCCTGCTTTTTTTATAAAAAGCCATATTTTCCCCCAGGCATGCAGTAGTATTCCCTGCAGCGCTGGGTATCGGTAGGGAGGTAATTCAATAACAAAAGGCGATGAGGTGGTTTTCAAAAGGATTTTTTTAAAAATAAGTCCGGCTAAAATTGCGATAAAAATTCCGAGTAAATACATTGAAAAAACAATGAGCCCTTGATAGGAAGAAAAAAAAGCACCGGCAAATAAAGCATAGACCGGTAAACGAGCCCCGCAAGATATAAAAGGATTAATTAAAATCGTTAACAGTCTATCGCGTTTTGTGGCTAGAGTTCTGGTGGCCATAATTCCCGGCACATTGCATCCGAAGCCGATTATTAGGGGGATAAAAGCTTTTCCGTGTAGTCCGAGTTTTTGCATAAAGTTATCCATCAAATAGGCAATTCTGGCCATATATCCGGAATCTTCAAGTAGGGCGATGAGCAAAAATAAAGTACCTATAATCGGGATAAAGACTAAGACGCCACCTACCCCACCAATAATTCCATCCACAATAAGCGACTGTGTCCATTTCAGGGCACCAATTTTATCAAGTATTAAAAACGATTCCTTGGCCAATAAGGCAAATAAGGTTTCGATCCAATTGATAAGTGGCTTTGAAAGCTTAAAAGTAGCTTGAAACATTAGCCATGTAATGACTAAAAATATCGGGATGCCAAGAAATTTATTAAGGAGAATTTTATCAATTTTATCTGAAGTATTATCGCCTTGAAGGGTGGGCGAAGATAAAACTTCTTTGCTTAAGTTTTTTACAAGATCGTATCTTTTTTTTGTTTCACTCTCGATTTTTGTGCCGTATTTTAGCTTTAGAAATGATGTGGGCGGATTTTCAAAGTAGCCTACTATTGTTTGCATAAGATTTTCGATTCCCTTTTTTTGTTTTGCTGAAATTGGCACTACTGGAATCCCTAATAATATAGAGAGTTTTTTGGTGTCGATTTGGATGTTTTCTTTTTGGGTCAAGTCCAGCATATTGATTGCCAAAATTAGAGGGGCTCCTGACTCAATCAACTGGACGGTCATAAAAAGGTTTCTTTCTAAATTTTGCGCATCAATAATTTGAACAACAACATTCGGTTTTGTCCCATTTATGAATCGAGCGGTAATTGCCTCCTCTTCTGTATAAGCTGTTAAGCTGTAAGTACCCGGCAGATCAATGATTTTTATCGTCCGTCCTTTATATTCCAGAATTCCTTCTTTTTTTTCTACGGTCTTTCCTGGCCAATTACCCACATGCTGTCTTACGCCAGTCAAGGCGTTAAAAAGGGTAGATTTTCCGGTGTTTGGATTCCCGACTAATACCACTTTGATTTTAAATTTCTTTGGCATAAATTTTAGCGGCTTCGCCTCGTCCTAAAGCGATTTTAGAATTTAAAATTTTTAAAATAAGAGGGCCAAAATGATCGTTTTTAACAATAGTGACGTTTGTGCCCTCAAACAGACCTAAGTCACAGAGCCTCCCTGTGAAATTTTTCCCACAATCAACTTTAAGTATTTCAGCTCTTATCCCTTGTTTTAATTGAGATAATAATAGTTTTTTCATTTTTAGATAGTTGGTATTTTTTGTCCCCAAAAGAAAAAAAGGAATATCGCTCGAAGATAATCTTCTCTGTTAATACTGGACATATCCTAGAGTTAGGCTTACCTAACTATATTGCTTAATAGGCCTTAATGCAACATCGAAGATATTACACCATAAAATATTTTTTTCTTTGCGTGTTTATCGCCGTAACCAGTTCCAAAAAATCTTTATCAGGCCATCTGACATGAGAAAAGCCACAACTTTTACATCTTCCCATTTTGCCATCAATTGCCTCTAAATTTTGTCTAATAGCTCCCTCCCATTCTTCCTTAAAATTAGTGTCGAGGATATTCCCAATAACCTTATCCCAACCCCAGCAAAAATAGACTTTTCCGTCAGGTGCAATTAATAGATCCTTGAATAAGCTAAAACACGCTCCGTGCACTGGCTTCTTTTTTAAATAATCCTTCATGAGTTCCAGTTTTTCCTCAGAAGTAATATTTGCGCCCATTCGCTTTGCGGTAATTAATTGCCCAAAAGCCTGCTCGACTATCGCTTCTGGAATTTCAATTATACTTTGATCTGCGGAATTACCGGTTCCCTGAATCTGGGCTGGGTCAAAATCAACCAGTATATCCCCAAACTGTTTACTAAAGTCAATCATTGCGCTTATCTCAGCAATATTTTGAAGTAAAATAGTAGTGTCAATTTCGACTTCTGGTCCTTTCCCTGTCTTTTTCTTAAGTGCCAGCAGTGCCGTTAAATTCCTTATTGTCCTGGCAAAAGTACCCTGGATACCTCTTATCGCATCATGGATTTCAGGAGTAGCTCCATCAAGAGAAAAAACAACATTATCCGCCAACTCCACGGTGGCATCTAGTTTTGAACCAGATTTATCATTTCGAAGCAGGGTGCCATTGGTAATTAATTGCAGCCTCATTCCACACTTTTTTACTTCGGCCATTAAGGGAATAATATCAGGGTGTAAATAGGGTTCCCCACCCCATAAAGTTACCCAGTTAAAATTTTTTTCTCTCAAGGTCTGAATAATACTTACCAGCGTTTCTTTTTCGCCTGATTTACCCCCAGGGTTTTTCCAAATATCACACATGGCGCATCGACAATTGCACTGTTCTGTTACCTGTAAATAGGCATCAGTGGGTAGCCCATTTTGACAAGCATTTTCCTGATAAGACTTAATTTTTTGAGCTGATGATAGAGTAGTTTCATTCATGGTAATTATGGTAAAAAAATAAAATTAGTACAAAAAAAGCACCTTCCTCCCTGGAAAGTGCTTTTTAAAATTTTGTAGGTTTAAGCAGCCATTATTCCAAAGAGGCAACGGAATAAATGACGGCGGCGTGAATGCTGAAGTAGGTGAATCGCGGCGAATTTCTTCATAAAGAATTTTTTTTACTATATTAAGCATAATACTAATCCTGGCTTCAGTCAAAAAATTAGGCCCTGATCGTTGCTGTTTTTTGACTTTTATGGTAAAATTAATAGATAAAATAGGTTTTTTAAATATATGAATCAATCTGAAACCAAAACAAAAAAACCCAAACTAAACCTAAGCGAAAATTTAATCATTAGTTTAGTTGGTTTAGCTCTAATCTTAATTGCAGTTACTGCTTATTATTTTTTTGAAAAACCTACAATCGATAATTCATCGCTCTATAATGCCGCTCAGCCCTTAAAAGAGGAGTTAACCATTGCCTATGATCAGCCGCTTTTAACTTACGAAGCCGCAACCTTCGATAGCACTAGTCGCTCTTATCTTGCAAATACCTACGAAGCTCTGGTGAGCTTTGATCGCAATTTTAAAATTAGACCCGCTCTCGCCTTATCCTGGGGTATGATTAATGATACTACCTGGCAATTTAAATTGAGACCGGATCTTACTTTTCATGATCAGAGCAGCTTCGAGGCCAGCGACGTTATTGCTAGTTTTAAGCGTGCTAAGTCTAATCCTTTATCAGAAACTCAAAATCTAGTAACTAGCATCAAAGAAGTTAAAGCTGTAGATGATCTTACTATCCTAATTATTACCAAGAATCCAGATCCTATCTTGCTCAATAAATTAACCGCAATTTACATTATCCCTGCCGAATCACCAGATCATCTGGAGACACCAATTGGCACTGGCCCCTACTCCTTTATTCAAAAGACTAATGATGACAAATGGTATTTTAAGGCGTTTGACGATTATTGGGGCCAAATGCCGACCTATCGTGATCTACACTTACTTTATATCCCTGATAAATTTACCCGTTACGAACAGTTCGTGGCTGGGGAGATTGATGTTTTAGCCCAGGTTCCGCCGGTGTTTGTGAATACTTTATTAACCATGGGATACCCGATCGCTACGCAACCTAGCCTGGAAACTAACTTTTTACTAATGGGATGGCAAGATCCAAATTCACCCTTTCGACATCAAGAGCTTCGTGAAGCTCTCAATCATCTTTTTGATCCAGAAGAATTAAAAAAAATGACCGGTGGTTTCGCTCATCCGGTTAATCAGTTTATTAGCAGGGGAGTTTTTGGCTATAATCCTGACATCGAAACTCCGACTTATGACCTGAAATTAGCCCAAAAATTAATTTCCTCAATCGGATTAGATGCTACCAGTGAAATCATTTTAGATCTCCCGGACGGCTTAGAAGCATTTGGTAACTATGTTCAAGCTCAAATGCATCTGATCGGACTTTCTCTGAAGTTAAATATCCTGCCTTATGCTGATTATTCTGATCTAATTTCTTCAGGTAAAAGCAATTTCCATTTTTTGGGCTGGAGAAGTGATTTAGGTGATGCTAGTGATTTTTTCTTAAATGTGGTGCATTCTTATTCAGAAGATGGTCAGTATGGATTTTTTAATCGTAATCGTTACGAAAATACCGGCGTTGATAAACTTATCGAAAACCAAGAACGCAATCTCTTAGAAGTGGATCGCCTAAAACAACTGCAAAATTTAATGAAAATCGTGGTTCAGGATGAAAAAATAGGAATACCTTTATTTGAAAGTGATATTTTAACTGCTATTCAGGTAAGTTTATCGTGGAATCCACGCGCTGATAGCCTTATTTTAGCCGCTGATTTCCACTAATTATTCTAATTCATTTTTAGTGCCTCTATGCATTCACTTAAAACAAAATTAATTGCCGGCATGACCTTATTGCTGATTATAGCTTTCAGTCTTTCTGCGGCTTTGCTAATTAGACAAAAATCACAAGAATTAAGTACCGATATTTATGATTCCATTCGTAGCTTTTCCGATTTAACTGCGGTTCAAATCGTTGAGCTTTATGAGCGCTATTTATCTCAGGAAAGTTTTGTTTATTTTAACCGCGAAATTCAGGATTTATTTAATAAAACACAGGAAATAACCGGTATCGGAATCGCTGATTATAATGGCACGGTGCTTTATGATTCTAGCGAAGAAAAAACACGTCAATATACTGGTGATCCACGAATTATCACTGGCTCGATGCTTGAACGCATCCAAGCAACTTACCCTTCTTATCAACTAGAAGATAATCGCATTATTTATCTCAAAACAGATGAGGATGGTAATTTATATAGTGTTAATCTTTATGAAAAACTAGTTACTCCTATTCAACCTAGTAATCGCATTATTAATGTAATTTATCCAACTGGAGCTCATTATGCGGTCCTTTATTCTCCATCTTACGCAATTTTAGATGACAGAATTCAGGCTATGTGGATGCGGATAGTTTGGTTATCTATAATTGCCATTTTGGTGGGAATTGTTTATGCCTATTTCTTTTCAAGTAGCATTACAAGGCCGCTCAAGAAACTTCAGGCTGGCGCCATAATTTTGGGGCAAGGTAACTTTAAGAGCAAGGTTGAAATAAAAACTCATGATGAGGTCGGGAGTCTAGCTCAAACGTTTAACAAAATGGCCGCTGATCTGGAACGTAGTATGCAAGCCATGGCTTACAAGGAAAGAGTTACAAAAGAGTTAGAGCTTGCCGCCATGATTCAAAAAGAAATTTTACCCAAGGAAATGCCTAATATTCTTGGCTTAGATATCGCAGCTGGTATTATCCCGGCCGCTGAGGTTGGCGGTGATGTTTATGATTTTATCACCCTTAATGAAGAAAACTATTTTGGCTATGTAGGGGATGTAACTGGCCATGGAGTCCCAGCCGGATTAGTTGTCTCAATTGCTAATGCCCTTCTTGACAGTTTTGTCTACCTGGGAGATCCGGAAAAAATTCTTATAGAGGCAAACCGAATTTTAAAAAAGAAAACTAGCGCGAATATGTTTATTACCTTAATTTTATGGCATTGGAATACGAAAAATAATCTTTTGACATTAGTAAATGCTGGGCATGAAGTTCCCTTAAGGTATGTTGCCAGCACCATTAGAACCGAGGAACTTTCCAGAGGTGGTATTGCGCTTGGTATGATTCCAGATATAACTCCCTTAGTAAAATCGCAGGTTATAGAATTAAAAAAAGGGGATTGTGTGATCCTCTACACCGATGGGATTCCCGAGGCATGGAGGAATGAAAAAGATCAATATGGAATGCCAGAATTTAAAAGGGTTGTTACCCAATCATGCGATCTTGATGCGGCCGAAGCCATTAAAGTGGCACTTTTGGCGGATGTAAAACAGTGGAGTCAAAATTATGAGCAAAAAGATGATATGACCGTGATGGTAATTAAAAAGACTTAACAAAAATGAAACGTTGTTCATATCACCCCCCTCAATATCCGCAGCTTTAGCGTAGCAGAATGGTGCGCCAGAAGGGATTCGAACCCCTGACACCCGGTTCCGAAGACCGGTGCTCTAATCCACTGAGCTACTGGCGCAAAGTGATTTTATTATAAATGTCCTATTTTTGAAGTCCAGTTGTATTTCCCATTTTTAATTCATGGGAAATTTGTAGCCTACGCAGGGGATGGTAACAATTAAATTATGCCGAGCTTGATTGCAAATCTTGCGCCTTAGCCGACTAACGTGAACATCTACGGTGTTGCTTAAGATGCTAGCATTGCAATCCCAGACGCTTTCAAGTAAAAAAGTCCTAGTAAGTACTGCTCCAGCGTTACGCATCAAGCATTCTAAAAGCTCAAATTCTTTATTGCGTAAGGGGATTTGCTTATCCTCATAATGAACTTCATGTGTATGCGTATCTAGTTTTAATTTTCCCAAAGTGATTTTATCGCGAGGAGTAACAATGATGGAATTTTTTAGTAGACTATTTATGGTGGTTACTATCTGATAAAAGGGTTTTCGCGACTCAATAAATCGCCAGTGCTTGTGTTGACCAAATTCTGAAGTAAAAGAATCAGGAGGCAATGTTTTAGCAGTGATAATAGTTGGAATTTGGCCCAGGTTCTCCAAAACATGAGCCGTTTCGCTAAAAGGCGGTTGATTCCAGGAGACTAAAGGCAGTATTAACGCATCATATTGCCCATACCAAATTTTAAGTAAATTCTCTGGTTGGCAAATATCTGACTTAATATTCTCATATCGTAATGACTTTTGGATAAATTGAGTATGCAAAGGGTGATAGTTAATAATCAGAATGTGCATGCGTTTGGGGTTAAAAATTGGAATTTTAAAATGCGATAGATTTTTAAAATTGTAAAACTTTTACAATCCACCTTTAAAAAATGCTTCCCGTTTTAAGATTTAAAAAAATGTTTTGCCGTGTTGTTGAAAATTAAACAACACGAAAACAAAAAGGGTTTTAAATTATCGGCCTTGTTTTTGTGTAGGAAATATCTACCTAAAATATTTGACTGCAAAAGTAAATTCCGGCTATTATAACTTCTTTTTCAAAATTTCGCCTAACAATATCATGTTAGAAACCGAACTTATTACGTTTGGCTTAAAGCAGCGAGAAGCAAAAGTCTACCTAGTAACTATGAAAATGGGAGAAGCCAGTGCGAGTGCAATTGCAAAGAGGGCGGGGTTACCTCGTTTAAGTGTTTATTCTATCTTGGAGCGTTTGCACAAGCGAGGGGTGGTTAATTATCATGAAAAAAGAAATGTGCGAATTTATAAAGTAGCTCATCCAGATTCTTTTCTTAAACAATGCGATTTGGAGCTTTTTCAAATCCAAGCCAAACGAGAGCACATCAAATGCCTTTTGCCCAGATTACGCTCTTTTATGGCCACTTACCCTGAAATGGAAACCATGGAAGCCGGTGAAATTAATTTCATTGAAGATTTGATTTGCTTCCAAAATATTTGCAAAAAACTTTTAAATGACACAAAGGAATGGCTAATTATCCACGATGGGACATTAATTGGTTTAATTACTGATCTTAGTAAGTACACCCCAGTTATACCTTATTGTCTAATCCCTGCTTCAAGACGTCAAATTAGTGCCAAAAACAGCTCCTTGCAAATGAAAACCGTCTTTTTCCCGGATCACCAACTTCGAGGCCCCTTAAATGTTATGATTATGGGCACAGTGGTTATGTTTATTGTGCAGAACAACCAAGAATTTTTGGCAGTAGAAGTAAGAAATAGCTATGTGGCTCACACCTTGAAGTCCATTCTGAATCTTTTATGGAATATGCACAGGCCTAATCACTAGAAAATTATTTCAACATGGCGTACTATAATTTTGCTTTTATAATTTAATTATACCTAAAATGACAAGTTCCAATCCTTCCGCTGATGGAGGGCAAACAGCTTCGGGGCAAGGGCAACAATCCGTTCAATTAAAAGTATCAGAAGATCAACAAGCTGGGGTTTTTGCTAATGCCGCTTCCGTAACTGTAAGCGGTGACAGTGTGGTTTGTGATTTCGGATACATTATCCCCAATGTTAAGCCCGTCACAATTAAAGTTGTCAGTCGCGTTAATTTAACTCATAAAACCACAGAGTCATTTTTGAAAGTACTACAAAATGCGGTTTTAGATTGGAGAAACAAACAAAAAGAATTTGAAAAAAGCGAAAAACAATAAACGTATTGTGGCAGCCAAAACGTGTATTCCTTTAGGATTTTTGGACGCAGTTTTTTAGAGAGAAATTTCTCCAGCGTAATCCATATTCATCATATTGCGAATTTTTTTAACGTCTCTTGTCTGGGATAAGCACCACATTAATTTAGTAATGCAGGCTTCCAAGGTCATATCACATGACTCAATAACTCCAACCTTTAAAGCTTGATATCCAACCTCATAAGCTTTTAAATTAGTTTGCCCCTCTTCCATTGGCGTACTGACGACAACCGGAATACCACTTTTAACAGTTTCTTCAATGGTTTGAATTAAATTATTCGGGATATTTCCCGGACCAAATGCAACAATGATCACGCCTTCAAGCCCAGAATTAATCATTGTTTTTAGGAGCTGCGGTTGCATACCAGGGGTTAAGCGAATAACCCCTATTTTATCGCTAAATTTTGGAAGGAATTGGGGAATTCTTTTGCGTCGCTTTTTACGCCATTCATTAAGTTTAATTGGACGCTGAATTTCACCAAGAAGTGGAAAACGAGGGGATCTAAAAACATCAAATAACCCCTCTTTATATTTAGTTGCTCGATTTCCTCTTATAATCTTATCCCCAAAAACAATGGCCACTTCAGCTAAATCACTGGCCGCCATGCGGCAAGCATAAACAAAATTATTGCGAGCATCAGTTCCTAATTCATTCATTGGGATCAAGGCTCCGGTGCAAATGACCGGTTTGCTTAATTTTTGCAAAGCAAAAGATAAAGCTGAAGCCGTATAGGCCAGAGTATCAGTGCCCTGCGCGATAACAAATCCATCGAAATGGGCATAATTGCGCTGCACCAATTTAGCGAGTGTTTCCCAGTGATGGTGATTCATATTTGTACTATCGAGATTCATCACGTTTTCGAAGTCAATTTTGAGTTCTGTTTGTAATTCAGGGATAAATTGCAGGATTGAGCCCAGGTCATGAGCTGGTTCCAAGGCACCAGACTGGTGGTTTCTAATCATTCCAATAGTTCCTCCGGCAAATAAAACTTTAATGTGAGGGTAAGTCATATTATTTTTCACGTTAAAATTACTATAAAGTCAACCGAGAAACAATCCTAGCAGGAATGTAAAAAAAACAATAGAGGAAATTATTTAGGAGAAAGAGTATAAGAAGAAAATCTTCGGTGTATAATGTAAAAACTAGCTATGCAAAAAAACGTCAAAAAGTATTATTTGTTTCAGTTCTTTTATGCCATGAGCTTTGCCTTTGTTCCTTTTTATGTTTTGTTTATGCGGGATAGGGGACTTAGTTTTGCTGAAATTGGGATTTGCGCAAGCGCCTATTATTTTCTATTTTTAGTTTTTGAATTGCCGACTGGGGTTATAGCGGACAAAATAGGCCGAAAAAAAACAATTATTTTAGGCACAATTACTAAAATGTTGGCAATTACCATTTCCCTTTTTTCGTTTTCTTTATTTACCTTTGTTTTAGCTGAACTATTTTATTCTCTTTCGAGGGCGTTGCAATCCGGCGTTGGTAGCGCTTTTCTATATGATTCTTTGCTGCAGCTTAAAGATGAGCATCGTTATAAAAAAGTTCAAGGTGTGGCACAGGCTATTCACCTTGCTGGTAATACTTTGTCAGGACTTCTAGGTGGCCTAATTACTTTTTTTTTAAATGTTCAACATGTCTATGTTATGGCCTGGATTATGGCTTTTTTCTCCTTCCTAGTGTCAATTTCCTTGAAGGAATCCCTAGTGAAGCTGGAAATAACCAGTACTATAACGGAAACCATCAAAAGCTACGGTCTTCATACGTTAAATAGCTTGCGCGATATTGCTAAAAACAAGCTTATTATTTGGGCCATTTTTTATTCTACCTTAATTTTTGTTTTAATTCGTGCCAATTTAATTTCCTTACAACAACCGTTATTGATTTTTTTAGCGATGCCGGTTTTTTGGTTTGGGATTATGGACTCCGTGGTTAGTTTCGGTTCAGCTATTTTTTCCTATTTTGCTGATAATCTTGAACAAAAAATCGGTTTTAAGAAAATTTTTATCTTAATGCCTACAGCTTGTTTTTTCTCTTTTTTGGGAATGGGATTTTTCCATTCCAAGATAGCTCTTTTGTTTTTATTCATGCAAATGATCGCCGTAGGTTTATATACAGCGATTGTGAGGGGTTTTATTCAAAAAGAAATTAAGGATTCAACCAGACGTGCCACAATTCTCTCCACGGAAAGCTTAATAACAAGGGGAGGGTTTGCCCTATACGCTCTTTTGCTCGGTTTCATTCTGGAAAAATTTGAATTGAGCAGTGCCATGTATCTTACCTCCGGATTAGCTTTAGTGGGCGGCCTAATTTCAATAATTAGTTTGGAATTTTTGCTAAAATCTTCGTTAAAAGCAAACACAACGTAAAAATTGGAAAATTTGAACTTTGACTTTTAAATTTTGAACCTTAGAATAGATTTATGGATTCTTCTGATCTTATGCAAAAAATTAGTTCCCTTTGTAAGCGCCGTGGCTTTATTTTCCCAGGATCGGAAATTTACGGTGGGTTGGCTAATACTTGGGACTATGGTCCACTTGGCACTGAGATTAAAAAAAACCTAGAACGAGCGTGGTGGAAATTTTTTGTTCAAGATCGACTGGATATGGTTGGCTTGGATGCGGCTATCTTAATGAACCCTAAAGTGTGGGAAGCAAGTGGCCATGTGGCCAATTTTAATGATGCCCAAGTTGATTGTAAGCAGTGCAAATCTCGTTACCGAGCGGATCATTTGATCGAAGATGCTCTGTCAAATGTAAAAGTTGAGGGATTAAGCCCCGTTGATCTTACTAAATTAATTCAAGAAAACAAGCTTAAGTGTCCGAAGTGCGGAGCGCAAAATTTTACCGAAGCCAGGGTATTTAATCTTCTTTTTCAAACCTCAATCGGCTCCCTGGAAGAAGCTGCCAGTACGGTTTATTTAAGAGGGGAATTGGCCCAAGGCATGTTCGTAAATTTTAAAACCATTCAAGAGTCCATGCGCAAAAAACTTCCTTTTGGCATTGCGCAAGTGGGAAAGTGTTTCCGCAACGAAATTACACCAGGAAATTTTATTTTTCGTACTTTGGAATTTGATTTAATGGAGTTTGAATATTTTATCCATCCAGAAACTTGGGAAGATCAATTCGAGTATTGGCTTAATCAAATGCATAAGTGGGCAGAATTTATTGGGCTAAAGCAGGGAAAAACTCGAATTCGCGAACACACCAAAGACGAACTTTCTCATTACTCCAAACGTACTGTGGATATTGAATTTGAAACCCCTTTTGGCTGGAAAGAACTTTATGGTTTAGCTTATCGGACAGATTTTGATCTCAAAAATCACATTGAAAAAAGCGGTGAGGATTTGCAATATTTTGACCCAGTAACCAATCAAAAATTTATTCCACACGTGATCGAACCCACTTTTGGGCTAAATCGGACACTTCTTATGTTACTTTTAAGTTCTTATGATGAGGACGAGACCGAAAGTGCCAAGGGTGAAAAGGAAACGCGGGTAGTAATGCGTTTTCCAAAGCATTTGGCTCCTTATAAAGTGGCGGTTTTGCCGCTTTCTAATAAATTAAACGAGAAAGCCGAGGAAGTTTGGAAACAAATTTCTCCACATTTTGTCACAGACTTTGATGTTACTGGTTCGATCGGCAAACGCTATCGCCGACAGGATGAAATCGGTACGCCTTATTGCGTAACCGTTGATTTTGACACTTTAAAAGATCAGCAGGTTACGATTCGTGACCGAGATCAAATGACTCAAGAAAGGGTAGATATAGAGGAGTTAAGGAAAGTTTTAGTAGGAAAATTTAATTAAAAAATGATCTTTCCATGAAGCCTCTTTTATTATAAGCTGCAATCTTTTGAGGTATTTTAAAATTTAATTATGCAAGAAAAACCAGTAGAAAGCGCCTACTATTATGATATGCATCCGCCAGCTCAGCCCAAAAAGGAAATCGGAGCGTATGTGGGAGGAACTCCTCTTATTTATGACTCCTTTCGAGATGCTTGGGACTCGGGGCAAGAATTTATGATGCGGGACGAACATCTAAGAGCCTTTGCTGGCCCCTCCGGATTAGGAAGAACTCTTTTAGTTGATACTCATAAAAGATCGTTGTTAGCACAAATGCGAGATGAACCCGAAAGTAAATATGGAATAGGATATCGCTCTCTTTTTGGTAGAAATCCTTTTATCCATCAAGCTATAGCTCAATGTTTGGCTGGAAAAATTTCACCGTCCGAAATGGAGAAAAAAGTATTCAAATGGACTGGTGATAAAGATAGATGGGAAATCTATTTTGAAATGATGGGATATGAATCGGAAAAAGAATTAGAAAAAGCTTCTTATTCATACTGGGAATATATTCCCGGTTTTAATCACACCATTGTTGCGGATTCAGGAATCCAGCACCGTTGGCATTTAATGACGGTTAATCATACATTAAAACCCCAATCTCTTGGTTCAAGACCATATTACAATTACACAATTTGGGAAGAACCGAATGGAGTGATTTATAGTTTTCCTGATCCAATAACAGATGCTATCCCGGAATCTCCCGGAAAATTAGTGGAGTGGTATGAGGAAATTAGAAATAAGGATCGCTTTAACCCGCAGCAGTGTCCCATTGTTGAGGCTCAAACCTCAATAGATAAAGGTAAAATAAATCGATATTTTTTACAGTATCACCCTACGCAGTTATTTAAGGAGACAAATTTTTCTCTAAAAGGGCATCCGTCCGAAGATGAAATTGAGGCAGTTTTTGTAAGAGGCGCTACTACTTTACCAGAGGGACTAACAATGGAAGTAGCGATATACGAGAATGATAATCGAAAAAAATTTCATGCGCCAGCTTCTTATGATGCTAACTGTGTGGGACATCATGTTTCGGAGTTAGCGCTACCAGAAATTCGTAAACTGCAAATTTTGACCGCGGATACGGTGCCTAATTTAATAGACGGCATATTAGCGACAAACCATGTTTTACTTTCTAAGCTTTTTTATCCTGAAATTAGTTTGGTTTTACCTTTGAGCCGTGAATTTCACCGTAAAGCTTTTGAAGCTAGACTCAATAAAAATCCTCTAAAATGCGTAATCCAGGTTATTAGCGATGGCCGTCGAGCTTTTGTAAAATTTTTGGAGTGATCTACTGCATAATTCCTAATTTCGCCTCGTCCAAAGTGAGATAACAAGTAATTAGCTGTGTTAACCCTACCACACTCAAAATATCTGTAATATTATCCTTGGCCATGGCAATCGCGATCTTGCCCCCTTCGGCTGAAATTTTCCCGTACCAATCAGTTAAATACCCAATGGCCTTACTATTAAGATATTCCAGTTCCGCAAAATTAAAAATCAAGTAAAGATTTTTTGGATTAGCTTCGATAAGTTGGTAAATAGTCTTAGATTGTTCATCAACATTGCTTTCATCTAGTTGGCCGCTGATTTTTATAATTTTTACCACTCGATCAGCTTGATCAGTCGGTAGATCTTCAATGGAGATATTGGCGTAGGTCATAAAAATATTAAATGTTAAAGATTATTTGAATTAAGCATGAACAGGCTGCAATATAATGGATGCAGTCTGTGGCTGATTTTGCGTATTAACAGCTAAGACGGAGTCCTCAGGATGGAGATATTTAATGGCTCTAACACGTAAACCACCTCCTTCACGATCTTCAAAAATCAGCTCATCGGTCCATTCCGCCACAATTTTGGCTAATCCACGACCACGAAGACCTAAAAATTGATTTTGGACTATTTTTTTTTGTTTTTCAAAAACTTCGCGCATTTGAGTTGCCGTGTATTTATTCGGACCAGTTCCGCTATCTTCAACCATAATTTCTAATTCCTTTTGTGGTACACTTAAAAACGTAATTTTAATCTCCTGGCCAGATACCGAACCATGCTCAATAGCATTATTACAAAGTTCGTCAACTACGGATTGAAAACGAAAAGCCCACTGGTCAGAAAAACCAGTGACATTTTTAGTCATTGTAATTGTAAAATCGCGGATTCCAGATAAAAAGTAAGCATTTGTCGGTAAGGTAATAGTTATTTTTACTGGTGCCGTTTGGGGATTATTAGGCATATAAGACAAATATTATTAAAGCAAATCATATTATATTACCAAAAAATACCCCTTATGTCAAACCTGATTACGCTTTGAAACCGTGAAAATCTGGATGAAAAGAGCTTGTAATAAAATGGGATTTAATCCAAGCGCGGTTCCTTTTTTTATAACCCTTTTTAAAATTTTTTCCTCCCTGGATTGATCATAAACAGCGATATTTAATTTCCTTTTTTTATTTTTTATTTTTAAAATAAGATCAAAACGCTGTCCTAATAATTCCACAATCTGATCATCAATTTCATCTATTTTTGTCCGATAATTTGAAAGTGGGTCAGTTTCGATCATTAATAATTCTATTAAATAAATTATGCTGATTTATTATTAACACGCAATTCCTTGTAAAAAAAATAAAAATCGCGTATTGTTTCCGCACTTTATCAAAGTCAATACTCTGATCCGCGCATCCTGCTTCTTAATTTTATGAAGTTACGCCCGGAAATGAGGGGGATTGACGTTAACCCCAAGGATCTATGACTAAGCTCACTGGTGACAAAATGTTACAGGAAATGCTCAAAAATGCAGTTCATTTTGGGCATCGTCCAAGTAAATGGAATCCCAAAATGGCCCCGTATATTTACGGAAAATATTCTGGTGTCCATGTTTTTGATCTTCATAAAACCGCTGAAGCACTTGAGCAAGCGACTCAATTCCTGAGTCGATGCGTTAAGGAAGGTAAAATAGTGCTTTTTGTTAGCACCAAGCAGCAAGCTGTTAGGATTGTTGAGGAAGTGGCCAAGGAGTGCAACATGCCCTATATTACTCACAAATGGGTTCCAGGATTATTAACCAATTTTGAAAGCATCAAGAAGCGTATTAATTATCTCAAAAGCCTAAAAGAACAGCAAAAAAATGGTGATTTTGACAAATATACTAAGAAAGAGGCTCTGGAATTAGGTAAAACTATTGAAAAACTAGAGGCCATGCTTGGTGGTGTTCAGGACATTAAGAAGCTTCCGGATGCTCTTTTTGTGGTGGATATTCTAAGAGAGAAAATAGCTGTGGTTGAGGCAAAAAAATTAAATATTCCAGTTGTTGGCATTGTTGATTCTAATGTTGATCCCACCATGGTTACTTTCCCTATCCCGGGTAATGATGATGCAGTCAACTCGATTAATTTTCTTGTTCGAACAGTTGGCGATGCAATTAAAGATTCGAAAAAGGTCGCCTAGGTTTTAGTATCCAAAGCATCCTCTAACCTCCTTTTTATGGCTGAAAATAAAGCTAATCCCAATATTTCACCGGAAACCCAAGTCTCAAGTGTCCCAATTTCTCAAAATGAGCCTAAAAATACGGATAACCCAGGTCTCCAGATTCCGACCGATGAACGCCTGCTGGGCGCCGCTTCCTACATACCAATGCTTTTTGTGGGCGCAATTACCATGAAACCTAAAAGTAAATTTTGCCAAATGCACGGCAAACAGGGGTTACTGTTAACGATTATTGCTTTTTTTACACTTTTTATTTTGATACTTATGCCGGCAATTGGGTCACTATTATTTTTGACATTAATCGCGGTCAGCGCTATTGGTGCTTTCCAAGCTTATTCGGGAATTTTATGGCCAATTCCAATTTTACATAATCTCGCTATGAAGATTAATGTGGATCAAATGTTTGCAAAAACAGGCATTGAGCCAGCTAAAACAACTCCCGTGAAGCCAAATTCAGATCAAGATTCACCAAATCCTACTCCTAATCCATAAAATTTAATTTTAAAAATCATGATTAATTTAGAAACTATAAAGGAGCTTCGCGAGAAAAGTGGAGCCTCCCTACAAGCCTGCAAAAAGGCCATTGAGGAATCTGATGGCGATATGACTAGGGCGATTCAAATCTTGCGAGAAAAAGGTGAAGCTAAAGCAGCTAGTCGCAGCGATCGCGAAACTAGTGAAGGAGTTGCTGCGGTTGCCACGAAACAAGGGAAAGGAGTTATTCTGCACTTGGGATGCGAAACTGATTTTGTGGCCAAAAATGCAGAATTTATTCAAGCGGCAGAAAATATTGCTAAAAATTATCTAGCTCAAGGAAAAGACTATGATCCATCGATCTTAATTAATGAGCTCAATTTAAAAATGGGTGAAAAAGTGGCAATTGATAAGCTCAATTTTCTTGAAGGTGAAAATGTAGAGGCCTATATCCATTCTAATCGAAAAATAGGGACACTTATAGCTTTAAGTGGGGGAAATGAAGCATTAGCGAGAGACATTGCTATGCACATTACCGCTATGAATCCGATTGCTATCTCACCAGATCAAATCCCCACCGAATTGATTCAAAAAGAGCGCGAAATTTGGACCAAACAGCTAAAAGATGAGGGAAAACCAGACAATATCATTTTGAAAATCCTTGAAGGTAAAGAAAAAAAATTTAGGGAGGAAAATTCTCTTTTGAAGCAAGCCTTTGTTAAAAATTCTGATGAAAGTATTGAGCAAATTCTTAAAGGAATAACCATCAAGGAATTTGTGCGTTTATAAAATTTACGCAATCTTACTTTCATTTTAACCAATTTACCTGTGACACATGGGAAATTAGACAATATCGAATCTGCTCTAAGGGCTTTGCATAACGGCGAAATGGTTATAGTCGTTGACGATGCAGATCGTGAAAACGAGGGTGACTTGGTAATGGCAGGCGAAAAAGTTACCCCAGAAGCAATAAATTTTTTTGCGAGTGAGGGGCGAGGATTAATCTGTTTACCAATTGAAAATTCAATTGCGGATCGCTTAGAGCTGTATCCGATGACTATAAATAATACAGAAAAAACTCGCTGCAATTTTACTATTTCTGTAGATGCAAAAGAAGGAACAACCACTGGGATCTCAGCCAGTGATCGAGCAAAAACTATTCTGACAATTATCAATAAAAAAACACAACCAAGCGACTTAATTAGGCCTGGGCACCTTTTCCCAATCAGGGCAACTGATGGCGGAGTTTTAGTCCGCGCTGGGCACACCGAAGCCGCCGTTGACTTGGCACGTTTAGCCGGGCTGATCCCATCTGGAGCAATTTGTGAAATCATGCAAAAGGATGGCACTATGGCAAGAATGCCGCAATTATTACAGTTTGCCAAAAAGCACCACCTTAAAATTATTTCCATTGAGGATCTAATCGAATATCGAAGGCATAAGGAAAAATTGGTGATTAAGGAAGTTGAAACTGATTTATGTACCCAATTTGGTAAGTTTAAAATTTTAATTTATAAGGAAAAAATTCACGGTAGTGAACATGTAGCTCTTGTTTGTGGTTCAGTGGCTGGCAAAAAAAATGTTTTAGTAAGGGTCCATTCCGAGTGCATGACTGGAGATGTTTTTGGGTCACTCCATTGCGATTGCAATGAGCAACTCCATTTTGCCATGGAAAAAATAGCCAAAAAGGGGGCTGGCGTTATTCTTTATATGCGCCAAGAAGGACGCGGTATTGGTTTGATTAACAAGCTAAAGGCCTATGAATTACAACAGGGCAAAGGTCTGGACACAGTGGAAGCGAATCAAAAATTAGGTTTTAAATCAGACTTAAGGCATTACGGTATCGGAGCCCAAATTCTGGCTGATTTAGGGCTTAAAACTATTTGCTTAATGACTAACAATCCTACCAAAATAGTTGGATTGGAGGGTTACGGTCTTAAAATTACCAAACGCATTTCAATTGAGATAAAATCTACCAATAAACGTGCCCATGCTTACCTTAAAGCTAAAAAGGAAAAAATGGGTCATTTGCTTAAAAATGTCTAAAAAAAAGCAAGCCAATAGCGATAATCGTTTTATGAATCAAGCCGTCCGACTGGCGTGGAAGGGGATGTCCAAAGTAGGTTCAAATCCGATGGTGGGAGCGGTTTTTGTTAAAAATGGTGTCATTATAGCGGAAGGTTACCATCGTCAATTTGGCGATGATCATGCCGAAGTAGAAGCGATTAAGCAGGCTATTTCGAACCAGAAATCTCTCAAGGGAACGACCTTGTATGTTACGCTTGAACCATGTTGCCATTGCGGGAAGAAAGGACCGTGCACAGAGGCTTTAATTAAAATTAAGCCTAAAAAAGTCATTTACGCTCAAGTTGATCCCAATCCATTGGTTAGTGGTAAGGGGATTGCTATTTTGGAGCAAAATAAAATTGAGTGTGTTTGTGGCTCGACTTTAGAAGCAAAACAGCTTAATGAATTTTATAATGTTAACGTGAAACTCAAAAGGCCATTTATTCATTTAAAAACAGTTGCCACTTTAGACGGCAAAATAACCCTTAAAAAGGGTAAATCAACAAGTTTGGGCAGTAGGGCAACCAGTGTTCGAGTTCATAAAATACGCAACTGTTATGATGGCATTTTAATTGGTTTTAATACTCTGAAAATTGATAATCCGCGCTTAACAGTACGTCTTACCAAAGGAGTAAATCCTATACGTATAATTCTGGATAGTGCCTTACGGACCCCATTTTCAGCTCAAATTTTTCAGGAGAAAGGAAGGAATATTTTGGCCACCACCAGAAGAAAAATTAATTCAAAGTGGGGAAAAATGCCACAAGTAACCATTTTGAGTTGTAAAAAAAACAGTCAGGGGAAAATTGACCTTAACGATCTTCTCCCTAAATTATTCAAGATGGGGATTCGTAGTATTTTAGTTGAAGGGGGAGAGATGGTTAATACCTCCTTTTTGCAGGAAAAATTAGTTGATCGGGTGAGCTTTATTTATACACCTAAAATTGCCAAAAATTCTAGATTGCCCGCAATTTTTAAAGCATCTAAAATTTTGCCACTTTTTTTAAAAAACATGAAAATTGAAAAAGTAGGGCAAGATTTTTGGATCCAGGGAGAGATGCAATCTGGCGATTTTTAAATTTCATTATTTATGCCTTTAGCTCAATTTATTATTTATCTAGTACGTCGCCTTATTTTGCCTAATTCTCCTAAAACCATGGAGTGGTATATGCTCAGGCTTCTTAATAAAGATCGAAAAAGTCACAATCTAAAAACGCTATTCATGCAGGAAGATTTGCGTGAAGTAGCTAGAAAGCATAGTCAGGATATGGCAAAAAAGGATTATTTTAGTCATACCAATAAATTAGGAAAATCACCTAGTGACCGGCTCAAGCAGGCAAGAATAACTGAGGCCATATCTGGCGAAAATTTAGCAAAGATAGGTGGTTACCCCCTGCCAACCGTACGGGCGGAAATTGGACTAATGAATAGCCCTGGTCATCGAGCCAATATTCTAAATGAACATTATAATTGTGTGGGGATTGGTGTTGTAAAATCTGCCGACAAAATTTACTATTACACCCAAAATTTTGCCAAACGAGAACTGATTTTTTTTAAAAAAATCCCCAAAATTGTCTCAAATCGAAAGGGTGTGCTCCTAAAAGGGAAATCCATTCGTGATATTAAGCAAATTATTATTGAAATTGAGCAGGCTAACGGCGTAAAACAAAGCCAACAAATCCAAATTAAAAATAGGCTCTTTCGGTACAATCTTTATTTGAAAAATACCGGGATTTATAAGATTAGAGTACACATCAAGGATCAAGAAAATTATTTACTGGCAAATGCATTCGAAATACAGGTGAAGAGGCCATGGTGGCTCTTTTAGGGATTTTGGGTATCATATTTCTAGCCTTAACAGATTAAATGTAGTTGCAAATAAGTACTTTTTAGGGTATAATTAAAAATCAAAAACAAAAAATAAAATTTTCATGAAAATCCCTTTTCTAAATCGAGTTCTTAATGTGAGCAAGGGAGAGTGGCCACGTATAGTTCTAGCTTGGAATATAAATCTACTTTTAAGGATTGGCTTTGTAATGGGCTGGACCACCACAATTGCCATGTTTATTAATCGCTTTGGGATAAATTCATTGCCCTTTTTGATTGTTTTGAATGCGTTGTTAATCATGCTCAGCACCATTATTTATGCCCATTTTTTGCAGTGGATAAAAAAGCAATTGTTAATTTATGCCACCATTCTAATGGCCGGAATATTTTTATTCGTTTCCACCTTCTTCGCCTATAGCAATAACTTTATCTTTTTCGGCATTATCCTAATCGCGCAATCAATACTCCTTTCTCAGCTTAATATCCTAATCGCGCTTTTTATTGAAGATCTGTTCTCACCCTTTGAAAGCCAAAGAGCCTTCCCCTTAATTGCATCAGCTGAAACCCTAGGCGGGATTATCGGTGGTTTAGCTGTTGGTATTTTTGTGGGCATCTTACCTGCTTACAAATTTATTTATTTATGGATATTGGCGCTCTTAGCAATTATCCCTATTTTTCTGGCCTCTCACTCGTATCACAAGAAGCTCCCATATCTTAAAGTGCAAAAGGAGAGCCACAGGGAAAGAGAACTAAGAAATCCTATTGATTATATGAAAAATAGTTTTTTTAAGGCTAGGAAAAATCCTTTTTTAAAAGGAATCGTTGGCATTATTTTAATGCAATTTATGCTTTTTAATTTATTGGAATTTCAATACATTAAAGCGATTCAAGAAACTGTTACTCAGAAAAATCCCATTGAATTTGAATTATATAATTATCAACCAACTACCAAAAATCTAAAAGTTTCCTTGCTCGACATAAAGCCAATTACTAATTTTGAAGCAATTGGCGAAACTATTCAACATCGTGAAAATGAATTAACTAAAAATCTGGGAATTCTGGCTGTGATTTTCTCGCTAGGAAGTTTAGTAGTACAAATTTTATTAACCTCACGAATTATTAGTAATCTAGGAATTGTAAATAGCCTCCTAATCCATCCCTTGGTAACTTGCCTAAATTTGGTGGGTATGACTTTACATTTTAATTTTTTTACAGCTGCAATCACGCGTAGTAGCTTTGAAATCACCGGAGGAATTTTTCAAAATGCCTATCATACTTCCTATTACGCCATCAGCGAGCACCTACGAACCAGGATAAAAGAATTATTGGAGGGGCTAATTAAACCGGTCGGAGCTGTTTTGGCCTTTGGGGTTATTTTCCTAATTCAAAACAGATATATGAATTCAGAAGCGACGTGGTTAATAAATCTATCCATAGTGATTGTGGCCCTTTTAATGACCTTGCGTCTCATTCAATTACGGAAAAAATACACCGATCTTTCCTATCAAAATCTTAATCCTTCCTACGATTTACCAACTCGCCTAAATGCCATTGAGATTTTAGGGCAGGAAGGCCACGAAATTGACAATAATGTTTTTATAAAATATTTAAAAAATAAAAAAGAATTACCGCAGATAAAATCAAAAATTCTTGAAATAATGGGCGTTCGGCAAGATATGGAAACACTCCCAGCCCTTATAAATTGCCTGGAAGATGATAATGAAGAAATTCGCCTAGGTGCGTTGGAGGCCTTGCAGCATTTTAAAAATTTAGTAAAGGAAATAGAAAAACTTCCTTTTACTCGATATCGCCTCATTGATGAATCCAAGAAATTATTTCAGCGTGAAGACTCAGATGAAGTGCGTGCTAATATTATTCGGCTACTCTCACACATTGATCAAGGAGATTTAATCCCTTTTATTCTTTCGGTTATGATTGAAGGAAATGAGGGGATTAAACAGGCTTGTATTCGGGCGTGTGGTAAATTCAAAGATGCCAATATTATGGCTTATTTAAAAGGTTATTTGCAGGATAAAAATCCGCTAATTAAAGCTGAAACGATCATCGCGCTATGGGGTTTTATGTCCATGAGAAAAGAGCTTATCCATCATGTTAATTTAATGAAAAAAAGTGATGATAGAGAGGTGGTTTTAGCTACTTTGCTCTTAAGCGGGGAGCTAGAAGGAGAAAAAGATCTCGCTTACTTAATTAAAAATTTGGCTTCAAGTGACCAGAAAATTAGATATCGGGCCGCTGAAGCCCTATCCAAGCTAAAGCATCCTGCTTCTATCCCTCATATGGTGGAATTTTTAATGGAAGAAGACCAAAACTTAGCTGCCAAAAGCAAAAAATTACTTAAAAGGCTTGATAAATCAATTGTGGAAAATATTCATCAATTAGCCCATGTTCGAGTTTCGGAGTACATCTGTCATATTTTAAGTAGGAACTCGCAAGTTGAAAATTTGGATGCGCTGAATATAAAAACTTTAAAAAAACTTAAAGCTGCCTATACTGTTGTTGATGAATACAATGAGGTTGCTAAAATCGAAAAAATTATTAAAAACAAGCAACGACAAAAATCGAAAATACTTATTCTAACCCAGAATTCCTATGCTCTTCCTGCGTAAAAAATTATTACGTAAATTTGTAATTTTAGAGCTTGCTCTGGCGGTTTTAGGCTTAATCTGCGGTGCAATTATACCTGGTAAAATATTTTTAATAATTGCAATTTTTGTTCTTGGTTCATGTTTAGGATTTTGGGTTTTGGTGAGTCGGCCGTTTGCTATTATTTTACGCGAATTTAAGGCACTATTAACCGGTAAACAATATAATCGTTTATATACTCAGAAAATTGATGAAGTTGGGGTGGTAGCGCACTTTTTTAATGAGGTTACGCGTAGTTTAGAAAGAGTTTCTAACGATATTAAGGAACATCGTCGAATTTCTTCAGAGCTCAATATTGCCCAAAAAATTCAGAGGGATCTTATCCCTCAAGCTGCGCCCGCTATTCCCGGACTAGACATTATTGCTAAAACGAAGCCGGCTGCGGAGATTGGAGGAGATAGTTTTGATTTCATTACTAAAAATGATCAAACTTTTTTTTATATTGGCGATGTAACTGGGCACGGTGTTCCTTCGGGATTAGTAATGATGATTGTTGACACCTTAATTCATACTTTTGTTGATTTATGCCTGGATTCTCACCAACTAATTACTCAGGTCAATAAGTATCTTAAACCTCGTATTCAAAGCACCATGTTTATGACCATAATTATGCTAAGGTGGATTCACCCTACGAAGCAATTAATGTTTACTGGAGCCGGTCATGAAACTATCATCCATTATAAATTGAGTGAACAGAGCTGCGAAAATCTTAAAGCCGGGGGTATTGCCCTGGGGATGGTAGCGGATAATGAAAAATTAACCAAAGAGCAAGAAATAAGATGGGAAATGGGTGATTTTGTGATCCTTTACAGTGATGGTATAACTGAAGCCCGCAACATGGAAGGTGAGCTGTTTGGCATTGAGCGATTTTTAAAACTCATTGAAAGATGGGCACCGAAATCAAAGAATGCTGAAGCCCTTTTTCAAAAAATAGCCGCGGAATTAACCTTGTTTTTAGGTGAGCATATCCAGGAAGACGATATGACCTTAATTGTCATTAGAAATGGTGAAACCGGTGAACTCACCCAAGCGGTCGAAATACCAGAATCAACTCAATGGGAAAGCAATTTTGCGAATAAAAATACACAGCCAAGTAAAACCCTTGTTGGATATGAGCAGCAGGAAGTAATTGAATCAGGACTAAATAAAAAATAGCTTTTCGAAGAAAGCAAAAATCCAGTAGTATCCTTTCATGCAGATTAATGAATTTGATTACAAATTACCTCTGGAATTGATTGCCCAAAATCCATTAGAAAAGAGGGATGATGCCCGTTTAATGGTTTTGGACCGAATTAATAAGAGTATTGAACATAAAAAAATTAGCGACTTGCCAGGGATTTTGAATCCCAATACAGTGTTGTTTTTTAACAATACTCTGGTTTTTCCGGCTAGGTTATACGGAGAAATTAGCCAAAAAAAAGTCGAAATTTTATTGCATCAGGAAAAAAGTCCGGGCAAATGGGAATGTTTAGTGCGTCCAGGAAAGAGGTTTAGGGTAGGAACAAAGATTTCCTGGCCAGAATTAGAGGGTACAGTTATTGAAATTAACGAAGATGGGTCACGCCTAATTGAGTTTTCTTTATGCGGCGCAAATTTTACTCGCAAAATCGATGCTATCGGCCAAGTCCCGTTACCCCCCTATATCAAAAAAAGCACCTCTCGTCCGGATCAATATCAAACAATTTATGCGCAAAAACGGGGGAGTGTGGCTGCTCCAACTGCTGGCCTCCATTTTACACCTGATTTAATGAAAAAATTAACCGAAAAGGGGATAGATCAGTTTTATGCCACCCTGCATGTTGGTAGGGGAACATTTGAGCCAGTCAAAGTTAAAAAAATTGAGGATCACCAAATGCATCACGAATGGTTTCAGCTGAGCGTAAAAACTGCAGAACAATTAAATCTCGCAAAAAAGAAGAACAAAAAAATTTTTGCCGTGGGGACCACCAGTGCTCGTATTTTGGAATCTTGCGCCAAAAATCAGCAGGTTAAAGCTAAAACTGGCACCACGAATTTATTTATATTTCCTGGATACAAATTTCAATTTATTGACGGCCTTTTGACTAATTTTCATCTACCAAAAAGCACCTTGCTAATGCTAGTGAGTGCCTTGGTTGGTAAAGAATTTATTAAAGAGGCTTACCAGGAGGCGATTCGTCAAAAATATCGATTTTTCAGTTTTGGGGATGCGATGCTGATAAAATGAGAATTTCTATGATAATAAAAACCGATTTATTTCCGAAAGATGTTTTATTTTTTCCGGAGAAATAACCTGGTTAACCCATTTTTGACCTTCTTTTAATCTTCGCCCTTCTTGTGCTGTTTTACGTACTTCTCCCGAAAGACCAACTTCCCCAAAGGCCACTAAATCAAGCGCAATGGGCTTATTGCGAAAAGAGGAAATCAAGGCCAAACAAATTGCTAAATCAGCGGCCGGATCTTTAATTTTCATGCCGCCTACCACATTAACGTAAACATCTTGATTGCTTAAATCAAGATTAGCGTGTTTTTGCAGAGTCGCAATTAGTAATTGCAATCTATTTAGGTCAAATCCGGAAGTTGTGCGCTTGGGGTAACCAAAATGTGTGGGATTTGTCAGCGCTTGAACCTCAACCAAAAATGGTCGTGATCCTTCAATGGTAACTGTCAAACAGGAACCAATACTATTTTTCGAACGATTTTCAATAAATATTTTGGAAGGATCCGAAATTTCCTTTAATCCCGATTCAGTCATTTCAAAAATTCCTACTTCACTCGTGGCTCCAAAGCGATTTTTGATTCCACGAACAAGTCTTAAGTCATGATAGCGATCGCCTTCAAGGTAAAGAACCGTATCCACAAGATGTTCTAAAGTCTTTGGTCCTGCCAAATTGCCACTTTTAGTGACATGACTGATAATAAGGATGGGTGTGTTAGAAGATTTTGCATATTCCATTAGAGATTCTGTACAAGCGCGAACTTGTGTAACCCCACCCTGTAATCCTGGAATTTCACTGCTGGAAATAACTTGAATGGAATCAATGATAATTACATTTGCTTTTTCCGATTTAAAGCTGGCTAAAATTGATTCCAAAAGTGTTTCATTAAGTAGGAGTAAATTTTCGGAACGAATTTTTAGACGCTTTGCCCGTAAACTAATTTGCTGGATAGATTCTTCTCCTGAAATATAAAGGATTTTTTTGCCTTGATTGGTAAGATTGGCGCAAAGTTGCAAGGTTAGAGTAGATTTTCCGATTCCTGGTTCTCCGCCTAAGAGGATGAGGCTACCTGGCACAATACCGCCTCCCAAAACCCGGTCCAGCTCAGATAAACCAGTTATAAAGCGATCAAAAACTTGATTGGTTTGCGAAAGGGGAGTAGCTGCTTGCGTAGTGATTGATCGCTGTATCCGCTCTTTTTTTAAAGTTTCAGTTGAAATAACATCTTCTATAAAGCTATTCCAGGCTCCGCATGCCGGACATTTTCCTGCCCACTTTGAATTTTCGAATTGACAATTTTGGCAAAGATAAATGGTCTTAAGCTTCATGCAGGAAGTATAGCAAATCTTTATTAACATTTTCTAACAAAAACATTAAAAACAAAAAAACTCTTGGAATTTACAGTTTATTTAGCAATAATAAGCATACGAACCATTTTTCAAAGTCCCTTATACGTCGCGTAACGGATTTTTAAAGAGGATTCATAATCTGGGTCAGTAGCTCAGGGGTAGAGCAGTTGCCTCTTAAGCAATTGGCCGTGGGTTCAAATCCCACCTGACCCACCATTGAGAGAAGCCCGCCCAGGCGAGCTTCAATATATGTATGTGCTTTTTATGAAAATAGCCATCATCGGTGGGGGAGCCGCTGGTTTAATGGCCACAGCAATCCTTGCTGAACAATCTAATTCGCAAAATCAAATATTTCTTATCGAGAAAACCGCTAATCTTGGGGCTAAGATTGTGCTTTCAGGTGGAGGACGTTGCAATTTAACAACCGCCCTTGAGGACATTCCGTCTATTTTGGACAATTACCCTAGGGGAGATAAATTTTTAAATAGCGCCATGCGTCAATTCCCGCCAATCGAAGTACGCCAGTGGTTTGAGACTCATGCTGTCCCACTTAAAATTGAACTTGATGCGCGAGTATTTCCTAAATCAAATCGCGGAGAGGATATTGTCGATCTTTTTAAAAAGATAATAGGGGTAAATAATATTTCCATTTTATTAAATCACCCAGTTAAAAAACTGGAAAAGAGAAATAAACGATTTATCATCCATTTTCAAAATGAAGAGCTTCTTATTGCAGACAAAGTAATTCTAGCCTGCGGGGGGCAAGCCTATCAATCAACAGGTTCAAGTGGGGATGGGTATCAACTCGCCAAAGCCCTAGGGCACACAATTAGCCCTTTGGCGCCAAGCTTAGGAGGATTTATTTTGAAAGAAAAATGGCTTAAAACCCTGGCTGGCGTTACTCTCCAAAAAGTACAAGCCAAAATACAAATTCCAATTACAGGTAAAAAATACGAAAGGCGCGGAGATTTAATTTTTACACACCAGGGAGTAAGCGGGCCACTTTTATTTTCGCTATCTTCCTTAACTGCTTTTGAGTCTTGCACAACAGAAAATCCACTCCATCTTAACTTAGATTTAATTCCGGAATTATCGTTTCCAGAATTAGAACATGCCCTTAGGGAAATTTTTCAAAAATCTCCCCAGAAATTACTTTTTTACAGTTTAACTAACTTTATTCCTAAATCAGTAGTCGAAACCTTAGGGATACATTTGAATATCCCGATTCAGAGGCGTAATGCCGAAATTAGTAAAATTGATCTAGTAAAAATTATTCAAAATTTTAAACGTCTTTCCCTTACTATTATCGGGCGAATAAATGGGCAAGAAATGGTTACTGCCGGGGGGGTGATTTTAGATGAAGTTAACCCTAAAACAATGGAGTCAAAAATTTGCCCAGGACTTTATTTTGCAGGAGAAATTCTTAATATTGATGGTTTTACTGGAGGGTTTAATTTGCAAGCTGCCTGGTGCACCGGTCGGCTAGCTGCTTTAAATTCACTAATTTAAGCCTTCTATCAGGAATAAAAATTTTACAGTCGGACTGGAAATATGCTAATTTAAAACAAACTACTATTTTTTCATTAATTCACCATGGATAATTCGTTTGATCCAAGCCAAGGAAACAGCCAAAATCAAGGTAATGGAGGAATAACTCCGCCTCCTGCAAGCCAATTTACTAATCCCGCGAATCAAGACCCATCTGCTCCGCAGTCACCAACTAATACCGGCATGCCTCCAGCCACTACTCAAATTGCCGCTGTTCAGCCAGGCGTTGGTACGCCACCGTCTCCGCCATTAGCCCCACAACAAGCAACCGTTAATCACCAGCAGCCAATAAATCAGCCTCAACCATCGAATAATACTCCACCTCCATCACCAATAATTCCACCAGTATCGCAAATTGGCCAAGCTGCTCAACCAGGCTTTGTTACGCCACCACCGCCACCACCGCCCCTTCCAGCCGGGCAATCCCCAATACCACCAGTCCAAAATAACTGGGGAAATACTAATCCAATTCCTGGAGCTACCCCTAATCCCTATCAAGGTTACCCCCCAGCTCCTTATCCACCTGTCGGCCAGGGATATGGGGCACCACAAGCTGGCTATCCCCCAATGTCTGGTAATTATATGCCACCTTCAGGTATGGGAGGAGGATTTCCACCGCCACCGCCACCGCCGGTTGAACCTGAAGACCCTAATTATCATTTTGGAGATCATTTAAAGGATTTTAAAACAGCCATAAAAATACCGGCCCATTCACTCCGTTTTGAGGAAGCTTATTTTATTAGGCTGTTAGCTGGTTCTATTTCGCTGACTCGAGACGAAAAGAAAAAAATTATTGATTCCATTCCTAAATTAAGGCAGGAACAAATCGATGAATTAATCGACATTCTCGAAGAGGAAAAAGAGAAATTTCTGGAACTTTCCGCAAAACATCATAAGCAATTAAAGGAACTAGAGCGAAAGCATGCGGCGGAATGGAAAGATTTAGAATTAATGTATGCCCAGGAAGGCAAAAAGCAGGAAGACGCCAGTAAGGCCGATGAAATTAGAAAACAACTTGGCTTGTAATTTACCCTAAAACGTTTAGAAGAACTAGAACAGGCCTCTTCTTGAAAATTTTATCTATTCTGTATTTTTTTAAGAAAATCTTGACTGTTTTAGCACTCGTCGCTATATTTTGCTAGCACTCTTTGTTAATTAGTGCTAATTATTCTTTTTTATTTTTTAACAAAACTATTATGAATATTAAACCACTACACGATGGTTTGGTGGTAAAACGCATCAAAAAAGATGCTCAAACCCCGTCAGGTATAGTTTTGCCGGAAACGGCCCAAGAAAAACCGCAAGAGGGTGAAGTTTTAGCTGTCGGTCCAGGTAAGGTAGACAATAATGGTAAAATTATTGCCATGGCCGTAAAAGTCGGGGATAAAATTCTATTTACCAAATACGGCCCAACCGAGATTAAACACGAAGGAGAAGAATTACTTTTCCTTAATGAAAGCGATGTTTTAGCGATTTTCTCCTAAATTTAAAATTATTTTTAATCTTAATCTTTAACTTTTAAACTATCATGGCCAAGCAAATTCAATTCGGTGATAGCGCCAGACAGCGCATGATGTCCGGCGTAAAAAAACTCGCTGATGCAGTTCGCATCACGATGGGTCCTAAGGGTCGTAATGTTGTTTTGGATAAAAAATATGGTTCACCGGTAATTACAAATGATGGAGTAACTATTGCTAAAGAAATTGACCTAGAAGACAAGTACGAAAATATGGGTGTCCAGTTGGTAAAGGAGGTAGCTACTAAAACCAATGATGTAGCCGGTGATGGAACTACAACTGCTACGGTGTTAGCTTATGCCTTTATCTCTGAAGGGTTACGTAATTTAGCTGCTGGCGCCAATCCAATTCATCTTAAAAGGGGTATTGATAAGGCTGTTAAGAAAATTGTTGAGGAACTTAACAAAATTAAAAAAGATATTTCCACCCCAGAAGAAATTGCTCAAGTAGCCACTATCTCAGCACAAGACCCAGAAGTTGGAAAACTTATTTCAGAGGTAATGGAGGCTGTGGGAAATGACGGCGTGATTACCGTAGAGGAATCACAGACTTTTGGTTTAGATAAGGAAGTTGTTGAGGGAATGCAGTTTGATAATGGCTATATTTCCCCATACATGATTACCGATACTTCTAGAATGGAAGCCGTATACGAAAATGTTAAAATTCTAATTACCGATAAAAAAGTTTCATCGGTCCAAACCATTTTGCCTTTATTGGAGAAATTGGCCCAATCAGGCAAAAAGGAGTTAGTGATTATTGCCGAGGATGTTGACGGTGAAGCTCTAGCCACGATGGTGGTTAATAAATTGCGTGGTACTTTTAGTATGCTAGCTGTTAAGGCACCGGCCTTTGGAGATCGTCGAAAAGAAATTTTAAAAGATATCGCAGCATTAACTGGCGGGACTTTAATCTCGGAAGAAATTGGCTTAAGTCTCGAGAACGCGGAATTAAATCATTTGGGCGAGGCTCGCAAGCTTATTGCTTCCAAGGATAAAACTATTATTGTGGAAGGAAAGGGAACACAAGTTGAAATTGATGCTCGAGTCGCGGAAATTAAAGTGAATATTGACAACACAACATCTGATTTCGATCGCGAAAAATTAATGGAAAGATTGGCAAAATTATCAGGAGGAGTTGGGGTAATTAAGGTTGGCGCTGCCACAGAAGTTGAACTTAAGGAAAAGAAACACCGCATTGAGGACGCGCTTTCCGCCACGCGGGCCGCTGTTGAAGAAGGCATTGTAGCTGGCGGAGGAACTGCGCTTTTGCAGGCCGCTAAATTACTTGAAGCAGGTAAGAGTGATTCTGATGAAGCAACCGGGATGAGTATTGTTTTTAAGGCGCTTCAAGCTCCGGTTTTTCAAATTGCGGAAAATGCGGGAAAGGAGGGCGCGGTAATTGTCGATATGGTACGCAACGCAAAAGAAGGAATAGGTTATGACGCTGAAGAAGGTCAAATGGTAGATATGATTAAAGCTGGGATTGTAGACCCGAAAAAAGTGACCAGATCTGCTCTTGAAAACGCGGCGTCTTTGGCTGGAATTTTCTTGACCATGGAAGCGGCAGTCACAGATTTGCCTGAAAAAGAAAAAGAAATGAGTGGAGGCGGAATGCCGGGTGGGATGGGGGGCATGGATATGATGTAAAACGTCGGGGGATTTGCTTCTCGCGAAGAGTGATTCTTTGGATCAATATCCGATTCGCCTCGCTAAAATGCGAAACTTCCCCGCCTTTGGCGGGGTCGAACAATCGCATTTTAGACGCTCGGTTTATCGCATATTGATACCCAACGAATCCCAAATTCGCTCAAAGCAAATCCCCCTCTGCTTGTGGGTGGGGGAGGGGAGAAGAAAGAGATGAGCGCCATCAGAACCTTGCAAAGCTTGTTCGACTCAATTATCCTTTTTGTTAAAGATATAATATAGTTAGGGCGAAATTATTTTGGCCTCTGATTTATGGGAATAAAAAAAGTTAAAAAAAGAAATATACTCGGTGTAATAAGTATATCTAATAAAAATGAATCCGAGATTGTTTCTGTTTTCGTTCAAAAACAAATAAAAAAATGTAAGTCTAGGTTAAGAAGCAATGACTATGATGGAGCTATTTCCAGCGCTCGGTCATTAATTGAAGGTATTCTTGGGGAAATTTATGATAAATCTACAGGGACAAAACTAGAAGAATCAGGAGATTTACTCAAGGATTACAAGAAAATCAAGGACCTTTTAAATTTTTCAGAAGAAAAATATGTAGAGGATGGAATAAAAAGCATTATCCGATCATTTAACGGAATCATTCAAAGCATAGACACTCTTAGTAACAAAATTGGAGACAGGCATAGGCCACTAATAACGCCTTCAAGGCACCATGCTAAATTGGTGGTTGATAGTGCAATTACAATTGCTGATTTTCTTCTAAGTAGTATGGAATATCAAAGCAACAGGAAAAATTCCTTTTTAAACAGATTAAAAAAAATTTTAGACAGTGAAAAACGCAATTTTACTAGGGAACAACTACTTGAGGATTTAGAAATCAAAGAACTCCTAGTTTCATCAGATGTCTACCTACGACAAATAGCAAAACAAGAATTTTTTAAAGGATTTGAAGTATGGAACTATAGACAAAGCGATATCTACTTCGCTGCCATGCGAATATTTTTCGAAGAATTGAATGCATCCGATATAGCTTCAATATATATTGGAACAACTACTAATAATCAAATTGTGGGATGGGAAAAATTTGAAAAAGAGCTATCAATAAAAAAACCAGATTTACTAAACGATGCAAATGAAGAACTGTGGGGATACCTTAACAAGGACTAAACGATTCAGGTCAATCGCTCCGCTCCTTTATTCCCCCATATTTGCTGAGTGATTCGCCTTTGGTGCCGTATGTCATTTGCAATCATCGTTTATGTTGGAATGTTAAGTATGAGCCCAGACGAATTTTTTCAAAACCCTCAGCTCCCATATTCTAAAAATAGAACGTACCCACCCCGTTCGTATTTGTGTGAATGGGGTGGATGCTGCGGGGAAGACGACCATCGCTGATTTGTTGGCTGATGAATTGCGTCAGCATCGACCTGTAATCAGAGTTTCGATTGATGGGTTTCATAATCCCAAAAAAGTTCGTTATCAAAAAGGGCGATATTCCCCGTTGGGTTATTATATGGATAACACTAATTATCCGGTTTTTATTAACGCTGTTTTGAAGCCACTTGGTCCAAAGGGAGATTTAAAAAATCTAGTCATAATAGTCAGGTAGAAATGAAATTTTAGTCATTTTTTATGATTTTTATTGATTGCTCCCATTACGTCGAATTTAAGTGCGAAGGGATTTTTGACGACGTATTTTCTAGATAAGCGGCAAAGTAAATTGCCTTCTGATAGCGTTGTTTTGCTTTATCAACTTCGGACGATTGATAGGAGCCGATTAACAAAACGGATTTCTAAATTATCGTTCGATCAATTTGGCGCACTTAGGCGGCAGATGATGTTGGTATTTTAGTGGGTTTTTGGCGTCGCTAGTGACATTGAAATCCGACTGTTGGGAATCGGATTAGAGAATCATGGCAGGGCTAATTAGTGGATAGTCGAATTTCCATCATCTTTGTCATATAGTGCCTGGTTGAACCCCTCGGGGGCGTCGTCTATCGTCCCGGACCAAAAGTAGGCATTAAATCCATCACGATCGCTGTCCCAGTCATCCGCATCTGGGCCGCCGTAGAGGCCAATATCAGCCCTTGAGCCGTCTGGATCAACGGCATCCGGAGCGCCGGCGTCAACGAGAGGCGAATCGATGGAGAGATGAAAATCGTCAAATCTCCATACGCTATTATTCTCGAGAAATATCGGTTCTATCAAAAATTTTGGTTCAGCAGTGAGGTTGGTGTCGTCGGGAACGACGCCTGAAAGATTTTTCCCTGATTCGGGTTGATAGAGGTTATTATACCTCCATTGCGAGAGTACATCTGGCGTTTGATTGTAGATGTTGTAGCCCTCGCCACTATTGTAGGCGATTACGGAATTTTGTGTAATAGGGGCTGAATTTTTCAGACAAAATCCTCCCCCTTCATATCCTGCATAATTTCCGGCTACGACCGTTTGGTTCATTCTCGGACTTGCCTCATCCATAAACAGCCCGCCGCCACTAAAATCCGCATAATTCTCGGTTACTACCATTTGGTCCATACTCGGATTTGAGGCGAAAAGAAACATCCCGCCACCGTTGATCCCGGCTATATTCCCTATGAATCTAGATAAGGTAAAGTGTGGATTTGAGCGGGAGAAATACGCCCCTCCGCCGTCATAGGCGGCCTCGTTGCCTATTAGTAACGTGTCGCTTATAATAGGATTAGAGAATGATAAATCCATTCCAGCACCTCTCCACGCGGCGGAGTTATTTTTCAGAGTGACTGTGTTAATTGTAGGATTTGAGACATCCATTCCAATCCCGCCGCCGGTTTTTGAAGCTGAATTTTTTTCCAGTACGACTTGCTCAATGGTCGGATCTGAGGAGTACAGGTACATCCCCCCACCGTCTAGCGCATTGTTCCAGGTCATGTCTGTTTGATATAAACTTGAGGTCGTTGAATCAAAATAGATCCCTCCCCCTTGGTCGGTAGCGTAGTTTTTAAATAGAGTTAGCCATTTTAATGTTGGATTTGATCTCGATATGAATATTCCTCCTCCCCAATATTTGCAGGCACCGTCCTCTCTGCAGTTGTACGATGCGTTTCCTCCCGTGAGTGTGAAGCCGTCGAGGGTACTCTCTTCGCTTTCTCCGTCCACGAAAAGTATGACGGTTCCAATGCGTCCTCCTTTGATTGTTGTCTCGGTTGCCCCTTCGGTAGATATGAGGACGATAGCCTTTCCGCCCATCGTCAGTTCGTGCTCTAGATAGGTTCCGGGGCCCACCCATACCGTTTCGCCATCATGAGCGGCATCTAATGCCGCTTGAATAGTTGTAAATGAATTTTCTCCTAGTCCCACGTGAGGATCTGGCCCATCAGTCCCCCCGCAATCCGCATCTATCCCATCTCCTGAACTATCTGATGCTCCCGGATATACCGTGGTATTTTTGTCGTTGCAATCCCCACGTGACATCCCTATCCATTCGGATTGGCACCATTCCCGAGAAAATCCATCTCTATCTTTGTCTTCTCCCTCTATTATTCCATCGCAGTCGCTATCTATACCGTCACACACTTCCGTAGCACTGGGATTAACTAGCGGATTTTCGTCATTACAGTCTCCTTCCTCAGTGGAAACCCCATCTCCATCCCCATCATCTGCACTAGATGTGGCATCGTCATCACCTTCCGGAGGAGTGTTGCCGTGGGTTGCGTCATCATCCCCTATTAGGGGGGTAGAATGATCAGAGGCATCGTCATCGTCTGGAGGGGAAGTATTAGCACAGCCAGCAGTAATGCCTATGGTAAGCCATAACCAGCGGGCAAATTTAGGACTCCTTGATACTGTCGGTGATGTTGGATGATGAGGTACTGACGGGGATAGCGCTTCTGCGTTTGATGATTGGTCTGAATTAGTTTTCATAGAACAGGTATTTTGATCATATCATCGTTATTTGTCAAGTTTATCTTGACATTATGTCGGAAATATATAAATGTTTAGTCGTGGATTCTGGGCGGAATGATGTTTTGAGAGGGGAGGAGATGGAGATTGTTGTGTACAATGGGATTGTATGGAATTTTGAAAATTTTTATACTGTTCACATATGAACAAGAAAACGACTTTGTATGTCGATGATGATTACGAACCAATACGTATGCTTTTTAAGTTAAGAGCGCCCTCTCTATTTATGGGTTTGTTACTTGGTCTTGGTATCTCACTAGTAACTTCTCGTTTTGAGGAGGTTCTTTCTCAGAATATACAAATTGCTTTTTTCCTTCCTTTTATAGTCTATATGGCCGATGCCATTGGCGCACAAACTAGCGCGATTTATTCTAGAGATTTAAGGTCAGGGAATGCAAAGTTTAGTAATTATCTTCGCAAAGAATTAATTTTGGGAATAATTTTTGGGGTCATTTTTGGTATTTTTTCTGGAGCGATTGCGCTGTTATGGCTTAATAATAATCTTCTTGCACTAAGTGTGGCCATTGCAACATGTCTCGCCATTTTAGTTGCTCCAACTGTTGCCCTCTTGATAACCTATATGTTTGATATTTTGCACGATGATCCTGCCGCTTATTCAGGGCCAATTGCTACTGTCATGCAAGACATGACGAGCGTCCTGATTTATGGGATTGTGAGTAGTATCATCTTTTTGTAGCCACAATGTCCCCCCAAATTATGAATGATGCCGGCTTTGAGTGAATCTTTATTGCTCATTTGGATTTTTGTCATTACTATCCCAATTCTCTGAGTTGAACCCCTCTGGGACATCTTCAGCAGTCCCTGGCCAAAAGTAGGCGTAATAGCCATCGCCATCGTAGTCCCAGCGATCCGCATCCGGGCCGCCATAAATTCCAATATCCGCCCGTGAACCATCTGGATCAACGGTATCCGGAGCGCCGGCATTGATGAGGGGTGAGTCAGTGGCCAGATGAAAATCTTCGAATCCCCATACTTCTTTGATCGGATCCCATATCGGTTTTATCAAGAATCCCGGTTCAACAGTGAGATTGGTGTCGCCAAGTTCGACGCCTGAAAGGTTTTTCGTTGCATCGGGGTCATAGGCATTATTGTAGGTCAAACTCGGGAGCCTGTTTGGACTTGAATTATAGATATTGAATCCATCACCACTATTGTATGACACTATGGAGCCTTGCACCCTCGGGGCTGAGTTATTTAGATACATCCCTCCGCCTTCGTAGCCGGCAAAATTTCCGGCTACAACCGACTGGGTTATTGTTGGGTTTGAAGCAGACAAGAACATCCCACCGCCACTGTAAATAGCGTAATTTCCTCCTACAGCTAGTTGGGTCATGGTCGGATTTGAGGCCGCCACGAACATCCCGCCGCCATTACGTTCGGCTAAGTTCTCTGTCAGGGTGAGTAGAGAGATGGTTGGGTTTGAGTGATAAAGGTACATCCCGCCGCCATCATAATTTGTTTCGTTGCCCACCAATGATGCGTGACTTATGGTTGGGTGTGAGGAGTATAAATCCATCCCCCCGCCTCTCAACGCGGCGGAGTTACTGGTCAGGGTGACCGCGTTAATGGTTGGATCAGCGGCATACATCCCAATTCCGCCCCCGGTTTCGGAAGCGAAATTCCAATCTAAATAGATATCAGTCATGTTCGGGTTTGAATCGTATAAGTACATTCCACCACCATCTTGGGCATTATTCTCAGTAAAGGTTATATGATTCAGAAAAGCGTTTGAGGAATCCATGTAGATTCCTCCACCTTGTAGAGTGGCGAAGTTTTGAATGAAAGTCATATCGGTTAGTGTCGGGCTTGAGGAGGACAGATACATCCCGCCGCCCCAATAGTTGCAGGCTTCGTCTTCTCTGCAATTGTAGGAGGCATTTCCTCGTGTGATGGTGAAACCGTCGAGTGTGCTTTTCGAGGTTTCTCCCCCAATAAACAGAAATACTGTTTCTAGCCGTTGTCCATCAATCGTGGTGTTGTCCCGCCCATGAGTTGATCGTAGTGCGATCACTTTCCCATTCATGCTAAGCCCGTGTTCAAGGTATGTCCCGGGGCCTACCCAAACAATTTGGCCGTCTGCGGCCGCATCTAAGGCGGCCTGAATGGTAGAAAAAGAGCTTTCGCTGAGGCCCACATGAGGATCTGGTCCGTCCGTTCCTCCACAGTCTGCATCAAGTCCGTCATTTGACGAATCCAATGCACCGGGGTAAATGGATGCGTTCTCGTCATTGCAATCCCCACGAGGTACTGCCGCAACGTCCGCAAAACACCATTCCTTGACATACCCATCTCTATCTCGGTCGTCTCCGTCTTCATCCACCTCTCCGTCGCAGTCGTTGTCGACCCCGTCGCATACTTCAGCGGCCAAGGGATGTACCGAGGGATCTTCATCATCGCAATCTCCTTCCTCAACGGTCCAATCGTCATAGTCTATGTCTTCCGCTGGACAGGATTCCCCCCCCGGCAGTAAGACTGGCCGCGAAGACAATGGCCACCATTCGAAGCCCCCCTGTACGCCTATCGGCGAGAGTATTTTTAAATAGAGAAGGGGTTCCTATACTAGGGGCTTCTTCTGGTTTTCTCCGCCTAGGGAGCATGGGGAGAATGAAAATAGGTTCTTCTTTTTGAGACATAAAAATAGGATTAAATCTTAATGGTTAAAAATAATCCTTTTATTTCTATTGTTAATTTTTCGCGTTGTCAAAAACGGTTATACTTGACAGGGAATAGATTTTTAGCTTCTTGTATTGCTTATGAAGCAAATCCCTCCCCCCTTTTTTTAATAAAACATTTGACTTTTTTGGCTTTATTTAGCTAAAATATAGCCTTAAAATTTAACTGATCATCCATCCATGAATGCACATATAAATTTTGGGGTTGAGATAAGAGGAGATGACAAGGGAAAAGTTTTTTCTAGTTTTTTATTACCAGATGTAGGGAGGGGTGGAGGATTTGAGGCCAATAGTTCGAACTCCCTCTTAGAAGCAATAAAAAGCGGAAAAGATAACCTCAGCCAGCTAAGAGACTGTCCTTCTGGGACGCAAGTCGTGGTATCAAGTGGGCCTACATATTGGGTAGATCAACGTAGAAAAATGGAACCCCAAGTCCTTGAAAGTATAGTAGCAGCCCTGTCGATTAGATATAAACACTTGATATTTGAAATCGGACCGGGGGATAATTTTGATCTTTGTCCGCGGTAGAAGATTTCCGGCGGTAAATATTACTGTTTTCGAGTTAGTATAGTATGCTCATGGTATGTCATATCGTATTTTCTGGATTGATTTCTGGCGCGGAATAGCCATGCTGGCAATGATTATTTTCCATGCAGCGTTTGATCTGACTTTTTTCAAAATGGTGAATTTTGATATGCGCCAGGGGATATGGATTATTTTGGCTCGATTCGTTCAATTAACCTTTATAATTACCACGGGGATGACTATGGTTTTGGCTTTCCAAAAGCGCAATAAAGTGCCTGAAGTATGGATCCGTTGGGCACTTCGGCACGCGATTATTTTAATGGGTTGGGGAATGGTTATTACGTTCATTACGTGGATTTTTTTTAGTGACCAGGCCGTAAAATTCGGCGTGTTGCATTTTTATGCTGTGGCTTCAATATTGTCATTGTCACTATTACGACTAAAATATTGGAATAGCGTTTTGGGACTGTTTATTATTTTATTTTCGACCTTTATTTCTCAAGTTCCAGTAACAAGTGAATGGTTATTACCAGTGGGGTTTTTGCAAATTGATTTTAGTTCATTTGATTATTTTCCGCTTTTTCCTTGGTTTGGGGTTTTTTTGCAGGGAGTGGCTTTTGGATTTTGGTTTTACGATCAAAAATGGAGAGAATTTCTCGCATTTGGTTCCCGGATTCCTTTAAAAGTTCGACACATTTTTGAATTTTTAGGGCGCCGCTGTCTTTTAATTTATTTAATTCATCAGCCGCTACTTGTGGGAATACTTTGGCTTTGGCGAATGTTGGTGAATTAATTTTTTGTGATATTTTTCAGATGCTTCCCATGCTAGATCGAAGCTCTGCTTAAAGACTTTTGTGATTTCGGCGGATTCAATGATGATGCCGAGTTTTTCTTTCCAGTCTGCGATCATGATTTTGTTGTCGTAGAAGTTGATTTCTGGAGTGAAGTCCATTACAGACTTAGGAACAATGCGACTATGACGAAGCTCGACATGGTCGAGTGCATGGCGTTCGCGATCTTTAGGAGTATCGGGAAAGATGGCTCTAATAGGAATATTTTTGGAGGCGCGGCGTTTGTAATAATTGGGAAAATAGGAAGGAACGGCTTGTTGATTAGCTTGATCCGAGGCATAGGCTCGGATTTCTTCGGAGGAGGTGAGGGTGTCTTCGTACACGTGGATGAGGCCTGTTTCCCCTTCGAAAAATTGGACACGGGGTTTTCCGGGGATGGCATTATGGATGGATTTGAGTTGAGGGAGAATTGTTCTGGCTTCATTTGCCATTTCGTCAAATTCTCGACTTTGTTGCTCAAAGTAGGAAATGAGTTTCTCTGGTGATTCGGCGCTGTAGTATTGAATTTTTTTGTGGGTGTAGTAGATAGCGAGATTTTTTTTGCGTAGAAGGGTGAGGATGTCGTAGGTTGTAGTGCGATTAATTTCGGCGCGTTTAGCAATGGTAGTAACTGCGGCCGGTTCCCCGAGCTCAAGTAGGGCAATGTAGACACTAGCTTCTTTGGGGGATAGGCCGAGTTTTTGAAGTTGTTCCTGGGGGAGCATTTTTGTGGTGGATTTATGTGTGGGAAAGTTTCGACAGAATAATGTTACCATAAAAAAAGTTACCTTGTAAATCTTAAAAATAAAGTATTCTTTTCTGTCTATTTTTTATTTATTTTGTCGAGATATATTGACAAGTTTATTTTATTAAGTAATATGCCAACGTAAAGTTCACCTCAACTTTAATTATGATAATTATGAATTACCTAAAATACATGCAGGAGCTCCAATTCAAGCACCCGCGCATGTCTATCCTTCAAGTTAATTGCGAAAATAGTCCTTATGTTAATTACACGGGCAACTCTAAAAATTGTTACCTTTTGGTAGGCAGTGAATACGACCAGGATTGCTATTATGGCTATTTTCTTTACAATTCAGAGGATTGCGTGGATTGCGATTATTGTTTTTATTGTCAGCTTTGTTACGATTGTGTGGATTGTCATCAATGTTATGATTGCCGAAAATGTCAGGATTGTAAGAACTCGCGTAGTCTTCAATACTCCGAGGATTTAATTGGATGTACGGATTGTTTTGGTTGTGTGGGATTGCGTCGGAAGGAATATCACATTTTTAATGAAAAATATGATCGTGAAAAATATTTTGCGGCCTTAAAGGGATTTCAGTCATTAGAAGGTGAGGAAATTGAACGTCGTGTGGAAGCGCTAAAATGCACCACTCCTCGCATCATGGTGCATGGGGATCAAAACGAAAATGCGTTTGGAGATTACCTCTATAATTGTAAGAATTGTTTTTACTGTTTTGATGTTAAGCAGCTCCAGGATTGTGGATACATGAATAATTGCGAGCAGATTACGGATTCCTACGATTGCTCGAATAATTATTATAAATCGGAACTCAACTATGAGGTGATGTCGGCTATGAATATTGCGAATTGTCATTTTTGTTATGGGGTTTTCGATTCATACGATTTGGAGTACTCGGAAAATATTTATGGTTCACATCACCTATTTGGTTGTTTTACCATGAAAGGGCGATCATACTGCATCTTCAATGAACAATATTCTCCCGAAGAGTGGCCCAAAAAAGTAGCAGAGATTAAGGCACTAATGAGAAGGGAGGGGACGTATGGAAAACATTTAACTACTACTTATCCTGAATTAGCTATCCACGGATTTTCTTAACCTTTTACCTTTAAAATATGACACCAACCGATACAATTCAAAAATGCAAAGCGTGTAGCAAGGATTTTTTAATTATTGAGCAAGAAAAAAAGTTTTATGAGAAAAAGGATTTACCTTGGCCAGAAAACTGCCCAGAATGTCGACAAAAAAGACGATTGTCGCTCCGCAATGAACGTAAACTTTATAAACGAAAATGTGATAAATGCCAAAAAGAGATTATTTCAACTTACTCCGCAGATTCAAAATACATTGTGTATTGTCAGGAATGTTTCTGGAAGCATATCGGTTAATTTAACTTACTCTTATGTCTCAAAAAAATTGTCGAAATTGTAAAAATACCTTTTTCGTCACCGATATTGATCAAGCTTTTTATGCCAAAATAGGAGTTCCTGAGCCTAGCTTTTGTCCAATGTGTCGGATGCAACGACGCCTCGCATATCGCAATGATCGGACTTTGTATCAGGATAAATCGGTTATTAGTGGTAAGCCCATGATTTCGATGTACAACCCGAATTATGGTTTCGTGGTGTATGAACAAAATGAGTGGTGGGGTGCTGGTTGGGAAGGTTTAGATTACGGGCGAGAGTATGATTTTAGGCAGCCGTTTTTTGAGCAATACGCGGCTTTGCAGAAAGTAGTTCCGCGATTCAATGTTTTTAATCGCGATACGGAAAATTGTGAATATGTAAATTATGCGCCGCATTGCAAAAATTGCTATTTAATTTTCGGATCCTGGTTTGATGAAAATTGTTATTTTGGTCAAACTTTATTTGAATGCCAGGATTCAGTTGATAATCTTTTTTTAGATAAATCTGAGCTTTGCTACGAGAATATTGATGGCAATGAAAATTATCATTCGTTTTACTGCCAGAATTGTAGCAATACTACTGATTCCTGGTTTTGTTTTGACTGTAAAGGCGTTTTGAATTGTATTGGCTGTTGGAATTTACGAAAAAAGGAATATCATATTTTAAATAAGCCGGTTTCCAAAGAAGAATTTGAAAAAGAAAAAGTAAAATTTTCTTCCTACAATTATGTACAAGAATTTCGAGCTAAGTTTGATGATTTAATACGAAAGGAGGCAATTCATAAATCCTCGGTCGGCTTTAATAACGAAAATGTTTCTGGGGATTTCATCTTTAATTGCAAGAATGCCAAATATTGCTTTTCTGCTTATCGATGCCAAGATGTAGCTTTCGCGGGTCGAACGGTTGAACAAAAGGATAGCTATGATTTTGAGGGTGGCGGTAAGGGAGAGCTTTTATACGAAAATATGAGCAATGATTTTAGCTACAAGGCAATTGGCTGTACTACCTGTGAGAATTTAGTGGAGTCGTATTATTGCGATTTATGTTTTAACTGCGAACATTGCTTTGGATGCGTTGGGTTGAAAAAAAAGAAATACTGCATCCTGAATAAGCAGTACACCAAAGAAGAATATGAAATGAAAATGGCGCTAATTATTGCTCATTTGAAAAAAACAGAAGAATGGGGTGAGTTCCCACCTATTGTCTTATCACCATTTAGCTACAATGAAACTATGGCTAATGAATATTTCCCCTTATCCAAGGAGCAGGCCAGAGCCAAAGGATACAAGTGGAAAGATGAAGACGCCTCTCCAATTTCAGTAACGTCGATAATTTCGGCCAAGGAATTACCTGACACGATTGATGAAGTAAAGGATTCAATTTTGGATCAGGCCATTTTATGCGAAGTTACCAAAAAGCCATTTCGGCTCATTAAATCAGAATTGGAATTTTACCGTAAACAAGGATTATCCTTACCAAGAAGGCACCCGGATCAACGCCATAAAGATCGTTTTGCAAGACGAAACCCTAGATGTCTTTGGAATCGAAATTGTACAAAATGTCTTAAGCAAATTTTAAGTTCGTACTCGCCAAAACGGACCGGAAAAATATATTGCGAAGCCTGCTATCTGCAGGCGGTGTACTAATTCATCGTCGATTTTCTTTAGTGAGGCAGTCAAAGCGCCTTAAAAAGGTTTTCGATTTTTTGTGGATTTTTTAGGATCATTTCGACCCTTTCAGCGTTCTTTTTAAGATAATGATATCGTTTTTGCGCAGCTTCGGTATGGTAATGAAAATGGCGCAGAATAGAACTTTGTTGCTTTAAATAGATCAACCACTTTTGCAGTGTTGGATTTGGGTAAATCTCCTTAAAACAAGCACTCATTCGTTCCCAGTAAACAGGCCAGCGCATTCCTAAACCAGAAAGATCACTATCTGCTAAAAGTTGTGAAAAAAGAACAGTACCCGGTTTATGGCGTTTTTTATATTTAGTCACTTCCTGAATAAGTTTATCATCGATAAGCAGGGTCTTAGTTCCCAAAATTGCTCTTTTAATCAATAAGTGGTCATGTTCCGTAAAATATTTAGGGTCATGTAAGTAAGAAATAAGCCATTTGGCTGACATTTCCTCGTTTTTACCAAATTTTTTATAGCGCTGAACAATGTCGTGGGTAATACCTGAAATTATAAGTAATTCACGATCTTTTTGCTCTAATGGAAAAATTTCTTGATGCTGAATCCTAAATTTTTTTTCATAATTAAAAAGGCGCATCGCCTCCTTTGCGGTAAAAAGAGCATGATTAATATTATGGTAAGCTTTGTTTGGGAAAGATTTTTTGATAATCTGACCAGCTTCCTTATAAATTCTAGCTAGGTGTTGATTTTGAAAATTCATTATTTTTTTTGAGATTTTTATAAGTGGCAATCCGTTTATTATACCGACTTGTTTTCTTCTTTACAAGAATTATGTTATACTTATGAGATGGACATAAATTCAATTTTAAAACAAATCGTTGATAATCACGCACCTGACCTTCACCTTAAAGTCAATAGTCCACCGGTAATCAGATTAGGCAATGGTGAACTTTATGTAACCGATAAAGTTCAACCTCTTAAGTTAGAGGAAATTAGCGAAGTTGCTCAAAATATAGCGGGACCCGAAAAATACGAATTATTTAAGAAAAAGAAGGAAATAGATTTTTCCTATCGACTTGCCGATCAAGGTCGATTCCGCGTTAACCTATATCAAGACCAGGAAGGCCCATGCCTAGCTTTTCGCTCAATCCCTAGCGAGATACCAACGCTTGAACAACTTGGATTACCTCGCCTTTTTGGGGATTTTGCTCTCAAACCTAGAGGATTAATGCTTGTCACCGGGCCAACCGGAAGCGGGAAATCAACCACCCTGGCAGCCATGGTTAATCATATAAACACTACTCGAAAATGTCACATAATTACGATTGAAGATCCAATCGAATTTGTGCATCAAGCCAAAAATTCACTTATTACGCAACGCGAGGTTAATGTCCATACGGATTCATTTCCTAATGCTATTCGTTCTGCTTTAAGACAAGATCCGGACGTTATTATGGTTGGAGAAATGCGTGACCTGGAAACTATTGCCGCAGCCGTAACTTTAGCTGAAACAGGCCATTTGGTTTTATCAACATTGCATACTACCGATGCGGCTCAAACCGTTGATCGGATTGTTGATATTTTCCCCCCGTACCAGCAGCAACAAATTCGCGCTCAACTTTCAGTCGCGCTTTTAGGCGTAATTTCGCAAACCTTGGTCCAACGGTTAGACGAGCAGGGGAGAGTGCCGGCTTTTGAAATTATGGTTGCCAATGATGCTATTAAAAATTGCATAAAAGAGGGAAAAACCCATCAAATTTATTCCATGCTTCAAATCGGGAAGGAAGCAGGCATGCAAACCTTAGATGACTCTTTGGCCATACTGGTAACACAAAATTTAGTATCCAAAGAACATGCTCTTGCCAAAACTCACGACCCTGAAGCTTTTAACAGGGCAATTGAAAATTATTCTACGATAACAAAAAGTAATTCTCATGATTAACAACGATTCTACCCAAGAACTAGCTTTATTTTTTGCTGAACTAGCTCCAGATGAACACGAAAAACTATTAACCGGATCAGGAATTTGGCAAAAAAAATATTTCCCGCTTGGAGTCACTGTTTTTGCTGAAAATTCAACTAGTACCGATCTTTACCTAATTTTAAAAGGACAAATTGAAATAAGTAAAATAGTTGGAGAAAAAGGAACTAAAAAGAAAATTCTGGCAATCCTAGGACAAGGCTCGATCTTTGGAGAGGGAGCCCTTTTATCCGACAAACCACGCTCCGCCACAGCTACAACCTTGGTGAATACGGAAACTCTAGTTCTAAGCAAAGAAAAATTTGAATCCTTCTTAAAAGAAAGACCAAAGGAAGCGAATTACCTTTTATTAGCTCTCTTGAGAGTTGTTAATCAAAGGCTTATCTGGACTAATCATGAATTAGTCACTTTATATGAAATTGCACAAATAATTAGTAAAACTAAAAATGATTTACCTGCTCTCGTTAAAAAAATTATGCAACGTTTGGCCTCATTGACTAAAGCTAATCGTGGCCTAATTGCACTTAAAAACCGATCCACTCAAAAACAAGAAATATCAACTCAATGGGGGAATTATAATCTTTCTTCGGAAGAATTAGATCAATTGGCTCAAAAATTAATTACGCAACATACACTTCACGAAAAAACATTTTTAGCCTTGCCCCTTTATGATTTTTCGGAAAATTTTCTAGGAATAATTGCCATGGAAAGCCAAGTAGGATGGACCATAGAAACGCGAAAAATTGCCAGAGCAGTAACTGATCAATTGGGTATCGCAATCAGTGATTACTGGTTTATGGAATCTGAAAATGGGCGATCGAAATTGGAGCAAAGAAATGTGGAATTCTAAAAAAATTAATGTATACTTTAAATAATGGACGACATCACCCTCCCCAACGAAAATGATGACGATAAGATTCTAATTCGTCCCATCCAAGATGAAGACATTATTGATCTTGAATTTTCCAAAAAAAGCATCCCTCAAGACTACAAAAACGAATTACCGACACCAGTAACTCCATCACCTCCATCACCTCTCCCAGGCAACAAGGTAACTATCAATTTCGTAAAATTTGTGCAATTAGTTGCTAATCATAGTTTTGTCGATGTTGTAGATAAAAATTCCGATGAAGAAATAATCATTAGCAGTAATTTGCTAACCGACCTAGCTAACGCCCACGACCAAGGGGGTGAACGCAAAACACCACTTATGTTTTTAGCTGGGATTGTTATCGGCGTAATATTAACTTATGTAATCCTAAAAGTATGAGCTATAAACGAATTATGCTGAAATTTTCTGGAGAGGTTTTGCAAGGCAAAAACGGGGAATCTATTAATTTTAATATTTTAGAAAAATTAGCGCAGGAAATTGTTCATCTTCATAAAAAAAAAATTCAGATAGCGATTGTTATCGGGGGTGGTAATATTTGGCGGTACCGTGACAATAAAGGCAAAGGTATGCCCAGAGTGGAATCTGATTTTATGGGCATGATGGCAACCATAATGAATGGTTTAGCTATGCAAACCGTACTCGAAAAATTAAAAGTGCCTTGTCGAGTTGTATCAGCACTGCCCATTGCGGAAATTGCTGAAACTTATGTGCTTAAAAAAGCCCTCCTGCATTTGCAAAAAGGGAGAATTGTAATTTGCGTTGGAGGAACAGGTCGACCCTTTTTTACCACTGATAGTGCCGCAGCCCTTCGCGGCCTGGAACTAGATTGCGAAGTTTTACTTAAGGCCACTAAGGTGGATGGCGTTTATGACTCTGACCCTATGAAAAACAAAGGGGCCAAGCGCTACACAAAGATTAATTTTGACGAGGTCCTGCAAAAAAAATTAGCATTTATGGATATGACGGCGTCTTCCTTGTGTCAAGAAGGAGGCTTAAGAGTAATAGTCTTCGACTTGATGAAAAAAGGTAATTTAATAAAGGCCGCAACAGGGGGAAAAGTAGGCACAATAGTGAGTACTAATTAAATAAAAACAACATGTATGCGTATGCCTTGGCGCTCTTAAAAATTTTGCTATAGTATATCCACTAAATACTTAAATAAAATTATCTATGTCGACCACCCAATATATTCAACAAGCGAACCTGGAATTCGAAAAAATCATTGAGCATCTCAGGCAAGAATTTTCCAGATTACAAGTTGGACAAGCTAACGCTGCCCTTGTGGAATCAATGTTGATAGATGTTTACGGAGCCAAACAGCCACTTAAAAATTTGGCCAATATCAGTGTCCCTGATTCACGTACCTTACAAATTCAACCCTGGGATCGAAATATTATTAATTCCATTGAAAAAGCGATTCAGCTTTCCGATCTAAATTTATCACCTGTTAATAAAGGAACCGCGATTTTTTTAATGATTCCACCATTGACCGAAGAACGACGAAGAGATTTGGTAAAAGTAGTTCATAATTTAGCTGAAGAAGCCAGAATTTCCATCCGTAATGCAAGACAAAGTGCTCACCATAAATTTCAGGAGTTAGAGCAAAAAAAGGAAATTTCCGAAGACGAAGGAACTGGCGCTGAAAAAAAATTGCAAGAAAAAGTCAATGAATGCAATGATAAAGTTGCTGAATTAGCCAAAGCCAAAGAGGAATCTATGATGAAAATATAGGATTATTTCACTTTGGAAAAATTAATTTTAATTTTTAAATTTTAATGTTTAATATGCATCTCATCCTAACAATTCTGGCCTTTTTGATTATTTTTTCCGTGCTAATCCTAATTCACGAATTTGGTCATTTTTCGATGGCCAAACGAAATGGTATTAAGGTCGAAGAATTTGGTTTTGGCTTACCACCGCGCATTTTTGGTATTAAGAGAGGCGAAACATTATATTCGATTAACTGGATTCCCTTTGGGGGATTTGTGCGAATGCTAGGGGAAAATCCAAGTGACAAAAAAGCTAAAAGCAAGCAAAGCTTTATGAGTAAATCGATTGGTGTGCGCACAAAAGTTGTCTTGGCTGGCGTAGTAATGAATTTTTTATTGGCCTGGATACTTTTAAATATTGGATTCACAGTTGGAATGCAGCCACTTATTGTTGACGGTAATGATTTTTTGAACGGAATCAGGAATAATTTAATTGAACTTAATTTTGACCTTTTTAAAAATAAACCAGCACCCGATCCAAATTCTGAAATAGGCCAAATAGTTGATATCCCGCAGTTATTCATTGAATCAACTGTTAATCCTGAAATTTTTCAACCCGGAGACCAAATTTATTCGATTAATAAGCAAATTATTTTTGAAGCCGCAGAATTGCAGCAACTTATTAATAACCTTGAAACCCCAAAGGTTACTTTTGAGATTTGGCGAAATAATCAACTAAGAACTATCGAATATTTATTTCCGCAGCCACATCGCGCCATCATAACCCAGATTTTACCAGATTCTCCTGCTGAACAAGCTGGCCTAGTAGCTGGGGATCAAGTGATAAGAGTCGATGGGAAAGAAATTTGGCATCCCGAACAAATTGTTCGTCTGACAAGCGAAAACTCAGAAAAACAGCTAATTTATGAAATTAAACGTAATGACGAAATTAAACAATTTAGCATTAATAAAAATAGTGAGGGCAGAATCGGCGTTGCCCTAGGAACAATCTATGATCAATTAAATTTGCCTTTTTCCTATTACGACGGACTGGCTAGAGCAGAAATAACTGCAATAAATTCCATTCAATACCCCTGGTATCTAGCTCCTTGGCAATCCTTAGTTGAGATGAAAAGGATTACGATCTACACCGCCGTTATGCTTGGAGATGTTTTTAAGAATATATTTACCACCGGATCGGTTCCAGAAGGTGTAGCCGGACCAATAGGTATCGCTCAAATGACTGGAATTTACGTTCAGGAAGGCATTATTGCTCTTTTGCGATTTACAGCTCTTTTATCGCTGAGTTTAGCTGTAATAAATGTTTTTCCCTTTCCAGCCCTGGATGGCGGACGATTTTTGTTTATTATTATTGAAGCAGTTCGCGGTAAACCAGTTAATCAGAATATGGAAGCCAAAATTCATACCCTTGGATTTTTGTTTCTAATTTTGGTAATTATCTTAGTAACTTTTCAAGATTTAAAGCGCCTCTTTGAATAAGTGATCGTAAACCCGCTAATTATCCTTTAGTTAAGAAGGTGATTTAATTGTTAAATCGTCCTTTTTATGGTAAAATATTTTGATCAAATCGAATCCGTAAAATACTTAATAGAAAAGCGTTAAAAAATACGTAAAAAACAAAATTAAACTAAACTCAATGAACAATTGGCTAACAGCAAACTGGGAACTAGTTATTATCGCGCTTTTAGCAATCTATTTTGGCTGGAAGCTTTTCTGGCTTGCTTTACGCTATACCTATGCTTTTTACCACAAAAAGGATACTCGTTATTTAAAAATAACCATGCCTCGTGAGGAATCTCAAAAAGACAAGGAAAAAGCTACTGAAAAAGATTTCAGGGAAAAAATTGGCATTATGGAGCAATTATATCGAGCCTTATCTGAGCTTGCCGAATTAAGCATTACTAATCGGATTAAGGTCTGGTTATTTCAACGTAATACAGTTTCCTTTGAAATTATTGCCAAATACAAAAACATCGAATTTTGGGTAAGTACCTATGAATACTATGCTTCCCTAGTCGAAAAACAAATAACGACCTTTTATCCTGATGCCGATATCCAAATCTCCTCAACCCCACCACCGTTTAGTCAAAAAGGAAACAAATTGAGAGGTTATTATTTATACGAGAAAATGAAAAATTGGTTTCCGATTAAAACCTATAAGGCCATTGAAAATGACCCCCTTAACGATCTCACAAATGTCCTTTCTAAGCTAGCGGAAGGGGAATATGCGTGTATTCAAATAATTGTTCGCCCAATTAGCGATAATTGGCAAAAAAAAGCGCAGAGTTTTGGTGAAGCTCTCTTTAAGGGTAAAAAGGAAGGAGGCTTCCTTTCTAAAATTCCGATTATTAAACATTTAAACAGTGTGCTTGTCGCTTTGTTTTTTGGATATGATCAGGTAAAGGGGACAAACGCACCAGGATCATCCAGCGGGGATAGCTATGTCCGTATGTTACAAACCAAGGAAGAACATTACAAATTGATTGGGGAAAAAGCAGCTCAAAATGGATTTGACACCATTATTCGCGTTATCGCTTCTTCTCCTCAAAAAAACAGGCTCGAAGATATTCTAAATAATTTCTTACTAGCTTTTACGGTCTTTAAGGAACCGCTTCTGAATTTTTTCCAAAGTCGTCGCATTATTCCTTTATTCGATTTTTTACACATGCCAATCTTTATTCATAACTTTAGGAATCGTTATTTTCAGTACGGTGAGAAAAAATCACTTTTGGTTTCGCAGGAATTAGCTGGATTGTTCCATTTTCCAAATAGTCGATATAATTACACACCAGTTATTCAATGGCTCAGTTATAAAGTCTTACCAGCACCGCAAGATTCAGACGGGGAAGGAATTTTATTAGGAAATAATGTTTACCGTGGGGAAAAAAGAAAAGTTACCTTTAACCGGAATGATCGTCGGCGTCACCATTATGTTATTGGACAAACCGGTACCGGTAAATCAGCCTTTATTAGCTCAATAGCCAGACAGGATATAATCAATGGTGATGGAGTTTGTGTTATTGATCCACATGGTGACCTAATTGAGGATCTTCTTTTATATATTCCCAAAGAACGGGCTAAAGACGTCGTAGTATTCAATCCTGCCGATATGGAACGACCAATGGGATTAAATATCCTTGAAGCGGAAACACCCGAGCAGCAAGATATGGCTTCCAGTCAAGCCACCGAAATTTTTATCAAAATTTTTGGTGATGAAATCTTTGGTCCCCGTATCCAGCACTATTTTCGTAATGCCTGCTTAACCCTCATGGAAGACAAAGAAGAAGGAGCAACTTTAATCGATGTGCCAAGGGTTTTTACTGATGACGATTTTATGAAATACAAAGTAGCCAAAGTAACAAATCCGGTCGTGAAATCATTTTGGGAACATGAATATGCGCATACTGGAGCCAGAGAACGCGAAGAAATGATCCCTTATTTTAGCGCAAAATTTGGTCCCTTTATCACCAATACGATTATGCGTAACACCATAGGTCAAACCAAATCGGCTTTTAATATTCGCCAGGCTATGGATAATCAACAAATTCTTCTTATTAATCTATCAAAAGGTAAAATGGGCGCCCTAAATACCCAATTATTGGGATTAGTGATTGTGGCCCAAATTCAAATGGCCGCTATGGGTCGAGTTGATACCCCGGAAGATCAAAGAAAAGATTTTTATCTCTATGTCGATGAGTTCCAAAATTTCGCAACAGATACATTTTGCTCCATTCTCTCCGAGGCAAGAAAATATCGTCTTTGTTTAACCATGGCACACCAATATATTAACCAGTTAGTAGTCAGCAAAATGGGATCAACCAGCAGTCAAATAAGAGACGCTGTTTTTGGTAACGTTGGGACACTACAATCCTTTAAAGTAGGTGCAGAAGACGCTGAATATCTTGGCAAGGAATACGCGCCAGTTCTTACGGAACAAGACATAATTGGTATTCCCAATTACAAGGCCTACATCAAATTAAATGTTCATAATGCGACTTCTAGGCCGTTTTCCCTAGAAACAATTTATTCGACAGAAGGAAAGAATAAAAAAATTGCTGAAATTATTCGTGAATACTCCAGAATGAAGTACGGACGAAAGAAAATTTTTGTTGACCAAGAAATTAAAGCCAGAATTGGTATTGATGTTGATCAAGCCAATAATTCCACGTCTAAGCAAGAAATTCCTAAATCTGACCAACCATTATCCGTAGATAATGTGAGTCCAGTTTTAACTAAATAATTTTAAGATGAGCGAAAATAACTTCACAGCGGATCCGCAGTTAGAATGGCAATATGCCGAAAAATCAATAATTCAGTCCAAAAAAGAAAATGGGCATCACGAAATGCGCTGGGGATTACTATTTACAGGTATTGCCTTGCTGATATTAGGGGTGGGTTTATCTTTTTGTAGTAAAAAAGTAATTCATGAGCTCCAAATTAAAGATTTTCAGGTAAACTCCTTAATTTCGGAAATTGGACAAATAAGAGAAGAAAATCAAAACCTTTCGGAAAAATTAGACAAAAATGAAAAAATTATAACCCTTATAGAGGAAGCCCTTGACGCTAACGGCAACACTCTCAATCTTCAAAAAAAGGTAGAACAATTAAATCAGGAATTATCTTCCCGCAACAATACCGTGGCAGGACTTCTTTCATCTGGCATTGAAAAAGTAGATCCCACTTTAAAAATAAAAATCGATGAAACATTAGATGTTCTAATTTTAGGAACACATGGTAAATTAACAGATACAATTATGCTTCTGTCTATAAACGAAACGCAAAAGAGTGTCAGTCTCATAAGTATTCCGCGCGATTTAGCAGTTGATGGGCGTCGAATTAATGAATATTGGTATCGGTACGGCATTGATGCCATGAGAGATAAAATCCAAAGTATTACGGATCTTTACCCCGAACAATATGTGGTTTTTGATATGAAATCTTTTGAAACCATCATTGATACAATTGGAGGAGTTGAAGTTAACGTGGAAAAAGATCTTTACGATTCTTTATACCCAGGAGTGAATTTTACCTATGAGCCTTTTTATCTTTCTGCTGGGTTACATCATTTAGATGGAAAAACTGCCTTAAAATACGCTCGTAGCCGAGAATCTACTACTGATTTTGATCGTGCCAAAAGACAGCAACAAATTATTGAGGCCGTAAAAGATAAAATTCTATCCGGAAATCTCCTTAGCAAAATGGACGACATGGTTGCACTTTATACGGAGGTTACCAAATCTATCCAAACCGACATAGATTTACTAACCTTAATCTCTTTTGCGCAAAAATACCAAAATTATACTCTCAAAAAGGGAAACGTTCTCTCTACCAGCAATTTTTTATATTCCACCCATGGCCCAACCGGTGCCTATTTGCTTTTACCAAAAGGTGGTAATTATGACGCGATTAAGGAATATGTGTCTAAGGTAGTAGGGGAATAATTTAATATTGGTAGCAGGGGACGGATTTGAACCGTCGACCCCAGGCTTATGAGTCCTGTGTCCGCCGCGGCGGACTACCCTGCCACGAATAGAACAAAAAAATTCTCATAATCTGGTTTAATGAGAAGTTTAACTATAGAGATAATATTGGTAGCAGGGGACGGATTTGAACCGTCGACCCCAGGCTTATGAGTCCTGTGCTCTAACCAACTGAGCTACCCTGCCACGAAATATGAGTCCTGTGTCCGCCGTGGCGGACTACCCTGCCACAAAATTAAAATTGGTTGCGGAGGGTGGATTCGAACCACCGACCTCCAGGTTATGAGCCTGGCGAGCTGCCTCTGCTCCACTCCGCGTTAATCTAAAAAGCGTTCGTACTGTAATTGAGATTAGCAGATTTATCAACCACAAAATAGCATAAGCAAAAAACATCTTCTTAAATCACTAATATTTATAGGGATTAGTGCCAAAAATAAATTCCCACCATTTTTGAGGATTTGTCCAATTTGCCATTGATCGAGACTTTACCTCAGCATTCACCTCCGTCGCCGAAAGACTTTGATTGTTATCATTGGTGATAACAATTACTTCCTCACCAGGTTTTACAAGATTCATATTTTGTTTAGCGATTTTTTCAACATAAGCTTCTGAAGTGTAATACTTGTAATCATCCAATTTTTGTAAATTTTCAGCCTGCATCTGGGCATTTTTTTCTTCGAAATTTTTGATATGGGTATCAATTTGATAATTTCGATAAATTGTTACCGTAAGGTTATAAAACATGTAAGCCACCAAAATCAATCCTGCGATAACAATCAGGCGTGTAATATTAAACTGCGATTGGGAATAAGGATGATAAGACATATAACACATAAAATAAGCAATGATCGCGGCAGTTATAATATCACTCAACTAACAGTGCCACCAGCTACAAATATGCTAAAATGCAATCAACGAAATACTAGCAATTTTAAAAATGAAAATACACTTTGTCGGTATTGGCGGTATTGGGATGAGCGCTCTAGCCAGGCTTTATCATGAATCTGGTCATCAAATAAGCGGATCTGATTTTGAAGATTCAGAACTTTTAAATTTACTGCGCAAAGAAGGAATTAGGATCCAGATCGGGCATGCGAGTAATCAAGTACCGAAAAACGCAAATTGTGTAATCTATTCTGAGGCAATTTTAAATAATAACGTGGAATTAAAAAAGGCTCGCCAATTAAAAATACCTCTAAAAACCTATTTTGCCGCCTTAGGAGAATTCACCGCGAACAAAAAAACTATTTGTATAGCAGGCACACACGGTAAAACCACTACTACCGCTTTGGTGGCCAAAATTCTAATCGACGCAAAACTTGATCCATCGATTGTCATTGGTACCCAAATGCAGGAGCTAGATAATAAAAATATGCGCTCTGGAAAAGGAGAATATATGGTAGTTGAGGCCTGTGAATACCGTCGTTCCTTTCACTACCTAAAACCGCAGTTAATTATTCTAACCAATATTGAATTGGATCACGTGGATTATTATAAAAATATAGCTGATTACTTGTCTGCTTTTAAAGAATTTATCCAAAAATTACCTCCAACCGGCTTTTTAATTGCCAATTACGATGATCTCAATATTAGAAAAATAATTAAAACAACCCCGGTGAAAGTTATTCGCTATAGTCAAAAATCGTCAGAACTAATCAAAATAAAGCTTAAAGTTCCCGGACAACACAACCTAATGAATGCTCTAGCGGCTTTTACTCTGGGAAAATCTTTAAATTTAGACGAAAAAATTATACTAAAATCCTTGAATAATTTTACTGGCACTTGGCGTCGTTTCGAGTATTTAGGGAAATTTAATAAAGCGTTGATTTATACTGATTATGCCCATCATCCTACCGAAATTCAAGCCACACTTAAGGCTGCTCGCGAAAAATATCCTAAATATCGAATTATTGTGGTATTTCAACCTCATCAGTACAGCCGAGCACGTTACTTTTTAAAACAGTTTAGTGAATCATTTTCACTGGCTGACGAAGTTATTATTCCCAATATTTACAAGGTAAGAGATTCGATTGAGGACAGCCAGGCAGTAACACCCGAAAAGATGGTAAAAGAAATTCAAAAACATCATAAAAAAGTAAAATATGGTAAGGGATTAGGGTCAACAACCGCTTATCTAAAACAAAAAATAACCAAAAATGATTTAGTGCTGATTATGGGAGCAGGGGACGTTTGGGAAATAACAGGAGAACTTGTGTCGAAAAAATAAAATTACTATAATAGAAATCCATCCACATTATTAACTTTTTCACCATGAAATCCCCAATTTTTCTAAAATATTTAGGTTTTTTAAGCATCAGCGCATTCCTTTTTTTAGGTGGCTGCGGCCAGCCAAACGAAACGACTATTGAGCAAAAACCAGAACCCAAAGAACAATCCAGCACTACCAACTATAATATTTATGGAAAATGGGCAGTAGCCGTAAATTGGTCGGATAACTCAGCTGATTTACACTTAGTTGAATGCCAACCAAATGAAACTACTACTGATCCTGATGATGGAATTTTATGGGAAAATGGTGTCCAAACCGGAACTTGCGCAATCAATGGAGAGGTCGGCACTTTCACCTGGGGTAGAGAAGTTTTTGTAGGGAATTTTACAGGTGATGATACAATCGATGGCACTATTACTGACCCCTCCATTCCAAGAAATGGTAAGGCTCAAGCGACTCGTAGCACCGCAAGTGATTATGATGTCCGTGGTAATTGGTATCAATTTTGGGTATTTCACGAAGGAATTGGACATTCGTATGTCACATTTCAAGGAAACAAGGAGTCTGGAACGGCAATTGTAAGTGGGGATGATGGGAGCTCCTTAAGTGGTCCCTATACCTTCATTAATGGAAAACTCGTGTACACAATTGGGAGCGGAATGCAGTCTGCTAAGATTGAAGCAACTTTTTTTGATACTAACACTTTAACTGGGACCTGGTGGAACCCGGTGGATGGAACAAATGCCTACAAAGCACAAAGACTAAACCAAAATATTTGACAAACCTGAAAAATAGGGATAAAGATAATCTCTTATTTTTAATTTTTACCTATGACCAGCACCCAAAGACCAGGAATACCAGATAGGGATCCAGAATATCAAATAGGAATAGAGATTTTAGGTGATTTATTTCTATCAATAGGCGATACCACTGCAGAAAATTTTAATATTGATCTAATGCTAGACACTCTTAGGTATTTCGCAAATAAATTTAAGAGCGCTGCCGAGGCCGAAAATTTTACCCAAGATGTTAGAGTAAGATGTGCAATAGCAGCCCAAGCGTTAAATAAATTTTTGCTTTACGAAGGAAGAAATCCTACAGAAAGGTATCCCGAATTAAAAAAAGAATTGGGCATAATTTTTAGAGATGAAAATGTCCCTACTAATCCTACTGATCTATTCAGGATGATGGAAGCAGAATTAATACCCCAAGTACCAGGACTTCTTAATGGAAACACTGCATTCGCAGCACATCAAATAAGGCCTGCTTTAAATTTTTATAGGGATGCAATCCAGACTTTCAGAGAAAGAGATGACTTATCGTCAGGAGAGAGCCGGGCATTATCCTCCGCAAAGGAAGCAATCTTTGCTTTAATAAATCGAATTAATCCCATAGATACCAATTCGGATTTTGATTCTAATATACTTAAGCAATCCTGGAAAGCATTTAGAGTAATATTTCAAGATATATTAATAGATGCCTGCTACGCCGACGTATCCGAAGATTTTCGAATATGGGGAAACCTGAACATAGCTGGTAGTGCTAGGTTAGCTAAGTATGAAGCAGGAACAGGCACAAAAGAACAATTTGTTGCGACAATTAGAGATTTACATGCAAATTTTCTTAGAGAGGGTGCTACGGAAGCAGCCCAAGAAGTGGAGGCATTCTTAGAAAGAATAGAAAACATACAAACCCCTGCTGAAATTAGAATAGAATGGAATATTTTTTACGAAAAAATGGTTCAAATATTTAGGCCGAATACAGAGCAAGGATTAGATAATTTAGGAAATTAGTTTTTTGCCATCAAAATATAAAGATAATCTCTTATTTTTTAATTCACACCATTATGGAACAGATTGAAGAAACACTAAATATAGCTGAGCTTGTCCGATTAGAGTGTCGAGTTGGGTTGAGCCTTACATCGCTAGAGGTAGAACCATCTGAAAACTCCTTAGCGTATTTTTTAACCGAAGTATTAAGGCTAAAAGAATTTTTAGAAGGATGTGGAAATGATTCAAGTGCCGTAACATTACTTGAGTTCATCGCTGCCTTTGAACAAGAAATTTCCAGGCCTAATTTTGAAGTATTCTCGATTAGCGAAAAATGGCACGTAGTAATAAAACAAATCCATTTAATAAAAATAGCAGCTGAAAAATATGACCTTAACGGGGATAAATCTAACCCTGCCTGGGGAACTCTTAATGTTTCCGCCGTGCTTAAAACTGTAACGGCTAGAATCAAAGCAACAGCAGCGGCAACAATATAATTGAATCGAATTAAATAATTTTAAGCACCGTTCCATACGGGGTATCTTCAACCTCAATTCCCTTTTTTAAAAGTTCAGTGCGTAAAGCATCGGAACGAACCCAATTTTTGGCTTTACGAGCCTTTTCGCGCTCTTTAATCATTTTTTCAGCATCGCTATCAATTTTTTTTTCAATGGCAGGGAAAATACCCAACACTTGATCAATTTCAGAAAGCGTGTCCCTAATTTTCGAAATATCCTTCTTGGGTAAATTTCCGGTGGCTAGCTGCCTATTTATAAGTTTTACAAATTCAAACACCAAAGCCAAAGCCCTTGGTGTGTCAAAATCATCATTCATGGCCTGCTCAAAATCTACTGTTAATTTTTTCAGCACCCCTTCAAGCTCATGATAAGCTGTTTGTGCTTGAACTTTATAATAATTAAGACTAATAAAAAAATCCCGCAGTCTAGCTAAAGCATTTTTGGCCTGTTCAAGTTGCGCATCTGAAAATTCAATAGGGCTGCGATAATGCGCCGTTAAAAAGAAATAGCGGACAACTTGTGGTGAATATTTCGTAAAAATATCTTTAAGTGTAAAAAAATTACCCAAAGATTTACTCATTTTTTCTTTATTGACCGTAATAAATCCGTTATGTAGCCAGTAATTACAAAAAGACGACCCATAACCAGCCTCAGATTGAGCAATTTCATCTTCATGATGCGGAAAAATTAAATCCATTCCGCCGCCGTGAATATCAAAAGGCTGCCCCAAATTTGTTCGCGACATAGCACTGCACTCAATATGCCAACCAGGACGTCCTTTGCCCCAGGGGCTATCCCAGGATGGTTCACCTGGTTTTTCTTTTTTCCACAAAACAAAATCATGAGGATGGCGCTTACGATCATCACTTTCGACTCTGGCCCCAGCGCGCAATTCAGTTTGTTTTTGACCGGATAACTTTCCATAATCAGTCCATTTCTCAATTTCAAAATAAACTCCATCTTCTAACTCATACGCATAATCCTTGTCTACAAGTAATTGAATAAGTTCAATCATTTCCCTAATATAATCCGTAGCTTTAGTTTGAATAGTCGCTTTTTTAACTCCTAAAGCCTGATAATCAGCCTCATACTCCGGAATAATTAAATCAGCCAACTCCTTAACCGTAATACCTTTTTCCTTCGCGCGATTAATCATTTTATCATCAATATCCGTATAATTGGTGACAAAAATAACTCTGTCCGCCCCAAAACAATACTCTAAATAGCGCCGAATAACGTCAAAGGCGACTGCGGAACGACCATGACCAAGATGCCCATGGTCATAAACAGTTGGACCGCAAAGATACATCGTAACCTTATTCTGATTAATGGGTTGAAAGTGCTCCTTTTGCCTGGTTAGGGTATTAAAAAAACAAAGCTCCATAAAATTCGGTATATTTTAAAGCCCTAATAAAATCCAAATTAAGAATTGATGAATTAAATCCAAACCGATTAAAGCGATTAGGGGTGAAAAATCAAACATCGCTGTTCGTGGAGTCATTTTTCGTATCCATCCTAAAATTGGCTCTGTAGTATCATAAATAATTTGGTAAATATGCCCTGTCGGATTTGCCCAAAACCAAGAAATTAACACTCGCGCCACAATGGCCAAGGATAAAATGTTAAAAACAATATCAATAAATTTCAACAAAAAAATCATACAACTGAAATGTAACAGGTCTGTCTTGAAATTCCAAGACTGAAATTCTTATTTTCCTTAAAGAGTCCGAATATCACTCATGGGCACAATTTGCTTAATTTGATGAGGGACTAAGAGAAGGGGACGGGGACGTCGAAAGAAAAAATAAGCAATTATTACACTCATTCCCACTAACCAGGTCACTTCAGGCCCAGTCTCCAAGGTTTTTTCTTCGCTTATAGTTGTCTCCAAAACATTAGCCGTAGTCTGATTTTCCAGATCCTCCAAACTTTCCTTTTCCACAGCCGCCGCAAATAAAGCATCTTCATTTGCTACCGGAGTAGCGGACACTATAGCGCTCATCTCCGAAGCCTCATTTCCATCAGAAGTAATGACCACAATTCCAAAATAATAAATTTGATCATTTTTTAAATCTGGAAGATACCAAGTAGTGCTACTATCTATGGTCTCCACCGTACTAAACATCAATTCTGTATCAGGACCGTAATAAATTCGATAGTGATCTATTTTAGTTTGCTGCCCCAAAAGAGAAGGTGGGGTTTCCCAGGTCAAACTGACCCGAGTATCACTAGGCACGGCTTCAACTCCAGTAATAGTTTCAAAAACAGCATTTTCCAAATTGTTTTGTCCTGAAACGTCGCTGCCAACTTGCGATAATTCAGTCGTAACCGTAATTTGCAAATCCTGATCATAGGAAATCTCATTACCTATTTCATCTACCAGTATGATCTCCAGAGGATAATTATCAGCCTCATCTGGAGCTGTTATTGCCCCTTCATAAAGGCCATTAATCAATAAATCCTCAGTCAAAGGAACAATAACGCCATCTAAAACAACAGCCACTTGAGCAAGATTAGGCTCACTATAAACACTTACCTTAAAAGGGTTGCCGCTAATCACAATTCCATCACTAGGATCAAGTTCTGCTTTATTTATTTCTGGCGGAGTTGTATCAATTTTTACGGAAATATCTAAACCGGTCATTACTTCTGCCCCCGTACTATCAACTATTTTTAGGTTAAAAGCATGAGTCCCATCCTGCAAATTGGTGACATTATAATTAAAATTTCCAGAAGCATCAGCTGGCGAAGTACCTAGCAAATGGTTATTATCATAAATTTGGACAGTTAATCCATAATTAGCTCTACCGGAAAATAGCAAAGTATTACTGCTATAAGTTCCAGTTGTCGGTGAAAAAATTGTAAAATCAGAATTACTACTATCGTTGGAAGTTGTATTTGAAGTTGAAGTGCTTGCCCCAGTTCCTTGAGTTTCAATATTAACTTCGATTTCGCCATAAAGATTAGTATTATTAAGATCAGTAACTGTCAGGGTTTGCGTTCCGGCAGTTTTAAAAGACAAGCCTAAACTAAAAATATGCTGCCCCTGGTCTTCTGCCTTAAAGGTATAGTCATTTGGCAAAGTGGCATTATTATCACTAGAAGAAAAGCGCACCTCTCCTGAATAATCCGGAGTAATATTACCTTCTGAATCCTTAGCAATAACCGCAAAAGTAAGGGTCTTACCCAAAGTAACTGATTCTGGTAATTCCTCAATTGATAAATAGCTTACTTGGCCGCTAACCGAAGAACTAGCCAGCCAAACACTAGACAAAAGGTTACCGCCGCGCACAACGTCAATAGATTTAGTTTCATAAAATGCTACCTGAGGGCGTTCCTGTAAAACTAAATCATTAGTTTCATCATAAATTATAAAATACGAAACCCCTGGGGTACTGGTGTAAATATTAAAACTTATTTCTCCCTGATCATCCGTATATTGATCAGAAAGTAAGACAATTTCATCCTGAAAACGAGAGGGGATAACATTAACATTATGCTTAGCAATGGGATTACCATAACGATCATTCAACTTAATTTTAAGAGAAACTGGCGATATTCCATCTGCTGGCGCTGTTTTGCGATCCACTTCCACTACTGAACGCGAAGGGGACACTGTATCAGGGTAAACCCGAAAATTACTAAAATTTCCAAATGATTCATTTCTTGACGAACATTTTGCCTGTAGTCCATAAATACCAGCTGTTTTGGTATGAAATCCATCGATATCTAAGCTGGAATTTCCGTATTGATCAACCTTGGACGTATAAAGTACCTTACTATTATCCGGCTTTGTAAGATTAATTTCCACCTCACAATTAGACGGAGCTTTGCTAATTTGCAGTAAAGCTGAATGTCCAGCTACGGTATCGACTCCCTTAATCACTAAAGATGACATCGAAGCCGCTTGCACCAAGGGGTTCATTAATCCCATTGACACCAAAGAAAAAACTAAAATTTTAGTAAATAAAGGGAAACTCTTAATGAAAAAATTATTTAGATTCATACTAAAATTTAAAAAACAAAATTTAAGGAAAAATTAAATCTAAATATTATATCTTAAAATCAGACAAAAGTAAAGGTTTTGTGCGGTTCCATAGTCTCGAGGGCACCCCTGAGATGAGGCGGGATTTGTAGAACAAGTTAAAATATACAGCGATTGGAGGTCTCATATCCAGAGTTTCATG
>Ga0209417_1000732_pt1 | contig 70751 bp, 52 predicted proteins | sample RifGroF2_FD_184002 | JGI IMG/M metagenome (GOLD analysis project Ga0209417, IMG submission 184002) | Groundwater microbial communities from Rifle, Colorado, USA - Groundwater F2 (SPAdes) (version 2) | ecosystem: Environmental > Aquatic > Deep subsurface > Groundwater | place: Rifle, Colorado... | reverse complement strand
CCTGTTGGTGCAGGCATAGGGTCAAGGCAGATGAACTGCCTGACAATAGAGCCGAATGGCAGAGAAAATTGTCTGCAAACGAGCTAAAATGAACGTGATTTTTTAAAATTTTGTTCAAAAAAGTACAAATAAAAAGTTAATAAAAAAATTTATTGTCAAAAAGGCAATTTTTAGAGATTGCCTTAATTTTTAATTTTGACAACTTTTGATGTATCTACTTTTGAGTTAATAGTTGAACCACTTTCTGCCGGTGGTCGATTCTCCTGGTCACTGCTTGCCGTCGATGTCGAGGTTGCATTCTCTATCCAGTCGGCAACAACCTTCGTGGCAATACCCAACAGTGTTACCTGGAGTAAGCCTTGCCCGGTGGTTCCGGCATGCAGGCCGCCGAGTGATTCGCGAACTTCCCGCATGATTCGCTCTTTTGGAGTAGCGTGTGTTTGGAACATCTTTGAAACAAGATATCCAAGGCCTGCGGCAGCCCCCATAGCCAGGTATGGAGATTCCCTGACATATCCTCGCCAATCCAGTTTCTCCTTGAGACGCTCGCTGATTTGCCCGACTGTTTGGGAAATGTTCTCTTCTCCTTTCGCTATATCCTGACGTATAACTTCGGTGCTGCGCTCGACATCCGCTTCCCTTTTGTTGCTTTGATATTCTTTTTCAGCCATTTTTATCCTTTCAGCGTTTGCATTGTTTTCTATTTTTTATAAACTGATTTCTTCAATCGCCTGCAGCCTATGAAGGCAATGGCAACACCGATTAAAGCAAGCGCTGCTCCGGTAACAATCGCGGCAAAGACAGGCGCCATATAAGAAGTGAGTCCGATGATTAATGCGGCACAAAAAGACATAAACGCAGCAAAACTGATGAGCGTTCCGATCGCAACCGTTAATGCTCCGTTTCGAACACCTCTCGCCTTTTCCCGAACCCCCTGAATTGCAAGCTCAATTTCATCCTGAACGATAGCGGCTGAATTTTTGGCAAGCCGTTCCAATAGTTCAGTGAGGGATTCACGTTGTGTTGCAGGATCTTTGTTTGTCTCTTTGTCGTTCATTGTAAAAAAATTCCTGACTTACCTGCGTCGAAAAATAGCCCCGATAATCAGCCCGACGGTTCCTGCTATCAATAGACTGCGTCCCGGGCTCTGCCTTACGTATTCTCTGACATCGGCATCTGCCTGCTTACAATCGAATTGCCGAATGTACTCCGCTGAATGATCCAACCATTCTGATGCCTGCTTTCCACATTGAGCTGCGCCGGATTGCCCATCCATGTCTGCCGCTTTTTCGCCTATAACATCAGCAACATTATGCAGTTTATCAGCAATAATATTTTTGATATTTTCGAAACGGGTTGACTTACCTGACCCTTTTGATTCCGCCGTGGTTTCTTCAGCTTTATCAACTGTCTTACTGTTTACTTCCATAGTTTACCTCACAAAAAGTTAAGGTTTAATCTCGGTTCATTACTTGTATCTCTGTAAGACTTCCTAGATTAAAAATTATTATATTTGAATTATCGACAGGCCGATTAATAATCAACGGTGCCGGGATAGAAAAATAAAAACAGAAAAACTAATAGTGGTCTTATAAACGCTCAACGGCGAACCAAGAGCACAATCACTATGATAAGAATAATAAGTCCCACGCCGCCGCCCCAGTAGATGTACGGGCCTCTGGCGAGAACAGGTGTAAGAACATTTGCTATAACAGTAAACATGATAAGACTCCTAATCTGGGATTTCCCTATATAACCCGATATTCCACATATTAAACACTTGGCCGCACAACCAAACCTTTCAGCTTTGCAATAACAACAAAACTCTCTTAGCCCAACTACATTATATTTAAATTGTTTTATATTTTATTTCGGGGTCCCTTTAGCCCAAACGGCAAGCTGCGGCCCCATCAGCTTATCATCATCTGAATTGCAGATGCTTGAGTGAATCTAATAGATTCAAATTTTTTAACAATTTATATTCTTTTATTCTTCTGCCGCAATACTGCGTGTAGAGGAAATTCTTAGCAGGATGATAACATAAGTTCAAACTGTGTAAATCAGTGTAGAGCCCGACTTTTATGTAGGATAAATCGTCTTGCCATTGTCAGTAAAATTCCTTACACTGGAGCAATGTAATATGAAATGATTGAAATATGAGCAACTAAATCGGCTGGAGTGCAACCGTTTTGCGGTGGTACTATATCAAAGCTAAATTAAGGAAATTGAATTGTAAGTTTTATATTCTTTTCATAGGGTACAGGGAACAGGGTACAGAAACTATACCCTAAACCCTATACCCTGTCCCCTGTTTTCATTATAATTTTTCTGCGATTTGGATGGCGTTTAATGCAGCGCCTTTGCGAATCTGGTCGCCTGAAACCCAAAGGTTAATGCCTTTATGATCCGGCAAAGATTCATCCTGACGGATTCTGCCGACATAGACATCGTCATTATCGGCGGCATCGAGCGGCATCGGAAAACGATTGTTCTTCTGGTCGTCGAGGATTGTAACGCCGGGGGCGTGTTCAAGCAGCTTGCGGACTTCATCAGGTGTAATCGAATCTGTGAATTCGAGGTTGATGCTTTCACAGTGGCAGCGCGGAACCGGAATCCTGACGCAGGTACAGGTAATCGCGATATCGGGACAATGGAAAATTTTCCTTGTCTCTTTTACCATCTTCATTTCTTCTTCGTTGTAGCCGTTGGGGCCGATTGCTGAATCGTGGCTGAAGATGTTGAAGGCAATTTGATATTTGAATTTGTTCATCGTCGGGTCTTTGCCTTCGAGAATTTCTTTTGTCTGATTGAAAAGCTCGGTCATACCGGCCTGACCTGCGCCGCTGACGGCCTGATACGTGCTGACGACCATCCTTTTAATAGGATTGGCTTTGTGCAGCGGCCAAATCGGGACGTTGGCAATAATCGTCGAGCAGTTCGGATTGGCGATGATGCCCTTGTGTTTTTTTATGTCTTCGGGATTGACTTCCGGAACAACCAGCGGAATTTCAGGAACCATTCTGAATGCACTGGAGTTGTCAACGACAACCGCGCCTGCTTTTACTGCCGCATCGGCAAATTCTCTGCTGCGCGATGCGCCTGCGCTGAAAAGAGCAATATCGACGCCTTTGAAACAGTTTTGTGTCAGTTCCTCGACTGGATAATCTTTGCCGTTGAACTTTTGTGTTTTGCCGAGCGATCTCGCTGATGCGAGCATTTTTATTGATTTAACAGGGAAATTTCTCTGTTCTAAAATTTTGATGAACTCCTGGCCTACCGCGCCAGTTACGCCTGCGATTGCTACATTTTTCGACATTATTTGTTTCCTTAAAAGTGCTTTAAATCATTTAAAAGCCGAGACATACTATAAACTTACGTATCGAAAGTCAAGGAAAGATAGGGAATTTACTTAAAAATCAGTTTTTCTGTTGTATCCTATTAATATAGATTATATAATGACCAATCTATGACTAAACAGACAAGAAATATCGATTTTAATTCAACAGCAGCAAACCTGTGGCAATCCCTTTGCGGACTCGCTCTTATTTTGCGCCAATAGGCGCATACACAAATCTTTCCTATCTTCCATATTTATTATTGTTTATTGAAATTCGAATCATTTTATTGCATAATCTCTATTTTGGGATTCATAAAGGAGACATGATATGTCTGCTGAACAAAAAATTATAGTTTTCGATACGACGCTGCGAGACGGCGAACAGGCGGCAGGTACTCGGCTTGGAGTAAGGGAAAAGCTGGAACTTGCGATGCAGCTTGCGCGGCTGGGCGTTGATGTAATCGAAGCGGGTTTTCCGATTTCCTCGCCGCAGGACTTCGAAGCTGTGCAGTTAATTTCTCAGGAGGTTAGCGGGCCGACAATTTGTGCGCTTACACGTGCAGTGGAAAAAGATATCGATTCGGCAGGCGCTGCGCTGCAAAATGCAAAAAAATCGCGAATACATACCGGCCTTGGCATCAGCGATATTCATATCGCAAGCAAGTTCAAGGATGACAAGTACGGCAAAACGCTTGAACAAAAAAAAGCCAAAGCGATTGATATGGGAGTTAAGGCTGTCAAACGCGCTAAACAATATACCGATGATATCGAATTTTATTGCGAAGATTCTGGCAGGGCTGATAAGGAATATCTTTATAAAGTGGTCGAAGCGGTTATCGCCGCCGGTGCTACAACGGTAAATATTCCTGATACGACAGGCTATTCGATTCCGGAACAGTTTGGGAAATTGATCGCTGATATAATTAAAAATGTTCCGAATTCGAAAAAAGCAATTTTCAGCGTTCACTGCCATGATGACCTTGGAATGTCTGTCGCAAATACTCTGGCGGGCGTCGCTCACGGCGCGAGACAGATTGAATGCACTATCAACGGTGTCGGCGAAAGAGCGGGCAATGCTTCGCTTGAAGAATCTGTGATGGCGATAAGAACGCGCAAGGATTTCTTTAAAGTCGATACAAATATTAATGTGAAAGAACTTTACAAAACAAGCAGAATGGTTTCTGAAATGCTCGGAATTTTTGTTCCGCCGAATAAATCGGTTGTCGGAGCGAATGCTTTTGCGCACAGCAGCGGGATACACGTTGATGGTTTTCTGAAAAATCCGCTGACTTATGAAATTATGAAGCCCGAAGATGTCGGCCAGCCCAAGAGCGCTGTTGTTTTGACTGCGCGAACGGGAAGGCACGGCCTTAAACACAGATTGACAGAGCTTGGGTATGAAGTATCTGAATCAGAGCTTGAGATTATTTACCAGAGATTTCTGGATGTGGCGGACAAAAAGACGGAAGTCTTCGATGAAGATATTGCCGCACTTGTCGGCGATGAAAGACGAACGGCCGAGCAGGTGTATGAACTTCAATATCTTCATGTCGCCTGCGGAACGGGAACACTGCCGACGGCGAGCGTTAAAATGAAAGTCAATGGTAAAGAGGCACTTGTTACGGCGGCGGCGTGCGGTGACGGGCCGGTCGATGCAGCGTATGAAGCGATAAGAATCGCGACGGGACAATCGCCGAAGCTTGATCTTTATACGATTAAAGCTGTTACCGGCGGCAAAGAAGCACTCGGCGAAGCGACTGTAAAAGTGATTGATAATGAAGGTATAAGATTCACCGGAAGAGGTGTTTCGACGGATATAATAGAAGCATCGGCAAAAGCGTATGTCGATGCAATAAATAGAATGGTTGCGAAAAAATAATCTTATCGCAGATTACACTGATTAAAATGATTTTTATAATCCGTGAAATCTGCGTAATCAGTGATAAATAGAAAAGTTTTTTAGGAATATTTGAACTATGGGAATGACAATAACGGAAAAGATACTTGCCGCGGCGGCAGGTAAAAGCAAAGTTGAACCCGGCGATTTAATCGATGCGAAAATCGATTGCATAATGTGCCACGATGTAACGACACCGGCGGCGATATCGATGCTCAAGGAAAAAGGAATAGACAAAGTTTTCGATAAGGAAAAAATTGTCGTAACGCCAGACCATTTCCAGCCGGCAAAGGATATCAAAAGTGCCGAGCTGCACAAAAGACTCGATACCTGGGCAAGAGAAAAAGAAATACGATATTATTATCCGCTGGGCAAAGCGGGCGTGTGCCATGCATTGCTGCCGGAACAGGGACATATCAAGCCGGGCGAAGTAATTGTCGGCGGAGATAGTCATACGTGCACTTACGGCGCTTTTGCGGCTTTTTCGACGGGTATCGGCTCGACAGATTTGGCAGCTGCTATCGCGACAGGGACACTTTGGTTCAGGGTTCCGGAAACGATAAAATTCGTTCTTAACGGTAAACTTTCGAAAGGCGTTTACAGTAAGGATGTAATCTTGGCGGTTATCGCGAAAATCGGAACTGACGGCGCACTTTACAAGGCAATGGAATTTGTCGGCCCGACTCTTAAAGAGATATCGATGGAAGCGCGAATGACCATTACCAATATGGCAATCGAAGCGGGCGCTAAGAACGGCATCATCGGTTTCGATGAAATTACGAAAAAATATCTCGATGAACATCTGAAAGATAAAAAGGCTTATAAAGTTTATGAGTCTGACAAAAACGCGAACTACGAACAAACAATCGAAATCGATTGCTCGAAACTCGAACCGATAGTCGCGCTGCCTCATCTGCCAAGCGGCGGACAGGCGATAAGCAAATGCAGTGGAATTAAGATGGATCAGGCTTATATCGGAAGCTGCACAAATGGACGCATCGAAGACTTGAGAATTGCCGCTTCAATAATGCGCGGCAAAAAGGTCGCGATAAGAACGATTATTGTGCCTGCGACACCGGTAATATGGAAACAGGCGAAAGATGAAGGCCTGTTCGATATCTTCTATGAAGCTGATTGCGTTATCAGCGCACCAACCTGCGGAGCGTGCCTCGGCGGATTTATGGGAATTCTGGCCGCCGGTGAAAAATGCGTAAGCACAACTAACCGTAATTTTGTCGGCAGAATGGGAAGCCCGAAAAGCGAAGTATATCTGGCTTCTCCGGCAACAGCAGCGGCAAGTGCAATTGAAGGCAAATTGGTTGATTGCAGAAAATATTTATAAAGGGTACAGGGGACAGGGTATAGGGTACAGTTCTATCCCCTAAACCCTATACCCTAACCCCTAAAGGAGTTTTTTTTATGGCAAAAGCACATGTATATAAACGAGATCATATAAATACGGATGAAATTATTCCGGCAAGGTATCTTAATACAGATAATATGGCTGAATTGGCGGCGCATTGTATGGAAGACCTTGATACGAATTTTGTGAAAAAATGCAAGCCGGGTGACTGCATAGTCGCAGGTGACGATTTCGGCTGTGGTTCGAGCAGGGAGCACGCGGTGTGGGCATTGCAGGGCGCTAAGGTCGGAGCGGTTATCGCAAATAGTTTTGCGCGGATTTTTTACCGTAACTGCATCAATTGCGGCTTTTATCCTATTGAACTCGAAGACGCAGCGGGAAAAATTAACGACGGCGATGAAATTGAAGTCGATTACAAAAAAGGCGTGATTACTAACATAACACGGGAAATAGAATTAACGTTTAAGCCGCTGCCCGATTTCGCGATTGAAATAATCAATGACGGCGGATTACTGGAACATATAAAGAAAAGCAGCCACTAAGACACAAAGGCACGAAGAAAAAATTAAAAAGGAAAGGAACAAATGAAAACGTATAATATAGCTGTAATGGGCGGCGACGGCACAGGGCCGGAAGTAACGGTTGAGGCCGTAAAGGTTTTAAAAACTGCTGCCTCGAAATGCGGATTTAAAGTCAATCTCACCGATTTTGATTTCGGCGGTGAAAGATATAAACGGACGGGCGAAACACTGCCGGACAGCGCAATTGAAGAATTCCGTAAATTCGATGCGATTCTGCTGGGCGCTATCGGTCATCCGGATGTAAAGCCGGGAATTCTTGAAAAAGGCATTTTGCTCAAAGCACGTTTTGCTCTTGATCAATATATAAATCTTCGGCCTGTCAGGTTGTATCCCGGCGTTGAGTGTCCGCTGAAAGACAAGGGACCAAAAGAAATCGATTATGTAGTTGTTCGCGAAAATTCAGGCGACGCGTATACCGGTACAGGCGGCATAACATTAAAAGGAACGCCAAACGAAGTAGCAGTTCAATCAATGGTTTACAACAGGTTCCAGGTTGACAGATGTTTGAAATACGCATTCGAATACGCCAGGAAGAACGGCAAAAAAGCTCGAGGAGTCGGCAGCGAGAATACGCTCGGCCTCGTCGGCAAAACAAATGTTCTTACATTTGTTTATGACCTTTGGGAAAGAGCATTCCATGAAATGGGTCAAAAAGAATATCCTGATATTCGCAGAGATTATTATCACGTTGACGCGACATGTATGTGGATGGTTAAGAGTCCCGAATGGTTCGATGTTCTTGTTACCGGCAATTTGTTCGGCGATATCATCACCGACCTCGGCGCTATAACACAAGGCGGAATGGGAATCGCTGCCGGCGGCAATATCAATCCGAACGGCGTTTCGATGTTCGAGCCAATCGGCGGAAGCGCACCAAAATATACCGGTATGGGGGTTATCAATCCTTTGGCGGCAATTTGCGCAGCTCAGATGATGCTCGAAACACTCGGCGAAGAAACCGCGGCAAAGAAAATTGATACAGCCGTTCGATTCGTAACCGCAAACAAGATGAAGAGCATGGCCGCGGGCAAAATGGGCTTTTCAACTTCCCAGGTTGGCGATTTAGTCGCTGCTGAAGTTGCAAAGTAATTTAAAAGTTAAAAATTATGAGTCCTGCACTTAACTAATTAAGTGCAGGATCTTTTTTAAAAGATTTCTCGACTTCGCTTTGCTCCGCTCGAAATGACAAGTGAGTGTATTATGCCGGCGAATTTAACACCAGATTATTTTAAGGCTGAAAAGTGGTTCAAGCAAGCGGCCACTGACGAGGAGAAAATATTAGCGCTTGAAGAAATGATGCGCGTAATCCCCAAGCATAAAGGCACAGAACATATGCGTGCCGATATGCGAAAAAAATTAAGCGGACTCAAAGAATCAGCGGAAAAAAAGAAAAAAGGCTTGCAGCACGGTTTCGATATATTTCACATTCCAAAAGCAGGAGCAGGCCAGGTTGCATTATTAGGTTTGCCCAACAGCGGCAAAAGCGCAATCGTTTCCTCCATCACCAATGCGAAAACGCAAGTCGCTGATTTTCCTTTCACAACGAATGCACCAATTCCGGGGGTGGCACAATTCGAAGATATAAAAATTGAAATCGTAGATATGCCGCCGATAACAGCAGAGTTCGCACCCGCGGGGATAGTAAATGCTTATCGAAATTGTGATTTGATTGGAATCTGCATAGATTTAAGCGGGGACATTGCGGAGCAGGTAAAGGTTTGTCTTAATTTTCTTGGGGAAAAAAGATTACTGGCGGACGAAAACAATCCGTTAGGCAAGAAATGTTTTATTATCGCAACGAAAGCAGACTTATCGCCAACGGAAAAAATTGACGAATTGAAAAAACTGCTGATAAAGCCTTTTGAAGTTGTGCCGGTATGCCCAGATGATCTGGATAGTCTTGAAATAATGCTCACAGCGATTTTCAGGCTCCTTGACATTGTCAGGGTGTACGCGAAAAAGCCCGGTCAGCCTGCGGATATGAAAGAGCCTTTTGTGCTGCATAAAGGTGCTACAGTGGCGGATTTGGCAATATCGATACACAGAGAACTTGCGGAAAAATTGAAGAATGCCCGATGCTGGGGTAGGAATGTGCATGATGGTCAAAACGTGCATAAAACTCATATACTATGCGACAAAGATATTATAGAATTACATTTTGCCTGATATTGTTTTTTATTCATTCATCTGAACTGAAAGGAACCCAGCCGATGACGAATAATAAAGTTGAGTTGACTATTGACGCAGAAAAAATTAAAGAGCCGATTTCAAAATATATCTACGGCCAGTTTATCGAGCAGATGGGCAGATGCATTTACGGCGGGATATGGGCGGAAATGCTCGATGACAGGAAATTTTTCTATGAACCCGGAACGGCCGAATCGCCTTGGAAGAATATCGGTCGAAAGAACTCTTTGAAAATGAACCGCTCTGAACCTTATGTGGGCAGGCATTCACCTGTCATAAAATCCGGCGGTATAGAACAGGGAGGACTTGGGCTTGTCGAAGGGAAAAAATATATCGGCAAAATCATAGTATCTGCGAAAAAGAAAACCACTTTGAATTTAAGTTTAACCTGGGATGACAGCAGGCACTCAATAAAAATAAAAATCAAATCCGGAGGTTATGAAACATACCCATTCAAATTCATATCAGGCGGCAATGCCGATAATGGCAAAATAGAAATTGCCGGAAATGATGAATTTACTATCGGAGCGGTTTCGATGATGCCTGCTGATAACGTTAAAGGCATGAGAGCCGATACATTAAAATTGCTGAAGGAATTGAATGCGCCGATTTATCGCTGGCCGGGAGGAAATTTTGTAAGCGGCTATGATTGGCGCGATGGCATCGGACCGATTGATAAACGCGAGCCGAAGAAAAATCCGGCATGGAAAGGCATCGAGCACAATGATTTCGGCATTGACGAATTTATGGTTTTCTGCAAGGAAGTTAGGGCCGAGCCGTTGATTGTTGTTAATACCGGTTTTGGAGACGCAAACAGCGCAGCTGAAGAAGTTCGATATATCAATATCAAAAAGAAATATAATGTTAAATGGTGGGGAATCGGCAACGAAATGTACGGCAATTGGCAATTAGGCCACATGTCGCTCGAACAATATGTTCATAAGCATAACTGGTTTGTCAATACGATGGAGGAAGTTGACCCGTCGATTAAGTGCATTGCGGTTGGTGATGCGGGGCCGTGGTCGGAAGGTATGCTGAAGAACTGTGCTGAAAATATGGATCTTATAAGTGAGCATTTTTATTGCAGCCAGAAAGAAGATTTGATCGAGCATGTTCAGCAGGTTCCGCAGGCGGTTGCAAATAAAGTTGCTGCGCATCGTGAGTATCGCAAAACTATCGATTCGCTAAAAGACAAAGATATCAGAATAGCGATCGATGAATGGAATTACTGGTATGGCGAGCATGTATTTGGTGAGCTTGGCACTCGTTATTATTTGAAAGACGCTCTCGGTATAGCGGCAGGTCTGCATGAGATGTTCAGGAATACAGATATAATTACGATGGCAAATTACGCTCAGACTGTAAATGTTATTGGCGCGATAAAGACAAGCAAAACGGCCGCTGCGATTGAGACTACCGGGCTTGTTTTAAAACTTTATCGAAAGCAATTTGGCGAGCTGCCGATTGAGATAGCTGAGAAGACTGAACCGCTCGATGTTACGGCAGCCTTAACGAAAGACCGAAAATTTCTGACTATTGGAATTGTGAACCCTTCAAATAATAGCAGCTCTCTTCCAATCATAATAAAAAATCTCAAATTGAGCAGCAAAGGAAAAGTATGGACAATCAGCCATGACGACCCGATGGCATTTAACGACCCTGACAAAGCGCATGTTGTTAAAATTGCGGAAAAAAAGATTTCTGGTATAATTGATTCTCTGGAAATTTTACCGTTGAGTATTACTTTGTTCAGATTGGAGTTAAGAAATGGAATGCAAGAAGAATGAGAATATGAATTTCTGTACCTGTTCATATCCGGGCTGCGATAACAAAGGTATATGCTGCCAGTGCCTGCAATATCACCTCGCGTCGAAACAACTGCCCGGCTGCTGTTTTCCGAAAGATGTGGAAAAAACTTACGACAGAAGTTTCAAAGCCTTTGCCAAGGCATGGAATTTATAAATTTATCTGCTCGATGATTTTATCGACAGTTTGCTCATGGCTTAAATTGAGACAATCTATCGTAACTTCCGCCCATTTTTCATAAAGGGGGGTGCGTTTTTTATATAGATCATCGAGAGTTTGGCCCTTGCTCATTACAACGCCGCGAATGTTCAAATCTGTCAATCGCTTTTTTATCATCTCAAGCGGCAGGTCAAGATAAACAATGATACCGTTAGATTTTAAATGGTTCATCGCTTCGTTGCTGTAAACTGCGCTTCCGCCGGTGGCGATTACACAATCGGTTTTATCGATGCAGCAAATATGTTCTGATTCGATTTTGCAGAACTCCTCTAAACCGTCAGAGTCGATAATGTTTTGAAGCGTCCTGCCGACAACGGCCTGGATATAAACATCCGTATCGAGAAAATACCTGCCGAGTCTTTTTGCGAGCAGAACACCGATAGTGCTTTTGCCGACAGCGGGCATACCAATAAGAACGATATTTTTTTTTGTGTCCATACTTACTTCTTCAAAACCGCTTCGAGCAAAAGTTTTGTATTTTTATCATTCGGGTCGATTCGCAAAGCATCGTTATATGCTTTTACTGCTTCGGCAGTTTGGCCGTTTCTTTGAAGCAGGATACCTAAATTTCGATACATTTCAATATCACTGGGCCTGGACTTCAAAACAAAACGAATTTCATTTATCGCTTCTGCGGTTTTGCCAAGACTTGCCAGAGCCATGCCGCGGTAACCGTGTGCGAATACATTTTGCGGTTCAAACTCGAGAACCTTATCGCAAATTTCCAGAGATTCCTGAAATTTTTGCTGCTCATTAAATGTCAAAGCAAGATTCACATACGCATCGGCATAATCAGGCTTGAATTTTATCGCCTGCTGATAGCACCAGGCTGCCTGTTCATAATTATTTATTTTCTTCAGAGCATTGCCGAGATTGTAATAAGCCTGCGGAAATTGGGGTTTATATTTTAATGCAAGACGAAATTGCTCGACCGCTTCGAGGATTCTGCCTGCATTCATGAGACCGCAGCCGAAATCATTTAGAACTTCCGGAGATTGGGGCTTCATTGCTATTAATTTTTTAGATTCTTCGATTGCTTCATCGTATCTGCCGGCATCGTTTAGACACGCGGCGTAATTTGCGTTAATGATAAAATTTGTTTTGGTTATATTTAAAGTATGAGCGAAAAGCGTTAAGCTGTCTTTCCAGTATTTTACCTGCTGAAAAGATATTACACTCCAGAAAATTAATACCGCTGCCGCCGGCACAGCAATTAAATTATACCGTTTTCGGGAGATAAATTCTTTCGCAGCAAATGCGATAATAACAAATAAGCCGGTCAAAGGCATATAAGTATATCTGTCTGCAATCGCGTGTGCACCGACCTGAACAAGTCCGATTACGGGAAAAAGCGTACCCAAATACCAAAGCCAGCCGAAAAGGAAAAATTTATGTTTGCGGGCCAGACGGATAGAAATTATTGAAATTAATAAAAGTACAATTCCGCTGATTATAACCTTCGCAGCCGGTATCCCTCCTGCTGGGAAAGGATACAAACATGCGAGATTCATTGGCCAAATCATTTTCAAAATGTAATCGGCATAGGAAACGATAATATTTCCGATTCTCAATTTAAGTCCGTAAAATTCAATGTTTGTTATCGCTCCGCTGCTGTGCTGAACAAGATAAGTAATTACAGATAATGCGGCAGAGCAGATAAAGAACGGAATTTTTTCTATCAGCAGACTTTTCGAAAATTTTCGCTCAAGCGGCCAGTAATCAAGCAAGAGTAAAACAAACGGAATAGTAACAAGCATCGGCTTGGACATCAAACCGAGAATAAAGAACAAAAGTGCAGATAAGTACCATTTAACTTTCTGGTCTTTGACATAATTGACATACGCAATCATCGTCAAAATCCAAAAAAGCGTACTAAGCACATCCTTGCGTTCCGCTATCCACGCTGCGGATTCGACATGCAGCGGATGAAGCGCAAATGCCGCCGCGATAAAAACCCTCGGCCATAATGATGAGGTCATCTTTTTAAATAAATAAAACAGCAGGAGGGAATTTGCGATATGAAATAAAATATTTATTATATGATGGCCGCCTGCACAATCTTTGAAAAGCTGATAATCAAGCGTATGTGAAAGCCATGTGAGCGGATGCCAGTTGCTTGCGTAGCCGGAGGTAAATGCCCATTTAATATTTTTGAAATCGAAACCATTCTGTACGTTTTTATTGTCAGTTACGTAAACATCATCATCGTATTTGACAAAATCAAATTTGTATACCGGCCAATATACCGCAATTATTGCAGCGGCAAGAAAAGCACATATCAAAATTGATTTTTTATTTTTTTTCATTTTTTTGCAATGCCACGTTAAGTTCTTTTTTCAAAATAGAATTATCCGGCTCAATCTGTAATCCTGTTTGATACGCTTTTACCGCTTCATCGGTTTGATTCATTTCGTTCAATGTTATCCCAAGGCAAATATACGCATCGACATAGTCAGGCTTTATTTTAATAGTATCATAATAATATGCAGCAGCCTCCTGCATATTCCCTTTGTGTCTCGCAACAAGCGCAAGATTAAAATATGCTTGTGCGAGGTCTGGTTTATATTTTAACGCAAGTTTAAATTGTTCGCCCGCTTCGTCGATTCTGCCGGTCTGGAGCAAAACCGCACCAAAATTGCAATAAGCCTGAAACGAATCGGGTTTCATTTTCAGCAGTTCATGCGATTGCATTATCGCTTCATCGAATCTATTTTGGCCGATTAAATAATTTATATAGTTTCCCATAATGATATGATTGTTTTTCGTATTGCGCAGGGTGTTGGTATACAGAGTTTCATCATTTTTCCAGCAGCTTACCTGCCCGGAAGCAATAAAGCCCCATATCAATAACAAAATAATCGAAAGAGAAATGCGATTTTGCTTTGATAAAAATTCTTTTGCGCTGAAAGCGAGGATAATAAAAAGCCCGATATAAGGCACGTAAGTATATCTGTCTGCCATCGCCTGCGGGCCAACCTGAACAATACCGATAACCGGAACAAGAGCGCCGAGAAACCAGAGCCAGCCGACAGTAAAAAATTTATGTTTCCTCAAAGCGTAAATAAAAATTATTGAAAGAACTATTAATACTAAAAAAGAAAGAGCGATTTTTAAAATATTTATATTGCCCGGATGAGGATATAAAACTGCCAGTCCTACAGGGTAAATCATTTTTACAATATAAGTTGCGTATGAAACAGCCGCATTGTAAATTCTTGTGCATAAGCCGAATGATTCTCCCGATTCCATAGCGCCGCCCCGACGCTGAACCATATAGGTTATTACGCAGGAAGATACAGCCAATATAAAGAACGGAATTTTTTCAAGAAATAAACCTCTGGAAAACTTTCTCTCCAGCGGCCAGTAGTCAAGCAAGAGCAAAACAAATGGAAGCGTAACGAGCATAGGTTTTGACATCAGGCCAAGAGCAAATAATATTATCGCTGCCAAATACCACTTAATTTTTGGATTCTTTGCATAATTGACATACGCAAGCATCGTCAAAATCCAAAAGAACGTACTAAGCACATCTTTGCGTTCCGCAATCCACGCGACAGATTCAACGTGCAGCGGATGAAGAGCAAACGCCGCAGCAATAAAAAAACTCGGCCACAGCGAGGAAGTAATTTTTTTCAAAAGGTAAAATAATAGAATTGTATTTGCGAGATGAAACAGAACATTGGTTAGATGATGCCCGCCAGCCCATTTTTGGAATAATTGGTAATCAATAGTATGTGAAAGCCACGTGAGCGGATGCCAGTTGCTTGCCAGGCCTGCTGTTGATGCCCATTTTATGGTTTTTAAATTCAGGCCGGTGTGAATATTTTTGTTGTTGATGACGTAAACGCCGTCATCGTAATGCCTTATAAAATCAAACTTATACACCGGCCAATAAACCGCGATAACCGCGGCGGCAAGACAGATACTTATCCACATCGTAGAGTATCTGTTGGTTTTTGCGGGCATCTTTTAACTCTTAAAAGTAAATTTTTTACCAGTAAGCTGTTCATAAGCTTCAATATACTTAGCGCTTGTTTTTTCGCGCACATCATCCGGCAGTTCGATACCTTTTCCGGATTTGTCGAAATTAATGCTCTCGAGATAATTTCTGACAAACTGCTTATCATAACTTTCCTGGTCTCTGCCTGCCTGGTATTTATCTGCCGGCCAGAATCTCGATGAATCAGGAGTCATCGCTTCATCAATAAGAATTATCTTATCGCCGACAACGCCCCACTCAAATTTGGTATCCGCGAGAATAATGCCTTTTTTCTCAGCATACGCGGATGCTTTATTAAATATCTCAATACTTCTGTCTCTTACGTAATTCGCGTTTTTTTCGCCTATAATTTTTACGCATCTGTCGAAATCGATATTTTCATCGTGTGCGCCGAGTTCCTCTTTTGTCGCGGGTGTAAAAATCGGCTGCGATAGTTTTGAGCATTGCTTTAAACCCGCAGGAAGTTTATGTCCGCAAACGGTCTGATTTTGCTGATACTCTTTCCATCCTGAACCAGCCAGATAACCTCGAACCACACATTCGACAGGCAGCACTTTTGTTTTCGTTACGAGCATACTTCTGCCGGCAAGCTGCGCTGCATTATCGCTGAACGGTTTTGGAAAATCTTTGACATCATCGCTGATTAGATGATTTTCAACCGTGTCCGAAAGAAATTCGAACCAGAACTTTGATATTTGCGTAAGAACAATACCTTTATAAGGAATGCCGTTGGCCATTATGACATCGAAGGCGCTTATTCTGTCTGAAGCGGCAATGAGCAATTTGTCTCCAAGGTCATAAATATCTCGAACTTTTCCGTGTTTGGCGTTTGTGCCGGGAATATTTGTTTGCAGTACAACGTCAACCATTTTAACTCCTTTAAGGTTTTTTTGTTAATTTTTGCGTATAATAAATTATAACGGTAGTATTGTCAAGGTGTTATACATCCCTAAAAATTCCCGCTTTTATCTTTTATTTTGATATTATCGAGGCTATACTATTCGTTTCTGTTTTTAAATGGAAACTATTAAGAAAGGAAATATATGATTAATTTTAAAAACGTTTTAATATCAATAACAGCAATTCTTTTAATTGCAAATTTTTCTTTTGCCGCTTCTAAGAAAAAAGCTCCAAAGGAAAAAGCACCTGAAGCCGAGACAAAAGTGATAGAAGAACAAGCCGCCCCGTCTCCTGAACCAACTCCAGAGGCGGCTCCCGCTCCCGCACCAACTCCCGAACCAGCTCCCGAACCGAACAAACCAGCCGAAGCAAACCAGCCAAATCCAAACGCTGTTGCAGTCGTTGTTAACGGCACCGAGATCACCGAAGGCCAGATTAATAAGGTTCTGGATGCAAGAATGGAACAGCTCGCAAGCAGAATTCCTCCGAATATGAAAGACCAGTATCGCCAGCAAATGAGAAAACGTTTGATGGAGCAGTTGGTAATCGAGGAAATTCTCAGCCAGAAAGAAAAAGCAAAGAACATCACCGTCAGCCAGGCAGATGTGAACGAGCAGGTTCAGCAGCAGATGAAGCAGCAGAATCTTACCCTTGATGAATTCAAATCACTGCTGAAAGCTTACGGCACAAATTACACTGAATTTGAGCAGAACGTGCGCAAGAAGCTGGCGTTTGAAAAACTTATGGAAGATGAATTTGCAGGCAAAATAACCGAACCCAACGAACAGCAGGCAAAAGCTTTTTATGATGAAAACATCGAGCAGTTCAAGGAGCCTGAAAAGATTCACGCTAAACATATCCTTATAAAAGCCGAAGATTCAAATGATCCTAACCAGGCCAAAGCAGCCGCAAAAGCAAAAGCCGAGGATCTCCTGAAGAAAATCAAAGAAGGCGCAGATTTCGATGAACTCGCAAAAGAACATTCAGCCTGTCCATCAGGCAAAAACGGCGGCGACCTCGGTGAACAGCCTAAAGGAACATTCGTTCCCGCTTTCGAAAAGGCAGCTTATGCTCTCGAACCAAACCAGGTCAGCGATGTAGTTGAAACTGAGTTCGGATACCATATCATTAAATTAGTTAAACATTCAGAAGCGAAAACGACAACTTTCGAACAGGCCAAAGAAAAGATTATGCAGCACTTGACAAACCAGCAAAAAGAAGGTGTCGTTGTCAATTATATTCAGCAGATAAAGAAAGAAGCTGATATAAAATTCACTAACCCAGAAGATAATTTCGAAACTCCGGCCCCAAGACCAGTTATGCCGGAAAGAACAAGGCCCGATAAAAACGAGCCGAATAACTAAAAATACGATAAAATTTGAGAAAACCCGTAATTTCTTGAAGTTACGGGTTTTTTTATGCGCATTATTTTGACATATTATAAGAATAAAATAGGTTTTTTGAGATTTGCAAGCTCCACATGAATTGTATATAATGCCGCATTAAAGGACTGGAGCTAAATTATGGATAAAAAAGTAGTTGTTGTTCTAACCGTATTTTGTTTGACCGTAGTGGGAATTTGCGAAACATGGCGGCTTGGAAGCGACCAGCAGTGGCAAAAAATAAGTGACACCAACTCTATCGGACAACAGCCCGCCGATGATTCTTTCAGTTACGCCGCTTCACAGGCAAAACAATTCGCCTCATCAGGACAGGCCGGCAAAGCAAAAAAAGCTTACGCGAACCTTAAAAAAAGTTATCCTCAAATCGCAGGCGGTGATTACGATGCTTATGTAAAAGCTGAACTGCTTTACTCAAAACGAAAATATGTAAAAGCCGCTCAGGCATACAGCGACCTGCTCGAAAAATATCCGGAAAGTTCGCTCAGACAGGCTGCTCTCGAAAGAGAATATCAAATCGGTTCTGCTTTTCTTCACGGCCATAAAAGAACCGTGCTTCTGGTTTTCAAATTGAACGCCTACGAAGAGGGCACCGAGATTATGAATAAAATTGCCGACATCGCAGGCGACGCTCCAATCGCGAAAAAAGCGATTGAAACTCTCGCTCGTTCAAGAGAAAAAAGAGGCGCTTACGATGAAGCCTATCTCGCGTGGGCAGATGCCGCAAATCGATGGCCTACCGGAGAAACAGGCAAGGATTCCCTACTCGGAATGGCAAGAAGTCTCGAACAGGAATACAAGGGACCGACTTTTGACGGCAAAGTGCTCGAAAGCTCAAAAAGCTATTATGAGGAATACGTTGAAAAATTTCCCGAATCAGCACAGCAATCCGGTCTAACAGATAAGGTCGAACAGATTGAAAGTCAATTGGCGGAAAAGGAATTGACAATCGCCGATTATTACGCCAGAACTGCCAGTTATACTTCCGCGGATTTATATTATCAGCGGGTCATAGACCAGTGGCCCGATACTGTTTCAGCGAAAAAAGCTGAAGAAAAATTACCGGGAATTAAAAAATTGATAGCTGATTCGCAGACCCCTAAAAAGAAAAAATTTAATTGGAAAGGACTCTTCTTATGAAAAATTCGAAATTCGAAAACCGAAATTCGAACTTCATATTTTTTTTGATTTTGCTGGTTTCATGTCCTTGTTTTTGTTTCGTAGGTTGCAGCGGATATACTAACCGGTCTTTATATGATGAAAAGCTAAGAACCGTTTATGTCGAAATGTTCGATAATACCACGTTCCGCAGAGACCTTGAATACAGCTTAACGGATGCCATTGCCAAACGCATCGAATCTGAAACGCCATATAAAATAGTATCAGACCGCAATAGAGCCGATACAGTATTAAGCGGCAAAATCGTGACAGAAGACAGTTCTGTATTAACTCTCGAACGTGAAACCGGCAGGCCGCTGGAAAATCAGGCAGAAGTAACCGCCCAATTCAGTTGGAAAAATCTAAAAACAGGCCAATACCTTCTACAGGATACTTCCGCATCCGCCTCTTGGGGATATTCGGTATTCCAGCAGCAGAGTTTCGAATATGCGACAAAAGTAGCCGCAAACAAACTCGCTGAAAGAATTGTTGAGCAAATGCAGCAGGATTGGTAAGTTTTGGTTTGACTTTTGACAATAATTTTGTATATAAGAATACTGCTTTGTGTTAAGAGTCTATGCGATGAAGAAGAAGATACATAATCAGTTTCGGGAATTGTCTGCTTTCTTTTTCCATCCCCAGTTATATTGTATAGCTTCCCTATTGATAATTAACCTAATTTCTTCCATATCTTTAGGCACTATTTCAACTACCGTTCTCCTGCGAGACAGCAATGCACCCCTCGAATTGGCAAATCCGAATATACCGTATGTATATCGCGATATAATGGTTGGAACCAGGCTCAAAATCATCGTCAGTTCTGATACGGATGAATACTGGTGGGGTGGATCTTTAGGTTTTGAAACGGTCCCTAATCCTGGATTATTGACGGCAAGAGGCCCGGAAAATTTTGGAAATTGGGAAGGGTCATGTTTGCCTGCCGCAGGAACACCCGCGGGGGTTGGCCCCCCAAGTTATCTCCCCGAAGGTTTTGACATGTATCCCGGCTCACCTCAGACAATATCCCCGGGCGATTGGTTTGTTATTGATTATAACGCCATGGAAACAGGGGAATGTAATGTAGCATTTTATAACTATCAGATAGATGAGTATGCACCTCTGTACTATCTAAGTTTTTCACACGTTCCCAGCCGGGACTTCAATGAAGATAAAATCGTGAACTTCGAGGATTATAGAATACTTTTAGATCAATGGCTGGCAAGTTGTTCAGAACCGCAATGGTGTGATGGTGCCGACATCGATACCGATGGCTTTGTGGATGTAATGGACTTAAAGCTGTTTTGCGAATTCTGGCTTGAAGAAACCCAATAAAATATTACCTTAAATATATCAATTCTAAGTTCTTGAATTAAAAGCTCTTACCTGTTTTTTCCAATTTCTACATTAAAAAAGGTAGATTTTTTAATATTCTATGGTAGAATAGGCAAGTTAAGTAAAATGGACAAAATGACTAATCTGGAGGGTAATTATGAAGAAGACACAATTTGTATTAGTAACTGCTTTGCTTGTTCTATGTTCAACAGTTTTAGCTGATAGGCAGCTCGAAAGAGCAGAAATGCTGCAAATCTTCGAGCAGCTTACAAGTCAGCCGGTAAAGACATGGATACCTGCCGGTACAATTAACGCAAACCATCAGGAATTCAAAGCATCAAAAACCAACTCATCTGCCGAAATCACCAATAAGATTAAGGAAGAGATTGGCAAATATCAAAATAATGTAAACAAACTGGAATTAACCGAAGAAACGCAAAAAATGAAGTTCGATGCGATTCCGTTTAATGTTCGTTACAAGTTATCCAATGAATTCACGATGAATTCGTCGGAAGTTGTAAAATATGATGGCGAAAGATTTTACTGGGAAATAAATACAGAATCGCGCACCGACTCGGTGAAACCCGGCAAGGAACTGGCAGGCAACTTTATGACCGACCAGTTTGATTTAAACTCTAACGCAAAACGTATTTTCGTATGGGACGGCGAAAAATACATAAATTATTTTCTGCCGAGCAATCAGGCAACCGTTGATTGGACAGGCCAGACCCCGCACGTTGTTAATGGCCCCTTGACCGCAGGCATCATTCCATGGGGTTATGGTTTTTACACTTACGAAAAGCTTTCATCGGCTCAATCATCCGCTGTTGAAAAATTTGAAGACGGCCGCCCGCAGATACACCTGACAGTTGATTATTCAGAAGGGTCGCAAATGCTTTTCGTTCTCGACCCGCAGAAAAATTATGCTGTTTTGTCAAATGTAATAAAGAAATTAGGCAATTTAACGGCTTCAAAGCAATATTCCGATTTCCAGTTAGTTTCCGGCAGATGGGTTCCTTCCGCTATTTTAATAGAGAAATATGAAGCCTCCTCAGGCAGACTGCTGGCACGCGATATATGGGAAATAACCGGTATAAATGTCGATGTCCCCTCCGCATTTAAAGTTGATTACAACCCAGAGGCGTTAGTGGAAAATTTCGTTTTTGACAGACGTAAATCTGAAATTTACAGGCATTCACCCGCCGCAGATACAGATTTGCTTTTAGCTGATAGAATCGAATACGCCGCTAACGAGGGAACGCGGAAACAAAATTGTGCAACCGCTGCCTTAAAATATGCCTCCGCAAAATTAGGCAAAAATGTTACAGATGCCCAGCTTGCCGAATTGGTAAGCGACGCGAACGGTCAGACAAACCTTTACGCGATGAAAAACTTCGCACAGGGACAGGGACTTTATTGCCGTGCGGTTAGAACAAATATCGAAACTTTAAAGAATCTTAGCGGCTGCAAAGCTATCCTTTATATCCCCGGCAAAAAACATTTCGTAGTTCTGGATTCCATAGACGACAAAGATGTTTGGACGGTGGATTTATCAAACGGGAACTTTTATTATCAAACCGATTTAAACTTTATTGATATGGACTGGTCGGACGGAACGGTGCTTTTGCTCTCGAATCAGCCCATATCAGGCGATTTCACGGAAATTGCCGGCAGCGAACTGCAAAATATAAATGGATTGGGATACGAATGCACAAAACTCCTGCAGGAATACCATGTTTTGCTCTGCGAACAGCTCGGCACTGAATGCCTCGGTACATATATAGTGTTTTGGACAAGATACGGCTGTCAGATAGGAGAGGGCAGTTGTGCAACTACATGGATGATAAGATATTCTGAAACGGACTGTATCCAGGATTGCTATTTTCCTGAAGCCTGTACTGTAACCGGTACATGGACTAATTATACAATGAGGGCATGCGGTCCGATTGACTAATTTGCATAAACTATTTGATTCTTAATAGATAAGAACATAAAATATATATTATGAAACGGATTTCTTGTATCCAGCTTCTGATTGTTAAAACGCGGATTAATCCTGCAGGGTTTACTCTCACAGAACTGCTGGTTGTTATTTCCATAATAGCCGTTTTAATGGCGATTATCACCCCCGTGCTCCGGAATTCAAGACAACAGGCAAAAACCGTTCTATGCAGCTCGAATATCAGGCAATTGACTATGGTACTGCTTCAATATGAAATCGAGAATAAAACCTTTCCTTATGGTTTTTATGATGCCCCAAATTTGCCCGCTCCCCCCGAAGGTTACTCAGGGTTTATACAATATGACAGAACAGGATGGTGGTGGTTGAACTACACAAGAGGATTTTACATAAAAACTGACGAGAGAAATACAATCGTAAAATGCCCTTCAAAATATGTAAAAGATTCTAAGCTTAATAAAGATATTCTTTGCGGCAATTACGGGGTGAACCTTTCTGTTTGCAAGAGTTCCGATGACGGCATACCTTTAAAAATGAGTGATATTACAAAACCCTCTGAAACTTTGCTTATAGCTGACAGCGGTTATGCCATTATAGGCTGGCGGCACGCAGCGGACATACCGCCCACTTTTACACACAAAACACAAATTGAAAACACCTATATTCCGGGCCTTTCCATAAATAAAAATAAAACATTACTGGCTGTTCAGAAAGCCGAAGCGCTTTATGGGCGGCATCATAATAAAACTGTCAATGCCGGATTTGCCGATGGGCATATGCAAATTATGAAAGCCGAAGAGTTCCTTGTTGAGAAAACAGGAGAAAGCTATAAGAATAAAGTTCCTCTTTGGGAGCCGAATAAATCAATTTCCCAAAGATGATTCTTTCAGGATTTTTTGTATATCGCTGTCATGCAAATATTCAACAGTTCTTATAGATTTTAAAATATAATCTCTCTTCCCGTCTAATTGTTGATAAAACTCTATCTTTTCAGGCAGATAGGTATCAGGATTTACGAAAAATCTGCATTTATTAGCTCTAAAAGATTTGTACCAAACCAAATCGTAAACTTCAATACCGTCAGCAGCTTCCAGATTTTCATCATTTACGGCAATCCATTGGGCATCTTTTGGAATATCAGATATATAATGGAACGGCATCAATCCGAATGAATCGTTTATTGTATTCTGCGCTTCATTTAATATTTCCGGAGCCATAGGCAGTGTTTGAAAAATTGAATCATTGGGACTTTTTGTGGTTTTAATTTTATTTGTAACATCCAGCAGAACAGATTCCCTGTCCGTTTTAATTAAATATACATTTAACGACTTTGAAACCCATCGTTCCTGCACGGACTCTTCGGCATCCGGTACCAAACTTACAATATGTACATTTTTAATTCTTTCAATGGCTTTATAGATATTCTGCAATGTAACAGCTTTAGCCGTCGAAATATTCATTAACAATCCTGATGCGACTAATACGCAGGCGGCAATTGCGAAACCTATTTTCACCAAAGGTTTTATCTTTATCGCGGTTCCTTTTTGGGTGACTGGATTATTGCTCATAAAACACTGCCGGCGTTCGGATTTTTCAACTTCCACTTCTTCAGGCTTCAGTACTTGCACCGTTATCGGCAAACCATTATATTTTTCCTGATATGTATCGGAATGTTCTATGTGATAAACCGTCGAAATTTCGGAATTTTCCCTTTCCGCGATTTCAAAGATCATATCATGCATTTGCTGCATTTTAGTCAAACAAACAGGACACGTTGAAGCATGGTAAATAAAAGCGTATCGAAAAGCGGCATATTGGTCATGTGCAGGTTCAAACCCGTAAGGAATGACATAATCAAAATAATCGCTGGCGGATGCTTCCTTGCAGATTTGCTGTTCCTGTTCCGTTGCTGTTTGGCTTTCCAAATATTTTTTGCGAACAACTTCCCTGTATTGATACAATTTTTTAAGACATCCCGGGCAGACGCATAAATGTTTCAGGGTATCTTTAGAAGCATCCTTCAGAGCCATCGATACAACGGCAGGTATGGCAGCTTGCGCTTTGGGACAGCTTAAAATATCGACACGCGGTTTTTCAGACAACAGCCTGCTCAATCTGGACAACTGGTTTTGACTCAGATTCAGTTCCCGTATTTTCTCCAAATCTTCCCTGCACTGCGGACAATTATCCAAATGCACAGATATGGGTGTAGGTATTTCAAGTTTGAATATTGAATCCAAAAAACCGGGCAGAAAAGGTTTTACATTTTTACAGGTAACTGGTTTTCCAAGATAGTCAAAATGAAGTTTCAGCCATTCCGCACCCGCCGAAGGTTCATGCTTTACATCAAGATTAGCATCTTCTTCAATCGAGGAAACAATTTCGTTAAGTCGTCTGATGTTCTCTGCGCAGGCGCTGCATTCTTTGATATGGTCCAGAATTAATGGCGGAACAGACTCATAAGATTGGGCAATAAGAAAGTCATAGTAATACAACTCAGCTTGTTTGCACAATGGATTAATATTATATGCAATCATAAAACTCCTCAAACGAATCAGGTATTCTGCCTGACTATATTTCCTGCTATCTTGGTTATTTTCTCTCGTAAAATATCCGGCGCAAGGACCTGTACCGTATCGCCATAACCTAATACCCACCAGGTTATTTCATTAAGCCCATCCACACGGAATTCCATTATTAACGAGCCGTCACTTTGAAAGGATACTTTCTGTGTGCTGTGCCATTGAACATCAGCGACAGTCCTGGCCGCTTCGGGCAAAAATCTCAGTTTGATATTGTAGATTTTTCCCTCCGGCACCATTGACCATGCACGCCCAAAAAAATCGGTCATATCAAAGGTACCATTTTCTGCATAGTATTTATCGGACATAGTCAGCTCTTTTATATAGTTTAATTTAAAAATTCTGATTTTTTGGTCCTTTTGTATTTTGCCGAGCACATACCATGCGTTATTACTATAAACCAGTTTATAGGCACAAAAGTTTTCTATTTTACATTCGTCCTCAGTAGGTGAGAGATAATTGAACGTTAAAATCCGCTTATTTAAGATCGTTTCGAGCAATTGAGAAAATTTGTTGTCCAGCAATTCCAGCGTTTCCTGGGAATCGGTTTTGATGAAAATTTTATCAAGTGCGTTATGGCAAAACCGTTTAGTCTTCTCCGGCAATTCACTTTCTATTTTTAACGCTGCTTTAAGTGCGGAATTTCCGAATGGAAAACGAATATTATTTTGTAATTTATGAACGAGTAAAAGCAGCCCCAACGCTTCCTGGCTGTCCAGTGTAGGTGTCGAGAAGAAGAACGCAGGGTCAATTCTGTATCCGCGCAATTTTTTATCAAAGCTGCATGGAACCCCGATTTTTTTCAGTTCGTTCAAATCCCTGAAAATCATCCGCCTGCTGATGCTCAATATCCCCGCTAAATCAACGGCAGAATAAGTACGCCCCGATTGCAAAGCTGTTAAGAGCTGGATAACCCTGCTTAACCTGCTGGTTTTCATAACATCCTTGACTAAAACTAATTACAATCTAAGTATAAAAAAGAACCATGTTAAATCAAGTAATTTCCATAGGATTAGGTAAAAAAAATAGGTAGTTTGAGGGTAAAATCCATTTTTTGGCGATAAAAAAGCCCACCGAGTTTAGTCAGTGGGCTGTGAGGTCATTTTTTCAGCTAATCGGCACAGGCCGATTGGAACAAACGCTATCCTTTTATGTACTTTCTGTTTGGGTATCTGTTTCAATATCCGGTTCATCGGCTGCCGCACCTGATGTGGCGACCGGTTCAGGCTGTTTTGCTTTGTCTTCAAATATGCCTTCGAACTTCAAATGGTCTTCATCCTGCACCGTAATCCTAATGATGTTCTTGCCTTTGAACTCGCCCCGGAGAATATTTTCCGACAGCGTATCCTCGATATACCGCTCTATCGCTCTGCGGAGAGGACGGGCACCATACTCACTATTATAACCCTTCTCAATCAGGAATTCCTTTGCCGCCTGTTCAATCTCAAGGCTGTAACCCTGCTTAATCAGCCGTTTGAAAACCTTCTTGAGTTCGTATTCGACAATCGTATTCAAATCTTCGCGGGTCAGCGAATGGAACACAATCACATCGTCGAGCCTGTTCAAAAATTCAGGCCTGAAGTGCCGCTCAACTTCTTTATGCAGCATATCTTTCATCTTCTCATAATTTGCTTCAGCAGTTTTTTTGCCGAAACCGAACCCGGCCTGATTCTTAATCAAATCTGCGCCGATGTTGCTTGTCATAATCAATATGACATTTTTGAAATCTATATGTCTGCCGAAACTGTCCGTCAGTCTGCCTTCTTCCATAATCTGCAAAAGCATATTATAGACATCCGGATGGGCCTTCTCAATTTCGTCAAGCAGCAATACCGCGTACGGTCTGCGTCTGATTCGCTCCGTCAACTGGCCGCCTTCTTCGAAACCTACATATCCCGGAGGTGCGCCCACAAGTCTGCTGACATTATGTTTTTCCATATACTCGCTCATATCGATTTGGATAAGTGCGTCTTCATCGCCGAACATAAATTCAGCGAGCGCCCTTGCGAGCAATGTTTTACCGACACCGCTTGGTCCGATGAATATGAATGAACCCATCGGGCGGTTCGGGTCTTTCAATCCGCTTCGGCTTCTGCGTACAGATTTGGAAATCGCAACGACAGCTTCTTCCTGGCTGACAACTCTTTTATGCAGTTCGCCTTCGAGGTCGAGCAGTCTTTGCACTTCCTGTTTTTCAAGCCGTTTAAGCGGAACGCCGGTCATCTTGCTGACAACCTCAGCGATAATTTCAGTATCGACCGTGCCGGTGTTTTCTTTGTTCTTATCGTACCATTCCTGCTGCATCAGTGCTTTCTTATCGAGCAGCTTCTGGCACTGGTCGCGAAGTGCGGCAGCCTTTTCGTAATCTGCCGTCTTTACCGCTTCGTCTTTTTCAAGCTGGATTTTTTCAATTTCTTTTTCGACTTCAGCCAGATTCGGCGGCGCCGTCATATTTTTCAATCGCACGCACGCACCCGATTCATCGATTACGTCGATAGCCTTATCAGGAAGGCATCTGCCTGTGATATATCTGCTCGAAAGTTCAACCGCCTGGTAAAGAGCTTCATTGCTGAAACTTACCCTGTGGTGTGCTTCATAACGATCGCGAAGACCTTTAAGAATTTCAACAGTCTCTTCTTTGCTCGGCGGCTCAACCACGATTGTCTGGAATCTTCGTTCAAGTGCCGCGTCTTTTTCAATGTATTTTCTATATTCATCGAAGGTCGTAGCGCCGATACACTGTACTTCACCGCGGCTTAATGCCGGCTTCAATACGTTCGATGCATCGATAGCGCCTTCAGCGCCGCCCGCACCGACCAGCGTATGAAGCTCATCGACGAAAAGCACAACGTTCTTTGCCCGTTTAACTTCGTTGATAACCGCTTTAATGCGCTCTTCGAACTGGCCTCTGTATTTTGTTCCCGCGACCATCAATGCAAGGTCAAGCGATACGATTCTCTTATCGCGAAGAATTTCGGGAACCTGCTTGTCGATGATGCGCTGTGCAAGTCCTTCGACGATCGCCGTTTTACCAACGCCCGCTTCGCCGATAAGTACCGGATTATTTTTTGTCCTTCTGCAAAGAATCTGCACAAGTCTTTCGATTTCAGTTCTTCTCCCGATAACAGGGTCAAGCTCATCTTCAGCCGCAAGACTGGTCAAATCTCTTCCGAAACTATCCAGCGCCGGCGTTCTGCTTTTCTGTGCGCCTGGTTTGCCCGTCATTGTCGGGTCCATCTTCATATCCAGCGAAGGCATACTGTTCTCAACGCCCGCGCCCAGCAGATTCAAAACTTCCTGCCGAACATCTTCGAGCTTCAGGCCGAGATTCATAAGAACCTGCGCCGCCACTCCCTCAGTCTCACGAAGAAGACCGAGCAGCAGATGCTCTGTACCAATATAATTGTGATTAAGCGAACGCGCTTCTTCAATTGCGAATTCGATAACTTTCTTCGCCCTCGGCGTGTGCGGAAGTTTGCCCATCGTTACCATATCAGGGCCGCTCTTGACGAGCTTTTCAACTTCCAGCCGGAGCTTCTTAATATCCACATCGAGATTTTTAAGGACATTTGCCCCTACTCCCGAACCTTCTTTTACAAGGCCCAGTAAGATGTGTTCTGTCCCGATGTATTCGTGGTTAAAACGCTGTGCTTCCTGATTTGCAAGCGCCATTACCTTTCTTGCTCTGTCTGTAAACCGTTCAAACATAATTATTTACCTCATTTGCTGTTTTTTGTCGCCCTCGCAGGAGGGATTTCAACGTTGTATTCTAAATCTTAAACCTTAAATTATCAATCATTAACCAGTTTACTATATGTTTTTATCGCCGTATTGTTCACTTGTCCCGTATCTATTTCGGCTTTGCCGATTGCTGAAATACGCTGCGAAAACCGAATCTTAAAATTTATAACTTTCTGCATCTTTTAAAATAGATGCGATTATGGGACTTACTTGTCCCGTACCTATTTCATTTTTCTATTATGTCTCCAATACCTGCCGGTATTTTTCAATTTATCGGTTTTTATAATCCTTAACCCTGAAAAATAGGTGCGGGATAGGACTATTTGCCTACATCCTATTAACTATTAGGCGCTAATTAGCGACAAGCACACAAAGTTATCGACAAAAAAAGATGCCAACTGAATAAAAAATGCCGTCTTTTTAAATGCTTTTTTGCTTAATAAAGATATATGCCATCTATATTTGTTTGTCCGAACTTTTCCCGCTTTTCATTCCATTCTCACAAATTTTATATATAATCCCAAATATGGAAAAGATGAAACCATTATTTAAAACCTATGCCAAATACCTGAAATTTTTTGCTGCCGCTGTTTTCATAATCGTTTTTTCTCTTTCTGCATTTCTTTATTTCAATTTTTATCTTACCCAAGGCACCGGCCCCGCAGGCTCGCAAATCCCGGCGGAAAATTTCAAACATATCTGGAGCGAGCAGAAAATTCTGCTTCTCGGAATAGGCGACAGCATCACCGATGGCTTTGGCGCACCGGCCGGTTATTCGTATTTTGATAGATTGATAGCCAACCCTCCCGATGACAGTTGCGATATCAAAGGCAAAAATCTTTCAGTTGTATTTCCAAATCTTACAGCAAATAATATTGCAGTCTCTCATACAGTTTCCAGGCAGCACCTGAAAGTTATACAAAATTTTCCTGTTCAGCCTGATGATGTAATGGGAATCATTGTCATGACAACAGGGGGCAATGATTTGATACACAGCTATGGCAGGTCAGCTCCTAAAGAATGTGCAATGTATGGTGCTTCTCTCGAAATAGCAAAACCATGGATAGATAATTTCAAAATTCGACTTGATGAAATGATTACCGGCATAACGGAAAAATTCCCCGGCGGATGTCGAATATTTTTAGCGAATATTTATGACCCCAGCGACGGCACCGGAAACACAAACGAATTATTTACTGGTTTGCCGCATTGGCCTGATGGATTATTGATTTTAGCTGAATATAATAAAATAATTTCAGATTGTGCCGATAGTTTTGATAATGTCCATCTGATTGATATATACACCCCGTTCCTCGGCCATGGCATTCAATGTAAAAAGTTCTGGCTGAAAAACTATCATTTCGATGACCCGCATTACTGGTACTATATGAATATCGAAGACCCAAACCCAAGAGGCTACGATGCTATTAGAAGATTATTCTTGTTAGAAATGATCAAAACCTTCACCACCAATAACCACAACTCATCCGAGCCGCGAGCGTAAGCGACCGGTAAGTTGTTCTGGTTTCCTAAGCTGCGCCAGTTCTGCCCTGTAGGATTATGTTTTTAATCCGTATCAGGGTTATGGAGCGGTAGTTTTTTTTAATTTTCTACAATCTTTTGTAGATTACAAATCGATTTGTGTTTTGCAAGAATGTGTCATTCTCCATAAGCCCCCAAGTTCATCTTGGGGGTTAATAAAAAATCCGACCGCCAGGGGGCTCATTCCGTTTTCCCGGGCGGGGTTTTTCCCTGTCGCCCCAGACTGTGGTCATTGCGAGGCCACAGCCGAAGCAATCTCAATTTCCCTGCCGCCCAAATCATTCATACTTATCCGTTTTTGGGGGTTCGTAAAAACCTTTCATCCGAAATGCCCCAATGGTCAGACACGTCCCGAACTGTCCGATTTGCTTTCTTCTGTTTTTCTCCCCTTGAATTTCTCCAAAAATATAATATACTTTATCCACTTCAATTAATAACAGGAGTGTTATTTTTGTGAGCAATATTTATGTCAGATGCTCCAAAAACAAATACATTAATAATGGGAAGAGAATCAGTGATAATTGTGTTGCAATTGTTATGTTAAATCTTAAGTGCCACAAAGTATGAATAAGAATACAGTATATGTTATTGGTGCTGGCGCAAGCAAAGAGGCTAATTTGCCAACTGGACATGAGCTTAAGCGTGAAATCTCTGACCTTCTAGATATACGATTTGATGAAATGTGGCGACAAAAAAGCGGAGATTACCTAATAACAGAAGCTTTGTATGAACTTGTTAAACAACCTAATGGTCAAGGTGGCAATATTAAGCCTTATCTACAAGAGGCTTGGCATATACGAGACGCTCTGCCACAAGCTATTTCGATAGACAATTTTATTGATGCTCACCGAGATAATGACAAAATAACCATATGTGGGAAATTAGCGATAGTCATATCAATATTAAATGCTGAAAAAAGTAGCCTTCTTTATTTTCAAAGGTCTCAAAAAACTTCAACTATTTCTTTTAGCTACTTGGAAGCAACTTGGTATTTGCCTTTTTTTCAAATGCTTACTGAGAACTGTGCAAAGGCCGATCTTAAGGACAGATTTCTATCAATAAGTCTTATTGTTTTTAATTATGATAGATGCATTGAACATTTTATGTATCATGCTTTGCGAAACTACTATAGAGTTTCAAATGATGAAGCTGTTGAGTTAATAAGGTGTATAAATATCTATCACCCATATGGAAGCATCGGCTCTTTACCATGGCTTGCTAGCAATGACTCTATTGAATTTGGAGCAGATATAGATAAAGTCCAGCTACTACAGCTATCTAAAAAAATAAAAACATTTGCAGAAGGAACGGATCCCAATTCCAGCGACATAACAGCAATTAAAAAACTTATGGAGCAAGCAAAAAGATTAGTTTTTATAGGATTTGCCTTTCATAAGTTGAATATGCAACTTATAGCTCTAGATACGGAAAGCAAAGAGTTTCCTCTAAAATGCTATGCAACAACTTTCAATATCTCAAAAAGCGATGAAGAAATTATCCGTGACCAAATAAAGGAGCTATATAACAATGCTATAATTGATACGCGAATGGCTAATATTGAATGCGCAAAGTTCTTTTCTGAGTTTTGGAGAAGCTTGTCTTTTTAAGTAAACTGAATAATTAAATAATTAGGGATAGCCACCTATTTTTTTCTGTATTAAAAAGAATTTTAATTTGATATCCCCGCCGAAGTGCCTGCCCTGAGCGAAACCCCTTTTTGGGTCAGTTCAAAATAATCAGAGTAATCAGTGCCATCAGTGATTAAATTATCTTGGTTCTTCTTTTCGGTCTGTCCTCATGCTTTTACACTTTCAATTTAAACTTTAAACTACATTCGGGGCCTGCCCTGCTTGCCCTGTAGGATTGACTTTGTCAATCGTATCGGGGTGAGATGTACCATTACATACCATGCGGATTATCATAAATTTGTTGAGACATTTTATTTCAATTATTCTTGAAGAAATCTTATCGGGGTGGCTAAAAATTTTCGTGAAAATTCGTGTCGGAGCGAAGCGTTGGAGCCGAAGCGGAAACCCCGATTCTTTTGGATTTTGTTGCCTTGAAAACAAAATCAGAGGGGGTGAATTCGTGGTTAATTTTTCCGCGTAATCTGCGTCATCAGTGATTTAATTCTTTCCGCCATTCGGCGGGTTCCTCAACTTTCTTGCCCTGTAAGATGCTTTGCATCATACCGGGGTCAATCTTCATACTTCAATCTTAAATTATCTTTTTGGTTCTTCATGATCCTTCGTGTTTCGGAGTTTACCCTCGCGCATGCGGGGGTGTTTCAAATACCGTGTTGCGGGGCCTGTCCTCGCGCGAACGCGGTGGTGGTTAAAACTAAAATTGCAAAAACTAAAAATTCCATTTATAATGACTTCATCATTTAAGGAATTGTGAAATGGAATTCGATCAGATTTCAAATCGGGTAATTGGATGTGCCATTGATGTTCATAAGAGTTTAGACCCCGGTTTACTTGAATCTGCGTATGAGAAATGTTTATCATTTGAATTGACTAATGCTGGCATATCGCACGATGTTCAGCAGGAGTTGCCGGTTGAATATAAAGGTATGAAATTAGACTGTGGTTATAGAACGGATATTATAATTGAGAATGAACTGGTAATTGAACTTAAAACTGTTGATAAAATATTACCGATTCACGAAGCGCAGCTTCTTACATATATGAAGCTTTCAGGAATTAGAGCTGGTTTGCTGATCAATTTCAATGTTTGCAAATTAAAGGATGGCATTAAAAGGTTTGTCTTATAATCTTCACATCATACTTCATTTTTTCCCATAAAAAATAAAACGTTTCATTGCTTCAAGGCAAAACCTCTTCGGGGTAATAATTTCAAAAACATAATCACGGACGAAGCTCGCTTAGGGAGTGATTATTTTTGAAATGATTTTAGGCTCGATTTATCGAGACTGCCTTGAAGCAATCTTTTTGGTTCTTCGTGTTCCTTCGTGTTTCGGAGTTTACCCTCGCGCAGGCGGGGGGTGGTTCAAATATCGTCTCTCGCACCTGCCCCCGCAGCCTTCGGGCAAGGTGGGTGTCAATTTTCAATCTTATTACGTTTTTCTCTTCTTCTTTCCGCAAGTACCGCCAGTATTTTTGACGCGGTTTCCGGCTCTATTTGCATTTCGGGTTTTTCCTCGAATTGCAGATTTATTTCTTTGTCATTCTGTAATTCCACCAATGTCAGACATGCCTTTCTGCTTACATCTTCATTTTCACTGCTGCACAGTTGAAGCAGCCGTGTCGTTACGACCGGCATAAGTTTTGCCAGTAAAATCTGGTTTGCCAGTTTTGCCGTTTCGATTTTGTTTGTAACTTTCGATATGAAGTGTTTATCTGCCAGCCATCTTCGCCATGTCTGTTCTGAAACATTATTGTCTTCAAGGACTTTTTTTTCGCCTTCATTTCCTTCGAATAATTCCCGGATCACTTTCAATTGTTTTTCTCTGCTTCGCATCTTAAATTCTCCTGACTTACTGATAACTGATAACCGATAACTGATAATAAATATGTCTTTCCATAATTAAGACAAAACTTGCGCGCAATCACACATTTTTAAATATTTTTTTTGGGAATTTTCATAACTCCTTATTGTGAAAGCACCGTCATTGCGAGGAGTTTTTGTGGCTTTTTAGCCCAAAAACGACGAAGCAATCTCAGTTCTTCGAATTATTAGAGGCTTCCATAATTTTTTTGATTTTTTTCTTCGCGCAAGTTTCCCCTTGCGCAAATTCAGGATTGTTTTTATGGGAAGGTAAGGCGACTTAGGGCATTCATTAAGTTGTGAATTTTGCCCCACTTTGCTTCGCTTTTTTTTCACTCCTCTTCACTTTTTTATCACTTTTTTACGCTTTATTTCGCTTTTTAGCGGCACTTTTCGTTCGATTTATCGGGGGCTAAACGATTGATATTGTTAAATCTTTTAAGGCGTTTGCGGCGGGTTCGGCAGCAAAAATATTTAGTGAGGACAGCGCTTTTTCGCGGTATTCAGCTATTTTTGATTTTGTAAAATCGATACTTTTTAGAATCGGCAAAGTTGGTATTTTGTTTTCGAAATCTCTTCCCGCGGTTTTTCCGGTGTTGACTTCTGCGCCGAAAACATCGCTTAAATCATCTGCAATCTGAAATGCCATTCCGAGATTTAAACCGAAGTCGTATAAGGCTTTACATGATTTTTCATCGGCATTGGAAATTATTCCACCAAGCAGTGCGCTGTTTGCGAAGAAGACCGCGGTTTTCTTTTCGATAATATTCAGATAATCATCGACACTGATTTTGAAATCGCCTCGGCAGGCACTTTCAAGCATTTCGCCAAGACAAACTATTTCGGCGGTTTCGGCAAGGATTTTGTTTATATCATTTCTCTCAAGAGATGTGGTAATTGAAAAAGCGCGGCTTAGAAGGAAATCGCCGAGCAGAACGGCTAAGTTCTGGCCCCATAAAGAGTTGGCAGTCGGCTGATGTCTGCGAAATAAGCTATTGTCGATTACATCATCGTGTAAAAGGGTCGCAGCGTGAATCATTTCAACTACAGCGGCGACAGTGATATGCAGGGGATTTATTTGGCAAAAAATTTTGCCGGACAAAAGCAGTACCGATGAACGCAGCATTTTGCCCTGACGATTCCTGATATAATCCATGAATTCACAAAGCTTTGCGTCAGAACACTGAATCTGATTCGACAGGAAATCACGAGTCTGTGCGAGCTGGTCGGCTATGAGCGCAGAGTAACCGGATGTTGATTTTTGATCTGACATTTTATTTAGACTGGCCGTGAGCGTATTCGAAAAATCTTTTTCGCAGAAGCTGTGTAATCGGCCCGGGTTTGCCATCGGAAATTTTTCTGCCGTCGATTCCGACAACGCCGACAACTTCGGCGGCGGTGCCTGTAAGGAAAAATTCATCGGCAACGTAAAGGTCGAAACGCGTTAGATTTTTCTGAACGACTTCAATATTCTCAGCAGCAGCAAGACTCATAACTACAGTGCGAGTAATGCCTTCCAGAGAACCGGCCTGTATCGGAGGCGTGCATAAAATACTATTTTTTACGATGAAAACATTATCGCCTGAAGCCTCGGCAACGAAGCCTTCGTGATTGAACATAATCGCTTCTGGAACGCCGGCGTCCAAAGCTTCGATTTTGGCCAGAACGTTATTTAGATAATTTAAGCTTTTTACCTGTGGCGGAATCGCCAGCGGGTGATTGCGAATCGTGCAGGCGCTGATTACCTTAAGTCCTGTTTGATAAAGCTCTTGCGGATAAAGCTGGATTTTGTCAGCTATGATAATTATTTGAGCTTTTTCGCAGGTAAACGGATTAATTCCGAGTGTGCCGATACCGCGGGTAATTACCAGGCGAATGTAGCCGTCAACGATGTTATTTGCGCGAACGGTTTCCGCGGTCGCTTTTGCTAAGTCCTTCATTGGCATACCGATATCGAGGCGAATCACTTTCGCAGACTCGTAAAGCCTTTTAAGATGAGCATCGAGTTCGAAGATTTTCGAGCTGTAAACTCGAATTCCTTCGAAAACACCATCGCCATAGAGTAAACCATGATCGAAGACGCTGATTTTCGCATCCTGCTCGTCTACAAGTCTGTCGTTAAGCCAGATTTTTAATGCCATAAAAAACTCCGTAAATATATGCTTTAACTGATTTTACCGTCGGTGAGCCGGATTATTCTCGATGCTTTTTGAGCGATCCTGTCATCGTGGGTGACCATGATGATGGTCTGGCCGGCGGAATTCAGTTTTTCAAAGACCTTTAAAATATCATTTCCTGTCTCAGAGTCAAGGTTTCCTGTTGGTTCATCGGCTAAAATCACGTCCGGCTGATTAATTAAAGCACGGGCGATAGCAACGCGCTGACGCTCGCCGCCGGAGAGCTGGAAAGGCCTATGCTCGATTCTGCCTGATAAACCCAGTTGCTCAAGCAACTTAGCAGCTGCCTTTTTAGCCTGTTTTGAGCGAATCAGCCATCCGATTGCGCCTGAACTTACCATAGGCGAAAGCAGGACATTTTGCAGAACTGTTAATTCGTCAAGAAGATGGTAAAACTGAAATACAAAACCGATTTTTTTGTTCCTGAACTCGTTTATTTTTGAATTTTTGAACGAAATAAGGTCTTTGCCCTCGAAAAAAACGCTTCCTTTGTCCGGTTTGTCGAGTGCGCCTAAGATGTGCAGCAGCGTGCTTTTACCGCTGCCGGAGGCGCCGGTAACAGCGACGAATTCGCCTTTTTTTACCTCAAGATCAACACCCTTAAGGACTTCCAAACGGGTAGCGCCCATTTTGTAGGTTTTGAAAATCTGGCGACAAGATAATATTAAATCGGTATCCATTTTTTTATGATAAATTATCGGCAAAAAAGAATCAACGTAAATAAAGCACTTACAGCATTTTTCGTACAATAACCTGCGCAAGTTTTGCGCCTTGTTTTTGAACTGAAAACGGGGTTTCTTCCGCAAAAAAATGCCACTTCTTTTTGCTTCCATTTTCTACGTAAATAAAGGATTTACGGCTATTTTAAAAAATGCAACTCGTTAATTATCATAAAGTTATATAACGAATTTGCAAAAAATGAAGAAATTTGCAAAAAAATCGAATGATTTTGAAGAAAAATTGAAAAAAATGGTATGAAAAGCATATCAAAATCTGGCATTATTTATGGTGGTTCAGGGTCTTTAATAGACTACTTTTGACGCAATCTGACGATTTTTAACGCAGATCGCGCAGTGTAAATAAGAATTCTTTAATCATGTATTTAAAGAATTAGAAGATACGAAATAGTGGTTAATTAAAGTTTGTAAAAATGAACTTTGCTGGTAGAATCGAATATTCATCTGAAAGAATAGAAGAAACTTTAAGGAGGCAAAAAAACGATTCACCGCGAAGGCACGAAGCGACACGAAGGATCTATTTTGTTAATTTTAACCGCGATTGTTTACTGTAGTATTCGAATTATTATTGTTGGTTGAGTTTATATATAAGATAGCTATAATCACTCTAGCCGAAATTATGAAAAGGATTTTTGGGAAACTTAACGGCAATGAATGGTATTTTACTTCAAAGTCTAGATTTTATTCGTCAGGATGGCAAACCTATTGAAGGTCTAACTCCTGTTCCTAAAAATGATGATGTTCCATCGCTAAATCTTAGTATTGATGAACAATCAGTATTATTTGAAGCTAAATTATTTAAGCATATAGATTTTGTTTTTTTTCGCCGTTTTTCGAACAAACGCTCATCGCAAGTAGCTGCGTATGTTGTAGATAATTCTGACAATAGACTTAACGAGGATGCACTTTCAGAACTTCATCACCAAGTCTGGCTTCAAGGAAGAACTCCATTACTCTATATAGCATGGCCAAGTCACATAGATATATTGGCCTGTGCCAGAGGGCCCGACTTTTGGAACAAAGATAAACAAAGGAGTAAATATAAACCTGCGTGTAAATTTGAATCTGACTTACTAACTGTCGGAGAGATTTCTGATGAACTTAAACAGTTTTCTGCATATAGGCTTGCGGACGGTACTTTTTGGGATGACCCAAGAAATAATAAATTGGCTAACTATGACAAAGCAGCGCATAAATCATTGATTCAAGCAGTTGTTGATGCGGACAAAGACCTAGACGGGAAAAATAATCCTCTCTCAAGACGCTTGCTTTTATTGATGGTGTTAATCAAATATCTCGAAGACCGCAAGGTTTTTCCTAATGATGGTTGGTTTGGAAGATACCATAAGGGAGCAAAGAATTTCTTTGAAGTGCTTAAAGGGGGTGAACCCAATGAAGTGCAACTTTTGCTGGATTTCCTTGCTAGCAAATTTAACGGAGATATTTTTGACATTGCTCATCTGAGCAAACAACTTACAAAGAAAACTCTGAATGCCTTTTCTGTTCTTATCGAAGCAAAAACAATCAATCGTCAGCTATATCTTTGGAATCAATACTCCTTTGAACATTTACCTGTTGAAATCATAAGCCATCTTTATCAAAGATTTGTACAAGATGGACATGGGGCAGTTTATACTCCGCCATTTTTGGCGGCATTATTGCTTGATCATGTAATGCCCTATAGGAAAATCACTGGTAAAGAACGCATTTTAGATCCCGCCTGTGGTTCAGGAGTTTTTCTTGTTGGCGCTTTTAGAAGATTAATTAATTTCTATAAAAGTAAAAACGATTGGGGCAATCTTGAGGTGGAGCAACTTAAAAGCATTCTTCGCCAGAGTATCTACGGGGTTGATCTGGATACCAGCGCAATCGACTTAACGGCTTTCAGCTTATCTTTGGCTATTTGTGATGGTTTGAAACCAGAAGTTATCTGGAATAAACTTAAATTTGATCGATTACGAGATTCAAACTTATTTGAATCCGATTTTTTTGAGTTACTGCTTAATTCTCAAAATGGTTCTTCCAATATTCTCAGGGATAAATTTGATATTATAATTGGAAATCCGCCGTTTGAATCTAAGCTGACAGATGCGGCAAAACAAATTGACATAATAGCACAGCAAGATAATCTGAATCGTGGAAAATGCCCTGACAACCAAATTGCTTATTTATTTCTCGAACAGGCATTATCTGTTTTAAAACCGAAAAGCGGATGCATTTGTATAATTCAGCCTTCAGGGCTATTTTATAATAAAAATACTTATTCATTCCGTACTAATATATTTCAAAAATATTCTATAAAAACCATTCTTGATTTTACATCAATTAGGAATTTATACGAAGCCGATCCTAAAACAGTGGCTATGCTTGCTAATGCACAAAAACCAAGAATAGGGAATTCCATAGAGCACTGGACATTTAGACGAACGATAAGTGTAAAAGAAAAAATATGTTTTGAACTTGATCATTATGACTACCATCACATTGTGCAGGAGAAAGCTGAAAATAATCCATATATTTGGCGTGCTAATCTTATGGGAGGAGGAAGGTTGGTTGATATTTCTCAAAGACTTGGAAAAATACGAACACTAGCACAATATATTCAACAACAAAAATGGGATTGCGGGGAAGGTTATATAGTTGGTAAAAAAGGGAAACAACCGGCTCCATTTTTGACCGGCAAACCATTCTTGCCAACAAGGGCATTTACTTTAGAAGGCATAGATGAAACAAAAATTAGTGTTGTAACAGAAAAAAAATTCTGTAACCCTAAAACAGAATCCCTGTTTAGCTCTCCTCTTATTTTAATAAAAGAAAATGAATCTTTACCGATTGCTTTTTGGAGTAAAGGTTGTTTGGCTTATAAGGATAAAATTATAGGCATTCATGCCCCTAACATTACCAGAGAAATAGAAAAACTTAAGGGCCTTTATAAAACCTTGAGCCAACGACATAATTTTTATCGTTTTTATTGTACATTAAATGGAACTCAATATTTAGTTGGTAAAGCGACAGCAATTCTGAAGCAAGATATTGATTCCTTTCCTTATCCTGAAAACAGTAAAGAAATTGATTTGTCTTTCTGGGAGGAAGTTTTGCGTGAAGACGTTCTTGAGTACATGGCAAAATATGTCAGACTGGGACAAAATTCAAAATTACTGATAAAAGCAGCAGAAAAAAAAGACTTAAGCCGTTATTCAGATATGTTTATAAAAATGCTTGGCAGCATTTATAATAATTTGAAAGCAGGTGATCCGGTTTTTCTAAATAGTTTGATATGTCAGCCATTTTATTTTGGAGAACGTCCCGAATTTTCATGGCTCAATGATAATGCGGAAGAGGAACTAAAAAAAATTATTTACAACGAAAATCATGCTCATCTCCGAACTGTCAGACTTTTGCGTTTTTATGGGAAAAATGTTTTATTAATTATTAAACCAGATCGACTTCGATATTGGATTCGTTCTACAGCAATTAAAGATGCGGATGAAACACTTAAAGACCTTTATCAGCAGGGATATTAGAAAATGGGCGACGAATCCATTAATAAAATTTTTGCCGGGAAGATAACATCTGGGGTTAAATTGCAGACATTTCAACTTGCCATAATAAATTTTGTTTTTGAACAATTGCCGAATTGGCGAGATGATCCCGACAGATCTGATGTAGATTCAGAACCATTATTAAATCCCCAACTATCAAACTTTCTTGATTGTAAGGCACGTGATAATTCTCCTATGTTCCATTTTTGCCATGAGGAACCACAGGCAATTAACCGAACTGTTGATATGGCTGCGAAAACAACCGAAAATATGCTCATTGAGGCAAAGCTTTATACTAAGTATGATCCGGTCCTTGTTTTTGAATGTAAACGACTTCCGGCCCCAGAGATTAAACGAGAAAAAGAATATGTTTCAGGGAAAGACCCGAATAAGATAAGTGGCGGAATACAACGATTTAAACTCGGGCATCACGGCGCAAAACATGATTTGGCTGCGATGATCGGCTATGTGCAAGACGAATCCTTTAATCATTGGCAGGATAAAATTAATGAATGGATTTTGGAACTTGTAAAAAACCCAATAGGAGATAGTTGCAATTGGAATCCTACTGAAATTCTAAATATGGCGAAAGAGGATACATCAATAGGCGCTGTTCATTATCTCTCCACCCATAAACGAAATGGAACTGTTGAAAGTGAAATTGAAATCCATCATCTTTGGGTTATGATGAGAAATTAAAAGTGTCGTTTATTCCTTTATTGATTATTTTTGTCTCAGAATATTATAATTTAAATGAAATCCTCGGCATCTGTCTTCGTACAAATAGGGAGTACAAGCGGGTTTACCGATACATTTTATTTTATCGCACAATTTATTTGATGGGCTGAGATTGCCACGCAATGACGAGATTCTTCGACATAGCTTTACTTCGTTCCGAATGACAGTGGCGATTGCACAGTCATTTAGGATAACAAAAAAAATCGTTGTCGTGTCCCCGATTACTCGAGGGCAGGCTCTACGGCTAAACGGGTGGTGAATATTTTTTTACCTCTCATCTATTGATTATATTGCTTTAATTGCGAGACATCATTTTTATAAATGCTTCCTGGTATAATTCCAAAAGATCAGGAGCTGTACCATCGGCAAGGTTAATTTTCTTATAATAGCCGTTGTCTAACCTTTCCTGTGTAACCAATGCACTCAACTTGCAATTGCATATTATGAAGTCTTTAGCTTGTTCATTATCATAGCCATCTGCCAAGAGTTTTTTAAACAAATAATCAAATGTAAATCTGTCAAATACCTCGTAACTGGCTTCAGCGCAATCTAATAATTTATCTTCCATCTTGCACCCATATTAAATTGTACCGCGTGGGCTGAAGCCCACCCTACATTTATACACATGATTAAAATGTTACAGAAATTATAGATTTTTAAAAATCAATTTCAATGGAAAAGATTGTTAGAGGTTGATACTGCAAGGGTTAGGGGAAAGGGGTATAATTTTGGGAATAATAATTGTAAAAAGGGGTTTATATTTTATGAGGGGGTTTTATAATGAGGCTAAGAATATAGAATTCAGAATACAGTAGGCAGAATAAGGAAGTAAGAAAAGTTATCAGGACATCAGAAACCGGAATTTTTTAAAGTGAATCCCCATTTTCAATGGGATGACACATTGAGTAAAATATATGACAGAAAAAGGATTTAGTCACCTACATCTTCACACCCAATATTCATTATTGGATGGGGCGATTACGCCAAAGAAGCTGTTTGCAAGGTGTCATGCTGACGGGCAGACATCGGCGGCGATAACTGATCACGGCAATATGTTCGGCGTTATCGACTTTTATATGGCGGCGAAAGCGGCCAATATCAAACCTATCATCGGCATCGAAGCATATATCGCGCCGGACAGCAGGCATAATAAACAGAAATCGTCCATCTCCGATGCGGCTTATCATATTCTGCTGCTTGCAGAAAATAATGCCGGTTATAAAAACCTGCTTAAGCTCGCGAGTATCGGATACACGGAAGGTTTTTACTACCGGCCTCGAATCGATAAGGAAGTTCTGACGGAATTTAATGAGGGGATAATTTGCGCGACCGCATGTCTGAAAGGCGAAGTCAATGTAATGCTGGCGAGGCAGGATATTGAGGCGGCGAAGAGGGCGGTTGAAGATTATTTGAAAATTTTCGGCGATAAACGGTTCTTTATGGAGATTCAGCAGCACGAGCCGACGGATGTGCCGCACGTTCGGGGGGCGATAATCGATTTGGCCAGGAAAATGGGGCTGCCGCTGCTGGCGACGAATGATTGTCATTTTCTTGACGCATCGGATTATGAAGCGCACGATGCGCTGACTTGTATCAGTACAGGTAAGAAAGTTCCAGATACGGACAGGCTGCATTATCCGATGGATGTTTATGTAAAGACTAACGCGGAAATGCGCGAAATGTTCGCGGATGTTTCGGAGGCTTGCGATAATACGCTGGTTGTCGCTGAACGGTGTAATGTAGAAATTGATATGAAGACACGGCATGCGCCGAGTTTCAAGCCGCCGGATAAGACAACTGCGGAAAAGTTTTTGACGAAACTTTGTTATGAAGGCGCGGAAAAACGGTACGGCAAAGTAACGAAGGAAATTAAGCAGCGGCTTGACCATGAATTGAAAGTTATCGAGAGCAAAGGGTTTTCGAGTTACTTTTTGATTGTGTGGGATTTTTGCAGGTATGCGACTGAAAATAATATTCCGACGGGGGCAAGGGGAAGCGGAGTCGGGACGGTTGTGGGGTATTGCCTTGGGCTTTGCAATGTTGACCCCATAAAATATGATTTGCTGTTCGAGCGGTTTATGGATCCCGAGCGAAATGAAATGCCTGATATTGATATTGATATTTGTCAGGATGGAAGGTCGAAGCTGCTTGATTATGTTCGGAGCAAATACGGTCATATCGCTCAGATTATAACTTTTGGGACGATGAAGGCGCGGGCGGTGATTCGTGATGTTTGCAGGGTTCTGGATGTTCCGCTTGCGGAGGCGGACAGGCTGGCGAAACTTGTGCCGTCGAGTTTGGGGATTACGCTGGAAGATGCGCTGGCGCAGGAGCCGGATTTGAAAGCGGCATACGAAAATAATCCTGTGACGAGAAATGTAATTGATATCGGCCAAAGGCTTGAAGGGCTTGCGCGGCACGCATCGGTGCACGCATGCGGAGTTGTGATTGCGGATGAGCCGCTGACGAATTTTGTTCCGCTTTATAAAGACACGAAATCGGAAGATATTGTAACACAGTTCGAAGGTCCGCTGGTTGATAAAATCGGTTTGTTGAAAATGGACTTCCTGGGGCTGCGGACGCTGAGTGTGATTCAGCATACTATTGACCTTGTGGAATCGACGCACGGGGAGAAAATCGATATTGAGAAAATCGACCTTAACGACCCAAAGGTTTTCGAGATTTTCGCAACGGGAAAAACGAAAGGTATATTCCAGTTCGAATCCGGCGGGATGCAGGATTTGCTGATGCGGTTGAAGCCGGACAGGGTGGAAGACCTTATCGCGGCCAATGCGCTGTATCGGCCGGGGCCGATGGCGCTGATTGGCGATTTCATCGATAGAAAGCACGGGGCGAAATGGGATGTGCCGCATCAGATTATGCGCGAAGTTCTTGAAGAGACTTTCGGAATTATGGTCTATCAGGAACAGGTGATGCGGATTTGCAACCGGCTGGGCGATATACCGCTGCGGCAGGCATATACGCTGATTAAGGCGATAAGCAAGAAACAGGCGGAGACGATTTCGAAACAGAAAGAGCAGTTTGTTAAGGGCTGCGGCGAGAAGGGGCTGAGTCAGAAGAAAGCGGATGAGATTTTCGAGCTGATTGAACGATTCGCGGGATATGGTTTTAATAAAAGTCACGCGACACGATATTCGATAATCGCATTTCAGACGGCGTACCTGAAGGCTTATCGGCCGATTGAATTTATGGCATCGCTTTTGACTTATGAAAAAGGCGACGCGGATAAGGTTGCGGATTACATCGGCGAGTGCAGGAGGATGGGGATTGATGTTGCGCCGCCGGATATAAATGAAAGCTTTTTCGATTTTACGGTTATTTATCAGCAGCAGCACGAACATAAAGGTAGCAGCGGATTGATACGTTTCGGGCTTGCGGCGGTTAAGGGGGTTGGTGAAAAAGCGGTTGAGCAAATTATCGCAGCGCGCGAAAATATCGGGCAGTTTCATAGTTTGTTTCAGTTTTGCGAGAATGTGGATTTGCGGCTTGTGAATAAACAGGTAATTGAATCGCTGATAAAGGCGGGGGCGTTCGATAATCTCGGCGGAAGCAGGGCGCAGATGATGGCGGGGCTTGAGACTGCGATGAAGGCGGGCGCGAGTATGCAGACTGATAAGGCGAGCGGACAGATGGGGCTGTTCGAGTCGCCGGAGATTAAGAAGGAATACGCGAAGGATCATTTGAAATTGCCTGATGTGCCGGCGTGGCCTGAGACGCAGATGCTGGCGTTTGAAAAAGATGTGCTTGGACTTTATGTTACGAAGAATCCGCTGAGTGAACATGCGGATACGATAAGTGTTTACAGTACGCTGAATACATCGCAACTGAAGGATGAAAATTCAAGCAACTCGGGCAAACCGGTAATTATCGGCGGGATGGTGCAGAAGATTCGCAGTATTATTACGCGCAACGGCAGGAACGCGGGTGCGAAGATGGCGGTATTTACGCTGACGGATTTGCAGGGCGGGTGCGAAGTTGTGATGTGGTCGGACTGCTTTGCGGTGTTCGGGGGAATGCTGACAGTCGATAAGATTCTGTTCGTTAAAGGGAAAATTGATTTGACGCGCGAGACGCCGCAGATAATTTGTGAAGAACTGATTGATATCGAACATGCGGCGACGAAAATCGCGGCGAACAGAAGAATCGATATTCTGATTGAAGAGGCGGCGGTGACGAAGGATAAAATTGCATCGCTGAAAAATATTTGTGCCGCTCATCGAGGGAGAAGTCCTGTTTATATCACAATTAAAACTATCAGCGGGGTCAAAGTGAAAACTATGGTGGGCAAAAGTTTGGCGGTTAATCCGACAACAGATTTTTGCAGGCAGATGGAGAATTTGGTGGGCAGTCAGAATTTTCAGTTGCGATAAATAGCCACAAAGGCACTAAGGCACAAAGTACTATAATTTTTTTAATCGCTGATTACGTGGATTAAAAGAATTGTAAATTGGGTTTAGGTATCGGTATCGGTAACGTCTCGTTTTGTGTTTATTGTTTTGGTGTTTTGTAATCACACACGGAAATCGAAATACGTTTAACGAAAAATGAAACGAGCAGCGCAACCCTTTCGCCGATTATTTTTGCGGGGAGAGGCCGTCTTTGAGGAGTTTATATTCGACGCTGTCGACGAGGGCCTGCCAGCTTGCTTCAATGATATTTTCTGAAACGCCGACTGTGCCCCAGACTGCGTCCTTGTCGCGGGTTTCGATGATGACTCGCGTGATGGCGGCGGTTGCTGCGGCGGGGTTGACGATTCGGACTTTGTAATCTATCAGGTGCATATCGCGGACGGATGGATAAAATCTTTCGAGCGCTTTGCAGAGCGAACTATATAGAGCATCGACGGGGCCACCACCTTCGCTGACGACGTGCTCAATTGAGCCATCGACATCGAGCTTGACGGTTGCCTGGCTGACCATTTTGCCGACGGAATTCTTTTCAATTGTAACGTGAAATTTTTCAAGTTTGAAAAACGGTTTGTGCGCACCCATTAATTTTTTGACGAGTAACTCGAAACTTGCTTCGGCGGCTTCGAACTGGTAGCCTTTGTTTTCCATGTTCTGCACTTCGATGAGGATTTTGCGGGCGAGGTGCGGGTCCTGCGTAATGTTCGCTTTTTCGAGTTTGGCAAGGATGTTGGCTTTGCCGGAAAGCTCGGATATTAAAAACCTGCGCTCGTTGCCGACAAGCGACGGGTCGATGTGTTCGTAGGTCGTTTTGTTTTTTCGGATCGCGTCGACGTGCAGGCCTGCTTTGTGCGCAAATGCGCTTTCGCCGACGTAGGGCATATTCGAGGCGGGAGGAAGATTTGCAATCTCTGAAAGGAAACGCGAAGTTTCGGTCAGACTTTTTATCTTATCATTGCTTAAAACTTCAAAGCCCATCTTCAAAACGAGATTGGGAATTATCGTACATAAATTTGCGTTACCGGTTCGTTCGCCAAGACCATTGATTGTGCCCTGGATGTGGCGGGCACCGGCCTGGACTGCGGCGAGAGAATTTGCAACGGCGCAATCGGTGTCGTTGTGGCAGTGAATGCCGATGGAAACTTTGCCGAATTTTTGTTTTACGGTTTTTGTTATTTCATATACTTCGCTGGGCAGGCATCCGCCGTTGGTTTCGCAAAGAGCGATTACATCGGAGCCGGCGTCGATTGCGGAAGCGAGGACTTTTAGAGAATAATCAGGATTTCTTTTGAAGCCGTCGAAGAAATGCTCGGCGTCGAAAATGACTTCGAGGCCTTTGGATTTCATATATTGCACTGACTCGGCAATGATTTTTAAATTTTCTTCGAAGCTGCAACGCAGGACTTCGGTTACGTGCATATCCCATGTTTTGCCGACGAGAGTGGCGACAGGTGTTTTACAGGCGAGTATTGCGTTTAGGGAAATATCGTTTGCGACGGTCGCATCGGCGCGGCGGGTGTTGCCGAATCCGGCAATTTTGGAATTTTTCAAATTGAGCTTTGCGGCTTCGATGAAGAACTGCATCTCTTTGTCGTTGCTGGAGGCGTAGCCGCCTTCGATGTAGTCAACACCGAGGTCGTCGAGGTGCTTTGCGATGGCGAGTTTATCTGCGAGCGAAAAACTGATGCCTTCGGCCTGCATTCCATCGCGAAGAGTAGTATCGTAAATTCTTATCTTTTCCATACTTAATTAACCACGAATAAAACCTCCCGAAGGGATGCCTTCGGCAGAATATACACTAAAAATACGTTATTTTATAAAAAAAGTAAAGGGAAAATAATTATGGATATAGAACTCAGAACAATAGAACACAGAACACAGAATCAAGGAAATTAAATGCAGGATTAGAATGATTTGAGGAGTTTTACGAAGGGGCTTGGTTCGGTTTCAGGGATTAGGGATTTATCGATGAGGGTGAGATTGGCACGGACTTTCCAGCTTTTGTCGCGGGCGAGGGATTGCAACTGGTCAGGAGTGAATTGGTAATTGATCCTGCGCAATTGGGCAAGAGACCATGCACGCAGTTCGTCAGTTTGACTTTGCAGGCCTTTGAGGAGGAGGTCGGAATTATTCAGGTTTAAATGGTACCCAATTCCATAGGTTTCAAGATGTTTATCGATTACCATTTGTGATAAAAATGGACTCAATATTTTTCCCGCAATGTCATTGTCGAGGTATAAATCCTGTGATTGACCTATAACGATTGTCAGGGGAGTATAATATTGTATATTTTGGGAAAGATTTTTTTCTTTTAAATCTTCTAAATAAAGATGCTGCAATTTAAAAATAACTTCCTTTGGCAGAGTACAGATGATATCTACATAGAAACTTATACATTCATTTTTCGAACGTCTTTTATAGTATTCACTTATTATGTTAAACGCCTCGCTGGAATCAGAAATGGAAGCTAATGCGAAAACTACCTGAGATTCTCTTGGTTTCATTTCTTCATAATCGCTGCTTTGTTCAGCAACAGCCTGGTTTGTGTTAGCAATCATTGCATTTAAAATATTATTCAATTTTTCTTTTACGCTTATATCTCCTAAGTGTGCCCTGAAAACTAAAGCCATCTCATTGTCTGGATTATCCAAATATTTTAGAATGACCGGCATCTGGTCTCTACTGACCGATCTTAATAAAAAAGTCAGAAAGCGGTCATTCAGATTCTCATATTCTTTTTTATTTCTATCCTGCCCCGGAAAACCGAAAGGAGTATTATATGAAGGAAATTTTCTTCTCTTTATTTTGTCCATGAATTCCGGAAGGTCTTTAGATTGAATTAACGGGATACATCTTGAAATTCCTTCCCGCGGCAAATTCGGGTCTTCTGTTTTTTTTAATATTTCATCATAGGCCTTTGCCGAATCATTCGAAAAAGAAAATATGGCAACTTTGACGTCTCTATCTTCTTTCTCCAAAGACTTTTTTACCGGCACAGCCAAACTTAAAATTCCAATCCAGCATAAAACAACGACTATCATTGCAAGCTTCAGAAAATTTGTTCGCAGCAAAGAATCTGTTTCTGATTTCCCGAATACAGCTTTGGGAATATCTCTGAATAGAATTCGTCTAAAAGAATATTTGAAAGCAAATAGAAGAAATATAATCACAGGCAAAAAACCAATGATACTATGTCCTGACATAAAAACTGATGCGAGGCCGAGCGGCATAGAGATTAATACGCCGCCGAAAATACGGGTCGCTAAATTATCAAACTTCCTGACAAAAAATTTGAGCACACCAAGTACAAATACAATACACAAAGGAAGAACAAATAAAAAAAAAGGCACAGGTTCCAATAAATCTTTTGCATCTTTAAAATCCGCCTGTGATAAAAATGGCGGCATAAAGAATATATCTAAAATACTATGACTATGATGCCAAAGCAAAGACCGATCAAAAATTTCATATATCAGCGGGAATTGCCCCGAAACAAAATATATAACACTATAGAGAAGAAATAAAAAAACGCATACTTTACCAATTCTCGATTTGAAATTGTCTTTATGGAACCAAGAAATGCCAAAGAAAACTACAGCAGCACAGGCAGTTATAAAAAATAGTCTTGCAATAAACATAAACGGTATGGCGGCTATAGTATAAATACTATTTTCCTCTTTCATTTGTGTTTGTTTATAGATAGCTTTTTGTGTTTTTTGCGGATAGGCAATTTTACATATCTGCATTCTTTTTGCGTCAGCCTCGGCCGGAGTCAAATCGAGCCGCTGAAGTTCTATTTCCTGCGGAAGGTTCCAATTTCCAAAACCAGCTCCTATACCATAAAGTCGAAGTGGAGTCGATGTTACATTGCCCATAGAAGGCAAACGCGAATTCTCAGTTATCATTGAAACAAGAATTTCGGATATTTCCTGCGCTTTCAAAAATTTATTCTCTGTAACAAGAAAATTGTAATAACTCAACAATTCCTGATAAACATCTCTTGCGAAATGACTGGCTATATCTTCATACATCAGCCAATCACTTAACATATAATGCAGCCCCTGCTTTTGTACTAATGCTGCCGCTCTGTCGCGATACTCCACATAGGGGTCTTTAAAATACTCACAATTCATAGCCTGTTTGACAGTATCGATTACTTTGTCAAAATTATTGTCTCTCCTTGAGTGAAGCAAAGCATATGCTTTGAGATAATAATAATTGGAATTCTTCCCATCTAATTCTATTAGCTTGTTTGAAATTTTTAATAATATGTCGGAATCAAGACCTTCTTCTAATTGGCAGCTAACACAAAGAGCAAGTTCGTAGAGAAAATATTGATTTTGAGGAAACTTTACAATGTTTTGAACCGTTAATTGCAGCGGCTCATACTCGCCGCGAGAAAAAGACATAAGTATATAGTTTGCTACTTCGGCAGCCTGGGGGTCTATCGATGCAACTCTTTTTTTGATGGCAGGTTCTTTGGCTTTTAATCTATACTCATCGTAGTAAAAACTTTTATGCAAAGCAAAATATTCGTTAGCGATGATTTTGAGGTTATTGAATTGCCAGATGGTCAGGCCAATGCAGGCGATGATAACTATCTAAAAAATAGTTTTCCGGCTTTCATTTCGTAATCTCTCTTTGGCTATATTAGAGCATTATCAGGAATGAAAGACAAGGGAAATTCGATTGAGAAACAACGTTGCCGTACCGGCAACGGCTAAACAATGTCCCCCGCCACGGGTGCGGGGGCTAAAAACAAAATATATGTGGTTTTATCTTGTATCGGCGGCGAGGATTTTTTCGGGCTGGGGTTTTGGTTTAGCAAATTGAGGTTCGGGGATAAAATCCAGCGGAACAGTAATTATCTGCTCACTTGCTTCGATGCTGCCATCCCATAAATATTTTTTCGTCTCGGCGACTATCACGCCTGACAGGCATAAAATAGAAATTAGATTCGGGATTGCCATCAAGGCATTCAGTGCATCTGCGAAATTCCAGACCAATGGCATAGCAGCAACGGAACCTAAAAATACAGCGACTACCCACATAATCCTATACAGCTTTATCAGCTTCTTGCCGAAAAGATACTCAAACGCTTTTTCGCCATAGTACGACCAGCCGAGGATGGTTGAGAATGTGAAAGTGAACAGGCCGATGGTCAGGACTAACGGGCCGGCGACGGGAATTGCGGCGAAGACAGCTTTTGTGAGAACCGCGCCGTTCATACCTTCGAATCTGGCGGGACTTTTTATTATGCTCGAAACGAGAACGAGACCCGTCATTGCGCAAATGACAACTGTGTCCCAGAATGTGCCGGTTGCTGAGACGAGGGCCTGACGGACGGGATTTTTTGATCTTGCGGCGGCGGCGACAATAGGAGCGGAACCCAAGCCGGATTCATTTGAGAACAGGCCGCGGGCGACGCCGAAACGCGCGGCCATCATAACAGTTGCGGCAATGAAACCTCCGCCTGCGGCGCGAGGGGTAAACGCGGATTTGAAAATTAATAAAATCGCGGGCAGAATAAAGGGCAGGTTAATGAAAAGAATGATAACGCAGCCGAGAATATAGAAAGCGGCCATGAATGGGACGAGTCTTTCGCAGGTTCTTGCGATGGATTTGATTCCGCCAAGGATTACGAGGGCGGTCAAAGCGGCTAAAACTATGCCTGTAATGTATGATGGTATGCTTGTTATTTCGCCGACGAGAGAGGTAATGGCGTTTGCCTGGACGGTGTTGCCGATGCCGAAAGCTGCAATGGTGGTAAAAACGCAGAAAATCACGCCGAGCCATTTCATTTTGAGGCCTTTTTCGAGAGCGTACATTGGGCCGCCAATCATTGTACCATCGGAAGTCGCAGTTCTGTATTTGACGGCGAGAAGAGCTTCGGAATATTTTGTTGCGATTCCGAAAACGCCAGTGAGCCACATCCAGAGAACGGCGCCTGGGCCGCCAATTGCAACGGCTATCGCGACGCCGACAATGTTGCCTGTGCCGATGGTTGCCGCTAAAGCGGTAGTTAATGCACCGAAAGGACTGACATCGCCGGGTGTGTCGTCTTCGCGGGTGACGGATAATCTAATCGCGAGACCGAGATGCTTTTGAATGAAACGCAAACGGAAAGTCAGATATAAGTGTGTGCCGAAAAGGAGGATAAGCATCGGCGGGCCCCAAAGGTAATTATTGAGAAAGGTAAAAAATCCATTTAAAGAATCCATTGGGCCTCCTTGCTAAAAGGTCTATCGTCAAAAGGTTGCGCAGCTCGTTTCGAAATACGGTTTATCGTCCTTAAACTTTGGTTTATTGTCTTAATTTTGCCTAATTTGTCAAATAGATTATTCGAGGTGGATGACGCCGCGTTTGGTGTCGGAGTCGAGGCTTAATTTTTTGATGATGTCGTAAAGTTGTTTTGAGCCGCGGACTTTTTCAAATTTGAACTGCGGGTGGGTCTTGTCGCTGGTCATTAGGGTAATAGAGCCGATGCCGATGAGGATGTCGAGCAGGCTTCGGTGCATTTTCATATCGGCTATGCGGAACATATCGATATTATCGACGTGTCTTTCCAACAGGCCTCGTGTCCATTCGATTCGGTCGGTGGTAATTTTGTAAGTAATGCTTTTGAGCCTTAAAATTTTTACTAAAAAGATAATAACAGCGGCTAAAGCGATCGATATTCCAACGATGACTCTGTATTTATCAAAGGTTTGAATCATTCCATCGGAAAGTTTGAGACTTTTTAGCAGGGAATCTACTTTCCAAAAAGAAATAAAAAATGAGATTGCCAAAACTATTGCCAATTTGATAAAAGCGCCGGTAAGGAGCCAAAGCGAGGGTGAGACTTCGAGCGGCAGTGGTAATTTTTCTTCATCTTCGGATTCTTCTGATTTTTTGGCCCCTTTGTTTAAGGGCTTATTCAGGAATTCTCCGCAGTAACGGCATTTGATTGCGGCGGCGAGGATTGTCTCGGCACAATAAGGGCATTGCTTTGTGCCGTGAGGCGTATCGTTTTTAGTTTGGTCTGGTTCCGTCATATAAAATAATTGGGCAGACACACAGGTCTGCCAGAAAAAAACCCCCGGCAGAGCCGGGGGCTAATACTATTTTTATGAATTTAAGACGTCCTCGTGCTGCGGACGAGGATTATATTCGTAATTTACATCTTTTATATTATTTTGAGAATCGGGTGACTCATCTTCGTCATCATCATCATCTTCATCCTGCGGCTCTGGGTCGTCCTGCATATCAGAGAAGCCTGCATGTTTGTCGATTGTCATTTGTTTTTTTGCAGCTTCGTATTCGTCGAGCGTCATCATACATTCGCGAGCCTGGCTGCCTTTGTACTGGCCAAGGATTCCGGAAGAAGCCATTGCTTCAATCATCCTGCTGGCACGTGCATAGCCGACACTTAATTTTCTTTGGAGCAGAGAAACGCTGCCTCGCTGTGATTCGAGAACGATGCGAACTGCATCATCGAACATTTCATCATCGCAGGCACCTGCGGCATCGATACGGTTAAGCTGCATAAGTTCGGGATGGAACTGGGGCTGGGCCTGTTCGGAAAGATGCTGGACAACTTTTTTGACTTCGCCATCATCGACGAAGGCGCCCTGAGCGCGAACAAGTTCGCTTGTTCCGGGTTTGAGGAAGAGCATATCACCTTGGCCGAGGAGGGTTTCGGCGCCGTTCTGGTCAAGCACGATTCGGCTGTCGAGGCGGCCTGAGACGCGGAAGCTGATTCGGCTTGGCAGGTTTGCTTTGATAAGGCCGGTAACGACGGTTGCCTGCGGACGCTGGGTGGCGAGAACGATATGGATGCCGACCGCTCGACTTTTCTGGGCGATACGGACGATATAGCTTTCTATTTCTTTCGAAGAGGTCATCATCAAATCTGCAAGCTCATCGACGATGATTACGAAATACGGCACCTTCTTTGGAATTTTGGCTTCTTCATCCGGAGTTTGCGGATTGAATCTGCGGATGATTTCTTCTGTGCCGAGTGAGTTATAACCTGCTATATTTTTAACACCTGCTTCGGCGAAGAGTGCGTAACGCTCTTCCATTTTCATGGTAGCCCATTCGAAAATCTGTTCGGCTTTTGTAATTTCAGTAACAATCGGAGCCATCAGGTGCGGGATTTTGGAGAAGGCGGTCATTTCGACCAATCTTGGGTCAACGAGTACGAGCTTAACTTCGTCGGGACGTTTGGTGAGCATGAGGCTCATAATGATGCTATTGATGCAAACGCTTTTTCCTGAACCGGTGGTGCCGGCGATGAGTAGATGCGGCATTGAGGCGAGGTCGCTGACGATTGCCTGGCCGGAGGAATCTTTGCCGAGGAAGAGAGGAAGATGCATACGTTTATAGTTTTCATTTGCACGCATCAGGAGGTCTTTGAGGCGAACGGTTTCCTTTTGGCTGTTTGGAACTTCAATTCCTATTGTGTGTCTGCCGGGGAGAGGCGCGACAACTCTAACTGCCGGAGCGCCGAGCGCACGAGCGATATCATTCGAGAGATTCGATATCTGGCTGACTTTTACGCCGGGGGCGAGTGCCATTTCGAACATCGTGATTGTCGGGCCGGGTTCTGAACCAGCGACGTGGGCTTCGATGCCGAACTCATTTAAGACTTTTTCGAGAGCGTCTGATTTAGCCTTTATTATTTTTTCCTGGACTGCGCCGAAATTATATTCCGGCTCGATAAGCAAATCCAAAGGAGGGAGTATATAGTCATCGTATTTCTGTGCTTCAAAAGGCGGTTCCTCATCGTGCTGCTGCGGTGCGGATATCTGGGGCTGCGGCTGCTTGATAACCGTAATTGCAGACAGAGGTTCTTTTTGGAGATGATTTTCAATTTCACGGTCTGCCTGAGCGGTTTGCAGGGGTGATTGCGGCAGAGTAATTTGAGCCTGCTGCTGAGCTTCTTCAACGAGGAGCTGGGCAATTGTAGGCTGCGGTTTCTTCTCGCTTAATTTTTTCCAAATCGCGGAAATTTTCTGTGAATGTGCTCTGGCGTTTGCCCAGGCGGGAACGAACGCACCGAACAATTTCATAGAAATAACGCCGATGATGTGAAGCAATCCGAGAACGAGTGAGTCAGCGAAAAGAATTGCGCCGACGATGAAGCCGCTGAGGACAATGATTACTGTTCCGAGCAGTGAAAAGTTTTGCTTAAGAAATATTATGGATGCTGCGCCGAGAATTCCGCCGCTGCCTGTAGGGAGTGCTGAAATGCTGTTTCGGCGAATCATATATATAATCGCTGAGACCGAAGCGGTAACGAGCAGCATTCCAAGAGCGCGTAAAATCGGCTGACTTACAGGACGGTCGGCGAGTTTTACGACGATGGCCGTTGCGATAGCTACGAGAGCAATGAAAACGCCGGGGCCGACGAAATACATCAGATAATATGCGAAGAAAGCACCAACTGAGCCGCACCAGTTTGCAGGTGGCTGATTATTTGGCCAGACGAATCTGCTTGGAAAATCTCCAGGGTTGAAACTTAGACAGCTAAACAGCAGCATCATTATAAATCCAAGCCCAATAACTAAGAGGGCTTTAGAGCTTAAATTCACCGGCTTTTTCAATTTTTAAAGTCCTATAATAAAATGTTAATCAATATTATTAAGCGCGCAAAACAACCGCAACAATATAATGATTGTATCGGCAGAATGCTTTAAATTTCTCCAGCTTATCAGCCACGCATTCTAAAGAAATTAAAAGCTCCCGAAACCAATAAAAGCATTGATGCAGGTTCGGGAATAATGGCGAATGTTTCGGGGGCAGTAATGAGGTCTATTCTGATGTTTTTCAAAATGCCGGTGTCGTAATAAATCGCATCGCAAATTTTTATTGTCCAAAGACCATAAGCGTCACGGCCGTTTAGTGAACTTAAAGGTTCTATGGCATTGGGTTTGTATGAATTATTTGAGAGAGATTTTGCGGAATTGACGGTAACGCGGCTTTGCTCATCTAATGTAACCCAGCCTCGGCAGTTTTTTGCGGGGATGAAATCATATTCGTCATAGCCGCTGATGGTTGGCGAAATGCCCGATGGACTTTCAATCATGATCACTAAATCGCAAAAACTGGTGTGGTTCAAATCGAGAGCAAGATTCAAATCTATTATCTTGCCGCTGATTGGTATGAAAACAGATGTTTCAATCCAGACTTCTTTTTGTTCCGGTGGACCGAAGGATTTATTAACCGATGATCCGAAAGATGAATAAATTGCACCAAATGCCGCAGTCTCCCATAAAAATATAACAATTACTAATGCGGCAATTATAATTCGATTCAGCAGTCTCTTGCTGTGATTATAGTCCATATTTTGAAGATATTATCGGACGAAAAATTATATTCAATAGAAATTTATTTTTTTTAAAAAAGATAACTGAATAAATGGCAAGAACGGCTGCTGTTTTTTTTTCTATTTTCTGTATTTTAACTAATCGCTACAAATTAAATAGCTCCTGACCCCATTTTTTTTATTTGATTTTAGAAATTGCATTTATATTATATATCTTTATGGCAAGACCATTAAGAATAACCCCGGCAGGATTTGCTTATCATGTTTTTAACAGAGCAAATGCTCGTGTTCAAATTTTTACTGCAAATAATGATTATCTTTGTTTCGAAAAAATTTTGATGCAAGCTGGTGAAAAATTCAATTTATGGCCTTGTACTTATTGCATAATGCCCAATCATTGGCATTTGGTACTTTGGCCGCAAGAAGAAGAGGTGCTTTCTAAATATGTCGGTTGGATTACTATGACCCATACTCAACGGTGGCATGCATTTCATAAAACAACTGGTTATGGTCATCTTTATCAAGGACGATTTAAATCTTTTCCTGTTCAAAATGATTCACATTTTTTGACCCTGTGCAGATATGTCGAGCGCAATCCTGTCAATAGCGGCCTTGTCGAAAAGGCACAGGATTGGCGATGGTCAGGAATGTGGCATCGCTGTAATAACGAAAATAGTGCAATATCGTTTTCTGAATGGCCGGTTGAAATTCCAAAGGATTGGTCTTCGTTAGTGAATCAGGTTTTTAACGAAAAGGAAATAGTTGAAATAAGAAGGTGTATTGAACGGAACAGACCATTTGGAGAAGTTGCCTGGATGAATCAAGCGGCGTCATCACTGGGTTTAAAATCTTCTAATGATAAACCAGGAAGACCCATGAAAAAAAGACTCTAAAGAATTCTAAAAGTCAATTCGTTGTTTTCTATTTTACGTAAATATCCCAAATCAACTAGCTCCTGACCCCTATTTTTCCTATTTTTATTTTTTTAGCCAATCGGTAATGTTTTTGGCTAAAATTTGTGGGTCTTTACGTTTTAAGATGTTGTCGGCTATAGGTTTTGGGATTTTTAATTGGCTCATTGCCTGCTCGACTCGTTGCCAAAGTTTAGTTTTTTTCTGCTCCGTATCTGCCAAGTATATCTCGGCGACAAGTTCCTGAAGCTTCGTGAGTGCTATCTTATCCAAGTTATCATAATAGTTTTTTATAATCTTTTTTTGATATCCACTGAAATTATTAGCCATTTACTATTCCTATTATATAGTTTCAATTAGTTTCAATAAATTATTGTTAAAATCTTTAAATCAATACTGTTAAAAGGGGCCGACCCATTTTATTTCTTTTCAATACAGGTTCAATTCTTTCCTATTTTACGCAAAACCTATAAATTAAATAGCTCCTGACCCCATTTTTATAATTATTGTTCCTGTAATGTCAATTTGTACGATAATAACTATTAGAACCTTTATATCAATACTAATAATGAGGTTTTTTTAGGTATTTATAACTGGATTTATAAAGTAACGGGAATATAATCAGGCGGCCAAACGACTAAAACAGGAAGCATAATGCAGAAACGGATTATTTGCGTTCTAATAACATTATTATTTTACACGGAAGGCTTTTGCGGAATAGACCCTTCCAAAGCCCGTTATTTTGGGGCAGAAGATCTCAATCTCAACGGCAAATCATTAAAAAACTACCAGCCATCGGCCGGTGAACATATTCTTGTGTTCGATGAAGGCTTCACTCTCCTATTAGGCGATAACAAACTCAAGAGCGAAAAAGCAGTCGTATGGCTTAGCAGTTTCACAACAGAACATCTCGGCGTTGAAAATGCAGAATATAAATTAACTGTCTATCTGCAGGACAAGGTAAGCATGAACCAGGGCAAAGGTTCGAAAATGTCCGGCCTTGATGTTGAAGATAAGATTGTCGAAGGTGCGGAGTCGCTGGTGGCGAAATTCGAGATTAATGGAGAAATTTTCGTAACTGCGGACAAACGCATTACTGAAGACCCGCGTACAAGTGAACTTTACAGAAATGCACAAATAGCAATTGGTCAAATAAAGGCTGAACCTGAAAAGGTCCTCGCGGAAGAAGAAGCTGATGAAGTTACAGGCGAAAAGAAGCCATCCAGTGAATTGGCAGCGGAAGAGTCGCCCAAATTGAATATAAACGATAAAAAAAATAATAAGGGCGCGAAAAAAAATCGTGAGAGCAGGAAAAAAACTGTTAAAACTGCTAAAAAGAAAGCCACGGATACCAAAACGGTTGTCGCCGTTCCTCCACCGCCACCGCCTAAAATAAATTATCCAGTTAATATAAGCAGCGCAACAGATGTACCTGTAAAATTCTCAAATGAGAATTTACCTGACGGCACAGGTATTGCAACGATTTTAGACAGATTTTATTTGTGGCAGAAGCAGGATGAGAGCGGCAATGTTCTTGAGTTTATGGCCGATAACGCGGTTGTATTTTATGCCCGAAAAACAGATGAGCCTAATACGACAGATAGTCTTTTGTCGGATAATTCAATCAAGGCCATTTACATTCGCGGCGATGTAATAATGACCGAGGGCACGAGGACAATTCGAGCGGTTGAGGCTTATTATGATTTCCAGAAGAAACAGGCTTTGATAATAAAGCCGGAAATGCAGACTTACGACCCGGAGCGTGGAATACCGATTTACGTTCGGGCAGAGAAAATCAGGCAGGTTTCAGAAAATAAATTCGCAGGTGAAAACGTAACGCTGACAAGCAGTGAATTTTATGTTCCTCAGGTATCTGCGACCGCATCCAAAGTATTTATTACAGATACGACAAACGTTCAAAAAGCAGGGGAGAAACCAGATAAATCCAGCTTTGACGTAGAAATGCAAAAAGTAAAGTTCAAGGTAGATAACAGAACTGTTTTCTATTGGCCGAAAATAAGAACCAACAGCGAAAGACCTGATCTGCCGATTAGAAAGATACAGGTAGGAAGAGACAATACATTTGGGACATCTCTCGAAACAGAATGGTATTTGGCAAAAGTTCTTGGGCTTCGCGAACCAAAAGGTGTGGAATCAAGGCTGATGATAGATCACTATTCCAAGCGCGGAACGGGCGCGGGCGCGGACATAAGCTATGAAAGAGAAAAATATTTTGGCAATGTCAACGGATATATAATTAATGATGAAGGTGAAGACGACCTTGGCAGGAACAGGCAAAATATACAGCCTGACCAAGAATTAAGGGGTATGCTTAATTTTCAGCACAGGCAATTTTTGCCGGAACACTGGCAGTTGACTCTTGAATCGAGTTATATATCGGATGAATTTTTCCTTGAGGCGTTCAATCGTGAAGATTTCTTCAGCGGCAGAGGTCAGGAGACAAGCGCACATCTTAAATGGATAAAAGACAACCAGGCTTTCGCATTATTAGGAAGATGGCGAATAAATAATTTTGCCGATCAGCTCGAAGACCTGCCTTCGGCGCAATATCATTTAACGGGGCAATCGCTTTGGAACGACAAACTAACATTGTACAGCGATAGTATGGCAGGAAGATTTCGTCAGCTTACAGGCAATAATCACGATGATTTAAATATTACAGATGAATACTTCACATTCGGCCAGCATCGTACTGAAATTGATTTTCCGATGCAGTATAAGACCGGAAATATCGTTCCATACGTTGCAGGTACTTTCGGATATGATGATCGAAGCGGTTTCGCAAGAAGCGTTGCGACAGGCGGCCCAGAAGTAACTGGCGATAAAGAAGTATTTATCGGCGAAGCTGGTTTAAGAGCATCGACGCAGTTTTGGAAACATTATAATTACAGGTCAACATTCTGGGATGTCAACGGTGTACGTCACATCGTGAAACCTTTTGCAAATGCGGCGATTTTTTCTGAAAGCTCGGATTTTGTTGAACAGAGAAATAACTATACTTTGGGTCTTCTGCAAAGATGGCAGACAAAACGCGGCCAGGGTGAGAATCGAAGGACTCTCGACTGGATGCGATTCAATCTCGAATATACAATGGTTGACGATGACAGCGATGTACGCAGGGCGGACAGACAACTCTGGAACAATCCATTTGTGCCGCTTTCAACTATTCTCGCACCCAGTATTTTTAACAGCGACTTAGGCGGCAATTTCCGAACATTCGAGCTGTTCGGTCCGCAGCGCGACAGCGTAAATGCAGATTACATCTGGCGGCTTAGCGATACGACCGCAATCCTGAGTGATTTCAACTGGGATGTCGATGATGCTGAATTTGAACAGTTCAATGTAGGGGTTTCCAGAATTGTCTGGCCGAACCTGAGCTTTTTTGTCGGCTCAAGATATATGAGAAGCGTGACAATCGATGGCGAACAAGGTTCGACCGCGTTCACTTTTGCGGCAACATATAAAATCAATCCCCGCTACACCCTTTCTTTCGCACATCAATACGATTTCAATCGGGACGGCACAATCGCCACAGAGGTTTCTTTAATCAGAAGATATCACAGACTTTATTACGCCTTTACCTATCGTGTGGACGAATCACTTGACAGACGCTCGATAGTCCTTACTATATGGCCTGAAGGTGTCGGAGAACTCGCCTTTGGGTCAAGAAGCGTTATGGGCCTCGAAAATCCCGGCGACCGGAACTATTAAGCGGAAGAACTCGAAAAAACCTTTGCCTTAAAGGTTTTAAGCGACTATTTTAGCAGGAATCAATTAATCTTTAAATTTATTAAGGAAGACTGAAAATGGCATTAGTAACTACAGAAAAAATGTTCAAAATGGCCTACAAAAACGGCTATGCAATCGGTGCATTCAATGTCAATAATATGGAGATTACGCAGGGAATCATAAGTGCGATCGCTGAAAAGAAGGCTCCACTAATTCTTCAAATATCCAGAGGTGCCAGGAAATACGCATCTATGAGTTATTTAAGAGCTATTATTGATGTTGCGGTAAAGGAAAATCCCGATATTCCGATTTGTATGCACCTTGACCACGGCGATACCTTCGAGGGATGCAAACAGTGCGTCGATGATGGTTTCACATCGGTTATGATTGACGCTTCGCATCATTCGTTCGAAGATAATATCAAAATCACGAAACAAGTCGTCGAATACGCTCACGCTCACGGCGTTGTTGTCGAAGCTGAACTGGGCCAACTCGGCGGGATCGAAGAAGACGTTGTAGGCTTATCACATGATGATGTCGCAAATCACCTGACAGACCCCAATCAGGCGATTGAATTCGTGGAAAAAAGCGGCTGCGATTCTTTAGCAGTAGCCTGCGGCACAAGTCATGGCGCTTTCAAGTTCAAGAGCGAACCCAAGCTTGCTTTTGACGTAATACAAGCAGTTGCCGATAAACTTCCGGGTTTTCCGCTCGTAATGCACGGTTCGAGCAGCGTTTTGAAAGAATTCAAGGATTTGATTAATAAATACGGCGGGAAAATGCCTGATGCAATGGGTGTTCCGGAATCGGCAATAACAGAAGCCAGTAAAATGGCAGTATGTAAAGTTAATATAGACACTGATTTACGTATGGCAATGACAGCCAAAATTCGTCAGGTTTTCGCAGAAAAGCCAGGCGAATTCGATCCAAGAAATTATCTGGGACCTGCAAGAGACGCTATTAAAGCGATGGTTTTGCATAAACTTGATGTTCTCGGATGCAGCGGCAAAGCGGCTGAATGCCTGTAACCAATTTAATATTTATTATTTTAAAATTTATGATATAGGGTACAGGGACTGTTAAATTTCCCTGTACCCTATGGGTTTTTATTATGAAAAAATTATTAGTTTTCGTATTCGTACTGCAATCATTAATATGGCCGGCGTTTTCCATGTCTTATTCTCCGGTGACGCAGGTATCTGAAACATCGGTTAGTATTTCCAAGTCTTCAGCAATTGACTCAGCCGTTCAGGAAATAATCAAAGGCAATTTTGATGCGGCAGGTAAAATTGCACAGAAAGCTGATGGTAATAATCCCGCAGCTTCAGATATTTCGGCGATTGTCTCCGATTATAACAAGCTTCAAAAGACCATTGAACAGTCGAGAAAAGAATCGTATGAAAAGGAGCTTGCGGAACTTAAAAAATTCAAATCTGCGCCTGAAAACAACGAACCCAATCTTCTCGAGGTTTTTCCTGTAATCATTAAGGCGCGTGATTTTGCGGGCGAAAGCCATAAAGATGCTTTATTAAACCAGCCTTATGTAAAAGAAACAATCACAAGAGCAAAAGAACAAGCCCAGGAATTCGAATCAAAAGGTGAATATCTTGATGCGCTGCTGTATTGTTATAGCTGGCTGGCGATTCTTTACGAGGATGACAAGACATACCAGGACAAAAAAGAGCAGCTCGAAGAAAAAGCAATAATACACGGTTCGCTACAAGACAGTCCCTGTGAATCGACGGCCGACAGGTATGAAAAAATTACACCTGAGATTTTTTCGCGAAGTCTTGATATGCTCGAATACGGCTATGTTGAGCCTTTCAGATACAGAGATATGACCGGAAAAGTATTCAGGAGATTGAACTATTTAGCGGAAGTTTTGAGTTTCTGGAAATCGACGAAAGACAGCATAAAAATCGATTTCAATCAAAGTGAAATTCCGAATTTCGCTGCCGGGATTAATGCACTTGATAAAGAATATAATTCCGATAGTGCAAGTGTTATGAGCCGGGATCAATATGTAAAGCTTTTCAAAAATGTCATGGAGCTTAATTCGTTGACAATAAAACTGCCGCAGGAGATATTAATCTGGCATTTCGGGGATGCATCATTGAATTCACTCGACCCGCATACAACGATTATCTGGCCGAAACAGGTTGAAGATTTTGAAAAGAATATGACTAATGAGTTTACCGGCATCGGTGTTGAGATTTCCAAAGAAGACGGATTACTTAAAGCAGTAAGTCTTGTTCCGGGCGCACCGGCTTATTATTCGGGTCTTGACGCGGGCGATATAATCGAAAAGGTAAACGGCGAAGAGACAAAAGAAATGTCTATAACCTGCGCGGTAAGTAAAATCACAGGACCTGCCGGAACGAAGGTAAAGCTTACAGTACGGCGCCCTGATGAAGAACAAACAAGAGAAATTGAAATTACCAGAGCGAAAATAGTTGTTCCGACTACACGCGGCTGGAGCAGAGACGACAGCGGAAACTGGCTTTATTTTATAGATGAAAAAAATAAAATCGGTTACGTCCGAGTTACACAATTTTCGGCTTCAACTGCGGCAGACCTTGATTCAATTCTGACGAAGCTTGAAACCGAAGGGATGAAATCTCTTATTCTTGATTTGAGATTCAATACAGGCGGCTATCTTCAGAGTGCAGCCGATATAACGGATTTGTTCGTTGAAAAAGGTGTGATGGTAAGTACGCAGCCAAGAGTCGGATTGCCGACATGGGAAACAGCGGAGAAAAAAGGAACGCATCCGAATTATCCAATAGTGATTTTGATTAATTCAAGTTCTGCAAGCGCATCTGAAATCGTTTCGGGGGCATTATCAGATAAGTCGTTTTCAAGAGCGACACTTGTAGGCGAGCAAACTTACGGCAAGGGCAGCGTTCAAACAATTTCCGATTATCCGGGCAGCGGTGCTCAGCTTAAATATACAATGGCATATTATCATTTGCCTTCGGGACAGAGAGTCAATGACAGGCATTCGATGCAGAAGCAGAATCGAAAAGACTGGGGCATAATGCCGGATGTTAAAATTGAACTGGTCGGCGACGAAACGAAAAAAATGCTCGAGATAGAACGCGACAACGATGTTCTCGCGGGCGCTAACCATGATAAAAATAAATCGAAATTGAACCGGCATACACTGGAAGAAACATTGACGAGCGATTATCAGCTTACAACGGCGATTCTTGTTGCCAGAGCGAAACTTATTCAATCAGGATTGAAAAAATGACAGAGCCTCAGGACGCAGGCAAATTCGAACAACTGCGAACGGAAAAACTTTCGAAAATCAAACAGCTTGGAGTTGACCCTTACGGACATCGATTTGACAATGTTGAATCGGCGGACGCGATAAGGAAAAAATTTGATGCGGCTGTTCAACCTCCGCAGCGGGCAATATGCGCAGGCAGGATTGTTCTTCTACGCGATATTGGAAAATTGATTTTTATCACCCTTCGCGATAATAGCGGCACTATTCAATTGGGCTTGAGCAAAAAACTTCTCGAAACCCAGTGGGAAGTAATTAAGCTGACCGAACTTGGCGATATAATCGGAGTCGAAGGACAGCTTGGTCTTACAAAGACAGGCGAACTGACTATCTGGGTAGAGAAATATACCCTGCTGACAAAATCTGTATTGCAGCCGCCGGAAAAATTCCACGGCCTTATGGATACTGAACTGCGGTATCGTCAGAGATATGTTGACCTTTGGGCCAATCCTGAAGTGATGCAGAGATTCAAGAAAAGGATTGAAATGATTTCGACGATTCGAAATTTCCTCAGCGAAAGAGGATTTTTCGAAGTTGAAACGCCGATGATGCAGACGATTGCAGGCGGAGCGGCGGCGAAACCTTTCATTACTCATCATAACGCTCTCGATATAGATTTGTATCTGAGAATCGCGCCGGAACTTTTCCTCAAGAGACTTCTTGTCGGCGGAATGGAAAAAGTTTTTGAGATTAACCGAAATTTCAGAAATGAAGGCATAAGTCCGCGGCACAATCCTGAATTTACGATGATGGAAATTTACCAGGCGTACGCTGATTATAATATAATGATGGAATTGACTGAATTGCTTGTTGCGACGCTTATTGAAAAACATTGCGGTAATATGAAAATACAGTTTGGCGATTATGAAATTGATTTTTCGCGGCCTTGGAAGAAAACTCCATATTCGCAGCTTTTCAATCAATACTGCGGCTGTGATATAAACGATATTGCCGCGGTTCGCAAAAACGCCAAAGCGGCGGGCATCGATGATGCTAAAATGGATGACGAAGTTGTGATAAATAAACTTTTCGAAGAGAAAGTTGAAAAAAATCTTGTCAATCCGACTTTTGTCATTGATTATCCCGGAAAGTTGTGCCCGCTGACCAAACGCAGCAAGGCTAATCCTGAGCTGGCGGAACGGTTCGAACTTTATATCGGCACGATTGAAGTTGCGAATGCTTACACAGAACTTAACGACCCGGCAGTTCAATATGAAAACTTTACATCGCAGGTAAAAGGCGCAGGCGAAGACGAAGACACGTTCCGAAGTCTTGATGAAGATTTTATAACCGCTCTTAAATATGGAATGCCTCCGGCCGGCGGATTGGGAATCGGAATCGACAGGCTTGTAATGCTGCTGACCGGCACAACGAATATACGAGATGTAATCCTGTTTCCATTATTGAAACCGGAAAAATAATCGCGGACAAACTAATGCTTAAATTTTTCCTCGCAATCCGATATTTGAAAAAGAGGAAAATCGTTCTTCTGAGTATCGCGGCAGTAATGCTGTCCACCGCGCTGCTTGTTACGGTGGCAAGTCTTTTCACAGCTTTTATTATGGCAATCGAACTAAGCGCCTCCGACTACCTCGGTGATATTGTTCTCGAACCATCGGTAAGATTTACGCATTTCGACAAATTGATTGCGAGACTTTCAGCATCCCAAAAAATCGATTCTGCAACACCTGTGCTTTCATCAAATGGTCTTATTTATCTGGATGCAGGAAATGTAAAGGCGGTAAATTTCTGGGGCATCGACCTAGAGAGCAGATGCAGGGTGACGAATTTTGGGAGAAATTTACTTGCGCAAAAAGATTCAAATGTGCCGCAATTTAAATCAGAGCAGGAAAATTCGATTCCGGTTTTTGTGGGAATTGCGATGCTTATCGAACCTGATATTAAAACAGATGAATACAATTTTGCGCAAGCTAAAACATATATAGGCAAAAAAGCGGTAATCACCACAGGTTCAATAGAAACGGATATTAATAGTCCATCAGGGATGCTGCTTAGCAGGTCCGCGGCGGTTTCAATATCTGATGTCGCTTTCACGTCGGTTTATGATATCGATAAGAGATTTGTTTTTATGCCGATAGAGGAATTGGCTGCGGTTTTGTACGGAAGCGGCAAAGGAAGCAAATTTGCGGATGTAATGCATATCAAGTGCGCAGCAGGAGTTAAGCCAAGTGAAGCAATCGAAACGGTGCGCAAAATTTGGACTGAATTCGCAACTAAGGATTTAAACTGGCCGGAGGCTTTTGCAGCGGATGCGGAGATTTTGACCGCGATGCAAAAACAGGCGGAATACACGACAGAACTGCGCAAGCAAATGGGTGTGCTGCTGGTTGTGTTCGGGATTATCAGCGCGGGAATTATCGTTCTTGTATTCTGCATCTTCTATATGATTGTTAAAGCGAAACAGAAGGACCTGGCAATCATTAAATCAATAGGTGCTTCCTCCGGGGATATAACCTCAATATTTCTGCTGTTCGGTTTGTTTGTCGGAATTGTCGGCGCATCGGGCGGGCTGGCGGTTGGGTATCTTGTTTCTCATAATATCAATACGCTCGAGCAGTTTGTGAGCAATCTTTTCGGCCTAAAGCTCTGGAGCAGCAGTATTTATATGTTCACAAGAATTCCCACGCATTTCGACTGGTTCTGGGCGGGGTTTTTCTTTATTGCGGCTGTGGCCGCTTCGGTGCTTGGGGCTGTTTTGCCATCAATAATCGCAGCTAAGACATCGCCTGTAAAAATCCTGAGGTACGAATAATGTACGATGTGATTTTACCATTAAAGCTTTTTAAAAGCAGTAAACTGACGATTCTGGCGGTGCTTGCAGTCGCGGTCAGTGTGTTTATCGTCATTGTTGTAATGACGGTGATGAACGGTTTGACGGTTGATTTCATCGAAAAAAATCACGGATTCTATTCTGATTGCATTATCTCAACTGATTCGATGGTGGGGTTCGCGGATTACGATGAATTTCTGGAAGTGCTTCGAAAGCAGGAATTTATAGAAAGCGCAACGCCTGTTATTAATTCGTTTGGGCTGGTTAAATCGGAAACTTCCGGCAAAAACGCGGCATTAAATCTAATGGGGTTTGATGTTGATAATCATTTTCAAACGACGAATTTCGAAGAAAGTATTTATTATCGGAAAAGCGAACCGAAACTTGCATTTTCGCCATCGTATAATCCGAATTTGCCGGGCTGTGTGATTGGGATTGACCTTATCGCTGACAGGGACGAATGGGGAAATTATAGTCAATGGTCGTTTCTGCCAAGGTATTCTTATGAAATTACGTGTTTTCCGCTGACGCCGAGAGGGACGATTGTCAGGACGGGAACGGCGGTTTCGGCGAATACCAAAACTTTTTATTACAGCGATAATTCAAATACAGGACTTGCAAAGGTAGACGGCACAACGGTTTATCTGCCTTTTGAGCATCTTCAAATTATGTCCGGAATGAATATTGAGCCAAAGAGGACTTCGGCGATTTTTGTGAAGTTCAAAGCCGGCTATAATATGACAAAATCAGTTGAAAAAACGACATCGCTTTGGACTGAATTTGTCGCGGCAAAAACAACAAACGATACTGCTGCTCTTAATTTTTTTAAGAATGTAAATGTACAGGATTTCAAGAGTTACAAACGGGAAACAATCGCGCCGATGGAAAAAGAAAGAGCAATGATGCTGCTGCTATTTTTGATGGTGGGCGTGATTACGATTTTTATAATCTTTGTTATTTTTTATATGATTGTGGGCGGAAAAAACAAGGATATTGGAATTTTGAAGAGTCTTGGGGCTTCGAATTTTGGGATTATTCGGGTTTTCTTGAGGTATGCAGTTCTTATCGGCGTTGTCGGGGCGGGGATTGGAATTGCGGCGGCTCTTTTATTTTTAGATAATGTAAATTCTTTAGAGGGCCTGCTTTACGATAAATTTGGGTTTCAAATGTGGAACAGGGAAATGTACGCAATTAATGATATTCCGGATAAAGCCGGGGCGGCTCTTGTGCTGCAAGTCGCGGGGGCGGCAGTACTTGCGTGTTTGTTGGGGGCGCTTTGGCCGACGGTTAAAGCGGCGAGACAAAACTGCGTAGAGATTCTGAGGGTTAATCAGATATAATACCAATTGGTATATTTACTCGCGCGTTGTGAGGTTTATTAAATTCTTTGCCCGCTTCGCTTTACCCGCGGAGCATCGCACGAATATTTTTTGGGATCCGTATAACTGCTTTAATCTAAGGTGTTTACAAGTTGGATTCTTTGACGGCGATTGCGGCGATTTCGACCATCGCGTTTTTGGGCAATTGCTTTACGGCAACGGTTACGCGGGCGGGATAAGGCTCGGCAAAATAGGTTGCGTAAATTTCGTTCATCTTTTGGAAATCGTTCATATCCGTTAAGTAAACTTCTGTCTTTACAACACTTGTGAGATTCAGGCCGGCGGCGAAAAGAACGGCTTTTATGTTCTCCAAGGCTTGGCGAGTTTCGGGTTCGATTCCACCATCGACGAGTTTGCCGGTTTTTGGGTCAAGGCCTATCTGGCCCGAAAGATACAGCGTGTTTGCCGCTCTTATTGCCTGCGAATAAGGGCCAATCGCGGCCGGGGCGTTGCCCGATTCTACTTTTTTCGTGGGAATCATATTTATCTCCTTTGCTTATAAGCACTTGCTCGTGCTGTAACATTCGCTTTTTTGTCGAACTTCCACCTTCGCCGCTGAAGCGGCCGATGACACCATCGGCTCTTATAACCCTATGACAGCCAATGAGTAACGGCCATTGGTTTGCGGCCATTACAGAACCAACCGCACGAGCAGCGCCGGGGGCCCCCCCGGCACGGGCTGCGAGATTGCCATAAGTTATTGTTTTGCCAATGTTTATTGCTTTGCAAGCAAGTAAAATTCGCTTTGAAAAATCTGTTAGATTTTCAAAATTGAAAGTGATATCCAGCTTATTGAAGTCCACGTAAATGCCATTGTAATAATCTATTACGGCTTTTTGGAGATGGGGGTATATTGATTTTTCATTTGCGTTTTTTGAAAAACTTCTAAGCAAAAAATTTTTGGCTGAATCGTAAGTGGTTGAAGGTAAAGAGGTTCTAAGCAGTCCGGTGTCGTCGGCGAGCAGGCCGAAAAAACCCCAGTCGGTTTTAAAAATCGAGTAACTGATTTCGTTTTTCATAATTTACAGCTTGCGCGATTTTTGTAAAAAATCAAATTAAAAATAGGTGAGATAAATTAAAAATGCGCAAGTAAAAACCTGCGCGGAATTGACAAATCTTGCAGTTTTTCGGCACGAAAACGGATCGAAAAAGCGAAAAAAAGCGAAGAAAAGTGAAAAAAATGTAAATGAAAAGCGACGTAAAAACAGGGTATAGGGGATAGGGTATAGGGGAGGAGAATTCGTGTTGCGGTTATAGGTGGCGAGGCTCGTTTCGTAATTCGTTGAAAATGGTTACGTAATAAAAACAGCGTGGGCTATCCACAGGAGCGTTATGGCAAAGCCCACCCTACGAACTTAACTTTTTAATCACTGATGACGCGGACTACACGGATTTAAAATATAAAATGAAGATGAGGCTCCCTCACGATTTTATCTCAAGGAAAAAAATAGCAGATAAACCGGGAGTGATTTTTACACAGTAAAAATCATCGCGGCTCTGATGAGTGAACGGCAATGGGTAACACAAAAATAGAGATTGCTTTGTCGTCCGATTCGCTTTGCGCTCAACGGAACTGGACGCAATGACGTGTTGGTGTGCGATGAATGAACCAATATGCGAACAAAAACCCCCTGGCATCCTGCTGCGCCTAAAAGCTTGCAGGATTAAGGCAGGGGGCTGAAATAATTAAAACAACCCTGCCAAAGTGTTGGCAGGGCTAATCTGAACGACCTTTCAATTCGTAATGCGACTTCAACCGTTTAAGGATGTTCACAGTCTTTCGTATTTTATTACCGCACGATACAGGCCATTGATTCGGTTTCCTTCGATAATCATAGGCGGGTATTTTTCGTTGCGCGGCTGGAGCCGGATTTTATCATTGCTCTCGAAATAGATGCGTTTAAAGGTTGTTTCGTGCGGTTCTGCCAATCTGACGAAGCAGTCATCGCCGTTTCTGACTTCGAGTCCCGGTGAGAAAATTACGATATCACCCTGGATGAACTTTGGTTCCATCGAATCGCCGATCACTCTTACCGCAAAGGCGTGATTATCATCGACATCGGGGCATCGCACGTAATCATCGGCAAAGCCGGCGGGATACTGCAAATCATCAAAATCGACCGGATAACCTGCTGGAACACGGTTTATAACGGGTATAAGCCTGCCGGGCTGGAACTCGGAAATTTTATTTTCGACTTGCAGATTGCTTTTGGAGAGCAGCTCATTCAGGTCTGCGCCTTTGACTTTTTTATCTATTAGATTGCGTACAAGTTTTCGCCATCGCTGGTTTTCCGCTTCTGAAGCCTCGAACCGCTGGCGGACATCTGCGGACATTCTGTCGAGATTTGCCGAATGGCGGAGCGAACCGGCTGCAACCTGCAATACTTCTTCGAGTTTTCGCAGCAGGTCGTCGCTTGGCGGATTTTTGACTTTGCCTGTTTCGATGGTGGAAAGGTATGGTTTGGAAAAGCCGGTTTTTGTGCTTACCTCATCGAGGGTTAAGCCTATTTCACGGCGTCTGTTCCTGATAATCTGCCCGAGCGACATTATTAGCTCCTTAATATATAATGTTGTTAGTTAAGTAATTATATAACTTTTCTCCTGATTTGCAACAATGATATTTAAATTTTTCTTTAAACTTAATTAATTGCGGCTATAAATATATAACGTAAGGGCGTTTAGCTCAGCTGGTTAGAGCGCACGGATCACACCCGTGAGGTCACAGGTTCGAATCCTGTATCGCCCAGTGTCGTAAGTTACGCTGAATCAAATACTTACAGATACTTGCCATGTGGCAAAGCGGTCGTAACTCTTATAAAAAAAGCGGTAGTACTACACTTTTTTAAAGGAGTTGGATCGTGAGGCCTGAACAAAGAAATTTTAAAACCCCAAAATTACGTTATCACAAGGCCACAAAACAAGCTTACTGCGTTCTAAATGGCCATGCCATCTATTTTGGCAATCCTCTAACCTGTGACCCCACGGCTGAATATCATAAAGTAATTGCCGAATGGCTGGCAAACGGAAGACAGCCCAACACATCCCCTTGTGATATTACAATTAATGAATTGCTTGCCCGCTTCTGGATTTATGCAGAACAGTACTATCGTGATGCAAGCGGCAACCAAACGAGCGAGCTTGGCTGCATCCGTATTTCCCTTCGGCCATTTTGTGCGTTGTACGGCCACA
>Ga0209417_1000731_pt1 | contig 70821 bp, 92 predicted proteins | sample RifGroF2_FD_184002 | JGI IMG/M metagenome (GOLD analysis project Ga0209417, IMG submission 184002) | Groundwater microbial communities from Rifle, Colorado, USA - Groundwater F2 (SPAdes) (version 2) | ecosystem: Environmental > Aquatic > Deep subsurface > Groundwater | place: Rifle, Colorado... | reverse complement strand
CTTCCGAGCACCACACCGACGACAGTAGTAGCCGACCGAAAGGTTGACCCGATTAAAGACCTCGACCTGCGCCGAACGCTTGCACGCATCGCACTTCGGTTTCGGCAGCGGCCGAGAATATGCCGGCATCAGAACAGGCCGTCCAGGACGAGCAGGACGCCGATCGCCACCCCAGACGCCGCGCCGAGCAATAAGGTGATCACGATGTCGCTCATTCCGCCCTCCGACCGTACAGCCATCCCGCCACGCCGCAGATCACCACCGCCGCCAGGATCACCAGGAGCGCCCACCTCATGCTGCCCTCCCTTCGCGTCATCCGCCTGATGCGTCGTGCCGCAATGTAGACACGTCCACGACCCGCGTGGCCGCGTCCAGAGATTCGTCCCGCACCAGCATCGCCCCGGTCGCATCGCTGCTCTCTCCATTCGTTCCGAATAGTTCACCTTGTAGTCTCGATGTCGGCGTCGCACTTCCATGTCCGGCCCCGTTGCAGACGCAGCGGCACCGCTGTGGTGATGACCGCGCCTCACGACAGCGCCAGCCGCAGCACCGCACGCGCGGCTTTATCGATGCGTAGTAGCTCTGCCCGGAGTCCGTCAGCATCAGAACGTTACCGCGTCGGATACGACATCTCAGGCTGCTCGTTGAATCGACTTCACGCACCCATTCTCAACATGAACAATCGCGTCGGCCAGCATAGCCAGATCCTCATTGTGTGTTACGAAGAGGCATTGCGTGGCCCCGCTCAGTTCGAGCATTTTTCTCAACAGCGCGATGTACCGCGGACCATTGTCAGGCGACAGAGCGCCGGTCGTTTCATCTCGGAATAGCGTCTTCACGCGCGTCCGCGATCGCAGGTTGACGTACGTCGCTAAGGCTGCGCGGATACATTCCTCGATCACCACTCTTTCGCCACCTGACAAATCGGCGAGGTCTCTAGGTTCACCGCCATGTTCCTCGTCGCTAATCTCGCACGTGAACCGCTCTTTCATCTCCTTTTTGTCCGCAGTCGCCACCTGCGTCACGAAGTTGATCGAGAACCGCGTTCCGTACCCGACCTGAAGCAAGGTGTTGGCAATGTCACTCACGACTGGTCCGGCATGATCTAGCTCAAGTTTCTGGATACCATCCCTGCCCAGCGCCTTCGCCAACGTCTGCCACGCCAGCAGTTCGTCCTCGACCGTCCGCAGCCGCCGTGCCGTCTCGTCGGCCTGCGCCTGCTTCGCGGCTAAGTCCGCCTGCTGACGGCGTGCGGCCTCCTGCTCGGCCTCCAGCCGCGCTGTCGTGCGGTCCAGATCCGCGATCTCCTGCTGCACCGCCTTGAGCGTCGTCTCGGCCTCGGTGAGCTGCCGTGCCGCATCAGCCGAACTGGCCGCCTCACGATCAGCGGACGCGACTGCCTCTTGCGCCTGAGCGACCGCCAGACTAAGCGCCGCCAGCTTTACGTCCAGCGCGGCGCGCTGCTCCTTCAGCCGCGTCTCGGCCGCCTGCGTCTCCTGCTGACGCTGCGTCCCTGCCTGCGCTATCTCGGCGTCCAGGCCCGCTAGCGCCGTCGCATGCGTGTCGTCGGCCTGCTGCTGGTCCGAGCGATACTCCGCGATCCGCGCCTCGGCCGCATCGAGATGTGGCGCCCGTTTCGCATCCGCCGCGCTGGCCTGCAGATCCCGTTCAGCCTTCACGAGACTGGATGAGGACTCACGCAAGGCGACCTCGTGCTCTGCCGCCTTCTGCGTCCAGTGCGCGATGCCCTCGCGGAGCGAGGGTGCGTGCTGCGCCTGCCCCTCCAGGTCTGGGATGCGTGCGCGTGCCGTCACGGCGTCCGTCACCAGTGGGCACGCGGGCTCGACGCCGCACTCGTCGCCGAACTTGACCGTCCCGAGCAATCCGGCCCGCTTCCGCACCGACTCCAGCTCGCGTGCCGCAGTCTCAGCCGTCGCCAGCTCCTGCTGCCGGAAGCGCACCTGCTCGCGCGCCGCGTCCAGGTCGGCCCGCTGCACCTGCTCGTCCTTCCGCAGCGCCGCGATTCGCTGTTCGGCCTGCTGCGCGCGCGCGACGGCGCCGCGGATCAGCTCATCGTCGTGCAACAGATCCTGCTGCTCCGCGATCCGCTGGTTGCGCTCGGCCTTGCCCTTCCGGTGCACCGCCACGGCCTGCGTCCGCCGCGCGTCGATGCTCTGGACAGCCGCAGTATGCCGCGCAGTCACCCTACGTAGCTCGTCTGTGTGCTCCATGGCCGGCGCCTCACGGTCCAGTAGCCTGACCTCCGCCTCCACCCTAGCGAGCGCCTGGCGGGCGCCATCTGCCTTCTCGCGCGCCACCGCGTGCCGCTGCGCCTCGGCCTGCCAGCGCACCCGGTCAGCCTCGGATCCAGTTAACCGGTTAACGGCCGCGCGCCGCTGGCCGACCAGCCGGTCGATCTCCGCACCGATCTCCTGGAGACGTCGCGCCAGCGCCTCGGCCTGCTCAGGGCTGGCGTCTCGCCTGATGACCTCCAGCGCGCTCCTGATACGCGCCGCGATGCCGTCCGCCACCTGAGCGCACTGCTTCGCCGTCTGCGCCTTCGCTTCGAGATGCTCGATATCTGATAACTCCCTGAATAGACTGATCCGGTCCGCTTGGCCGAGTTCGCCGAACGATCCGCGCTTCGATTGTGCTGCAAACGCCGACGCCAGGATTGATCGCTGCGACGGGAATCGCGCCGCCACGGCGTCCTTGTACGTGGCGACTAGCCCGTTACTGTTCACCGGGTGTGCCCGGCCGTCCGGCCCGATCTCCTCCAGTACGGCATCCGCCTTCCGCTTCACACCGTCGACGTTGACGCGGCATCGCACGGCGGTACCGCCGAGATCCCACAGCGTCTCAATGTGCGCATCGAGGCTCGTCGCGTACTGGAACAACGTGCCGTCCCTGCTCGGGAATGCCCTATTTTGGACGCCCGGCCCGAAGATACAGGCCAATCCCGCGTCAAGCAGTGTCGTCTTGCCGGCACCGTTCGGACCGACGATGGCGATCAGGCCGTCGGGGAGGTCCCGAAGGTCGATCGCCATCGCCGTCTCGAAATGATTGAACCCGCTCAGTTCAACGCGTTCTAATTTCATTGTTCTATTTCGCTGTTTGTTTCCGTCGATCTTAGGCTCGATCCTTGAGCTACATCCTTTGATAGATCAAATCGCTCCCTGCCTCGATGCTTCGTTCGCTGCCTATGTCACTTGATTCACTTATTAAATCGGCGCTCCGCGCCTCGCTTACGCAGCGCACGGGCATTCCACCCGTGCGCTGTTTCTATCGCTGCCGCGCTGTTTTGATCGATTCTTCCGATCCATCACTCAGTCCGTCGCTAATTCGCTCGGTCCTTCGTTTATTCCAATCTGTGGATAACTCGATAGCTCCCTGCCTGGCTCGATCGCTTTATCGGCGATCACGCGGCCTCCGTCTTGTTGGCCTTCCCGTTCATCGCCTCTGCGAGCCGCTCGAAGAGCGCGGCCTGTTCCTTGGGCGTGATCCTCCACATCTTCAGCTCGTTAGCGAGCATCTTCATCCGGCGCGTGATGTCGTCGATGACCTGCGCCCGCATCCCTGCGTGCTGAGAAATGGCCTCGACGGTCACGTAGCCGGACTGCGCGATGTCGGCATCGGCGTCTTCTGAGACGTGGATAAATGCGCGGACGCGCATGCCGTCGAACATGGCCCTGAAACTATTCAAGAATCTCCGCGCCTGCTCCTTCCGATATTCATCGGCGGCGTGCGGGTCGTTCCAGTCGAACAGCCGCCGCCCGTGCTCCAGATCCCACCGCACGAGATCATCCGCATTCGTCACGTGCCCGCGTTTCTCACGAGCACGTACGAAGGCGATGGCTTTACGGACGTGGGGCGCACTCGCGCTCCAGGTGGTGGGTTCAGGCGTAGTGGCGGCGGCTGTCATCTTGTGTGTCTCCTTTGTTCGATAGGTCAATAGGTGTTTCGGTGTTTCATTTTCACTCGGTCGATGCCTTTTCGATTCTGTGGATCGGTCCATCGATGTGTTGTTGCATCGGCCGTTTGTTACTCGGCCTCGATGATCTCGAAGTCCCCGAACCCCGCGCTCCGGCCAGGCGACAGGCCCACCGTCTCACCGGCGAGCTTCAGCGCCGACAGGTATTCCGCGACGGAGAGGATGGACGTGGGAATCATGGCCTCAATGGTGAACTCGGTCCCATCGGCCAGCTTCTCACTGCGGCAGAAACCCTTCCCCTGCCCATGGTCATTCACTGGCCGCTCGACCTTGCTGAGGTTGCCGTTGACTTCCAGCGTGATGGTCTTGAAGGCGATGCGACGCGCGAGCGCCAGTTCCTTTCCGATCATCTGCAGCGCCGGGCCGATCATTGCCCGCTGGTGGTAACGGAGAATCTTGATCCGACCCTCGCGGTCACGCTCGAAACTGTTGATCGGTGCGCCGTCCGTATCCGGCACGGGTACGCCACCGAGCGCCGACGTAGTGTACCGGCATTTGACGGTCACCGGCTGGAACTCGCCGTACTTCACGGCGAATCCCTTGGTGAACTCCAGCAGGAACCCGAGCCCGCGGGCATCGATGTCCTTCTTCTGCTTGGTGGTGAACCGTGGGTCGGCCCACTCGTAGCCGAGCACGTCCGGCCCATCGTTCCACGGCCGCCGCACTTCGCGGAACATGCGGTAATCGCGATAGAGGATCGCGATCCCCTGCGTGAACTTCTGTGGTCCGAACTCGCGCTTCAGATCTTCAGCCGGAACGAAGCCTTCGACTTTGACCTTCTCGCACATTGTGGCGAGGGATTCGGAATCGAATCGCCCGCCGCCAACGGCTACACGAACAAGTGATTTCGATTGCGCGGTTTTCTTTGCCATGTCTGCTCCTTTAGAGGATCATTGGTGAATTACTACTTAAGTCGCTCTCTCGCTACTCTCGTTCAGTCGCTCAGTCAGTCTCTTGCTTAGAATCGGCCGTTGTTATGTGGCCTCGGTCCACAACTTTTCTTTCGTCCTGTTAATCGCTCAACACCTGGCTCGCGCTCTGGCTCGCGCTCCGGCGCGTCAACCAGCGCTGGACCTCCTCTGCTACCGCGCTTGTCGGCGCCAGTTCCGCTAACGGTGTCAGTCGCGCTTCCACGTCTGCCGCCACCGTCTCGCCATCCTCAGCCGCCAGCAGGCGCTCGGCGCACCGCTCGATCTCGCCTGACCACGCCGTGTCCGTAAGCCGCGCCCACGCCTGCAACTTCTCCGGCAGCGTCGTCGCGGCAACGACTTCCGGCGCCCTTGCCTCCCGCTGCGTGATAGCTACCGGCTCAACGTCCACCCGCAGCGCCCCGGCGAACTCCCGCTCGATCCGCGCCGTCGCGTCGCCGAGCAGGTCCCGCTCCGCCGCGTGGTAGCGGTACCGGACGCGCACATAGCAGCCGTTCCAGTCGATGACACGACCACCGCCGCCGCAGTTCTCGCACGCGCCGAATTCAGGTCCCATGTCCATGCCTTCTAACTGCGGCTCTTGCGCGTCGATCGCCATATCGCGCGTGACGACATGGTGTCCGAGTTCGACTTGACCACCGCCGCCGCACGCCGAGCATTCTGCGGATGGCGGCTCGTCAGCCGGTCCGCCTGGCCCCTTTGTGCAGCGCCACGCGAAGTCGTCGCGCGTCAGCTCGCCCTCGACGTGGTACATGCGCGGCGTCTCGATAGGCTGCGAGATGATGCGATAAGTCCAAGTCATGACAAGTGCTTCCAAGATTCCCTGCGCTGAACATGCGCAATGTGGTCTACCGTCACTCCGTATAGCTCCGCCAACCGTTTGCGCTCTGATCTTGTTCTCCGGCATGCACGAATTACTCGCACATCATCGGCGGTAAGCACGGCACGATGATGACTCTCGCCATGCTGGTGCCGACGTTTGGAGATCATGTCCTGAATGTTGTCTGCGCTGGTGCCGAGAAAGAGATGGTCTGGACGAACGCAGGCTGGGTTGTCGCAACGATGGAGCACCCACATGCCTGCCGGTATTTCACCGCACGATAGAAGCCAGGATATGCGGTGCGCTGCGGCTCGCCCCTTACAATTCCTTCGCTGCGACGAGTCGCACGCGCAAGAGGCGCACGTTCACCGCACCCGCATTGACATAATCCATGCGAGATAGGCGGTCTAGGTATACTGGAATCAGCCATGTTGCTCGCGCTCCTAACGCGAAGTGGCGTGGTGAGGGTCCGGCGGGCGCAACCACGCTCGCCGGAACCGACTTCACTGTAGCACATCACGCGGCAGCCCGATCTTCTGTCTCCTGAAATTCCACAACTAAATAGCGACGTGGCGTTGTCTCGCCCCAATCCGACGGAGCGATGCTTCCGGCATAGTGCACGCCGTGACAGATGTGCGGCTCGTGAATATGGCCACCCACTTTAACCACGTCCGGCCCGAACCGCGCCAACATCGGCGCCGACACCGCAATGTCGTGCTCAATCCCTAGTGGTTGGCCCGTGCTGGCCGTCGCGCCAACAATTGTCGCGTGCAAAATCAGCAGCTTCGGCCCATCGACCTGCCGTAGTTCCTCGGCCAGCCCCATGCAGATCACGTCGAGCGCCTCCGCCGCCGCGCGGCCGATGTCCGCCGGTGCTACGCCAGCCGCCACGAGCTGTCCCTTCTGCGGATACGGGAGCGCCGCGATATGCAGTGTCCCTCCCGTCGCCGTCTCGACGTGCAGCACCTGCGGCGCGTCCACGACGATGATCGGCCACTTCGCCCGCAGGCGCCGCAGCAACAGCGAGTAGCCGACGCGCCCGTGATTGCCAATCAGCAGGACGGTCGGCGCCTGCTCCGCCATCCGCTGCACGAGGTCCGCCGCCGTCGCCAGGTCCTCGTCCGACACGCGGCCGTCCCAGAGGTCGCCGAGCTGAATGTGGGCCGCTACGGGTTGCTCTGACTCATGGCGCAGGATCTGGCCGAGCGCCGCGATTCGGTCGGCGTTTCTCCAGTGGCCGGCCGCCAAATGAACGTCGCCAATCAGAACGACGCGACTGCTCACACGAGCCTCTCAGGCGCGCTCAGTTCCACGATCTGCCTGTACGCCTTCCCAGCCACCAAGACTCGCTCCGTCTCCACCTCGCGCGGCTGCTCGTCTTTCTGCGCCACTGCGCACGCCTTCGCCACAGCCGCGTCGGACGTGAACAGCGTGATGCCCTCGCGCGTCTCGATGAAGAACTGCGCGCTGGCGTCCTTACCCTTCCGCAGCACCTTCGTGACGTGAAAGAGATTCTCCGGCTGCGCCTTCTCAGCCGGCTCGTCGAGCGTGAACTCCTCCGAGTCGGCCGGCGGCGCGTCCGTCGCCATCCGCTCCGGCTCGATCGGTACTGCCGGCGCAGACTCCTCTAGGAGCTTCGGTTCAGGAGTCTCAGCAGCGAGCGCATGTGGCGCCTGCGGGTAGAGCGTTGCCGTGCCGCGATAAAAGTTTTCGATCACCGCACGCTTCTGGTCGGGATCGCTCATATCCGGATTCAGCATGACGCGGATCGCCAGGAAGAGCCGCGCCAGCTCGTCGCGGTAGTACGCCTGCTTGATGCCGCACCCGCACTCACGGATGGCCGCGTTGATGGCGCGGGCCTCGCAGTTCCGCAGGCCGTACTTCCGGCCCTCCTGGATCTGGTTCGCCGTCCACCCCTTCAGCCGGTCGGAGCCGTCGCGCAGATCCCACTCCTGACTCGCCTCACGCCGGACCACGGCCCCGTCCAGCCCGCGATACGTCGCGATGGCCTTGACGTGCCAGTAGTGCGAGACCGTGCCGACCGAGAGGTGCTCCAGTTCCGTACTGATCCCGAGTCCGTCCGCGATCTTGCGCAGGCCGCGCTTCGCCAGCGCGACCTCGTCCTTCTTCAGGAACGGCAGGCCGCTATAGACCTCCTTCGCGTCCACGTCGGTGTTGATCAGGATGAGACTCGCCAGCACGCCGTGCGCGGGCGCCAGGCCGCTGATGTCACGGAACGGCGTCAGGATGTTGTACTTCTTCTCCTCCCACCGGAGCCGCGAGACGTGGTACTCCTCCTGCGACGTGATGATCTCCGGGATGCGCGCTTCACTCTTCTCGGCGTCCACGAGCGCCGTGCTGCCCTGCTGTTTCGTGGTGTCTGCCATCTGCGCTGCTCCTTCGTCTTCACCGGTTAACGTCTTTGTTACGCGTCGGCCAGCGTCTCGCCGTCCGGGAACTCCTCGCCTGGGTCCCCGTCGCCCTGCGCCAGCGCCGCGTGATCCGCGATCCGCGCGCACGGGAACCGCGCCGGCTCCGCCCCGAGCGTCATGGCCAGGTGCCGGCCCTTGCGCTCGGCCGCCAGGAACGAGAGCCACCACACGAGCGGCACCTGCGCGTAGCGGTAGAGGGCGCCGGTCGCGAACAGTATTATGGCCACCCCGGTCGCGCCGTCCGCACGCCAGCCGGCGGCCGCGACGGTGTGGGAGACGACCGGCACAAGCGCGATCTGCCGCTGCGTGACCGGATCGGTGAACGGCTGCGCGACGTCCACGTACTGCTCGCACACGCTGCAGATGCCGTGCGTCACCGGCCCGGCGCCGTCCGCCAACACGAGGCCGCACCAGGCACACTCCAGGCGCATCATTGGCTGGTCGCCCAAGCCCACCACTTCGTCGCGCATTAGCGTGTCTCCTGCTAGGCCGGAATGGACTTGTCGGCGCCGCCGATATCGGCGAGGAGCCGGTGGAGCGGCACACCGAGAAGCCGGACGAGCCGCAACGCACGCTTGGGGCCGATTACCAGACGCCCGCGTTCCATGGCGCTGACCTCGCCCTGCGTTAGGCCAGCCTTGTACGCGCACTGCGTCTGCGTCCAGCCGCGCCGTCTGCGTTCCTGCTGCAATCTCGTCACTCAATAATACTTATAACGAAATGGCTTTCAGAGTCAAATTGTCGTCTGATTCGCACCGGCCACGGCCGTTCGCCGCGCCACCTCCTCGCACTGGCCGCAGGTGACGCGGCGGAAGCGGTTGCCTTCCCCGACCTCCCTTGTGTGCCCGCATTCCAGCGTCAGCGTGTAGCCGATGACCGGCTCAGCCTTCAGCGAGAGGTCCTTGCGCGCCGTTCGCCTCACGACGGCACGCGCGAACGGCCGCCGGTCCTTCTCGCGGTGCTTGCGCGCGACCTCGGCCTCCGCCGCCGCCTTGATAGCCTTGCGTGTCTCCACCAGCCTCCGCTCCGACGCGGCGTAGTGCAGTAGTGCGTCGAACGGGTCGACCTGCTTGCCGCAGCCCTTGCAGGTCGCCGTGCGGTCGGTCTCGTCCAGCCGGACGCCGTGGTTCTCGTGCGTGCATCGATTCTGCGCCATCGCCAGGTACCTCGGCGTCACCTCGAAGTAGGGCTCGTCCAGCCACGGGCACAGCCGCGCCTTGACCTTCGCGAGCCGCGCATCACCACCGGGCACGTCCATTTACTTGCGCCGCACCCACGCACCGGACGGTGCAGTCTTGACGAGGCCCTCGGGCTTCAGCGCGCGGTGCGACCTTCCGATGCGCACGACGACGCGGCGAGGCGTGACGTTCAGCACCGTGAACGCCAGGTATAGGTCGCGCTCACGATGCGCGGCCCTGTTGGCCCGCAGCACGTAGTAGCCGGTGTCACCGACACTCCACTCGGACGCCGTCATGTCGTCGTCAGCTCCGCGAACCGCGCCAGGAACCGTCGCTCCGCCTCGCGCCACGGCCACGGCTCGACCGTCAAGTCGTACGGAGGTACGTCGTCGCGGCCTTCCTCCGGCAGCGCCGCCGGCATCAGGTCGCGCTGCTCTGTCCGCAGCATCCGCCGGTCCGCCTGATGCAGGATGTCCAGTTCCCATTCGTAGAGCAGCCCGAAGGCTTTGTAGATGCACTGCTGGAGCCGCGCCTCCGCCGTCCGATACGCTGCGAAGGTGTCCTGCTTCTTGAGCGGCCTCGTGCAATCGCCGATGTACGCCTCGCTCCCGTCGTGAAGCAGCGCCACGAGCGTCGCTCGCAGGCAGGATATTTCGGACTGGTGCGAAGCCGTAGGCCCGTACCGCAGGAGGTACTCGCGCTCGACCTCCTCGCTGACGTAGACGCTGTGCTGCCCGACGCTGTAGATCTCGCCCGTTGTGTGGCCGTTGAAACGCGAGATGCGCGCGAGCGCATACGCGATGTCCTCGATCCGCACGTCCTCAGGCCGCGGGTCGAGCGGCCAGAACGGCAGGCCGGAGACCGGTCTGGATCCAACCGCCGTCGCGGATGCGCCGCACGGCGTCCCGTAGTTCGCTGGGAGACTTCTGCGGCGCGTCGAGATCGATCCACTTCCGCTCGGTATCGCCGAACGCCGTGATCTCTTTCAGCCTCATACGAATCCTCCGCACAGCGTCTCGCCGCGCAGCACATCGTCAGGCATTTCTCTTAACGAGACGCGGCAGGTCGACGAACTGTCTTTGCCCATTGGCGGCGACCGCGTCTAGCGCCGCTCTCTGCCGCCGCGCCTTGCGCAGTTTGTGCCCTTGAATGATTTCCCAATGGAGTTGTCCAGTCGGCTTCGTATTCACTTGCCCCCAATTAATTGGAGTCGCCTCGCGCAACCATTCATGTATGTCGGCGTGACATGCCTCGCAGATCCATTCCCGATTGAGGTGCCAATTCGTGCCGCCATGCTGAAACTGAATGACGTGATGCTCGATTAATATACCGACGGTTCTGCAACACCAACATGTCCCGACTTTTCCTCGTTCTCGGTGGCAGCGCCTGAAGGCTGCACGTCGAACTTCTCGCGTAGTACCGTTGCGCGTCCTGAGCCCAGCGAAGCGGCGAAGCACGGCCAGCCGTTCCTCCCTAGAGGGACCAATGCGGTTACGCTCCTGTCGCCAAAGGATCACTAAGTACTGAGGACTTGGCCGTTCCGATTTACCTGTTTTCCTATTCTTCTTCATGCTCTCATTAGCCGGTTCCAGAGCCCACGAGGCGAAGGTTACCCCTAGCCTCATGATGCGATCAGCCGTATGCCGTCGCCCTTACGTGGCCTCGCTGATCGGTATGGATCCGCAGCGAGTGGAATCGGACTTGGGCATCCACGCCCCCCCGTGCCGGCTCCGATCGTACCGGGCTGCTGAGCACGTTCCCTGTAGCAACCTCGTCTTGCCGCGCGCTAACCCCAGTGGCGTAGGCTACGAGCGAGCGCGAGCCAACGTCCGTTCCGGATGGCAGCTACACCATCAATCGGCGTTCCTTGCACGTTTCAACCGAGCTACTGCGACGAGCGGCTTACGTAGACTCCGGTGCCGCGCGAGTACTTACCGCAGACGCGGATGGCCTACGGACACACCGCCAGCGCGTTGGGCAACGGCTCTGAATTGAGGCATTGTCATTTGTTGGCGATCGCTGTGTGTGGCCGTCCTCGTTGGCACAAATGAGACCAACGAGGCAAGCTCACCGTGCGGTGCGCCTCCCGGCCCTGGCGGCCCACACAGCAAGGGTACCTATACTACGAATCGGCTCCGGCCGTAAAGCCAGTTGTTAACCGGTCAACGGCGGCTGCGCGAGGCACTCGTGCCGCGTCCCTGGCCCAGTAGCCTTTCCCTGACGGTCGATCGTGACGTAGGTATTGCACCCCCGTGCAGCGCGCAATAGCGACGCCCGCGGCGCCAGGGCCAGTCGCCTTGAATGTCCCGAGCGCATGCCCGTACCGCCTAGCCAGTCGGTAGTGGTCTAGTTTCGATTTCTTCATCGGCCGCATCCCGCGTCTGACGGCGTTACAATCCCTGTATGCCTGCTCGCCCACGTAGACCCCGCGACGCCAATCAGTTGGCGTGGCAGATCGTTCAATGCGTCTCGAAGCATTATCGCGTCGTCCTGTAGAGACGCTTTTCCGTGATGCCGAGCGCCTGTTCTTCCGGTGTGGCCGGAATGGTCTTGACGAAATGGAACGTCGGCGGGATCTCGGCTCGACCCTGCGCGTCGAACCACGGCTTGATCTTCGCACGGTAGGTCCAGTGCCACAGCCGTTCTGCGGCGTCGTGGACGCGGTACCAGAAGCGGATGCGGAGCGGATACGTCAGGTCGTCAGCACTCACCATCGTCGTCCTCCCTTCCGGCGTGCCCAGTACTGCCGGTTCTTCTGCGCCTTCGCGACCGCCTGCGGATGCACACCGTCACGCTGCGCGAAGTAAGTATTCGTCAGCGCGCGCCCATTGCTCGTTACGACCCACTGCTCGCCCTTCGGTCCGCTCGACCGCACGACGAGATCCTCCACCTTCCCGAACAGGTCCGAGAGCCCGACGAGATCCGCGACGACCACGTGCGCCTTGCTCTGATGCGGGCGAACTCCGCGCCCCACCTGCTGATAATACGTTGCGAGCGAGACCGATGGCCGGCCAAGGACGACGGTGTCCAGCGCCGGAAAGTCGAAGCCGATGCCCAGGACTCCCACATTCGCCACGACGCGGATCTGGCCGGCCCTGAAGGCGCGAATGAGATCTGCCCGCACGCCGGCCGGCGTCTCCGCCGTCACCACGCCGACGCACGGCAGCGCCTGCGCCAGCCGCTCGGCCTCCGCCACGAACCGCGTGAAGACGAGGATGTGCTTCCGCCCCTCGTCCAGCAGCGCCCGCACCGTGTCGTACAGCTTGCCGACGAAGCCGACCTCGGCGAAGTGCCGCTGCACGCTGGCGTCCGTGTAGTCGGCACCAGTGCTGTTGAGCGCCAGCATCGTCCGGTCCACGACCTTGAGCGTCCGGTACTCCAGCGGGCACCAGAAGCCGTCGCGCACGAGGTCCTGGATCTGCGTCACGTGCACGACGTCGCGGAAGATGCGCGGGCGGGTCCGCGTCAGGAAGCGCAGCTCGGAGCCGAGGCTATTCGTTGCCAGTCTGAACGGCGTGGCTGTGAGTCCGAGAATGCGCGCGCCTTCCAGCACCTCCAGGAACTCCAGGTACTGACCGCCCTTGGGATTCACGGCCTGGTGCGCCTCGTCGATGAGTACATACGGGATGCCGCGGAACGCCTCCGCGTACCGCACCACGCTCCCGATCGTCGCCAGCGTGATCCGCCCGATCTCCCGCCGGCCGAACGATGCGCTGAAGACGGCAGGATGGTAGTTGTAGCTCACCAGCTTCTGCGCGTTCTGCTCAAGGATCTCCTTTGACGGCTGGAGCACGACGCATTGGCCTGGCAAGCGCGCGACGATGTTCGCGATCACCAAGCTCTTTCCGGCACCCGTGGGCTGCACAACGATGCCGTGCCGACCGGATAGCTTCTCGTCTGTCAGGTAGGCTAGGCCGGCGTCCACGGCCGCCTGCTGGTAAGAACGCAGTTCGTAGGTCACAGTCTCACCGCCTTCCGCAGCGGATCTTCTTTGCCGTCGTCGCCATCTGCCGCGGCGCACGGCTCGCTCAGTTCTCGGTCAACCCATCTACCGGCTGGGTGAAAGGCATATTCCGCCTCACATCGAGTGCAGTTCGCCACGCCGTAGAATCTCGGCTCACTTCCGTAGCATCGAATCTCAGACCGCTCTGGTGTCATTGAATGCGATGAATGAGGAGCCCATGCCCTAGTTACGTTTCTCATCCTTGCCCCTTATTGACGGCCTCAGGAGCCGCGTATCCATCTGCACCCAGCCGACGATGCCCAGGCGCGTCCTCCGCTTCCGTCTGGGGCCGACTTCTTCAACGCCAGGCAACGCTACGTCTAGCAACTGTCGTTCGAAGCGTGGCACCGGATACGACTCACCATTGATCCAGCGCCGCACCGTATTTCGGTTGTCAGTTTCGAGGCCAGCCGCTCTGAGCGCGCGCGTGAGCGCGGAAATGCTGTAGCCGTATGCCGGCAGCAGCGCGCGCAGGCGCAGTTGGATGTCATTCATGCGTGGCCGGTGCTCCGGCGACAAGAGATCTCGGTGCGCCATGGATCTTCCGCAGCAGCGGGTCCAGGTCGTCCGGCGACAGGTCGTACCGGACGGCGAGTTCCCGGATCTGGACCGTGTCGAGCAGGCAGCGCAGCTCTTCGTACAGCTCCAGCGCCGCCAGCCCGTCGTCCACCGACGTCGGATGGATGGTTAGCGTGACCGTCATCGCACCGTCCTCCTTAATGTCGTGTTCTACCTCAGGGGTCACTCGCATATGAGAATGGCGGGCTAGGACGCCGACCACCTCCGCCATCAGCGCCAGTCCTCGCAGGCTCATACGTCCATCCTCCTCTCGCGGACCGGCAGCGACCGCACATCCCCGAGCAGGTCGAGCCACTCCGTCATCGTCGTCTCGCGGCCGCACCGGGCGCAGCGCACGAGGAACCTGTTGTATCTCCCCATGCTCGGATGCCGCGCCGCCTCCACGAACTGCTGCGACGTCCACTCATGCTCACTCCAGGTTGTGCACATAGCGTCTCCTCACTCTCCGGCGGCCTTCAGCAGCCGCCTCCGAACCTTCTGGATGTGCGCCGCGTGAGCGGCCCGTTCGCGCAGCGTCTCGACCTGGTCGTCGGTGAACTGCGCCTTCTTCTCCCACTGCGCCACGCGGAGCGTCCACTTATGTACGAGCTTCTCGGCTCTCCGCTGCCGACGCTCCCACGTGCGCAGCGTCTTCCGTGCAGACGTCAGTTCGCGGACGGCTCGCTTCCGGAACCTGTCGCCGTGGCTGACCGTCGCCTTCTTGCGTGGCTGCCGGAGCGGCACGAGGTCGCCCCAGCAGCAGTAGGATCCGGCGCCGAACTTCCGCATCCGGCACCGGCGCGTGCCCGTCCGGTAGTAGCCGACCGATCCGCACTTGCCGCAGCGCTTTCGGACCGACCGCTGCTTGGACCGTGTCGTGTAGTCGATCATGCTCTCGCTCCTCTACCGCGCAGATCTCGCGTCCTACCTAGCGGTACCTTCGGCGGCACATCAAAGAAGTGCTGACCGCGCTCGGCCCTCCGATACTCGCCGTCCGGGTGTCCGGGGTGATAGTCGGACATCCAGAACAGCGCGTAATGGTACCGACCGCGATCGTCTGGACCGGAGTACAGTTCCAGCCGTCGATTAGTCAACGGCCACTACCTCGCCGAATGGCACCTCTCGCGACTGGGTAGTCGCCCAGAGCACAGGAAACTCAGGTGCCTGCTCCGGCATGCGACCGTTGAGATCGGTCAAATAAATCACCCCGATGGGAGGCTCCTCCAGTTCCTCCATCGCGGCGATGCCTGGCCTGAAGTCCGTACCGCCGCCTCCGACTGGATTGAACTCGATTACGTCGTCGCGTTCGAACGTGTCGATGCGATGGCACTTCGCGTCCGTATAGCCGACGTAGACGCGCCGCGGCCGGATCTGATCGACGACCGCCTGAAGCGCGGCCTTGAACTGACCGAGCAGTACGGAATCAATTGATCCGCTCGTGTCGATCTGTACGCCGATCGGTCCGGTCTCCTCCGAGTAGAGCGATGGGAGGTGCAAGCCCTGCGCGAGATACCGCCGCGATGGGCGACTCCAGGAATAATCCTCGCGCGATCGCTCCTGTGCCCATCGAAGCACAACGCTCCGCCAGTCCACACGACTCTCGGCCGCCTGCTGTGCGAGCCGCGCGAGGCTCGCCGGCAGGTGCCCGCGCCCCTTCGCCGCCGCGGCCGCCTGCTGGACCGCCTGTCGCCAGTCGGCTTCCGAACAGCCGTCCGTCTCGGCCCCGCCGGTCGGCGCGTCCCGTACGTCACAGGCCCCGGCGCCAGGTAATGCTCCCGCGTCCGGCCCTGGCGCGCCCGTAGCGCCTCCCTGGGCGTCGTTGGGCGCCTTACCGGCCTGCCCCTTACCCGGACCCTGCCCTTGCGCCTGGCCGCTGCCTAGCGCGCCCTTGCCGACCTTCCCGCCGCCCTGCTTCTGCGGCTCCGGGAGCCGAGCAAAGATCCACTCGAACGATTTGCCACGGAATTGCGGATCGATCAGGCAGCCCGACACGAGCGCAAAACCAGCATCCTGCAGGACCGGGTTAATGGCGTAGTCCATTGCCTGATTCGCTTTGTGCGGCTCGCGCCCGTCTCGACGCCACGGGTGGCCGAGCGCGTTGTGCATGACTTCGTGGCAGACCGCGAACGTCAATTGATCCGGCGTTAACCGGTTAACGAACTCAGGGTTGAACCCGAGCGATGCGCCATCGGTCCAGGCTGTCTCGCATGTCTCGTCTTCGACGAGCTTTAGGCGCAGTGCCAGGGCACCGAAGAACGGAGCGTCCAGGACAAGCGAGACTCGTGCCTGGATAATCTTCTGCCGTGCCGTGCTCATGCGACCTCCTGCTCCTGCTGCACCGCAGGCGCGTAGAACGCCGACATGCTCGCCATGATGTCGGCGGCCCGCTGCTCGGTGTCCTGCCGCAGCACTTCGTCCTTGCGTAGATCCTCGACCGCGATCCCGGTCAGCTCCTCCTCGACCCGCCGCCGCAGCACATCCAGCCGCTCGTCCTGCGCGACGTTGATCGCGGCGAGGATGGCGCACGTCTCCTGCGCGTGCGCGATCAGCGTGTCGTAGACCGGGCTCTTCCGCCCTGACCCGGTCTCGCCGGCTGCCTTTCTGATGCGCGCCACGGCCTCGTAGAGCCGGCGCCAGGCGTCCCCCATCGCCTCCCTCGCACGCGCCTCCACGCGCTCGGCCACCTGTTGCTCGATCTCCGCCACGGCGGCGGCCGGCAGGTCCACCCGCAGGTCGCCGCCGCTTGGCACCGGCAGGAACTCCACTTCGTACCCAAACCTCCGCCGCACCTCGTCGGCCGGCGGGAAGTCCGCCTCGTCGTAGAGCGCGCCGAGCCGAGGCTTGGCTTCCACGCGCAGCCGCGGGTATGCGTCCACGAACCGGTCGGCCGCGATCCTGAAGTGCGCGCCGCGCGCCCGCATGCCGTCCGTGTAGGCGACGAAGTTCGCCGTCGCCAGCAGCCGCTCGCCTCGGCCGCCCCAGGGCAGCGTCTGCGCGACATGGAAGTCGTAGAGCGCCGACGCGGCGTCATGCACGGCGGCGAACTCCGGTGCGACGGCCTTACTCGCACGCCGCGGCCCGAAGAGATGGACGTTGTACCGTCCGGCGTCTCGCGCCGCCTGCTTGCTGTCGGCCACCTCGTCGCTGACGGCGCGGTTGAACCGCTGCGCCTGCCAGAGCGAGATCGTCAGGTCGGCGAGCATGGCTCTGGTGCTTACGTTCGAGTAATCGACCATGGTGTTCTCCTTGTTGGGGCTGTTACGGCGAGTTCGGATCCGTGCCTCTTGAGTCGATCACGTACAGCAGCGCGACTTATACCGAGTCGTTGTGCCCACTCCGTCACTGTCAGCGTTTCTCCATTGGCAGTGCCCCTGTTGTTGTCACGCTTGTTGTTCGCTTGTTCTTTCGGCGTAGCCCATCGGCAGTTGCCTGGTTCGTAGTGTCCGTTGTTATTCGGAAAGCGGTCAATGGAATGACCTGGTGGGCGCTTCCCCATGTCGGCTAAGAAGTTCTCGAATCTCAACCATCGCTGACACACCTTAATTCCGCGACCGCCATAACGTGGATATGACGGATCGGCCTCATTACCAACGACGGCGTAAAGCCACCGGCTTCAGCCGTGGGGATATAAGCCGCTCCAATGATTGCCAGGAGATAGCTGAGTGCTGTATACTACTCATGCGTGAATCTCAAAACCTACAAGTCGAACCGCCATATCGTCTACTCCAGTAAGTATCACGTTGTCTGGTGCCCGAAGTACCGCCGCAAGGTTCTGGTCGGCGCCGTCGCGAAACGACTGGAGCGCATCCTCAACACGCTCTGCGCCGAGATGAAGGTCGACATCCTCGCGCTGGAGATCATGCCGGACCATGTGCATCTCCTCTGCGAGGTCGATCCGCAGTTCGGCGTCCATCGGCTCGTGAAGCGGCTGAAGGGCCACACGTCACACACGTTGCGGCAGGAGTTCCTATCGCTGAAGTCGCGCCTGCCGACGCTGTGGACGCATTCGTACTTCGTAAGCACGGTCGGCGGTGCGCCGCTCTCAGTGATAAAGCAGTACGTCGAGAACCAGAAAGATGTCTAAGAAGACGTTCCGCTTCCAGCTGTATCCCACGGCCGCACAGCGCGACGTGCTCGACGGTCAACTTCGGATCTGCTGCGAGCTGTACAACGCCGCCCTTCAGGAGCGCCGCGAGGCGTGGCGCATGGCTCGCGTGTCGGTAAGGTTCGCGGCCCAGTCGGCGCAGCTCCCGGCCATCAAGGTTGAGCGGCCCGACGTGGCCGCTGTGTACTCGCAGGTGTTGCAGGACGTGCTGCACCGGGTCGACAAGGCGTTCAGTGCCTTCTTCGGCCGCGTGCGCCGTGGCAAGAAGGCCGGGTTCCCGCGCTTCCGCGCGTCGCGCCGGTTCGACTCGCTCACGTACCCGCAACTCGGGTTCGCGGTCGTGGGCCGACACCTGAACCTGTCGAAGGTCGGCGCGGTCAAGATCAAGCTGCACCGCCCTATCGAGGGGACGGTCAAAACGCTGACGGTCAAGCGCGAGGCGGGCAAGTGGGTCGCGAGCTTCAGTGTCGAGGTTGAACCCGCGCCGCTGCCCGCGTCGGTCGAGTCCATCGGCGTCGATGTCGGGCTGACCCACTTCGCTACGCTGAGCGACGGCACGCAGATCGCGAACCCGCGCCACGCCCGACGGGCTGAAGCGCAGATGCGACGGGCGCAGCGCCGGATTGCTCGTCGGCGTCGTGGGAGTGCCGGGCGCCGCGAAGCCGTCCGCCTGCTCCAGGTCGCACAGGCGCGAGTCCGCCACCAACGGGCGGACGTCCACCACAAGCTGTCGCGTCGATTGGTGGACCGCTACGGATTCATCGCCGTCGAAGATTTGAACATCAAGGGACTGGCGAGCGGGATGCTCGCGAAGTCGGTCCACGATGCCAGTTGGTCGTCGTTCATCGAGAAACTCGCGTACAAGGCTGCAAGCGCCGGGCGCGTGTTGGTGAAGGTCGATCCGCGTGGCACCTCGCAGACCTGTCCGTGCGGCGCACCAGTGCCGAAGACACTGAGCCAGCGGTGGCATCAGTGTTCGGCGTGCGGGTTGTCGCTCGGTCGTGATCATGTGTCTGCTCAACTCGTTCTCTCGCGGGGACTCCGCGATCAGGACTCAACGTGGGCGAGTACGCCGTGCGTGTCCTGAGAAGCTCCCGGCTTTAGCCGTGGAGAGTAGTCACGACGCGCCTCCAACAATCAACGCTCCTAGATCGTGATCACCTTTCTTCGCCATTAGACTAACGAAGGCTTTCGTCTGAAGGATTGCCTTATCGCGTCTGAGGCAATCTCTGAGCAGCAGCGCGGCGAACTCCCCGTGCTCGGCCTCGGTCAGCCGCTCGGCGTACCGCGCGATGCGCGGGAACGTCTTCGCGGCGGCCTTCGTCCCGAGCGCCGTCACGACAGCGTAGAGCGTCGCCGGCTCCGTCGGCAGCGGCTGCGCGTCCGGGTCGATCAGGATCGCGTCGATGTTCGGCAGCTCAACCCACAACCGCAGGAACGCGCTGAACTCCACCGCCGCACCCTCGCCGACCGCGCCGGCGAGCGCCATGTGCTGCACCGGTCCGGATAGCCCTAGCGCCAGCAGCTTCGCCGCGTGCGCCCAGGTGCGCGGCAGCGGGCAGTTGGTTAGGTCCGCGCTCGGCGCGAACGCGCAGAGCAGGTCCGGCCGGAACCGCAGGAACGCGATCACCTCGGCCGGCAGGTCATGGGCCAGCGCCCAGACGCACCAGTCGTCGATGTGCGGCTCCAGTTCCACGATGGCCGCGAATCGGCTCTTGACCGGCTCCAGGATGCCGCTCACGCCAGCGCGGTCGGTGCGCCGGTTCGACGCCGCGACGAAGCTCACGCACTCCGGCAGCGCGTGGCCATTGACGCGCCGCGCCAGCAGGAGCTGCATGAAACTACAGTTGTGGACGGCCACGTTCCACGCCGTGTAGCTCTGCGAACCAGAGACCTCAAGATTGAATACCGACCCGGTGTACGGTACGACCTTGACGGCCTTCACTCGCGTCCAGATTTTCCCGTCGTTCTGATGCGACCAGCACACGTGACGTTTCGCATCGTATGGCTCGTCCAGCACGTCCAGCACGCGCTTATCTGAGCACTGAATGACGTACGAATCACGGACCTGATACACCTTGCCGTCGCCACGCAGCGACTTCATGACCATTCCGGCGCGTGAATGCTTTTTGATCGGTGCAAGCGCACCGTATCGAGTCAACGCAATCTGCAACTGCAAAGCGAGCGTGCGGCTTACGGTTCCCCATTGAACTCCACGCCTCTTTCCTGAGCTACGCAGAGCGGCGCCGTCCGTATTCAGATAGCCCTGAAGGAATGCCGTGAGCAGTGCGATGTCGCGGTGATAGATGATCCAGTCAGGAATGCGCTTCGTGTGAGAACGGTCGCCTATCTCACGCGATAGCCATTGCCCGAACGCAGGATCGTGGACCTGGATGCGCGAGTGGTTCGCCTTCCGCTTCGCGACGAACACGCGCGTATCCAGTACGCGCCGAAGCAGGGCAATGAGATCCTGTTGAATCTCAGGATAGCGATCGTCCAGCGCAAAACCCGTTGACTGGACCGCCTTGTGTTGGACGTACCAGCCATCGCCAGCGTAGTACCCGCACAGTTTTGCGAATTCAGGCGTAAGCGCGATCTCGCGTCGCCACTGGCCGCGGGTTTCAATGGTGAAGGCGGAATCAGTACGGTTCGCCTGCGGAATTGGGATGGCAACCCAATCACCAACGGCGACCTCCTTGGCACGCTTCCATTCGGCATTGCCGAAACGTTCCGCAACGACGACATACCCGCGATCTGTCTTCGCGTAGCGGCGAGTCCGTCCGCTACTCACGAGGAACGGGTGCTCAGCGGTGGCCTTAATCGGCAAGACACCAACTGCTGTTATTTCGACGAGTCCAGTAGCGACACGCTGATGGGTGTTCAGCACCGTCTGCTGATTTCCATGCGCGTCGATAACGACGGCACCGACACCGAGCGTGCTGATATCCGGTATCCCACTCGGCGTCAGCACTGGCGTGTCTGGCGGAAAACACTGCACCGCGGCCGGCGCCTGCCCGAGATCGTCTAGGAACCAGACCGTCGGATGCTCGGCCCGGATGGCGCGCGCCAGCTCGCCGAACGGGAGGAACGTGGCGCTCTCGCCGTCCTTGGCGATCCACGGCAGCCCCTTCGCGTCGGTCGGGTCCGCGACGGCCGGGTGGCTCAGGATCAGGTCAGCGCCGGCCGAGGCCGCCGCCTGCTCCACGATCTGGCTCTTGCCTACGCCTGGTGCGCCAGTGATCAGTACGGGCAGCCGTGCCGGGATGGCCGCGGCCAGGAACGACGTCAGTTGCGATGCGCGCATGGTCTACTCCTCCTTCTGCGATGGCGCCGCGATGGGCGCAGGTTGCTCGATCTTCTCCGCCAGCCGGCGCAGCTTGTCCGGCGTGTCCGTCAGTTGCTCGTACGCCCGCGCGTGCGGCAGGTTCTCGAAGTGCTTCCGGCCGCACGTCGGGCAGTAGCTCCCGCGCGTATCCAGGAGCACCAGCACGGTTTCGATTCGCCGCGCCGCCTCGCGCAGTAGCTCCTGTGGTGTCTCGGTCACGACGTCCCTCCGATCCTGATGTAGCCGTTGGCGCCGACGATGACGCCGTCCGCGCCGGAGCCGTCGCCGTTGTACCGCACGAACGTACCGCGCACGAATGCGCCGCGAGGTGCGTACGGTCCAGCGTGGACGCTGACGCGATCTCCGCGACGGAACGTGGTCTCAAACGTCACGCCTTCCATGCGGCCTCCTCGCTGTCGACGACGGCGTCTGCCTTGACGGCGCAGACCAGGACGGTCAGGTGATCGCGCCCGTCCATCAGCACGACCGGCGTCCCGTCAGCATGGCGGAAGACCGGCTTGACGATCGCCGGCCCGAGCCGCGCCCAGCCGATGACCAGGAACTGCTCGTCGTCCTGCAGCTCGATGTTCCCGGCCGCGTAGTAGCGCGCCTGCGTGGAGTAGCCGCGCAGCGTCTTCTTGAGCGTCGTGATGGCGTTAGGCATGGGAAGCCTCCGGCTCGTGTTCGGCGAGAAACAACCGCACGCTCCACGCTTCGTCGTAGCCAGTCGTGAAGTTGTGCGCCTGGACGCGCGCATTGATACGTCCGGCCCTGATGTCGATGTGATACGGCTGCAGCCGGTGCCTGTTACGGCTGACGTAGATGGCTCCAAGGATCACCCTACGCATGGCACACCATCCTCTCCGCGATGCTGACGGTTAGGACCGGTGCTACCTTCACCAGGCGCGAGGTGCCACGGTTCGCTACCGAGACGACCAGGCGGCCGTTGACTGCGCGCGTCTCCGTGTCCAGGGCGCTCGTGCGCGGCATCGCCGCGCGGATCATGGATTCCTCGACGCAGGCGTAGCGCCGGAAGGTCGATGCGTTGCTGAGTTTCATGGCGTCCTCCTCTATGGCCGCGCAATGGCGGCAGGGACGTTAAGCGGTTAACGGACTACTCCCGAATCAGGCCGGCCTTGCTCAGTGCATCGCGCAGCCGCTCACGCATTTGGCGGTCGCCGCCGAGCGAGAATTGCTCCGTCGAGAGGTTCATCGAGCGGTCGTAGGCGAAGAACGCTGCCGCTGCGAGTGACGGTGCGGCTGCCAGCACGGCAGGCGTCTCGAACGTGCCGTCTGGGCTGGTCGGGGTATTCGGTTTGCGGTAGGTCATGATCTCAGCTCCTCTCTCTCAGAGTGGGGCCATCATCAGACGTGCCTGCGATCCACTCCGCGCACCGTGCCTCGGCCTCGTCCATCTCCGCTGACGCCCGGCTGTAGTCTTGGTCGTGCCACTCCCACCACGCGATCTCCAGCGCTTCGATGTATGTCTCATGGGCCGCGGTGCAGGCTCTATCCCAATCGGAAGAATCGGGGACGATTCCGGCGGCCGTCAATTGATCGCCGTCTTGGGGATCGAGGCCAGTCCACTCGCGGGACATGACCCCGGCGAGTACGTCACGGGCGATGGCGCGTCCAATACGCCGGCCGATCTGCTCTGCGGTCTTGGTGGTCATGATCTCATCTCCTCTCGGTGTCGGTGTCGGTGTCAGCCGCATGGTTACTCGCCATCCTCGTACTCGTCGTCCGCATCGCGGCCCCACACCACGAAGGAGCCGCCGACCGCGACGCTGAACCGCTCGCCGCGGCCGGTCGTCGCTAGCCGCCGCATGGCGTCGTCCGTCGTCTCGGCCCGCACCGTCGCGTGCCAGCCGCTCGCGTAGGTCGCCGTGTAGGTCTGTGTCATCGTCATCTCCAATAGCGCCACGAAGGACGCATGATCGAGCCTAGGATTCCGGCCGCCGCACGACGCGATGCCGTGCGGCGGCGCAATCCTTCTCGGTAGTCTTGTCGGTGATCTCTCCTGTGTGTGTAGTCTGCGGCGCCTGTCACCCGCCGCCGCGCGATCCGCCATCGCGCGCGATCTCTGGTCGCTCACCGTCTGTCGCTCGGCCACGGCCCTTGCCTCGCCCTCCGCGCTCGCTGTCGACGCTGCGCGGCGGACTGTCGTGCGGTCACCCGTGTGGTTCGGCGCACGCTCTCGGCGGTGCAGGCTGACGGCATTGAGTCTGTGGGCGCCGCGCGGTCTCGCGTACGATGACGCGATGCGCGACGTGCTCCCGGCTCGCCCGCTGCTACCGTGGTCTCGATTGTCGGTGGGGATCGTCTGGCTGGCTACGACCAGCGGCCTACGCTCTTCCCGGCCGCCTCGCTGCCGTCGGTGTGGGCGGCCCTAGGTTTTGGCCTGGCCATCCGCCCCGTCCGTCATTCAGTTTTCAATGGCCGCGTCTCGCGGCTACCGTCTACACCTATATAATAGGGCTACCGTATGCTTTAATCAAGCGGAATCGACAAGCCTCGTAAGCCATTGTAAATACAGCTACTTACAGCCTTGCTAGCTCGGTCTCAAGCCTGTCCAGAGCCTCAGAATCGGCCAGATTTGCGCGCAACCTGGCCACAAGTCCCAGCAGATCCCGGCGCCGTTCGGCCCGATGCCATGCCGTGCAGTGGGCCGGCGAGCAAAAGAAGCGGTCGCCGGCGATCCTGCGGCGCACCTGACGCTCGGCGCCGCAGTGCAGGCAGCGCACCGTGAGCGGAGGTGATGGCGCGGTAGTAGGGCTACGTAGCGGTGCCTGCCGCCTTCGCGCGCCGTTCCGCAGCGTGACCGTCGTGCGCTTCTGCTTCGCCATACGCTGAGGCTATATACTACTACGTATGCTACGTGCCTTCTCGCATCGACAATCAGCCGTCATCTGCTGTGTGGTCCTGATCTCCTGGGCCTGTGGTAGCGTGCCGCAATCCCCGACCTCCCCCACGCCGCCTCCTCAGCCCGTGTTCCCCTCGGCGCCTGCCGCTCCGTCGAGCCCGTCATTCGCCGTGGTGATCGAACAGGGCGTCTTTCCTGCCCACCCAGGTCTCTGGTCCACCTTCGTCCGCGTGAGCGTGCCACCGGGCGTGATCTCCGCCGAGCAGCCGGTGACGCTGTATGTCACGTGTGCCGGGCGCACCGTGACGCGCGATGCCGGATTCGGCAGCATCCCCGTGTCATGTCACTTGCCGCTTGGCGAGCAGAAGGTCGAAGCGACCGTGACCGGGACACAGGGCTTTACCGCCTCGAGTACGCGCACCGTCCGCGTCATTAGGCGCACGCCGAGCATCGTGACCATGCACTATGACGTGATCCTGAGCTACCAGGGCGGGCGGGTCGACATGGTGTTCGGCACGCTCCTGACGGATGAAGCGTATCGCTACCTGTGGGACTTCGATGACGGCTCGACGGATCGCACGATCGGGCACACGGTGAGGCACACCTATTGCTGCCGCAGTCGGGAGCGAGTCGTCCGAGTCACGCTCATCGATGACGACGGCGTGGTATTCGCGATCGGTACCGTGGAGGGACGCTGGTAGTTGGTTTCAGGGTCCGTCAATAACGACGCCGTTCAGGTCGCGCTTCGCCGACTCCTGCTCGACGAGCCGCACCGCCTGCCCACGGGCATCGACGCGGCACGGCTTCGAGCAGCACGAGTATTGACAGAGCGTATTGCCGCGCGCGTCTGGCGGCGCGACGGCCTCCAGAGTCGCTGACGCCGAACAGTGTGGGCAATCCGGCAGGATCATGGCACCACGGGTGAGCGCGCCCACGCCTCCCAGGCGGCGATGCGCGCGAGGAGATCTTCGACGAGCGCGCGGAACAGCCGCTCGCCTTCGATCGTCAGGGCAGACGATGCGTCCGGATCAGTGGGTGCGATAAACAGCGGCAGTGGTGCCGTCACCGGCACGCGCAATTCTGGAGGCGGTACGCGCTCGATAAGTACCGGGACTTTGACCTCGACCGGCTCGACAATACGTACCACGGTCGGCGGCGGCACGGTGCGAGCCCCACATCCGACCGCGCCCAACGCAACCGCGAGCAGGATCGACAATCCTGCGGTGTTATTGATGTTCAGCTTCACGATCACGTCGGCGATGTACCCACCGCTGCCCCAGTTCTCGTCCCAGCGCCATCCGGCGCGCAGTGACCACCACCGCTGCCTCCCCTCGTTCTCTGCCGGATACTGATACCGGCCGCGCGGAATAAACACGACGAGGAACGGCAGCCAGCCTGGCCGCGAGAACTGCACGCCGAGTCGCCAGCGCCCATGACGCCACACGACGTCGCGCGGAGGATGCGCCGAGTGGAACGAGAGCGTGCGCTGGAGCCACGCGAGCACGTGCCCGAGCGGGCCACCCGCGCGTACGTCCGGGCCTTGATTGACGTACTCTGGCGCGCTCATGGCTGCCTCGCGAACCGATGCTGGAGCCATTCGTTCATCGCCGCGTGGCCCGGCGGGACGCGCGTCTCCGGCGCCCTCAGATCGGCGGCACGCGCCGCACCCTCACGGAGCAGGCGCGTGGCGAGGACAGACGCACGGGCGTCCGATGCTTGTGCCCGCGCCTGCCACAGATCAATCGCGCGCCCCTGCTCCCGCAGCCGACTCGCGAGCGTGTCGCGGTTGGCCTGAACGTCTGAGAGGCCTACGCGCAGATCCGCATTGGCGGTGCGCTCTTGGTCGAGCGCCTGGGTCACCGTCGCAATCTCCCGCTCTAAACCACGGACGGTCCACCAGTGCCGCGCCTGGAGCGCGCCGACGACCACGAGGCCGACGAGCGCGATCTTAAATGTTGCCGGCAGGCCGAGCATGAATCCGAACATCACGTCACCTCACATGGGATACTTGGGAACAGTCAACGCCAAGTCCCCATGATAAGTAGATCGGCTGTCTCTGGAGCAGGATGCGACGCGGATACATCATGTTCTCCTCGTGCGCCCATAGCGCCCGCACCCGATATCGCTCCACATGACTGAACCAGCGTGTCGAGTCGGAACCGCCGGCCGCGGCGGCCGCCTTCTGCTTGATAACCCATCCGCGTCCTCCATTGAACGCTGAAAGCGTCAGCGCCATGCGGTCACATAGAGTGGCCGCTCTTGGTTCGAGATCCCAGAGTCGCCGATCGAGTCGCACGAGTGCCCTGAGCGCCCATGATGGATTGAAGGCATCGACCTCCGCCAGTTCTGGATACCAGCGCCCCATATCCGCGGCCGTGGCGGGTGTAAATTGCGCGAGACCGTTCGCGTACGGCGACCGTGCATCAGCGCGAAATCCACTCTCTTGATGAACTTGGGCGAACAGTACCGCCGTCGGCGCGGTGAGTCCGAAGACGAGCCGCGCCGCTGCCGTGAGCGGCCGTCGGTATTGATGGGCCGCTCGTGGGATGCCTGGCTGCGCGTGCGCGATGGCGACGGTGATAAGGCACGCGACAAGGGCCATCCCCGCACAACGACTCGACAGTGTCATATCCCGCTCGCGAGCGCCGACAGGACGGCATGCGCAACAATCGCGCGTGCGAGCAACCGGCAGCCGCCATAAACGTCCTTCGGCAGTTTCCCGTCGACGCGCGCCGTATTCCGGAACAGCATGCGGTCCGCCCAGTAGACGGCCTGCACGCCGAGCGTCACGAGCGCGAGCTTGTAGACGACGACGGTGAGCTGGTGTGGCGCGATCGCGGCCACGATGCCGAGCGCCGCGGCCGACGCCAGCCACCAGCCGGGCATCCGCTTCCATTGCTGCACGATAGTGTCCTTAACGTGTAGGATCATCGGCCCTCTCCTCTCGGTGCTGCAGGCTGTATGCGATGAAGTGCTGGTTGATGGCGCGAATCTCACCGGTGAGCAGCTCTATCTGCTTGCGCTGCGCCTCGATGCGCTCTGTGAGCGTGCCGATACGACTCCCGGCCGCGAAGACCGTCGTCAGGAGCCCGACGAGCATTACGATCAAGCCGATCTGTTCCTTCGTCATTGGCCGTCCTCCAATGCCCGCAGGCGGCGCCGGATGTCGTCGAGTTGCTCGCTGTGCAGGCGTTCGTCCATCTTCCGCAGGCTCAGCTCGGTGATTAGCGGTGTCACAGCATTGATCGCCTCGTGCTTTGCCGTCCGCATCGCCTCGTCGATCTCCCGCCGTAGCCGCTCCTCGCGCTCCCCGAACCCTTGTGCGACGGATGCGAGCGCGGAGAGCTTCTCGCCGTCGACGTCAAGTCTGCGAGACATCGTATCAAGGCGAAGATCGCGCATCGCGAATTCACTTTCCAGACGGTCGCTCACGGCCTTCGCCTTGACTTGGATCAGTTCCTCGTTCCGTTTCTGGTCGCGGCCTAACAAAAAGACGAAGAGCGCGGAGAGCGCCATCACCACTCGCAGCACCCAATCCAGCGCCGTATGCCACTCAGTCATCGCATCCAATCGAGGATCGCGCCAACAGCCAGGAGCACGAGGATCACGCGCGCCTTCCAGCAGAGCATCCGTAACGTCACGATCTGCCAGAGACGCACCATCGTCGTCGAGCCTTCCGACGTCATTACACTCATGCTGCTATCCCCTTCACGAGTCCCTGCCGCGCCAGCCGCAGCAGGTCCTCCAGTGAGAACCGCGTCGACGACGCCTGCACGTCGAAGTCCGGGTAGAAGTCCGGCGCCGGATGGAAGTTCGAGATCACGACCTGCTGGATCTTGAAGTCCGCCGTCACACTCGTTGGCGATCCGAGGCTTACCGAGATCGTGCGGCCGGCCTTCGTCAACGGATCGCGCGACTTGTAGCGGAGGCTTACCTCCGTGCTACTGCGCAGCGCCAGGAGCGCGTCGCCGCGGGCCTCCGCCTCTGTCTGCGAGAGCCGCCGATCCTGGATGTAATCCTCTTGGATTCCATCGCTATCGTCGCCCAGGATCGTCGAGAGGAGTGCCGCGAGGGTCGTCTGCGCGGCCGTGTCGTTCCGCGTCACGAACAGATTCACGTCGTCGCCCTTGATGAGGTCATACAGGATCGCCCCGGCGCCTGACGCCGGGATCCCGGTCACCGCAGGCGCCTGCGTGATGCTGGAATTGTAGGCGATGCTCGCAATGATGGCCCCCACGCCAGAGGCCGGGATCCCCGTCAGCGTACTGCCGGTGAGCCCGGTATACCGGATCACCTGCGCGCCGTTCCCGATGATGGCCCAGCCGCCACTCGCGGCGAATCCAGCGGTGTTTGCCACGATGCACGTGGTCGATCCGGCCGCGACCTGCCCTTCTGGCTGCGCGAGCCCTGACGTGTCTGACGACGGGGCGTCTGCGCCGAGACTCGCGTCGGCCGTGCTATCCGCATAGGTGGTCGTCGTGTTATCCGCGACCGTGGCGAGTAGCTTCAAGGTGGATCCGGCGGCCACGGTCCGATAGAGCTTACGCTGGGTGACGGTGGCCCCACCGATCGGGATGGCTGTGAGATCGACCTGGTTGGCCGTGGCCGTATTCGACGACGGCACATCCGCGCCAAGGCTCGCGTTTGCCGTCGTGTCCGTGTAGGTCGTCGTCGAGTTGTCTGCGATCGTAGCGAGCAGCTTGAACGTGCCGGTGCCGTTGAATCGGCGATAAATCTTACGCGACGTCACTGTGGCGTTCCCTGTCGGGATGGCTGTCAGGTTGACGGTGTTGAGCGTCGCGCCCGTCGGTACGTTGGCGCCGAGACTGCTATCGGCCGTCGTATCCGTGTACGTCGTCGTCGTGTTGTTGGAGATGGTCGCCAGCAGCTTCAGTTGCGCCCCTCCGGCGGCGGTTCGATAGATTTTGCGGGCGGTTGTTCCTGCTGGGCCAGTCGGAATACTTGTGAGCGGAATCGTCCGTACCGTGGCGGTGTTGCTGCCAGGCGCATCGGCCCCGAGCGAGCCGTCGGCCGTATTATCCGCGTAGGTGGTCGTGGAATTGTCGTTGATCGTCGCCAGCAGCTTGTAGGTTGACCCGTCGACCACGGTGCGATAAATCTTACGGGCCGTGACGGTGGAATCGCCGGACGTCGGGATCGACGTCAGGGAAATCCGTCCACTGCCAGTGGTATTACTACTCGGCGATTCGGCCCCGAGCGACCCCTCTGCCGTGGTGTTGGTGTAACTGACGCCTGCAGTGTTATTGTTAATCGTGGTGACCAGCTTCTTTGGGTCGCCGATATCCGACCGAGTGCGATAGATTCTCCTAGCGGTGACGCGATCGTCGGAGCTGACCGACAGGGTATTAAGAACGATGGCACTATCGCCGGCGCCGAGAAGTTTCTCGGCCGTGCCGAAAGCCGGCGTCTCGCCGGCCGCATCCACAAATGTCATGAAGTAGTGGTACGTCTTCCCCTCGATAAGACTTCCGCCGGTGGTGCCTTGAAGGCCGTTGTTGACAACGGCTGAGCCTGTGCTGACACGGGTAATCGCTGTCGGTCCGGAGTTGCTGCCAGGCGTGGTCTCACCGGCCGCATTGACAAACGTCACCTTATGCCTGTAGTCGCCTGGCGTGAGACTGCCTGCGGTTTCTGAGACCATTGCCGCCGAAGGAGTCCCAGGAACTGGAACCACTCTCGTGGTTTGAGTGCCGCTATTCGGTCCTGCGGCGGTCTCGCCGAGCGCCGTGTCGTAGGTCACGGCGTAGTAGTGGGCACCGTCGTCCACGCTCCCGCCCGTTGTCGGCGATCCAGCCGTCGGCGCCGTGGCCGGTGGCGATGCAGCCGCTCCGCCAGCGGTCACGGAACTACTGATCGGGCTCTGCGTCGTTTCGCCGGCCGCGTTCACGAACGTCGCGACGTAGTCATGGTCACCAGCAGTGACACTCCCACCAGACGAGAGGCTCGCTGGATTCGGTGCCGAGGTCGGTACCGGGATCGCCCCAACGGTCAGGGTCGCGATGGGGCCGGCGATCGACTCCCCGGCCGCCGTCACGAATGTCACGGCGTAGTTGTGCGCGCCGCTCTCCACCCCGCTCCCGGACTTCATCGCCAACGACGGTGCGGACGATGGCGCCGCCCCTGGACCGACGAGCCCACCCGTCCCGCCGACCATGCGACCGGTATACGTGATCCGCTGTGGCCCTGACACGACGGTCCCGCCGATCGCCGAATACCAGGTCGCGTCGGCGACCGGCAGAATCGTCTCGCCAGCAACGACCTCCGTCAGCGCATTGCTCCCACCTCCCTCCACGTAGACCCGCGTCACGATCTGGCCCAGATCCCTGATGACCACGAACTCCGTCAGCGACGGATGCGACGAGGTGAGATCGACCGGGTTGCTGGCCGTCTCGTCGAGGAAAAAGTGAATGTCCTTGTAGTAATCGCAGTACCAGTAGCCGCCGATGCGTTTCGCGAGCTGCGTCAGCGCCGCCGAGAGATCGACTTCGGTGAACGAAATCTCGTCGACCGTCTCCAGGCCGGCTACGACGTTGTCGTCGGTGAAGCCTGCGGCATACGTCGCGATGAGATCCTGCGCGATCGCGGTGGCGGACTGCGCGGTGTACTTCTTCCGGACCTTCAGCCGGTTGAGCAGCCACGTGTAATCGATGGCCGACAGGTGGCATCGGTAGTTGGTCGGCGTGCCCACGTACGCCTGCTCAATCGTCATGATCGGCCCGGCGAAGATCCGGTCGCTCCCGAGCGCCACGATCACTTCCTGCCCGACCGTCGGGATGAACCCGCGCACGCTGCACTGCGCGCGCGTCGGCGTCTCATCGATGATGTCCGTGATGATCAGCGTATCGTGCAGGACCTTCTTCGCCGCGTCGAGCCGGTCTGTGGCGTAATGGACGCCGTCGATGGAAAGGTAGACGTCCGAGACAGAGCCTGGCGACGGCGACACGGACGAGGACGGGCTGATGCTGGCGCTCGCGCTGACGGATGGGGAAAGGGACGCTGACGGCGAGCGCGAGGCGCTTGGTGAAATGGACGCCGATGCGGAGCCAGAGGCGCTCACGGACGGCGACAGCGAGGCGCTCGGGGAGACCGAGGCGCTGGCCGAGACCGACGGGCTGATACTAGATGAAGGGCTGACGCTTGCCGATCCAGACGCCGACGGCGAGATCGAGGCCGACGGGCTGACCGAGGCGCTCGCGCTGATGCTGGCGCTCGTGCTGACGGATGGGGAAAGGGAGCCGCTCGCGGAGACTGACGGCGAGACGGATGACGAAGGCGAAACCGACGCGCTCGGGCTCACGCTCGCAGATGGCGACACGGACGCTGAGGCACTCTCTGACGGCGAAATGCTGGCGCTCGGCGAGACCGAGGCGCTCGGCGAGACGCTGGCGCTCGCGCTCACAGACGGACTTACCGAACTACTCGGGCTGATCGACGCCGACGGGCTCACGCTCGCGCTTGCACTCTCAGATGGCGAGACCGAGGCCGATGGCGAGACTGACGCCGATGGGGACACCGACGCCGAGGCAGAGATCGACGGTGACACCGACGCCGAGGCCGACACGCTCGGGCTCACCGACGCGCTTGGTGAGACGCTGGCGCTCGGCGAAATACTGGCGCTGGTGGAGACTGACGGCGAGATCGAAGTACTTGGTGAGACGGATGCGCTCGGGGAGATGCTCGCACTCGCGGACACCGACGGGCTGACGGACGCGCTCGGCGAGATACCGATAGTAACGACCGTGAACGTTCCGCTTGACGTAAAAGTGTGAATAGTGTCCGCGCCATCGGTGGTGATGTCGCCACCGGTGCAGGTGCCGAAGTAGGCTGTGACGTAGCGAATGACGACGATGCCGGACCCGCCAGCTGCGCCATCTCTGGGAGTACCGTTCCCTTTCCCGCCGCCGCCGCCGCCGCCGGTGTTCGCAGTTCCCGCCGTAGCGCCAGCACCATTTGAGTTGCCAGCACCACCGCCGCCTGCGCCACCAGCGCCAGGCGTATCGGTCGTGACATTGCCGCCGCCGCCGCCGCCGCCGGCATAGGTGACAGACGCGCCACTGATACTTGAGGTGGTCCCCGCCCCGCCAGCACCCGCCACCGTCGATGAGGAATCCGCGCCAACGGCAGCGGCGCCACCACCGCCGCTACCAGCCTGAGCCTGGCACGACCCGCCATTCTCACCCTGACCGACAGTGCCCGTGCCGCCAGAGCCAGCCACATCACCGCCACCACCTCCAGATCCGCCGTTACGGCCTGTTTCTGTGACGTTGCCGCCGCCGCCGCCGCCGCCAGTAGAGGTAATTGAACTGAAGACAGAATCGCTGCCGTCTCCGCCACGATTACCATCGACCCCTGATACACCAGCTGCGCCGCCGCCTCCGATAGTGATGGTATATCCCTGCGCTGTAACAGCGAGCGCGCCAGCGCGAAACCCTCCTGCGCCGCCACCACCACCAGTGTCGAATCCACCACCACCGCCACCAGCGACGACTAGATAATTAACGGTCGCCACCGTCTAGGCCCCTGCCGGCACGCGCAACCCCTGCTGGCGCAGACGGGCCATAAGCGCATCGCCGACCATCGCGGCAATCTCCATCCGCGCCCGAGGGTCATTCATTAACGGGTAGTTGATCTGCACGGCGCCGGCAGCGATCGTGATATTCGACCCACCGCCTCCGTTCGGCACGATCGCTCCAGACGCCCCAGGCACGAATAACTCCGGACCGCGCTCTCCGACCGTATAGGGCTGGCCGGCACTGACCGACCCGCCTCCCGCGCGCCCCTCGCCGCCGAACACCACGACACCCGTCTGGGCGAGCGAGGACGGTGGACTCGACGACGTCCGGCTCCCGAGCATGAAATTGCCAAGCGACGACGGCGTCGGCGTGAACGATGGCGTCTGCCCGACGATCGTGAGTCCTTCGCTGACCTGCCCGAGCACGCGCGCCGCCTCGGCTGCACTGTCCTTGATCGCCTGCATCACCGTGGACGCATCGCGGCCGGTCTGCGTGGCCGCCAGGCGGAAGACCTCCATCCGCCCGGTCAGCTCGTCTGCGCTCAGACCGGACGCGGTCATCGCCTCGACACCGGCGCGCATGACGCCGGCGAGTTCCTCCTGGGCCTTCCCGCTCAACTGGGAGACGTTCTCCACGCCGCCGAGCGCCTCCATGTACTGCTGCGCGCGTTCGATGTCGTCGAAGCCGAACAGCTTATTCGCCAAACTGGCGACCGCAGACTCGTGCGCGGAGATCATCTTCTTAACCGAGTCGACGTAGGCGTCCACGGCCTTCTGCGCGGCCTCGGTCTCGTCCCTGGCTCTCTTCGTCGCTCCGGCCGTCGACTCCAGCGCCGGGACGAACTCCTTATGAGCCTCCGTAACGGCTTTCGTCGTCGTGGTGCCAGCGTCGGTCTTCTGGTTCAGCTCATCCAGCAGCTTCGCGAGATGCGAGGCGTTCGCCCCGGCGACGGTATTGCTCGTCGCGAAGTCCTTGATGACCGCGACGAAGATATCCCACTTGCTTGCGCCGAGGCCTGCCGCTTCGAAGATGACATTGAACCCCTCGGCCACCGGACCGATCATGTTCGCGGCCATCGCAGACAGGCTGACCTTGGCGCGCTTGATGGCTTCGTCATACCGATCGAGCGCGTTGACGGCATCCTGGCCCATGACCGTGTTGAGCCTGCGCGCGGACTCCATCGCGCCTTCGATCCCTTCCGACGCGCCGGCCATCGCCATCCCGAGATGCGTTCCGAAGAGGTCTGACGCCGTCGTGTCCCGCAGCGACCCGTGCAGCTTCGCCAGGCCGCGTTCGATCGTGAGGAACAAGGCTTCTCCCTCCAGCCCCTGGACATCCTTCAGCGACATGCCCATCTGGAGCAGGGCGTCCGTGACAGAATCCTCGCCCTTCGCGATCCGTCGGCTGAGACCGAACAGGCCCTTTCCGAGCATGTCGACGTCGACGCCGAACTCCGACATGGCCCCGGCCAGCAGTTGCAATTCCTCGACGCCGATGTGGGTCTGCTGGCTCAAGTCCTTTAGGGCCGACGCTTCCTGGAGCGTCTGGTTGATGAAGTTAAACGCGGCGCGCGCCGTGAACATTGCCGCGAATCCGAGCGCGAGCTGTTTCACGGTATCGGTGAGCTTGAAGCTGGATTGATCGACCTGCTTGGTGTCGTTCGCGAGTTGCTGCATCCCGGCCGGCGCTTCCTTGCCGAGGACGCGGTACTTCTCCAGGGCCTTTTCGAGCGTGGCGTTGACCCGCGCCTGCTCCGCTTCGGTGAGCTTCGAGGCTCCGCCGATCGAGTGGACCGCTGCGGTGACATTATTCGCAGCTTGAATTATTTTGTCCCCGCTGAAGGAAGCGCTTAACTTGCCCATCGCGGCAGTCGTTGTCTCAATTTGAGAAACGCCCTGCTTTAGATTTGCGCGCAGTTCTTCGATTGTTGCGGCGACCCTGATCATCATCGAAGGGTTCTGAGCCATCAGCCAGCCCTCGCGATCAATTTGGCGTGCTTAACGAGATTGCATTTTGCGTGCGCGAGTTGGACGTTGTCGTACGAATGGGCGCCGCCTTTCGACAGCGGAACGATGTGGTCTACGTGCCATTTGTCAAGCGGAAGGACAGCCGTCGAGCAAATTCCGCAAACCCCTTCCGAGTTGGCGTAGACGACGCGTGGATCGACGCGCTCAACGAACGCGCCGGACTTGCGCGCACGACGTCTCTGGCATCTGGCCCGGCGGGACGCTCTGTAGTGGTCGAGATTCGCAGCGATCCACTTGGCTGTATTGACGCGCACACCGTCAGGGTTGGCGGCTCGCCAGCGAAGGTACCGCTCCCGCGCTCCTGCCTTATCTGCTACACCACGGGCGCGCGATGGCTGCTCCCTGATCGACTCCTTGTTTGCGGCGTAGTAGGCCCGCTGACGCGCGCGCATCTGAACAGCATCATCGGCCCACTGCTTGCGTCGCTTTGCTGCGATGGCGTCTCTGTTCTTCGTACGGTTCTTCCGACGCTCCGCATTGACGGCCAGCGCGTTCGCGCTCCACTCAGATCGACGCCGATTGATGATTCGAGTTCGGTTCGACTCGTACCACGCCGCGTGCCGCTTGGCCTTGCACGAATCCGAACAACACGCTGGCGCCTTGCCAGGTCGACCATGTTGGCGCTCTGGAACGGGGCCGCCGCACACGACGCACAGGCGCAGAGTTGGATTACCTCTTTCGCTAGGGTTGCGTGTAGCAGTAGCAGTACTCATTCACCGAGACCTTTGGAATCGATCGCGTCCTGAATAGCTTGACGACTTCGCCGATCATGCGCGGCTTCCTCTAGCCGCGCTGACGGGAAGAAAAACTCGCGCTTCGTCATGAACTTGGTCCCGAACTCCAGCCAAATCCCGGTGTGCTTCCCTTGATACAATTTGGACTTCGCCGTGCTGAGCCCGAGCGCCTTGCGGCGCGCCGTCTCTGCCGAACCAACTGCATCTCCCATCAGGACGACGTACCCGCTACCGTCGTAGGATTCTTCAACGTGAATCCCCTCTGCTGTCTCACCTGTGCGTCGTGCGACCCGGCTTTTCGCCTCACGCGCGATGTTGTCAGCGGTAATCTTGGACGCGACCCTGAGATGGGCGAGGACAGCCGCCGGGATGGCATCGAGCGCCGCGAGCAGTTCGCGCGTGTCAATCTCGATTGTGAACTTGTCGGCCATCTAGTAGTTCCTCGGCGGCCAGCGCCATCTCGATCTCCTGCGCCAGCGTTCGCATCTCTGACTGTGCCCATCCCTTTGGGTCAACCTGGTTGGCGTAGTACGCCGACGCGTAGCGCCGATACTCGATCACCTGCTGCAGGAACCCGACGGGAAGGCGTTCTAGTTCTGCCCACGCCTCCGACGGCAGACAGTGAAATTCCTCGCAGAGGATCCCGACGAACTGTTCGAACGGCTGGAGGCCCGGTTCACCATCGAGCGATCGATGAAACCGGGTCAGACGTTTTTTCTGTCAGCCTCCGCTTCCTCCTGCGTGGCGAACAATCCAGGCTTCGTGAGACGCAAGACCTCTCTCGCGATGAAGTCCACGGCCTCGTCGTCCAGGTCGTCCACGGCACCTGTCGCTGCACCATCGGCAGGCTTCACGGGCAGCGGATAACTCCATGCGACGAGCCCTAAGCGCACGAGGGCATAGCGGTCGTAACCGGTTAACGGGTCGGCGATCGCCTTAAGCACGTCTGGATCGCTGGCCCCATGTTCGAGCATGCGGCGGAACGCCGCCGCCCAGGACCGCGCGCTGCCAGTCGCGATACTGCTGCGGTGCGCCTCCTGCGCCTCCTCTGTTTCTCTGCCCGTAAGTTTGCGCACAGTTACGGTATTCAGTGGATCGAACGGGATCGGAATCGTCTGCTGCGTCTGCGACGCGAAAATGCTCATGACGGCTTGTCCTCTCAGGTGAATCGGAGGCGGCGGATCCAGGTTGTACCGGATCGGCCGCCGCAGTTTCAGCTTCCTACAACTACAGAGACGATCAACTCCACGTCGCGGCCCCGGTCGGCTGAATGACGGCCTCGAACTGCGTCAGGTTGCCGTTGACACCGTTCACCGAATACGACACGAGCCGTGTCTCGACCGTCATCGTCTTGCTGTCGCCGAAGACCATCACGAGCGTCCGCGTGTCGTCCTGCGGCCCGTCATCCGGCGCGACGAACACCACGTGCGGTCCGGTCGTCGCCGTCGTGTCCCAGTGCCCGGACAACGTGACCGGCGCCATTCGCGCCATACCCGTCGGCGTATGCTCCTCCCAGGAGTCGCCGAAGGCATGGCTCGCCTGCAGGACGGATTCGATCTTCGTGCCACTCATCGTCTGCACGTAGCCGGTGACGATACGCCCCGTGCCGCCTGGGGCATCGTCAAAGGTGATCGTAATACTTTGCGAAGAATATTTACCTGCCAAGACAACCACCTTCTGCTCGCTATCAGCGAGCTGTATCTAAAAGGCGGCCTGCGCGACAAGTTGATTTATGGCGGGGCAGGCGGGCTTACGAACGTTGCGTGTTTACGCTGCCGTCACACGTGCTCCCTTGGACATATTACATTTTGCATGCGCAGGTTGCGTATTCCGATACGAATGTTCACCACCGCACGCCAATGGCACGATGTGATCGACATGCCATTTACTCGTCGCATCAATGTCTAAGAGACAAATCCCACACGCGCCGTTCGCATGCTGAAATACGATCTGCGGATCGATAACTTCAACGAATACGTTCCGCTTCCTAGCTCGACGCGTCAATTCCTTGATGCGGCCTAATGCGCGCCGCCGTTCAGGATTCGCAGTGGCCCATCGCCGCGCGTTTGCTCGTTTCTTATCACGATTAGCCAGGTTCCATTTCTTTTGTGATGCTTTCCGCCCGGCCGCGTTCCGAACCCGGCTTGCACGATCTGTTTGTTTCACTCTCTTAGGATTCTTCTTGCGCCAGAGGCGTTTCCGCTCGCGAACATTCTCAGGATTCTTTGTCCGAGCGCGTCGCTGTGACTCGCGCGAGTACGCCTTGTATCGATCAAGGTTGGCCCTCCTGCGATCTCTTTCCTTGTTGCGGAGCCTTTCGCGATTCGCCTTTCGCCAACGAGTCTCATTTGCCGCATGACGTTCCGGATTCGCTATACGCCACGCTTTAGCCTTCGCAGTAAGGCGCTCACGGTTCGCCGCGTAGTACTGCTTGCCATAGTCTGGATTGCGCTTGGCTCGTGATCTCCGCGCGTACGTATTGACCTTCTCGCGGTTCGCCTGCGCCTTATTCGTCTCGTACCATCGTCGCCCTTGCTCGCGCTTCCGTTCGGCGTGCTTCTCACGCCAGCGCCGATTGCGCTCTCGGCTCTGGGCACGACGGCGTTCGATGGCGATGTCCATTGCCTTATTGTACTGCGCCCTTACCTAGTAGGTGCGCGCGGATCGCGCGCGTCCCGATCCAGCTTTCCAGCGACTTCCGAAACGCCGTCACGTGCCGCGTCACCGCCAGTGCTGCATCCCGTTCCGCGAGATCGTCGGTGGCTATGGCCGCCCGCGCCGCCTGTTCCAATTCCTTCGCGGTCTCTAGTGCTTCCGCGAGCTGCGCGTCACTCCACATCTCAGCTCCTCGCAAACCCACAGAAGACCGTGATCGACCCGGCCCCGGCCGTGGACGGTGACGCTGACGCTGACGCGCTCAGCGACGCGGAGAGCGACGCGGACACTGACGGGCTGCGAGAGGCCGATGCGCTCACTGAGGCGGAGACGGACGGCGACACCGACGCAGAGGCTGACAACGAAGTCGAGGCGCTCGGGCTGAGTGACGCGCTCGGGCTGACCGAGGCCGACGCCGATCCGCTCGCACTCACCGACGGCGACAGCGAGGTGCTCGGCGACATCGACGTCGAGGCGCTCGGGCTCACGCTCGCAGACGGACTCACCGAGGCCGACGGGGAGACGCTGGCGGAGGCCGACACGCTCGGCGACACACTTGTGCTCGGGCTGACAGACGACGACGGCGACACGGATGCGCTGGGGCTCACGCTGGCGGACGTCGAGAGGGACGCCGACAGGTCTCCGTAGACCTCCCCGTCGAAGGCCAGATACCGATCGACCGTCCCTGTGACCGTCTTCCGCTCGGCATCCGGCGCAGACGTGACGGCCGTGAACGTGATCAGGTCGGCATACGTCACGTCGTCGGCCGAGTCGCGGATCTTGCCGACGAACTGGCCGAACCCGGTCATCGCCGTCACCTGGAGATACCCGACCCCGCCGCCTGACGAATTCGCCCGCACGAACGACCCGCCGGTGCCGGCACCGGCCGTCGTATCCACCGGCACGGAGAATGTCGTCGTGCTGACGACCGTGACCGTCCGCTGCCCGTTGATCGTCGCGCCGGCCGAATGCACGCTGGAGATCACGACGATGTCCCCGGTCGTGAGCCCGTGCGGCACCGGCGTTGTCACGACGGCGGCTCCGGCTGCCGTGTGCGACGTGATCGGAATGACACGCTGCGTAGAGTCCGCTGCGTAGTCGACCGACTTGCCCTCCGTGGCCGTGTTCCAGTCGTTGTCCTTCGTGACGAGCGGCTGCAGGATGGCGCCGTTGTCGAGCTGCCCACTGATCCGGTACTCGGCGTTGGCCTTCGTCAGTTGCGCGTTCTGGGCCAGCACCTCGTACGTCGTCGAGAAGGCCCCCTCGAACCCGACGAACGGATGGCCGTGTATGTGGCCGGCAAACCCGAGACAGATCACGCGGGCCGTCGCAGATGGTGAGAGCGGCGCCTGCCCGGACATCGCATCATGGATACGATTCGTGGTCGTGTCGAAGAACGCGCCCTCCTGCGCCAACTCGACGCGTGACATCCCGGTCGGCGAATGCTCCTCCCACGTGTCGCCGAGCCCGTCCGACCGCTCCTGCAGGGCCTCGTGCTTGTACCGCAGGCCCTTCAACTTGTTGGCGATCAGGTTGTAGCCGTCGACGATGAAAAATATACTCGCCGATCCGAACTTCCCTGGCGATATTGGTGCTGGCATGGCGCGCTATCCCTGACCTTCCGGACGCCCGAGGTCGCCCCATTCCGCTTCACTGATCCGGTTGATCGGCACGATCTTCCCTTCACTGAGGAGCCACGTCAGGCTCTCCGTCGGCACGCGCTCGCACGTCTCGCCAGGCTCGGCCAACGTCAGGTCACCCTTCGTGCTCAGTCGACGCACGGCGCGATACTGGCGGCCGTCGAGATCAGCCATCGAAGCGTTCCCCTGTCCATTCGTGCCCGCACCTCCGACATACTGGGTGAGGGTCCCCAAACCCTGACGATGCCACGCGCTGATCTGGTCCGGCTCCACAGCGCGGACACAGCGCCGTCCGCGGCGATCGCGCCGGCCGGCCGGCCGAATCGAGCAGCACTGCTGTCGGATCTGTCGTAGTTGGTCTCTCGTCAGTCATGCGGCCACCTTCGACGTCAGCGCCTTAATTTCAACGTCTGTGAAATGAACTACCGTGATGCCATATCCGTCCTTTAAGTAAGCATCACGACGCATCTGATAACCAGGGTTTCGTTTTTCTCGCAAGTCGTGCCAATAGTGACCATCGGCTTCGAAGGCCGTCCGCGTTACAGGGTCGAATAGATCTACCTGATATGAACCGAACCGCTCTTCGATCAGCAACCCGACAATGCCACACACATCTTCCAAGTAGCGATGAAGCCGCTGAGCCAACTTGGTGTACATCCGATTCGGAGGCAGATTCGTGCGACCATTCGCGAAGCGGTCTTTCGCTTTAGCACTTAGAAGAGAACGGGTTCGCGCCGATACTTGCTGCCCCTTGTGAGCAACGCTCATCTTAGCGCGCGTTTCCGAAGAACATTTTCTCCCGGCGTTAGCGACGCTCACTGCCGCTATCTTGGCTTTTGATTCGACGGTATGGCGGCGACGTCCCTTACGTGACCTGCTCATTTCTTGACGCACTTCGAGGCTACGAACTCTTCCTCGATTGGCATCACCGATTTTGGCGCGAGTCTCTGCCGTCATTATGCGCCCCATGCCTCCTGCCGAGATGTTCGCGCGATGAGTCTCTGAAAGGGTTCTACTCATAGTGAGTTAAGCCTCTTCGATATAAACTCGAAACATGGCCACGGCTTCATGTATTTTTATTCCATGCAGCTGCTCGTCCGGCAATAGCACCGTCTCGTCGTAGAACACCAGTCCGGCCTGCGTATAGCCGGTTACAGTCAGGCTCGCGTCCTTCAACGCGGCGATGGCCTGCAGCAGGATCGACTGCGCCTCCGACATGCCCTCGTACTGGCTGAAGACGTGGACGCGAATCTCCACCTCCGGGAACCCGCCAGTTCCGAAGCCGCGACCTTCGCGCTCCGAGACCTCATACCAGACGAACGGAAACGTCGGCGCCTGCGGTACGTCGTCGTGCACCCCGCCGGTCGCGAGGTCAGTCACGGCCGCGACGTTGAGCTTGCCGAAGATAGCGACCGACACCGGCGACAGCGCAAGGGATGCCATTAGGCGGCTACCTCAGGCACACGCCACGCATGCTTGCGCGGCCAACCAGTCAAAGTTCGGATATCGATGTCCGAGTAATGAATTACTGCAAGTCCGTGCTGTTCTCGAAGGTACGTGTCACGTCTAGCGCGATGGCCTGGATTCTTCGTCTCCATGCGGTTATGCCAATACAATCCGTCAGCTTCGTACGCGACGTGATCTACTCGGTCGTAGAGATCGACTGTGTAAGGACCGAAACGAACCTCTGGTTCAACATTTACACCTCGCTTTGCGAGATACAGATCAAGAGCTTGCGCCAGCGTGGTATAACGTCGCCCCTTCGGTAATGGGATTCGCCCTTCGATCTGGGCACGACGATGTCCAGCGGCTAACTTCGCTAGATGCTCCGGCGATGTGTAGTGTGGCTTCCCACGTTTAGCAGCGGCGATTTTCGCTTTCGTTTCCGGCTTATGCGGCCCACGCTTCTTACCTCTTTGGAGTTCGGCTATTCTCGCGACGAACTCAGGAGACTTCGGAATGCCCTTCCGCATGGCTGAGAACTTTGCGCGGACCTCGGCTGATCTCGGCCCTCTCAAGTTCGCGCGATGGTCAGGCGATTTCGGAATGCCGCGTAGTCCTGCTGCCATCCTGGCTCTGTGTTCAGGCGTGATAGGAATGGCGCGACGTGTCGCAGACATTTTGGCGCGAGCCTCTGGCATCCGAGCCTGATGGCCCTTGATAAAGCGATTGGGTTTACCGCGCCGCATGCCTACCACTTGCCCGCAACCGCATTCGCATAATGTCGACGATGTATTTTGGCCGTCAGACATTTTGGACCTCTGCGCACTGGAGCAGCAGCCAGCGCCGCCGCTCGTCTGAGACGACCGAGAGGATCTGCAGGAGCCGAGTCCGCCATCGAAGGCGCATCGCGGCCGTGACGTCGGTCCGATGCCGCAGGCGGACTCGGTAGCGTCCGGTCGCCGTGATAGCGCCGGCCTGAATCTGCTCAGTTGTCGCGCCCTCCGGCTCGATCGCCGCCGCCACCGTCTCCAGGATGCCCCACGTCACAGAGCGCCCGCCCTGGCTGTCCGTGGAGGACGTCTTCTGCTGGATCGCTACGCGCTCCCGCATCTGCCCGATCAATGTAGCAGAGGCCATCAGGCCGCCTCCTGTATCGTGCCGTGGCGCGCGTGGCTCCGATACGAGCGATAGATATATGCGGAGAGGCGTGGAAGCTCAGCGGTGATCGTACCGACGACCACGTCTTCGCGATGCTCATGCAACGTACCCATGTCAATGAGCATGGCCTGCCGCAGGAGCTTCGGCACGGTCGAGGCTGTCGCCCCATAACCAGCGACGAAGCGGACGACGATCGCGTCGGCGATCTCGCGGATCGACGGCCAGCTCTGGCCGTAGGCCAACGTGACACGCCCACGACGGCACCGCGGCCCGGCCGGTGCACTGACGAGCCAGTCCGTCGTCAGCGCCAGCGTCGTTAGCGTTCCGCCGGTGTCCGTGTACTTCACGTACGTGACACTGTCGAGCGGAGGCTTCGGGATCTCAATCACGCCGTCGCGAGGCCAGGCGTCGAGATACAAGTCCCAGGTCGCTCGGAGCAGTTGGCGGCGCGTGGCGACTTCCGCTCGCTCGCGCGCGGCAACAATCAAGTTGGTCACGTACGGATCGACCGTCGTATTCGTCGTCGGCGCCTGTGCCCCCAAGCTCGCATCGGCAATATTGTCGGTGTACGTGCTCGCGGTGTTGTTCGCGATCGTCGCGAGAAGCAGGTACGTCGATCCGGCCGCCTCCGTGCGGTAGACCTTGCGGCTCGTGACTGCGGCGCCGCCAGTCGGGATCGCCGTTAACTCGACTTTCCCATTGACGGCTGGGTTCGCAATCGTTACTATCCCCGAAATAGCACCGGCCTCAGTTTCACCATCGGCTGTGACAAAAGTCGCGAGGTACCGATACGCTCCAGCGCTGAGATTACCAGCGACAGCAGGGCTTGCGAGTGCTGCCGTGACCGCTACCGGTGACGGTTCACCTGCGGAATCGTCAAGCCGCAAATGTGCGCGCGCCTCGGCAACTGTTAATGGTTCTACTGACGGACCAGTGATGAGATGGAGCGCCATTCAACACACAGATTCAAATAGCGTGGCGAACTGCTGCCTCTTGATCGCCGATTCGCTTAGACGAAGAACGGTACAGCCAGACAGTCGAAGGTATGCGTCCTTCTTTTCGTCTCTAGCACGTACACTTGGCTTAGAATGCCAATAGTCACCGTCCGCCTCGATGACAAGCGCCTTACTAGGAACAAAAAAGTCCACGACGTAACGGCCGATAGAGTGCTGTGGCACGTACTCAACGCCTACGGCACCAAGAACAGCCGCGACACTACGCTCGATACTCGTTGGTCTTGTCACCCTTGCTGACCGTACCAACGCACTGAAGTACGAGTCCCGCTCTATTAGCGTTAACTGCGCCAAGCGATCCTTTGTCACTAGCTGCATCGGAGCCGTAATTCGTTCGCGATCTTGCTGTGAGCGTTTCGCCCATACAGCGGCACTATGCGCCTTAGCTTTCGAACTTCTGTTGGCGCGTTGTGCATCCGATAACTGCAATCGCCTTCCTTTGTTTTTGTCCGATATCCTGGCACGGGCGGCTACACTTAATGTTCTACCGCGTCGAGACAGCGCAGCTTTTGCCTGCACTTCAGCGGTACGTAAGTGTTGCATCGCCAGTATTCGTTCGCCAACCGTTAGGCTCTCCCACTTGGCTCGTTTGGTTGCCGAAGCCTTAGCGCGCGAGGTAGGCGTGTGCAAGCTAGATACGTCGCCGATAACTGGACTGTTCTGACGCGCTCGGGCTAACTGCTCTGAACGACCTTCACGATCTGCCGCCCATTGCGCCTTCGCGCGCTCCGACAGTTTCTGGCGTTGACCGTCTGTTAGAACGCGGTGTTTATTACCCTTTGCTGTACGTTTGGCGTGCCATTCGGCTCCCTTCGCTTTCAGCGATGCCGAAAGTTTTGCACGAGTGCTAGCAGATCGACGGATGCCCTTACGAGCCGAAGATAATTTCGCTCTATGTTCATCGCTGAACTGCTTCCCTTTGGGCCAAGGCATATACGTCAATCACCCCAGCGTTCTACGTAGAGTTGGACCTCGATTTCCGCACTCGCGGCGAAGTGATTGTCAATCACCAATTGCAACTCATCAGCCGCAGCGACGGATGGATGCACCGACGTACTGGCGTAGAGGATCGCCACCTGCTCTACGGCCGTCCGGCTCCGGTCTGCGCCGAGTCCTTCCAAAAGGTCGTACCCTGTTCCGTCAATCAGCCGTACATCATAGTTGGCGGTCGGCGGCGCCATTGTCGGCGATGGCGAGGCGGACGGCGACTTGGACGACGACGGCGAGACGGACGCGCTCACCGAGAGGCTCGCGCTGACGGACGGACTGATCGAAGCGGACGCTGACAGGCTCGCACTGCTGGACGGGCTCACCGAGGCCGAGGCCGAGACCGACGGGCTCACGCTGGCGCTGGCGCTGACGGACGGCGACAGAGACGCGGACGGGCTGAGCGACGTGCTCGGGCTCACACTTGCGGACGGCGAGACTGACGCTGAGGCACTCTCTGACGGCGAAACACTGGTGCTCGGCGAGATCGAGGCAGACGGGGATACCGACGCCGTCGGGCTGACCGAGGCGCTGGCCGAGACCGACGGCGAGATCGAGGCGCTCGGAGAGACGGAGGCCGACGGGGACACCGACGCAGAAGCCGAGACGGATGCAGATACCGACGGGCTAATCGAGGCGCTCGGGCTGACCGAGGCTGAACCGCTCACCGATGCGGAGACGGACGGCGAGATGGAACTACTCGGCGAGACAGACGCAGTCGGCGAGACACTGGCGCTCGTTGACTGGCTCGGTGAGTTACTCGAACTCTCCGAGAGCGACGCGGACACAGACGGGGACAGAGAACTCGTCGGGCTTACCGAAACCGAGGCAGAGACAGATGGCGAGCGAGACGCGCTGGCCGACGACGACGCGGAGACCGACGGGGAAATCGATGGCGACGCTGATGCGGACGCTGATGTCGTCCCACCTGGCACCGTCACCAGCTTCAGGAGCCGTCCCTCGAATTTCTTCGTCAGCGTGGTCGCTGGGAATGAGCCGTCAGAGGCGTCAGCCGTGCAGGTGAATACAACCTTCCTGATGCGTCCTGCGCCAGAGACAATTTGGGAAATTACGCCGGCCATTCATACTCCTCGGTTTGCCTCACGCTAACGAGCGAGTTAGCGCTTCAAATTGACCAGCATAAATCTCACGGTCAGACAAATGAAGCACGCGATAGCCACGAGACATCAAATACATGTCTCGACGTTGAGATCTGGCGATGGCGTCCGGGCTAGAGTGCCAGTATGAGCCGTCCGCCTCGACGATCAGCGACTTACTCGAAACGCAGAAGTCGACCGTATACCTACCGATGCGCAATTGGGCGATGTACTTGACGCTGAGCGCATCGAGGAGGGTTGCGACCATCCGCTCGATGTCCGTCCCTGACCACTTCTGCGTAGCCAATCGCGTCTCTTGTTGCTTGATGACGTGCGCCTCCCGTTCCTGTGGCGAGAGACTCGTCCACCACTTAGTCATGCCAGCGGTTATTCGCGATCGTTCCAATGGCGAAATAAGGCTCCATCGTCGACGTTGACTATCGCTGACACGCTCACCCATTACCACGCGTTGGTCTACGCTCAGCGGACTCGGTTTACCCTTCCTGGATTCACTGATGGCGGTGCGATGAGCATCATTGAAAGGACCGCGAGGCTTGCCGAGATGACTCTCCGACATCTTGCGCCGCGTTTCGTCACTGACTTTTGCCCCCCGCTTCGTGGCATTGAATGCCCGGATGTTCGCCAAATGCTCTGGTGTGAGCAGACGTCTCGTTCCCTTCAGGGCGCGATTGTAGTGATGTGGAAGGTAACGCTTAGTCCGGCGCCCGCTACCAAAATCTAGTAGGCTTCCGCATCCACAAGCGCATACGTTTAATTGATCCGTCATGCATCCGAACCTACTCGTCGATGGCATATTGCAGGATGAAGTCAACGTGCGTCGCCGTGGCGATGTTGCTGCCGGTCTGGCCGATCGTGATCGCCGTATTGTCGTCGCAGGCGACGAACGAGGCGCCGTCTGCGAGCACCGCGCATCCTGCCACTCCGGGTCGCAGCACCGTGCTCTGCGTCAGTTGCGCCTGCGCAAACGCGAAGAGCTTCACGCCGGACGACTGCGTGCCGAGGACGTCGACGGTCGTCACGGTTGCCGCAGACGCGCCGATCGCGATCGCGAGACAGTCGATCATCCGGTACTTGAACCCGGAGAGCGCGGCCAGGATCGTGTATCCGGCGATGATGTCGGCGATCGCGACGCGGAACCGCTGCGTCTGCACGTCGCCCTTCTTGCGCACGCGGTGCCCGCCGGTCCCGTTGTGGGTGTCGATCTTGGTCTCGGTCTTGTCCAGCGACCACTGGCTCTTTGCGCTCATCGCCTATTCCTCCGTGCTGCTGGTCTGTCGGACCGTATCGTCGGCCGGTCATCTGCGACCTTCTGGATCGGTTCTGCCGGCGGCATGTCCACCGCGACGGCAGTGCCAGACGCCAGCGCCGCGGCGGCGGCTGCCGATGAATACTCCCGAACCTCTCCGGCGTAGGCCCCGGCTACCGTGCGCAGCAGCCGGGACATCCGCCTATCGACTTGAACCACGCGACTGTCCCTACAGCGCCGTGGTGTGCGTGTCGCCGCTGTAGCGCGGCCAGCCGAGCGCGACCGCGGCCAGGAACAGCACCGAGGCCGACCCGTCATCGATCGCCACCGTCAGCCACTCCTCCCCGTCGGTCATCTGGTCGGAGAAGAACTCGATCCAGACCGTCCGCAGGTTGTAGTCGCCGGCATCGGTGAACACCAGCCCGGTCCCGGCGACCGCCGCCGTGCGCGCACCGAAGACGTCGGCGCTCGCCGCCGGCACATCGGCGTTCGACTTCCGGTACGAGAACGCCATGGCCGTGGTCTTGGTCCCGGCCGTCGCGCCTGACCAGAGCTTGATCTCCGTGTCGTTGCCGGTGATCGCTCCGAGAATGATGAGGATGTCCACCTTGTGGAGCTTCCCCATGTTGATCGAATCGATATCGGCGCCAGCCGACTGGATGTCCTCTGGCTCCTGCAGCGGGATGACTTGAAAGTTCGGAAACATCGCTTCTACTCCTTCACGCTAGGCGGCGAGGTTCAGGACGCACGACAGCGTGTTGCCGGCGCTCTTCGGCGTCAGCGCCGCGTTCCACTGCAGCTGCCCGTCGACGCGGTAGATGAACCGGAAGACCTGCTCGTCGGTCAGGAACGCGACGTGCATCGAGACCGCCTGCTCCACGGCGCCCTTGTCGATCACGACGTACTGACTGAGGTCCGCCAGGATAAGGTCACCGGCCGTGCCGAGCGCCGCGCAGTACTCCACCGGGATCACAGGGCGCCCGTAGAGGTGGGCGTATCGCTGTCCAGGCTGCGAGCCGGCCGGCTTGTAGATCGGCGCCAGCACGCCGGCCGTGCCGATCGGGATCTGCAGGTTCTCCACCTCGCCCTCGGCGCTCTGCTCGACCAGCCAGACGGTCGTGCTGAGGTCTCCGGCGACGCCGCGGCTCCCGGCCCACAGGCGAAGCCACATGGCCTTCACGTCGTCGTAGATGATCCGGTTCGCCGTGTTCCGCGAGATGCTGATCATGGCGCCGGAGTTGATCAGGCCGAGCGGCTGATTGGACCCGAGGCCGTTGATGATCGAGTCCTCCACCCGGAACGCCAGCTCCAGCGGCAGGAAGCGATTGACCCAGCCCTCCAGTGCGATAGCGTCCACCAACTGCTCGTCAGTCGCGTAGACGGTCGCCATGCACTTCCGCAGCTTCATGTCCATGATGCGGAACTTCGGCTTCCCGCTCGTCACCGACGTGCCCTGCCCGACCCACGTCGAGACGATGCCGCCGTAGCGCGAGCTGTCGGCGCGGCTGGTCTCATCGATCGCCGGCAACTGCATGCCGTTCGACCCGGCGCCGATCGGCTGGCGGAAGACGCGGCTCAAGACGGAGCCGGTCTCGTAGCTGCGCTGGAGGATGGTCCCGGACCGCTGCGGCGCAACGAGGTAGCCACCCTCGGACGGGATGTCCGTGTTCAGGCCGGTCGCCGCCGCCTGCATGCGGGTCAGGATCTCCTGATCGCTCCGTGGGATCGGCCGTCCCTCCTGCATCGCGATCGTCGCTGACCGGACGGCGAGGAGCTCCAGGCCGAAATAGCCTGGCCGCGTCGTCGGATCGACCACCTCGATACGTGGCCGGCGTGGCTGCAAGCCAGCGTCGGCCGCCGCGCGTGCGGATGCGGCTGCGTCAGGTCCGGCGTCGCTCGGATCCGGTGCCACGCGTGCGGCCTCATTCGCCGCCTCCGCCGCCGCCAGGTCCTCCGTCAGCGCCTGCTTCTCTTCCAGGAGCGACGTCAGGATCTCGCGCTGCGTCTTCTGCCGCGCCGTCAGCGTCGTCAGCTTCGCGCGTTCCTCGTCGGTCATGACGCGCTTGTCCGGCTCGCGCGCCTGCACGGCATCGCGCAACTGGCCGATCTCCGTGCCGACCTCCTGCGCCGCCAGCTGTGCGGCCGCGATCTTGCCGTCCAGATCGGCCGCCTGCTGGCGCATCTGCCGCAGTGTCGCCGCCGCACCGACGGCAAGGACTGGGGCGGCCAGTAGGAGCCCTGATTCGCCGCTCTGCCAGTAGCTCAGCACCGCCGAGAGCACCATCAACGTGAATGCGATTCCACCAGTCATTGGATCCGATCTCCTCAAAGTTTGCGCATACCAAAACAAAAGCGTCCGTATCCGCTCGACGGGCCGCGCCAATGACGGCACGACTCGCGAAATGGACCGGACGCTTCGTCGGAAGGCCCTGATTCCCTTACGGCGCTAGGCAGGGGACCGTTCAGCTCGTTGGAGCCAAGACCCTGCGTATCACCTTGTATGAGCCTTACTGTAACGCGGTTTAAGGATCTCGGTATTTTCTAAATACGAAAAGGTTGAATGGCTAGTCGGAAGACGCGGATTGCGAGGGGGATGCGTGTAGACGCTGGCGCACGATATCTGCGAGCGGCTTGTCCTGCCGCAACGCCGATACGCTCAGATCGTCATGCAAGGCCGCGTCGATGCGGACGCTAACGGCACTCTCATACTCGCGAGGGCGACCGCGTGGGCGCTTCGTACCGTCCTGATCTGACATGGTCTAGCGGCCTTCAATCGACGCCAATTCCAGCGCGTCGGCGTCGGCTGCAGCCTGCACCGCATACGCTGATGCGACCGGTTGCACAGGCTCTGCAGCGGCGGCTTCCGTGCGCTGGCGGCACGCGCAGTCGGCACTACAGACTGGACACGTCTCGTCGCACCATCGGCGCTGGCCGTCCTGGCACTGGCAATTGATGCCGCACCCGCAGCCGAACGACTCGTCTGCCGCCGCATCAGATTCAGCACCGACATGTTCAGCCGTCGCCTCGGTAGGTTCGCCGTCGGTGTGACTACCACCGTTTCTAGACGCGCTTCCTGCGACTGCCACCGGCGACTCGGCCACCGGCGGCTCGGCGGCGAGCGCCATCCGGTTCGGTCCTTCAACCGCCGCGTTCTTGCCGGCGCGCGCCGTCAGTGACGCCTCCAGCAACTCCGTAACGAGCGCGTCGAACGTCATGACGCGGTCGACCATGCCGACCTCCACTGCTGCGGGCGCCAGCATCGTACGGCCCTGGCCGAACGTCTCCTGCACCTCGGTCTGCTTTTTCTTCCGGCCCATCGCCACCTGCTTCGTGAACGCGCGGTAGGTCTCGTCGACCTTCGCCTGCAGATCCGCGCGCGCGGCGTCCGAGAGCGGCTCGAACATGTTGGCGTCCGCCTTCGATGGCGGCTGCCGGATCATGTTGATGCCGACGCCCTCCTCCTCGAACATGCGCGAGAGTTCCATGTGCAGGATGAATACCCCGATCGAGCCGACCTCGGCGCTCGGCGTGGCGACGATCTCGTCCGCCGCCGAGCAGATCCAGTAGGCCGCGCTCGCCATGAGGGTGTTCGCGATCGCGATGACATACTTCTTCTGCTTCTTGCGCACGTCCATGATGGCCTGCCATGCCTCGGGCACGCCGTCGACGACACCGCCAGGAGAATCGCAGTCGATCAGGATGGTCGAGATGTCCGGATTCGCCGCCGCCGCGCGGAGCCGCCGCACGAACCCGTCGGTGGACGACCCGAACATGTCCGCGTAGTAGCCGCCGCGATACATCAGGCAGCCGACGAGCGGGATGACGACGATCGACGCGGCCGGCGGCGCTGGCGCGTGCAGCAGGCTGTCGGCCGCCAAGGACGGATCGACGTGCCCGCTCTGCACCGACCGCCGGACCGCGGCCATGTAGCGCGGGTCGAGCGCCCAGACGTGCCCGTCGAGCGTCTCGGGCCGAGTCGTCGTGGCAGTTTGTGTAGTTCCTCTGATGCTCATTGGACTGGCTCCCCTCACGCGATCCGCTCCGATTTGCCGCTTATTATACGCCTAGTCCGGCCAGGAACTCGTCGAACCGTCCGAGGGTCTGTAGAACGCCTTCGTTTCCTGGCTTCGCAAACATGGGCCACGTTGCACGGCTTGCAGCACCAATGCGGTTCATTAGTCTTACGGTGCCGACTGAAACTCGTCAGTGGTTTCACCTTTTTGCAGCGACCGCAAATGTGATCCGTAAGCGGGTCACCACAAGCTTCTGAAATGCGACGTGTTCTGTCTCTCTCCCAACGCTCCTTTGCTGAAAGCGACATCTTTCGCCGTGTTTCAACGCTTCGCTTTCGGCCCTTCTGGATAGCACTGATAGTTGAACGAAACTCTGGAGTGCGACAGGCTGTTTGCGTGACTACTCTCCACGGCTGAAGCCGGTGGCTTTACGCCGTCGTTGGTAAATCCCGCTTACGAGATTGCCTTTCAATCCGGTTCACTCCAAGGCGGACAGAAACTTGCTAAAGGCACCGAGAGTGATGCCCCATCCAGGCACGCGATCCGATTCCGTCCATCCTCGGCAGGAGTTCTTGTTCCTAAACTGATCTTGACTCCACCGACCTGGAGTCATGCACCACTGAGTCTTAATGTCTATGTTCGGCTCATCGGACATCCATGACTTCGCCGACGTCCGATCAATAAGCGCACGCACGCGACGATTGCTTCCTGGTTCAAAACCGATGTTCCGATCGAAGCCATGCACATCGACGTAAGCTACGCGCTTCCGATAGTGCTCCAGTAGAAGTAGGCGATTCGCGCAGAGCCCTGACACTTGGTTGCAATAATAGAACAACGCGCGACCGGTCGTGGCATCTACGCGCCACGTGTTTTGGTTGAAGTAGAAGACATCGTCACGAGACGGCGTGAACGTAAAGTGCGACGTATGATACAGCACATCATGCTCGGTGAAGAAGACGATCTCCGTATCGAGCGCCTCCAAGCCGGCGAGGATCTGCTTGAACATCGTCGCCGGCCCGCGCGGCAGCGGCAGCACGATGTTGCGCCCGAAGTCGAGCGGCTTTAACGTCACCGACACGATCGGAAGACCTGACGCAACGCGAAGGATCTGGTCGCGCACGACCTTAAGGATCCGCGCGTCGCCGCGGCAGTCCGAGTAATAGAGCAATCCCTTGGTTACGCCTCGATGTGGCTGCCGCAGAGAAACAACGGTCCGATCCTGATCCACCACGTCGAGATCGGGCCGACTCTCTGCTTCCCGTATGTCCACCGTTCCGACAGCCTCGATAGGTCGAGGCTCGCCTTGATCGATTTGTTCCTTGTGTATCGCATTGGTCTCCTTCGGCTGAATGGATTGTTTCGCGGCGAAGATTGATCCGGCGGCCATGACTTCCGCCAACCGCTTCGTTCTCGCCACGCGGAGCGCGTCGTCTTCCTTCCGCTCACTTGGCTTGTGCCAGCCGCGGATCGGCGCGAAGTGCTCGATCAGCCATGACAGCGGACGTGTCTGCCCCGGCCAATTATTTCCGAGCCACAGGTGCCGTGAGTGCTTGCGGGCGCGCTCCTGATCCGAACCTCTCATCGGATATGGAAATGCGAAGTCGCCTCCCTGCGTGCGGAACAGATGAGCGAACCACGTGCTGCGGGCTACGACGTGCGTCCCGCCGGACAGCCAGGATTTGAGCGCTATCTCTACGCCGAACTGACCCCATGAGCCGTGCGCCTCGTCAAGCCCGCCGAGTTCGATGAACCGGTCGCGCCGCATAACGAAACACGCACCGACCGAGGACATAACGTCTGCGATTGGCGCGTCCGCCTGGCCTGGTCGCACGGGGCCGTGGTACTGGAAATGCATTTCGTGATCGAACCGCCATGCCTCCGTGCGCATCTTGCGCCCAGGCACCCCGCCTGCGTTGAGGTCCCAGTACATGACGCGCTTGAACGGCCCCGGCGCTTGGCACTTCACGCAGATCGTCGGCGTCGGGCCTTGATATGTCTCGTTATGGCAGGCGCCGCACGACCAGTTAAATGCGTGCAAATTACACATGGCGGGGACCACTGCGGTCTCGCGTCCGCGCTCACGGATCACATGCGCTGTCTTGATATCAAATTCATCGTCTATAGCGCAGTGGGCGTCGAGCTTGCAAATATAGGTTCCGGTTGCAAGTCGAGCGGCCAGGTTCGTCGCGGCCCGTTGGCCGATAGGCTCCGGTTTGTAAATCAACCTGACGTGCTGGCTATCTTTTATTGGTGGGTCGGCCCACGCGCCGTCGAGCACAACAATGATCTCGAAATCACCGCGCGCGTGTGCCAGCACATCCTCAACGGTGCGAGCACAAAACTCTTCATTCCTAGCTGGGATGAGAAAGGAAAACTCCGCCACTAGCATGCCTCTTCAATGTCTTGCGCGCGCGCGTTTGCTAACTGCCTTGCCCTAGCTACGCGAAGCTTCTCGCGGGTCTTCTCAGATGGCGGTTGACGACGAAGAGCTGCGACCCTTATCTTCTCACGCGTTTCTGGTGTGTGCCTCTTGCCACGACGAACCAAGCTCATTCTTGCTCGTGTTTCGGATGTATGTTTATTCCCGCGTTTGGCTGCTGCAGACTTAGCGATCGCGTCAGGCGATTTCTTTTTGCCGCGCTGAGAGGCACCAATCCTAGCGCGCACCTCAGGCGCGCGAGGCCTTCCACGATTAGCCGCCGCAGTTTTCGCAATGGACTCAGGTGATTTCTTTTTGCCGCGGTTGGCTGCGCTAAGTTTCGCGCGCGTTGCATCTGAACGCTTCCTTCCACGGTTAGCGGCCGATGTCTTCGCTATTGCCTCAGGTCGTTGCTTTCTGCCACGACTAGCAGCGCCGATCTTCGCGCGCGCTTCGAGCGTATGCGTCTTCCCGCGATTCGCCGTTGCGATCTTGGCGCACGTCTCGAATGATGGGGCATATCCACGTTTACGCACGTTAACGAGACCAAGCAACGCATCCCATCGATCAATAAGTACCGTTTCAACGCGATCAGCATCACAACGCTCAACGACGCACAACGGACGTATAAATGGTTTCAAACTATACGACACAAGCTCAGCGATCCAGTGCGTTTTTAGGCTGGAGGCCGGTTGTTGTTGTGCCTCACGCATGTGACCGACGAGACGCGACGATAACGGCTTGATCGTCTGTCCAACATATCTCACGCCGCCAGTACGTGGATCGATGAGCGCATATATCGTGACTCGATGATGCATCATGCTAATTATCCCGCACTATGATCCAGTCCTCTGCCATAAGATCCGCAGCACATACCGTGAGTTGGTGCATTGCTCCGCTCTCCGTTCGGTGCTCCAATCCCCAGCTTGTCATAACCATATAGAGATCAGTATTAGCCCAGGACCGCCGGCGCAACTTCCTTCCGTTAAGAATCTCCCGCTGTGCATCTGGCCAATCCATCTCTCTTGTGCGCTGTTGTGGCGATGTCTCAGTCTTGGGCATGATGTTCTCCCCTACGTGTTACGAAATTTAGTGACGCGACTCCTGGATCAATGTCTTGGACAACTTGAGCGCCTGGGCCACCACGGCGTGGATGTCGAGGTACTGGTAACGCCCCAGGCGACCGACGAAATGCACCCACGGGATGGTTGCGGCCAACGACGCATATCGCTTGTAGCATTCCGCGCTCGCCGCAGTCGGCACGGGCCAAAAGTATCCGTCGGCCTGCGGGTATTCGTACACAATCGTCGTATTCGCGTGCTGCTGGCCGGTGAGGTGCTTAAACTCGGCTATTCGAGTGTAGGCCACGTCCTCGCTCGGATAGTTCACGACCGCGACCGGCTGGAACCATTCGCGCGAGAGCGTCTCGAACTCGAACCGCGCCGACCGGTACGGCAGCCTTCCGTACCGGTGTCCGAAGAATTCGTCAATAGGGCCTGTGTAGATTACTTGGTCGCTCGCCCATTCCGTCCAGGCGCGCGCAGTTTTATCAAGCAGGAATGCCCCTGCGAGCCACGTGCCGAGACGGACCGTAATATTCGGACGCGTAAGCATGCGCTCTACGAGGCGCGTATACCCACCGGCCGGCATCTGCTGGAACGCGTCTGTAAAGTACCTGTCATCGAAGTTATCCCTCGTCTTGATCCGTGCTAGCACGGTCGAAGAAAGCTGCTCGGCGTACGGCCCCCACTGTTTTCGTGAATACGGCTGCACCATTGCCAGCCTAGCGGCGGCCTCGTCTCCGCCGAACGCCGAGAGCGTCGTCATGTTGATCGGCACCGGGAGAAGTTGGCCGTTGACTGACGAGAGGACGCGATGTGTGTATGGACGCCACTTGGTGAACTGCGAGAGGTAGTCGACGATCCGCTGATCGTTGCAGTGAAACACGTGAGCCCCATAACGGCTTACCAGGATCCCGGCCTCATCGTAGCAATCAAATGCGTTCCCAGCTATATGCGGACGCGCGTCGATGACCATTACTGAATGTCCTGCTCTTGCCAGCCGCTCCGCGCATGTCGCGCCGGAAAATCCGGCGCCAATGATAAGGTAGTCGACCATTTATGCGACCTGCCCTACGCACTTACGCGCCCATCGTCGTCGGGCAGCCTCCGCGCATTTCTCGCGCGTTTCTTTCGTATGCGTCTTTCCGCGATGGGTTTCAGCCTGTCTCTCGCGTTGTTTTGGGTCCGCCATCTGGCGACGAGTGGCGTCCGCGGTCTTCTCACGTTCTTTCGGGTCGGCATATCGTCGACGTTGGGCGTCAGCAGCTTTCTCATGTTCTTTCTGACTTGCCCATCGCCTGTGACTAGCATCTCTAAGCATCTCACGCGCTTTCGGGTCTGCCCATTGCCGGCGTGCGGCCTCCGCTAGTTTGGCCCGTGTTGCATCCGTAAGTTTTCTACCGCGAATAGCCTCAGCCGTTTTCGCATGTTCATTCGGATCCTGATACCGGCGCCGTTGAGCAGCGCCCATCTTCGCGCGCGTTTCGGGTGAATGCTTCTTGCCACGCCAGGCGTCACTGAGCTTCTGGCGCGTCTTCTCCGAACACTTTCTGCCGCGACTGGTCTCAGCCGTCCTCGCGCGTGCGCTTGGATTCTCCGTATACCATCGCCTTACAGCCTTCGCGGTTTTGGCATGTTCATTCGGATCCATCCATCGCCGACTGGCGGCCTTCACCATCTTCGCGCGTAGCTCTTTCGTGAACACAACCGGTGGCAACGCATTCCCGCCAGCCGCTACGTTCTCCAGCGTCCAGCCGTTCTCTCGGCCATGTGCGATCCAATACCGTTCTCTCGCCTCCCAGCCGATCTCGTCGCACGTTTCCAGCACGTCATAACTGACGGCCCAGGGGAACTTCCCACGCTGATGTGTGACCAAACGACGTTGAACGTTGACCGACTTACCGACGTAGCGGCGCCGTCCATTGGTATCGATCAGCGCGTAGATGACTACCGGTCTAGTCATTGACGTTCTGCAACCAGCGCCTTCTCCGCTAATCCGACTTCGCAGGTCTGCGCGTGCGGTTGCAACGGATCAGCCTTCACCGCGCCGCAGAGCCGGCAGCGATCTGGCCCGCTCTCCTTCCATCGACCACCGATAGACGTCTCCATATAGCAGGCGTCGACGAGATCACGCAGGGCCTGCCGCACCGTCGGAATTTCTCCATTGGCGGCTTCGATGGCGATTGTTTTCATGTGACTCATACAAACCGCCCGTAGATGCGGTCCCAGCCGAGCACGTGCGCGCTGACGAGGCGCGTCAGGCCGTCCGCGATGCCGCCATCGCGTGCGCCGACGTAGATCGGTCGCGTCTGGCCGTGCTCCGCCAGGTCCCGATGCAGTTGCCGCTTCGACACCAGCCACGCGCGCCGGTCCGCATCTTTGAGCCATTCCCTATGGGTGCGTAGATAGGCGATCATCTGGTCCTCGTCCTCGCCGCCGAGAAACGCCGGCAATGCGACAGCGAGGTCGCGCCATTCCTGCCGCGTCTTCGACACGATCTTCGCCTTATGCCAGGCGTCGTACAGCGGCTCGACATCGAAGGCATGGAGCACGCCGTCGAACCTCACCGAGAACATCCCATCTCTCCGTGCCGGGTCCGCCTCGGACGGGATGTCCGCAATGACGCCCGTCTCGACCCAATCGCTGCAATAGCCGCGCACACTGGCGATGTCGTACGCGGGGCAGCCATGTCGCCGCCGCGCTACCGCCGAGACGATAATTAGGCGACGTGTGCGCACCCTGAGCGCGTCCAGGAGGTCGACAAACGCCGGGATCGGGAAGTAGTAGTGCGCGTTCGCGATCAGCACGACATCCGAGAGCGGCAGCGTTGTCGGATCGAACTCGCCCACAGCGGCGCGGCGTACGACGAAGTTCGCTCCTGATTGCTTGCGGTAGACCGCCGCTTGTTCCACGTAATGCTTACTGCGTTCGAGGCCGACAACGCGCTGGAATCCTGCCTCTTCTGCACAGCGCAGGAACAGGCCGGCATTGCACCCGATATCAAGAAATGCGCCTCGATTACGGCGCGGTAGCAACGGCTCTATGAACGTGCGCCACTTGCCCTCGTTCCAGAACACGCTCTCCGCTCTGGCTGGGTCTTCATAGACCGCGCCGTCGACCGGCAGCACCTGATACCAGCGGCGATTGAACGCGAGTCCCTTTTCAGCCATGGATCCGCTTCCAAAAATCGGTCGCGTTGCCCCACGGCTCTACGTCGTCGTATTGCGCCATGTCGTCTCGATAGGCCCGCCGGCCCATAAGTGACTCGGCATGATTGACCGTGACGCACGGCCGCGTCGTCCACGGAAAACGTTCCAACTTGCGCGGTGTCAGGCCCAGGTTCTTCTCATAGCGCCCCGGCTCACCGAAGCCAGCCTTCTTGGCGATAGTCGTATCGAGCGGAGGATTGGGGTACCGCGCGAACTTCTCTGTGAGCGCCTCGACCATCAGTGCGCGAGGATAGATTCCCATTCCCATCTGCGTGCGCGGATTCGCGAAGTAGAGCCCGACCCGGCTGCGCCCGTCTGCCGACAACTTGCGCGTGAGTACGAGTCTGTGTTCGTTGTACGCGAACACGTCTAGCGCCGGCCTGTACTCCCAATGCTCTGGCACGAGCAGACAATCGTCCTCGGCTGACGCGCAGTAGGGCGTCGTCGCCGCCTGGCACCCGATCAGGATGTTCCTGTAGACGCGGACGATACTCGTCGGCTCGTTGCCGATGTTGAAATTGCGCTCGCACTTCTTCGTGAACCACGCAGGTAGCTGTCCGTGCGCGATGGTGATGATCGGATAGCGGTCTTGAATCGACGCGAGTAGTTCGCGCCGCACGGCATCGCCGAACTGTGGCGTGATGCGGAGCGCCGAATAGTAGAGAACGGTTAGATCCACAACCGCCTCCACCAGTCACGGATCCGGTGATACCAGCGGTATGGACACGTCGCAGACGAACAGCCGGCGACGAAGTTCCCGTGAAAATCGCGGCAGACGGCGCAGGCGTCGCACTGATCGCAGGCGTCATGCGGACAATAAGCGTGTCCGCGCGTCGCGTGGTCGGCTCGGCCGCTCCCGCATCTCCTGCACGGCAGCTCGCCTTCGCGTAGGACGCGGTTCTGTGGGAACTCTGGCCACGGACGCATCTTGTCTGTTCCGTCTGTCTTCATGGCTGCACCCAGAAGAACGCCGGTTGCCGCACGCCGCGATGATTCCGCCGGCGCTCGTCGGTCACCCACCAGGACGAGATCCCCTGCGCGCGCGTGAACGTCTCGACGGCCTCGATCACTCCGCCGTCCCTGAAGGCGTAGTAATCGTCTCCGCTGACGATCCCTCCCGCTCGCACCTTCGGACTCCAGGCGTGGAGGTCGGCGAGAACGTAATCGCGCCGGTGATTGCCGTCGATGAACACGAAATCCAGCGCACCGTCAGGGATGTCGGCCGCGGCATCGAGGCTCATGGCGCGCACGATCGTGACGTTGAACGGCCCGAGTCGAGCGGTCGCTTCCGCGAAGCACGCGTCCTGCCGCGCTTGCGGCTGCGACCGCGGGTTGCCTGAGTAGGCGCGCCACGGATCGACGCACAAGAGATGCACGTTCGAAATCGTCCGGCAGAGGTGCTCGGCGAATCGGCCGCGCGCAACCCCGATCTCCGCGCCCGCCGTGTAGCCGCGGCCGGCGAAGAGAGATGCCAGATCGACACGCCTGAATCCTGGAACGACGACGGCTCCGACTGCTGCCAGATCGGCGACGACACATTGGGCCGTCGGCACCATCGTCACGATTGCTCCCACCACCAACTTCGAAAACACTGCCCTTTCCGGTTCCGCCGACGTGTATCGTCGATGACCGACCATTCGCGGATGCCCTGCGCCTCGACGAACTCATGCACCGCCTGATGCACGCCGGGCGCGTCGTAGTCGTCGCCGCTTACGATGCCGCCCGGCCGTACGCGGAGGCTCCAGTCGTCGAGGTCCTGTCGGATCCATTGATAGGCGTGGTTGCCGTCGATGTAGACGAAGTCGAGCGAGGCTCGCGGCACGGTGCGCACGGCATCTGCGCTGAACTGCCGGACCAGCGTCACCCGATACGCTGCCAACCGCTCGACGGCGATCGCGTAATTCCTATCCTGCCGGTCCTGGCTTGCCTGCTTCGGGCGTGTCGGATAGTTCGACCACGGGTCGACACAGAGCAGCGTTAGGCCAGGGATCCCCTTGCAGAGCGCCAATGAGAAGGCTCCCTGCCGTACACCAATCTCCGCGCCTCGCGTGAAGCCGCGTTCCGCGAAGAGCCGCACGAGATCGGCGCGGCTAAATCCGCGCTGGATGCACGGGCCGCTGGCCACTATTGAACTCCCGCTCCATGCGAATCGCCTCCGCCTCGGCGTCTGGCACCCAGAGCACTAGTTCCACGAAGGCGCCACCGTCGCAACGGTGCATCGAGCCGTGTGGCGAGACAGAGATGCCTGAATCGCCGTGCATGCGCCCAGCCGCCGTGCGGAACTCCTCGTCGGTGTATGGCAACGCGCGTGACATGTCAGGCCCTCCGCCGAATACCGGTGCGGGTAAACGTCAACGCCTCGCATCGCAGGTAGTTCTCCTCGATCACACTCACGTTAACGCCATGCTCCCTAAGAATCCATGGCCAAGCGATCTGATCGTGGAGACAGTACGCCGTTTTCGATAGCCACCAGGCTTCGAACGCCCGCACGACGTTCCTGGTCGGCCGACAGATGAACGCAGTCGAAGCGTACAGCGTGTCGTCCGTATAACTGGAGCTTCGGATCACGTCATGGAGTTCGGAGATGCGCTCGCCCCGGTACCGCGAATTCAGATACGTCTCGCCAGGCCGCGCCATGCGGTCGAGCATGAACGCTACTTCCTCCCGTATGGTCCGGCGGTCAGGATGCCGGAATACAGCGATCTCCGCGTTCCCGAGGCGTTTGAGAAACCACGGCACCGCGTTCACTGTCGGGGCGCAGCTTCCGTCAATCCACAGGTAGTGCGTGGCACCAGGCGCGAAGTCCCACGGGAACATCTTCACCAACCCGACCTGGAGCCGAGAGGTCATTGCGAGCGGGCGCGCGGCGAACGTGTTGTCGTCAATCCGGTGCACCTCGACGGTCACGCCGTCCGGGGCCTTGAGGGCTGGCCAATCGGAGGGACGGTCGTAATTCCCGAGGTTGGCTGATAGCGCGGCGATGCGCGTCATGACCCGATCCGGCCCTTCACGCCTTCTTCAGCAACGTGCCGATCGCCCGATGGAGCTTCCGCGCCTCGGTGGCCGTCAACGGCAGCCGCGCCAGATGATCCTCTCGCTCCAGGCTCCGCTCCAGCGTCAGCTCCAGCTCGATGCCGTCGTCGGTGCGCGTCGGGTAGATGCGGCGACGACCAACGCAATAGATCTTCGGTGAGAGTTTCACGATCTGCCCTCCCGTTGCTGGACCCACCTCGCCACGATCCCGCCGTAGCGCGACTGTCGGCGCGGATGGTCAATTAACGCTTGCAACTGCGCTTCACATTCAGGATTAACGATCCACCGCGCGTGCTTTACTGATTTCGCTGCCGCTTGCCAGTGACGCAGCCAGAACTGCTTCACGTCGTCGTAGATCGCGATAGGCGCGCGCCGACGATCGATTGCGCCTTGAATGGCGACAGGCGTTGCCACGACGGCGCAGATCCAAGCGATGAAGTTACGGCGGTCCAAGATCATGATTTCAACGTGTTAACCGACTAACCACTCGTTGCCTTGCCCAATAAGAGACTTCCGCAGCTCATTTGGAATGAAGTCGCTGGACCCATCTGTCTGAACGAGATCGGGCAGATCGCCATCCTCTAATCGTTTCAGTTTCTTCTCGGCCCGAAGGATCTTAAACCGCCAATAGCTGATTATCTGTTCCTTCAGACGCGGCCGGCAGAAGTGGACGCCGCAGCCAAAGTCGGCAACCTGTTGATGGTGAAACAGGGCGCAGCATTTATCGCACGCGACGGCGGTGCTCATTTGTCGTTCCTTTCTGTTAACCGGTTAACGGCGCGGCCGCGTCCCAATCTTCGTGATTCGCTGATTCATCCTCGGACGACCATCCTGTGGATACAGGCCCGAATCCAGCCTGCCACGCCACAACGCAAGGCCCGCCTGTTCCACGCCTGGCATCATGGTCAGTTGATCGTAGAGCGCGCTGCACTCGGCTTCGCTCAGGTCCGCATGTCCAGGTGGCGGCATATTCCCATTGACGGCGCACCACCATTCCGCTAACGCCTCGATGTCTGTTGGCATAATCATGCTGACTTCTCCAGGCTTCATTGCCGGATCGGCCGTTTCATTCCTTTTTTCCATGCCGGCCTCGGCTCGCTGATAAAGAACCAGCTTCGCGCGCTGTCCCGAATCTCGCCAGGAATTTCAGCCTTTCTTCCGACCAAAAACAGGGGCGAGATATCATACACGTCGACCCACGCATTGACGCCCTGCACCGTGTGCATCAAGTTCGGCCATCGATGACGTGCGTAGTCGTGCCCGCTCACGATGCCGCCCGCGCGGACCTTCGGGCTCCATGCTGCTAGATCGGCAATGATGTGCGGCAAGCTGTGGTTGCCGTCGATGTAGACGAAGTCCAGCGAGCCGTCGTCGAATTGTGTCGCTGCATCGACACTGAAGGATCGAATAATCGTGACATTGTAAGGCGCGAGCCGAGCCTGCGTCTCGTGATAGAACCGCTGAAGTTTCGTACTGTCAACATGATCGCGATAACCAATGTAGCTCTGCCACGCATCGACGCAGAAGAGATGCACGTCTGGTATCGCACGACATATGGTTTCAGCGAAGACGCCGCGTTCTGTGCCGACTTCTACCCCGACACGAAAGCCAAGATCGCGAAACCAGTCAGGTAACTGGTCCCGTCCACAGTTCGGTAATTCAATAGGCGAACGCTGGCCTACTTCAAGCGAGAACTTGCCTTGAAAATAAGCCAGCGTCTCTGTAGTCGACATGCTTTGCATTGACGTGCCGGCCTTACTCACCGGATCGCGCCTGCCTAACCCAACCTGAACTTGCCATACTGGGCCTTACACCGCCATGTCCCGCCTGCCGTGTCCGGCCTCTCCATTCTGGGCCTTACCTTGTCTTACGCCTAATCTCAGATATGTGCCGGCAACTCCTCCGGCTTCCTGTTCTCGAACCACGTCCGATGCTTTTCCCAGTCGCGCCAGTCGGCCGGCCACGCGTAGCGCGGATCGGTCAGCCATTTCGAGAGTAGCGGCCAGAACTGTTCGATTAATGATTCGAATGTTCGCGTCGCGCCAGGATACCGATCGTTGATCCAGTACTCCGTATAGAACGCTTCTGCTCGTCGCTTTTCACGAAGGTTTAATGTAAAACCACGGCCCTGCCGTCCATCCGCGCCGACGCTCTCTTTCCCTTTGTGCCAATGGGCCACAAAGGTCTTCCGCGTAAGCACGCAACGTCCACCGGTAATCCACTGCCGTAGTCCTAACTCTTGAGCCTCCTGGTAGAACGGCCCAAGATATGTTGAATTAAGCGGGCCGAGCCGATGAAAATTCGCGGTGTGCTGAAACCAACACGATCCTTGAAACGACATCAAATCATCGATCTGAAATTGCGCACGTTCCGCGTTGAGTAGCTTATTGGTATCGTAACCTGGCGTGACGGCGTGAAATCCTGCGCCGTACATTGAGCTTTTCATCGGAAAAGTTAGGAAGTGGTGATTCCAATTCCGTGGCCGTACTGCTGCCTTCTCGCCGTTGCGCTCCCACGTCGGCCCGTCGATCGAGTGGCGCGTCGGCACGGCCAGCCAGTCCTCGTCACAGTCTGCCTTTAAGATCTCGTCGTACCCCTCGCCGACGATACAGTGCGCGTCGAGCTTCATTAAGTATTTCCCGCTCGCGACCTGCGCCGCCTCATTAATCGACGGCCGCATCCCGGTCGACTCGTTGTGCCGGATGACCACCAGGCGCTTGTCGTCCTTCAGCGGCGGATCCGGCCACGGGCCGCCGTCCAGCACCACGATCACCTCCACGTCGCCAGCCGAGTTCGTGAGCAGGCTGTCGATCGTGTGCTGCAAATAGCGTTCGTTGCGCGATGGGATGATGACCGAGACTCGTCCGGCGTGCATGTGCGTCTCCAGGGTGGTAGCGTTAGTTAGTCATGGCGCGCGCGTCATCGTCCTCGCATGACATGCGCGTCAGCGTCTCCGCTTCTCGCCGCTCCCACTGCTCGTCCATAATCGAGATCCCGCGCGTTGCAAGTGCGGCGGCGTGTCCGGATGCGTAGGCGTCCGCCAGATCTGACGGCATCCTCAGCGCGTCGGAGACGTATCCGACATGCTCCGCATAGAACGCGCGCAGACCGGCGCGCCATCCCTCGGCGTCACTGGCGCAACGCTTCGCGAGCTTCTCCACGGCGCCGCGCTCTCGGCGCAGGATCCGGAGCGCCGTGTCGTGCGCCAGCAGTACGGCCTTGACCGATTGCTGGCTCCCTGTTCCGCGCTGCCGCGACTGATCGGATACGCCTTGACGCGACGCCGGCTGGCTCGGCTGATGGTCTTGGGCCGCCAACCGGTCCAGCTCCGCGTCCGGACTCATGTCTTCCCGCGCGCGCGCCTCGCTCGGACGCAGGACGCGGCTCCGGATGCCGACCTCGTACGCCTGCATGCGCGTCAGCAGGTCTGACCGGACGAGCGTGTCCATGTTGAACTTCGCGAAGTAGTCGCGCGCCACGATCAGGTAGATATAGATCGCCTGCTCGAACTCGACGACGATCGGCTGTAGCGTGCCGGAGACGTACTCCTGGGCCGACTGCACCTGCGAGGCGTACGTCTGCGTACCGCTGATCCCGAGCTTGTGCGGCGGCATCTTGAACATGCGCGCTACGTCACGGCCGCTCAAGTCCTTCAGGCCGAGCAGTTGCGCCTTCTCCGGATCGACGCCGAGGTTCTTGACCTCGATATCTTCCGGGACGAGCAGCACGCCGCCGGCATTCTCGACGCCGGAGACGTAGCGCGAGATGCTCTGGTGGAGGCTCCTCTCTTCCTCGTCCTCCATCTCGCCGCCCTTGTACGTCGCCAGCAGGGCCGCCGTCGCGCCCTTCTTGAAGAAGATGCGCGTGTAGTCCTGGAGCGCCAGCCCTGTCGCCAGCCCCTTGCCGCCGTAGTCCGTGCGGCTCAGCGCGTTCAAGCCGTCCGCGCTCGTATTCCGGACCACGAACATCTCCGTGTCCATCACGTAGCGTGGCGGACCAACCGGCTCAGTGAGCTTGAAGCGCATCTGCCCGCTCGGCAGTACCTGCTGCTCGACGCGATCCGGATGTCGCGGGATCAGCTCGTTGATCATCGTCGTCGAGCCGGGCCGGTAGACGATCTCGGCGTAGGCTGCCGGACGCAGGAGGTACTGCCAGACGAGCGTCGACCAGAACGCCTTCGATGACTGCCACCGGTTCGGCTGCCACCGGCAGCGATAGGCGAGCGCCCCGATGCCTGGGTCACCGAACTGGACTTTCTTGTGCGCACCGTCGCCGAGGTCCGCGAAGAACTGGCAGGTCATCGCGCCGATGTCGTCGGAGATCGTCTGGACGGCGCACTGGACGTAGGAGAGGGTCATGGCGAGCTCGGGACTAATAGCTACACCACCTGCCATGGCGATCGTCGAAACCCAGGACCAAGGTTCGTACCAGAAATCGCTGCCAGGACTCGCGCCACGCCTGGGATCTGACTCAGTAGCTTGTTGGCGAACTGATGATAATGAGGCTAGGAACCCCATCAGTACACCTGTCGCGCGTGTGGAGGACGGCGATTCTGCGCCTGTTCGGTACGGCCATCACGAAGACTCTGCCCAAGTACAGTGCATTCGGAACTACAGTCACATCGGCAGACCCACTTAGATCTGCCGTGAGATGGGTCTACTTCGGCCTGACGCAGCACGACGAGTCGACCGAAACGCTGGCCGGAGAGATCAATAAGACGCATGCACCGAAACAACAATGACCGATCGCTGGATCGTCACTCGTGTCTCCTCTCTCGCCGCGCGTCGGGCGGCGCAATGAAACGCGTACGGGACGGCAGCCCCAGCCAGATCAGGATCAGCCCGGCCGGCAGGAGCGCGAGCTGGCCGATTGCCGGCCAGAGCGCGACGGTGATCATGCCGACGCCGGCGCCGACCGTGACCTCTTCGCGCCCGACGCTCTGGACGATTACGACGACGATGCGCCAGATCGCCAGCACGAACTGCCAGACGGCCTTTGGGCTACGCCAAAGCATTTGCCGATTATTCTACGCCTGAACCGGTGCATCGCTACTGATTTCCTTCCAGCCGTCCGGTCTCCACGCCTTCGCCGCCCCGCGCTTCCGCCGGCTCGGCGCGACGGCGTTCGTAATAGGCCGTCTTAGCAGCGCTCAACTTTGAACGATGCTGCGCTGACAATGAACGCCCACGCAGCGCGGTCGAAATCTTGGCCCGTGTCTCACGCGTGCGCGGCCCGGTGCGAATACCGCGGCGCGCGGCCGAAATATTGGCGCGTCGCTCTGGCGTGAGAGCGCGGCCCTTCAGAGCCGCGCTCAATTTCCCACGATACTCCGATGACGAGGATCGAATCTTGAATGCCGCGCTCAATTTCGCGCAATGCTCAGGCGAACGCGGGCCAGAGGTGTCTGGCACCGCGTTGCCGCCGTCAGCGATGTTCTCGATTGGCCAACCTCGCGCGCGTCCCTGCGCGATCCAATACCGTTCGCGCGCCTCCCAGGATGCCGCGTCGCATGTTTCGAGGGCTTCCCACGACGCAGCCCACGGAAAGCGTGTTCGCTGGTGTGCCTTGAAACGCGCTGATGGATCCTTGCTCTTTCCGACATAACGCTGTAGCCCGTCCGCGTCACGCAAGACGTAGATCGTAACACGCATGATCAGCCAGCGAGACGTTCGAGCACACAGCTACGCATGCGCCTGCGCATCGTCGTCCCTCCATCCGTCAGGCGTCCATATCTTTGCAGTGCCTCGCCGTCGATGGCGAGGCACTGGCAAAACTAGTACCTGGCTAAGTGCCATGACTGCCGCGATCGCGAGGTCGATCCGCTTGCCTCCGGATGGCTTCTCTAGCCAGATGTTCTCATACCGGTCATGCTTCGGTTCCGCGTTCGCGACGCACCACGCGAACACCGGATTCCCGTCGTGCTCGATGCGCCGCAGCCGCACGAGGGCGTAGAACAGCTTGATGAACTCCGAGAGCCGCCGCCCCTGCCCGATCTCCACGACGGTGTACTTCGCGCGATCCCGCAGGTCGACGGCGAAGCCGGTCGCGTTGTAGGGATCGTACCCGACGCGCTGCGGCTTATACGCCGGGCCGATCTCCCCGACGAACTGGTCGTAGATCTCGTTCTCGTCGATCACCGGCCCTGGCGTCACGCGCAGGTGGCCGGCGCGGCGCCATACGTCGTACGGGATCTGCTCGTTCTTGACGCGCTCGACGAGCGTGTCCTCCGGCAGCCAGGCGAACGTCGTGAGGCGGATGCGGTATTTGATCTTCCAGATCCGCTTGACCGTCTGCCCGTTCTCGTTCTCGTCGATCTCTACCGTCTCCTCCTTCGCGGTTGGCGGATCGTCAAACCGTTGCGCGATGGCACAGCCGGTCAGGTCGAGCTTCATCGACATGTCGAAGGCCGCCGCGCAGGGCACCCCGCTCGACGGCCGCACGGTCTCCGACCGGCAGGCGTCCCACTGGTCCGACGGGATCCAGATCGAATGGCTCTGGGTATTGTGAGTAATTAAGCCGTTCGTAATATGCGTATGAACGTCGGCGACTTCAATCCCGATCGTTTCAGTCTCGTGACTAGCCTGACTACGCGTGACGCGATCGAACAGCATCTCGTCGCCAGCGACAGGGGAGTCTGCGACGGCTTTGCATCGTAGCTGTCGAAGCGCCGTAAGTCTCGTAGCCTTCTCGGTATGCGACGGGGTCAGAACATCGACAAGAATCGCGAGCGCGGCGGCGTTATGCACTTCGAGCCGATGGCATGTTCTATCCGCTTCACGGCCTAGACGTCTATCCCTAGACCGCACGGTGCGTACCGTTGATTGAACTCCGAGCAGGGCTAATAGATGCTGGCAGTCTTTAAGTAGTGGTTCATTGATGCTTGTCCACTGAATCGACCGCGGCGTAACGTGACCGTCAGTATCAAGATAACCAGACAAGAACGCCGCCCAGGCTGACGCGCCAGCACTGAACAGTAGTGCCGGAACGCGTTTGGTATAACAGGTCTGCCCGTTCAACCCATAATGCTTCAGAAGAGTTCGGATCGGTGTCTGTCGTGGAGTCTGGCGTTTTATCGCGTGGCGAAAGTCGAAATGCGCACCATCCGGCAATGGCGCCAACTGACAGCCTCGCGCTGTCGCGAATATGCGGCAGAAGTCGATGACGCCTGGATTTGTAGCTGTTAGCCGCGGTCTTGTTGTTGTTCCGTCTCCAATCATGATACCGAGAAACTGCGCGACATCTGCCGAGACTCGACGGCCACCACGGTGTTTGATATATCCGAGGCCGACCGCTACCCGATCGCCTCGCCGAAGTTCTTGCGCCTCTACCCATTTATATATTGGCGCTGCTGCTCTTCCTGACCGCGTCCAGAACTTATGGTTGGGCGTGACGTCAATTTTTCGCCCACGCGCGGTTGCGATGTGATGAATAGGCGTGACGCCATTCGACCGAACGATCTGGACTGTGCCGATGCATAGTTCTCTAGACTGATCATCGAAGGCCAGAATACGTTCTCCGGCCAGAAGGTCACCAGCCCGTATCAAACGCCCGTCAGCCATCGTAATTAACGTATCAGCCGTCACGCACCAGCAGCAGAAGTTCAGCCGCTTCGTCCGCGCGAGCGTCGACGGCTGGTTGAGCGCCTGCCGCACGACACCGCGCAGGTACGTCGAGAGCTGCGGCAGGTCGAGGATCGCCGGGTTCACCTTCGGCCAGACGCGCTCGTCGGTCCAGTCGTCGCACGCCTTGCAGGCGTCGTCCGGCTGCGTGAGCCCGTTGGCCCGGCACGCCTCGCACGGGTCGAGCTGGCAGATGTACGGGAAGTACTCCTCGTCGACGAGCGTGCCCTCCAGCACCTTGGTGCCGTAGTCGTGCTTCGTCCAGCACACCGAAGTCTTGTCGTAGCCGGCGTTGGTAATCATGACCACCTGGCCGTCGACCTGCGTCTTAATGCCGAGCCGCATCTTCTCCGGGATGATCGCCGGCACCTCGTGCAGCTCGTCGATCAGCGCCGTGAAGACGCGCTTGTTGTCCAGGCTGCGTCCCTCAGAGGTCAGCGGCCGAAAGAAGGAGTTCCGCGCGACCCACGCCGTGTTGTACTCGCCGACGTTAAGCAGGTCTCGGAGGTCCTCCGATCGCTCGCACATCCGCTTCGCGAACTGGTAGAGATAGTTCGCCTGGTCCGAATTGACGCCGAGCGAGTAGATCTCGACGTTCGTGCGATTCGCCCCGACGAGCCGGTAGAGTCCATACCCGGCCAGTGCTGGCGTGTTATGCGTCGGGACCATCGTCTTGCCAGCGAGAAACAGATGCGATGGCGCATTAACTGCTATGCACTTCACCGGCACCGACGGTACTGGCTGCACGTCAACGATACGGCGTTCACCAGACAGTCGACGCCGTGTGTGCCGCTGATACTGCCACCGCGCCTTCCTCGTGAGTCGAAACACAGGCAGATCGTGCGGAGGATGAAACTCTATGACCCAGCACGCGGACACGTCTCGGCCATAGAGCGTCGCGCGGCGCTCGTGCACGGTGCACTTTATGCCGAGCGATACAACAAGTTCGGAAACCCCATCCGCGAGCCGTTTTTTCGTTGATGTGAATCTGCACCCTCCTGTTACTTGAAGGACCTGGCCATCCGAATCCATTAGACCCTGTAGTAACCCCAAGCGCTGATCAATAGCACTCCTGAGATAGGACGCTGGCACGTGTTTATTGCCGAAGAGACCGAGCGCGCGTAACCTTGTGGCCATCGCGACCAGTGTTGGCGCAGACGCATCCTCGCCGAGGCGCGCAGCACGTCTGCGTTCCCGCTCGCAGGCGCGGCAATGTCCATTCACTGTGTCGGTGGCGCGCGGATGTCCTCGCTGGCAGGTCTCGGTTGGTCTTCCACCTAGACGATACCGGCCTGTCTTCTCAATCGGCCCCTGTCGCTCTCCAACCGCCACACCAGCCGCAGTAAGATGCTCGATCGCCTCCAGATCCTGATCGCCAATAGTCACGCGCGCACAATCAGAATCTCCATCGCCAAGCCAGAACCCGAGCACGTATGGATCGATCGGTAGATCGGCCGACGGTAAACCGAGTGGAGCCGCTAGTGGGATGCTGTGATTTGCTGACTGATGCCGGCCGTTCGCGTAGCGCAGCGTATTCGCAATCTCGACGGTCGTTCTCAGGCCATGCTTCCATCGGCCGCGCTCTGATCGTTTAACGCCAGCAGTAGCAAGTGTTTGTCCGCGCTTAGAAAAGGTGCGTCGTTCTGTGAACCAGAGATGATCTGCGTCCGCCACAATGGCCGTGCCGTCATCGAAGACCACCCGATAACACGGTAGCCCATGTTTCACATTGGACACAGCAATGACATCAGTCGCGCGACCTAGGTCATCGAATACTTGATTGCCAACTTGTAACGCCTCAATCGTCGTCCAGCCTGTAGGCGTCGCAATTGGCGTATCGAGCGCGAGACATTTCGTACTACCCTTCCCTGTCTCCAGGTAGGCTTCCACGAACCGAAGATGTCCGTTCTCTGCGCGCTTCCAGCCGACGAGCGACCCGAGGCAGAACTGCATCCACCGGACGAGCGTGAAGGCAATCGGCCGGTCGTGCTCGTCGACGTCATCGAGCGTCAGGTAGTCCTGGAAGAATTCGAGGAGTTGCGCGACTTCACCGGGGTCGAAGTAGTAGGGGAATGCCTTCGTGCGCTCGCGTTTGCGATCATCAAGATGGCGCTGACACGCGAGATGCACGTACCGCCCGGCCACGATCCGGCCGTCGCAGACGTCCTCGGCGTACCGCGTGACCGGATCAGCCGATCGGCCGCGCCTTCGTCCCGCGACGGCTGAGGAAGCCTTCGAGCTTACTCGTCGCTTTGCCACGCCCACCGACTTTCGCACGTGCCCGCGTTCCGGCACTGAGGCACATGTCGTTGACGAACTTGCGGTATTGGTCCCATTGCATTCGCGCGTCTTTCCGCGCCTGGCGCCGTTCCTTCCATGAGAGTCCTCGACGCCGCGCATCCTTCGCGGCTTCGATCGCCGCCTCGTAGGCCGCCGCGGCGCCTTCGAGCGTCGGTCCGTCCTGGAGGGTGAGCCGCTGCTCGCCTTCCAGGAGCGCCGCAAGATCCCGCCACTTCGCTACGCCGATCTTCGTTAGCCCTATCGGTTCGGAGGGGCGGCCGAGTTCTGGCTCCGGCTCGTCGTCCGGGATCGGCCGCCTTCCAGGATTGCCGGTAATCAGTTTCAGCGCGCGCGGTTTCGGGCGACGTCCGGCCATGAAAACTTTTCAGATTACGCGAAGTTCCAATTCGCGCTGAACCGGACAAAGC
>Ga0209417_1000730_pt1 | contig 70885 bp, 57 predicted proteins | sample RifGroF2_FD_184002 | JGI IMG/M metagenome (GOLD analysis project Ga0209417, IMG submission 184002) | Groundwater microbial communities from Rifle, Colorado, USA - Groundwater F2 (SPAdes) (version 2) | ecosystem: Environmental > Aquatic > Deep subsurface > Groundwater | place: Rifle, Colorado... | reverse complement strand
CGTTACCTCCTTCGTGTTGATTTATTCGAAGGTAACATTGCTTATGTAAAGCAAAAGGCAGGGAATTGTGCTGATAATCAGATTATTTTAACAGTTACTTTGCATAATATTATCCTTGGCATAACACAGGGACTACTCCAGCAACGCCAGTGTCCAGGTGATGCTTTTTTCCGACCGCCTGGAAATCTGGAATCCGGGACATCTGCCGCCGACCTTGACACCGGAAAAGCTAAGACATCCGCATCCTTCGATTCCGCGCAATCCCTTGCTGGCTGATCCTCTCTTCCTGGCACACTACATCGAAAAGGCAGGAAGCGGCACCCTAGATATGATTGGATTATGCCGTGAAGCCGGACTTCCCGAACCTGATTTCAGGCAGGATGGAGGCCAATGGGTGGTCACCTTGCGTAGACCTGCCCCGCAAGTCACCCCGCAGGTCACCCCGCAAGTGAACGGACAAGATGGCACCAAGTCGGCACTAAGTCGGCACCAAGCTACCGCACAAGTCACCGAACAAGATACCGCACAAGTCGGTGAGCAAGTCAGTGAGCAAGTCAGTGAGCAAGTCAGTGAGCAAGTCAGTGAGCAAGTTCTCTCAATTCTCAGGGTTGTCGCAACAACGCCACAAACCAAGCATGAACTGCTGGATGCCGCCGGTCTATCAGATGCCTACCTGAATTACAAACGCCATATCTTGCCTTTGCTGGAGCAGGGAATCCTCGAACGCACTATTCCCAGCAAGCCGACCAGCCGCCTCCAAAAATACCGTATTACGGAAAAAGGCCGTGCCCTTCTCAAAGGAGCCAATCAATGATTAAAGAGTACAGCAAGGCCCATGATAAGGCCCATGAGGCCCATGAAACATTGAACTTCAACACATTAATGGACAACTTCGATCTCCTCGCCGAAGCACCCAACGGTGTCCAGAAAATTCGCGAACTCATCCTACATCTTGCATTCAGGGGGAAACTTGTTCCGCAAGATACTAGAGATGAGCCAGCAGGTACAGGGCTAAATCAGATTGCTGAGCCTGAAGATGTTCCATATCCTATTCCGAAAGGCTGGCGCTGGACAACACTCAGAAGTGTTTCCAGCGACCTTGGACAGAAGACTCCTGACAAGTCTTTCACCTATATCGATGTTTCTGCAATCGACAAGGAACGGGGGCGAATCGGTGACGGAGTCCAAGTATTAAGCTCACAAGATGCGCCATCCCGAGCACGTAAGATCGTAAATGCTGGAACCGTCATTTATTCGACCGTAAGGCCGTATCTTCTTAACATCTCAATTGTGGACAGGGAGTTTGATCCGCCGCCAATCGTAAGTACTTTTAATGGTGCCATTCCAGATAAAATATTGAATAATAGATAAATACAATGATAATATATAGTAATTAAGTCTTTGAAGGCTTGCCTTTCTTTCTGGCTGAGATGCGCCCTTTCAATTGAATCAGCGAACTGCGGAATGAATCATCCCCTATGAAAGTGGACTTCCTGCCAGAAGAGAAAATCTCCATGTCATCTGCAGTTTCCTTCTCGCTTAGCAGATACCGCATGTAGCCTTCACATCGCAAGGGCTCGGTATCCGCCATACTCTTACGGAACGGATGATCTGAAACTACGACAAGCGGATCTTTGTCGTTGAAGCCTGAATAGGCTGCTGCGCTTGACCACCTGTAATCCCACGGGCGCTTTACGATCTCCGCCCTCACTGGGTTTCTCTCAATGTATCTGCCAAGCCGCCCCAGGTATCCTTCCTTCTGCACGATGATGCTCCTGTAGCGCCCCTGCCAAGCCTCTTTCTAGGAATCCTGCTCATGATTTATCCATATATTATTCATTAAAACTTTATAAATGACTATATATCATAGATGTTATTCATTATTATTCTATTAATTAGCTGGAATGGCACCAATGCCCCGTTTTCCACAGACAGGAATGTCTGTGTTACTGATGCCGGTAAGGACTGTCCACCGTAGTTTTAGCTTAGGAGGATGCCAGCGATCCTGGGGAAGAAGACGACGGGCAACGCTACATCACAAGACAATTACAGGCGGGACGCCTGTATCACATTCATAAGACAATTGCCCCGAGCGCATAGCGCCTCGGGGCGTTCCACTAGACGACGCTACATCAAGGAAGACACAGGAATCAATGGGGGCGTAAAGATTATTCGTACTGGAAGAGGATGGCCTTGATGCGTTTGCGGGGGTCTCTGGTGACCTGCATGATATTGACATCATCGATCTTGAACGGTTCAGTGTCCTTGAATCCAGACAGCTGTTCGACAAGCGGTTCAGGCAGAGGCTCGTTCAGCATAAGGTCGAAGGGGATCTTGTGGCCGTGCTCGACGAAGCAGACTTTCTGTTTCCTGTCGATCAGGATGAATCCGAGGTTGGTCTCGTCGAAGACCTCCTCGATATTCTGGATCACTTCCCTGATTTCGGAAATCTCATCGGCAAGATCCTCGTTCTTCTCCTCGATCTTCTTGATTTCCCTGACATATACATTGTTGAGGTATTCGACAAGCCTGGTCCTGTCCTTGTCATGTATGTCCTTGAATTCGGAATCCAGCTTCTGCTGGATGCGTTCGGCGATCGGCTGGAGGGTCTTGGTCCTGGGTTTGCGTGGTTTCGCCTCGCCGCCGACCTTTTCAGCCTTGCCTATGATCTTCTCGTCCTCGGTGATAACCTTATAAACCGTAGTATTGAAGGAGATGCCGGTGATCTTTTTTGATTTGACGAGGGCGTCGATTCCGCCTGCATCCTTTATCGTCTGCGGATCCTTGCAGAACAAACTGAAGAAGGAGGCGAACTCCTCATAGTCCAGCGACTTCTTGAATTTTATGCTGCCTACCTGGATGGATTCGAAGTATCTGGAGAACTTGACGACAGCGGTATTCTTCTCTTCGACTGACTGTCCAATGAACAGGATTTTACTGTCGGCTATTGAAAGGGTGAGATCGCCAACCATGCCGAAGACCTTCTGAAGTTCGCCCCAGGCGCCCTTCATCTGGTTCACGGTCACAGGATGGGTTTCAGGGTAATACGCAAGCTGGGAATAGGTCAGGCAGAGAGATTTTACGAAAGGAGAGATGTCAGCCGGTGAAAGCTTCCTGTCCCCCTGTCGTGCCTGTTGGTTCCTGTCTTCTTCCATATTCCTCCATAAAATAAATTGTTACTCTACGTTCATTTAAAAGCTTTTCAAACAGTTATTAGACAAGTATTTTCCTTTCCAGCCGCACTTGCAAGGTGTCAGTCCTACTTGGGCTGATATCACTTTTTACCGAAGTATGGCGTTTTCGATGAAAACGCCTCGGGACGGTTTCGGCGAAACCGTCATACTTGGTCGGTTTGCGTGCAAAAAAGGTAAGATCAAACAGAAAGACTGGCGCATTGCCCGCACTTGCAGCCGGGAAGAAAAATACATATCCCAGAAAGACAATTATGGAAAAGAAAAGAAAAAGCATTGAGATAACTGCGCCTGTCGGCTCATGGGAATCGCTGTCCGCGGCCATCAGGGCCGGGGCCGATTCAGTCTATTTCGGGGTCGGGAAGCTCAACATGCGGTCAAGGGCGTCTGAGAACTTCACATTGAAGGATCTTGCAAGGATATCGAGGATATGCGGGAGATGCGGGGTCAAGTCCTATCTCGCACTCAATACAATAATCTATGATTCCGACATCCCTGAGATGAAGAAGATCTGCGACGCCGCGAAATCCGCAGGAATATGCGCGATCATCGCAAGCGATGTTTCCGCGATCCGGTATGCCGGCTCCATAGGCATTCCCGTACATATTTCCGTACAGGCGAACGTCTCGAACATTGAAGCCGTGAAGTTCTTTGCGAAGTTCGCGGATGTGATGGTGATGGCGAGGGAGCTGGATCTTGGACAGATACAATACATCATCGAAACGATCAGGAAGGACAGGATATGCGGACCGTCGGGAGAACTTGTAAGGATCGAGCTTTTCGTGCATGGTGCGCTATGCGTGTCGATCTCGGGGAAATGCTACATGAGCCTTGCGGCCTACAACAGTTCCGCGAACCGCGGCGACTGCTATCAGCCATGCAGGCGGAAATACCTGGTCAAGGACGAAGAGACGGGATTTGAGATGGCGGTCGAGAACCAGTATGTGATGTCGCCACGCGACCTGTGCACTATAAGGATACTCGGACAGATCCTGGATGCGGGGGTATCAATACTTAAAATCGAAGGGCGCGGAAGGGCTCCCGACTATGCCTACAACGTAACCGAGGCATACAGGAAGGCGGTCGAACTATGGTCCAGAGGAAAGCTTACACCGGGAGCGTCAAGGAAGCTAGAAGACGGGCTTGAAGCCGTGTTCAACCGCGGATTCTGGCATGGCGGATACTATCTTGGGGACAAGGCCGGCGAATGGAGCGGCATATCAGGAAGCAAGGCCTCGAAGAAGAAGATCCATGTCGGGGAGATTCTGAATTATTTCCACAAGCCCGGAATAGCTGAGATAAACCTGTCAGCCGGAGATCTGGAGACAGGGGACGAGATACTCATCACCGGCCATACCACTGGAGCCCGGAAATTGAAGGTCAAATCGCTGATGATGTCTGGAAAGAGCGTCGACCGCGCCGGGAAAGGGCATACTGCGACATTTCCAATCGATTTCAAATCGAGGAAAAATGATAAGGTGTATCTCCTTTCTGATACTGGACTTGAATAAAACATCAGTTATATTACGACCTTTAATTTAAATCTGGGAATTTGGGATTGGGAAGAAAAGGTAAAATAACACTGCTATGTTTTGCGGTGCTCTTCGCACTTGCACTCATGTTTTCATCCCTTCCTGAAGCGGATGCCGCCGACGTTTTGTCCGCGATCATGAAGGAGGATGTCAACGCCACGGCCAACAAGCTCGAGTTCCAGGGGAACAACATCATCGGAAACGGCAATGTCAAGCTCCGCTACAAGCAGATATTCATCACATGCGACAAGATAATCGTCAATGTTTCCACGAAGGACGTTGAAGCCGTCGGCAATGTCAAGCTGATCAGGAGGGTCCCCGGCCAGTCCCAGGTCACTGAGGAGGAGCTCAAGAAGCTCCAGGCGGATCCGAAAGTCAAGGTCACCGTTGAAAGCTATGTGAACATGCCTTCGGGCAGGCAGAAGATACTGGTCAGGACCGTGACTGAAAAGCTGGACTGGCAGGGCGAGAAGGCGGTTGGGAACCTGACAAGCGGCGTATTCGATCTCGGAAAGTACGAGGGTTCTGTCGGACTTTATTATTTCAGGGGTGAAAGCGCCGAACGCGAGGCGGACGGCTCGATAACCATCTACAACGCTGAAATGACTTCCTGCGAATACATCGCCGACCATCAGGAGCATTATTCCGTCACCGCCAGCAAGATCAGGCTCATCCCCCAGAAAGGATTTTCAGACATCTCCAACAAGGGCAGCAGGGATGTCGGAAGATATGACATCTGGGCATACTGGTGCTGGGTGAATATCGCCGGAGTCCCCGTCCTTCCGCTTCCTTTCGTATACAAGCCAAATGATTCATCGGGATGGGGCTGGCAGATAAGGGGGGGGCAGGACTCCGACTGGGGATATTTCGTCCAGACGAGAAAACGGTTCATCCTATATGGCTATCCGCATATCGAGACCGGGCTCTACCTCGACTATTACTTCAAGCGCGGCCCTGGCGGCGGACTTGACCTCGACATAACCACTGAAAAGACCAAGACCTACGGGTTTGCATACGGGCTTTATGACCAGGATCCCTACAAGGCGGCTCCCTCCAACCAGCGTTTCGACATCGACCACGGGCGCTACGACCTGAAACTCAACAACCTGTCACATATAACGCCGAGGATGGATTTCCGCGGGCAGATCGAGAAGCTGAGCGACGCGAATTTCCTATATGACTTTTTCCGCGACAGGTACAACGACGATCCGCAGCCTCCGACATTTGCGTCGCTCGACTACCAGTTCAACCGCTTCACGGCATCGGTCAACTACCGCCAGAGGATAAATGACTTCTTCTCCGAAGTGCAGAGGCTGCCTGAAGGAAGGCTCGACATACCCAGGCAGGAACTTTTCGGCAGCAACATCTACTACCAGGGCGAAAACAGCGCAGGCTACTTCTGGATGAAATGGCGCGAATATGACGATGCCAGGACGATGGGCAACAAAATCGATCCGAAGGACTACAAGGCCTTCAGGTTCGATTCCCTGCACATGTTCTACTATCCAATCCAGCTCGACTGGCTGAACATCCTGCCGCGAGCCGGCTTCAGAATGACATACTATTCGAAGACCTCGAAGACAAAAGTGTCGCCAGATGACTTGAACACGATGTTCTCGGTCGACAATGCACAGGGTGAGCAGGTCACAGGAGATGTCGTGAACTACGATGACAAGGGCGGCGATAAATTCCGTGTCGCGGCGGAAACAGGCATCGAGATGAACACGAAGATCTACAGGACATGGAACGACGCCAAGAGCGCATTCTGGGACATTGACGGCATCAGGCATGTCATGGTCCCATATGTCAACTATAATTTCATTCCCGAGCCGACCCTCAGCCGCGACAAGATATACTATTTCGACGACATCGACAGGATAGACGAGCAGAACTTCATAAGGCTTGGCCTCAAAAACAGGCTGCAGACGAGGCGCGGCGACTACAACAAGGAGGAGATCTACACCTGGGCGTCGATTGAGAACTACTGGGACTTCCATTTCAACAAGGAACAGGACACCAACGGCGAAGATTTCAAGAACCTGGGGGATTTCGGGACCAAGATTGAACTGGATCCGTTCAATGACTTCCATATACTTTCACAGCTGCTGATTGATTCAGGCTCCTTCTCCATAAACAAGTTCCAGATCGGGATGACCTACGATATCACTGATGAATGGAAGGCTTCGCTGGGCTACAACTACCAGAGGAACTACAGCCAGAGGAGCACGTATTCCATGGGAAGTTCTCTGACCGACATCAATTCCGGAACCGCCTTCATATCCCGATATTCAAAATTCCAGTCGGTCCGCGGCAAGCTGGAATTCCCTGTCATGCCGAAGACCAGGGGTGAAATCGAGCTCATCTACGATATAGACAACCACATGATAAACCAGAGCATGCTGAGGCTGATAAGGACTTTCCACTGCTGGGAACTTGCCCTCGAATATGGCATCAGGCAGAACAACGACGACAACGACAGCAAGGAAACAAAGCATACCGTCGGCATAATGCTTTATCTTACGGCGGCGCCCTCCGCCAAGATCATGGCCAAGCAGTCGACGTCGCCTGGCGGCGGCGGCGCCGGCGAGAGCAGCGGAGAATAGGAATTTCTTTTAATTTAAATAAAAACTCCCCAGAGGCGATCATATCATGAAAAAACTAAGACCCGAAGACTTTTCCATCAGCAGGCTCGGAAAGGCCGAGTTGAATTCCCCACTCGGTGATGCCAAGTATCTTTCGGAATCAGCTACAGCCGTGTATTCAGTCCATCCTGATTCACTAAAGAATGAAATGAATGAATTCGGCAGATATCTCTCTTTCGAAAGGGCGGGCCCACGCGAAAAGATTTTCCATGATCCGAAAAAATCCAAGGCGGCTGTCCTGACCGCAGGCGGCCTCTGTCCCGGACTCAACAACGTCATCAAGGGGCTGGTCGGCACTCTGATGGAAAGCTACGGAGTCCAGGAAGTGCTTGGAATAAAATACGGATATCGCGGCCTTAATCCTGAATTCGGCCTTTCGCCAATACTGCTCACGCCCGAAAACGTCGACGACATCCATTCGGACGGAGGCACAATCCTCGGTTCATCCAGAGGGAACCAGGACATCGGCGTCATGGTCGACTCCCTTGTGACCATGGACGTAAACATGCTTTTCTGCATAGGTGGCGATGGGACGCTGCGGGGCGCACATGCCATAGCCGCGGAGGTCCAGAAACGAAACTTGAAGATAAGCGTGATAGGCATTCCAAAAACCATCGACAATGACATTTCATTCATGCAGAGGACATTCGGCGTAGAGACTGCGATATACGCAACTCATCCGATCATAACCTGTGCGCACAATGAAGCAAAGGGCGCCTACAACGGGGTCGGCCTGATACATGTGATGGGAAGGGACAGCGGATTCATCGCCGCGCTTGCGACTCTCGCAAACAGCGTCGTCAACTACTGTTTTGTCCCTGAAGTGCCCTTCAAGCTCGACGGCCCGGGCGGGTTCCTCGAACATCTCCGCAAGAGATTGGCTGCAAAACAGCACGCCGTAATCATTATCGCCGAAGGCGCCGGCCAGGATCTCTTCAAGGATATGCCTGTCCAGAAGGATGCCTCGGGCAATGTCAAGCACAACAATATCGGCGAATATCTGCGGGGGGGGATCGTCGCATACGGCAGGGAGAAGAACTTCGAAGTGAGCATGAAATATTTCGACCCGAGCTATGTCATAAGAAGCGTGGACGCCCGAGGGACTGATGCAGTCTACTGCCTGCTGTTCTCGCAGTCGGCCGTACATGCCGCGATGATGGGCTGCACCGACATGGTCGTAGGATACTGGGGGAATGACTTCACGCACGTCCCGATCGTGCTTGCGACAAGCGAACGCAAGAAGATTGATCCGGACATGACGCTCTGGCAGAGCGTCATGCAGATTACCAGGCAGCCGGAATTCAAATAATAAATTCCCTGCCGGAATTTATTTCTTGCATTTGTACACGAAGGCGGGAGGCAGGTTCTGCCAGACGATTTCCGACGTATCTACGGTGTGGAACTTCGACTTGAGGAGTTTCTTTATCGAATGGCCGCGCGGCATGATCTTGCCATGTATGTAGCCGTAGGTTGAAAATCTTCCGCCTTTTGTCATCGTCTTGTAGATCGCATCCATGAGCTTGTCCTGAAGTTCAGGGGGGAATGAAACCCATGGCAGGCTTGAGACAACTACATCCACCGAATTCATCTTCTCCTTCTTGATGAGCTCTGGAAGGTTCTCGGCGCTTTCATTGTATATCTTGACGTTGGGATACTTTTCAGAAAGATGCTCGTGTATTCTGGGATTGAGCTCGACGACGAAGAACTTCGCCTTTGAAGTTATCATCTTGAGTATTTGGGAAGTGAAAACACCGCTGCCGGGACCTATTTCCACGACAGTCTCGGCGCGTTCAAGACCTATTTCGGAAGTCATTTCCCTGGCCAGATACCTTGAACTAGGCAGCACTGTGCCTATCCCAACCGGATCCCTCACGAATTCCTTCAAAAGTCTCATCAAGAACCTTTCGAGATTATAACATCCGCAGAACAGGCTTCATCAACTGTGAGCGAACATGGAATTTAAGTAATTAAAGTATATATTATGTCATATCACTTTATAAATTTCAAATAATAATGAGAGGTAATTTTGAAAACTTATCTATTTGCAGGCCTGCTTGCCATTTTAACCCTGTACGCCACGGCGCTTTCAACATATTCCGCTGATGCAGCACCTGCTTCCGAGACCCCGAGGCTCGTCAAGGCCGAATCCCCGGCACCTGAAAAAACAGCGAACCTGGGTGAAATGCTGAACAAGGGCGGCCCGCTCATGCCGGCGCTATACGCCCTTTCCTTCCTTGCAGTCTGCCTCATATTCTACTATCTGCTTTCATTAAGGCGGGAATTGATTGTACCCACCCCTCTCCTCAATCAGATCGAGGAGGCCGTGAAGAAGAAGGATGTCCTGCTCCTGGAGGAGATCTGCCTGAAGAACGATGCTCCGCTCGCAAAGGTGGTCCTCTCCGGAATTGAGGTCGTAAAAAGCCCGCATGCAACATATGAAATGATAAAGGACGCCATGGAGGACGAAGGCTCAAGGCAGGCGGGAACCCTATGGGAGAGGATTCAATATCTCCAGGATATCGCCATCGTCTCCCCGCTCGTAGGTCTTCTCGGTACCGTGATAGGAATGATAATCTCCTTCGGCGCGCTCCAGTCCGAAGCCATGACACCGCGTCCGACCCTGGTGGCGAAGGGTGTGGCCATAGCGTTCACGAACACGGCGGCGGGCCTCGTGATCGCGATTCCGGCAATGCTCATATATGCGTTCTTCAGGGGCCGCGTGAAAGGCATAATAACTGAACTTGAGTCCAGGAGCAGCAGGATCTCCAGGATGATGCTCGACATCGTAAAACACAAATAATCATCTGAGGCCATCATGAACTTCAAGAAACACTGCAGGGAGACGGGCATAGGATTCCAGATCGCGCCGATGGTGGATATCGCATTCCTGATCCTCCTGTTCTTCATATCAGCCTCAATATACGCCGAATGGGAGCTGAAGCTCGGCATAAGCATCCCAACCTCGAAGACCGGCGACATGGCTCCAAAATCCCCCCTGGAAATAGTGATTAACATCGATTCCGAAGGACACGTCTTCCTGAACTCCGTCGAATATACCCATGAGAGGCTCGGCAGCCTGCTAGGCGAACAGGCCAAGATGTATCCGGGGCAGCCGGTGATAATACGGGCCGACAAACAGACTTCATATGAAAAGGTCATCACAATCCTCGACATATGCAAGAATGTCGACATTGGAAATGTCTCATTCGCAACCCTTCCAGACAAATCACCGAACTCACTGGAGAAGTAATGCGAATCCCGCAAAACCTGTCTTGTGTTTCCTTCTTCCTTCTTCCTTCTTCCCTGTTCCTTTCATGTCTCCTTCTTCCTTTCTCCTTCCTCCTCGTTCCTTCCCTCCACTCCGCACAGGAGGTGACCGGCGACATGAAAAAAATCTACATCGACGAACAGCTGAGGCTCGCAGACGGCCTCTCCCAGCGTGGACATTATCAGATGGCTATTGACGAATACAGGAAAATCATCGGAAAGTTCCCTGACGATCCTCTTGCCGCAGACGCCTTTTCACAGCTTGCCGAAGCTTATTCGTCATACGGCGACACTGAAAAGGCGATAGAGAACTACAGGATATTCTTCTCGAAGTTCCCGGCAGTCAAAACAGTTCCCGCAGTCAAGATCAACTATTCCATCGCGCTTTTCAGGACAGGCAACGAGAAAAACATAAAGGAGGCCGTTTCAATCCTCCGCGATGTCAAGAACACCAGGGAGGCGTCGAAGCCTGTAAAATATGCGGCCTGCTACCATCTCGGCAGAATCCTGCTGGAAACCGGAGATGTCAAAGGCGCCAAGTCTGAATTTTCCGAGCTGGCCTCTGTCAATATTAATTCCAGGGACGACCTCTATGCGGCCTTTGCAAGACTCGATCTTGCAGGGATTCTCGACAGGGAAGACAACCGGGAGGACGCAGCGAAGCTCGTAAGGTCGCTGATCGACAACAGGAGCACGCCTCCCGAGATACTCAGCGCGGCGATGAACTATCTGGGAAACCTCAACTTCGAGAGGAAGCAGTATCTCCAGGCCGCCGACAATTATGAACAGCTCTGGCTGATATCCCCCTCCTCCCCTGAAGGGAAAGAGGCTTATTACAGGAGGTTCGAATGCCTCTTCCTCGCCAGGGAATACCCCAAGCTGATATACGAACTCGACATTGAGACAGGAAAACTCGGAGCTCCTGATGCCCAGTCGGAGAAGCTTTATTTCATCAAGGCCTCTGCGCTGATGGAACAGAACCAGTATGCTGAGGCCATCAGGACTTTCTCGGAGATCTCATCCTCCCCTAAATCAACACCTGAATATTTCTCCAGGTCCGCGCTCCAGTCGGTGCAGTGCCTGATCCTCCAGACCAGGATTCCGGAAGCCTCGAAGTCCGCAATGTCCTTCATCACCAGCAGGAGGATTCCTACTGAAGCCAAACTTTCCATATGCAGCATGGTGATGCCCGTCCTTAAAACACCCCACGAGAAAATATCCTTCATGAAGGACACGGTCGCGACTGCGCGCGACGTTCCGGAAAGATACACGCTGAAGCTCGCGCTCGCGGAACTCTATTGCTCTCTGTCGCAGATTGACAACGCACTCGCGCTTTACAAGGACATTCTCGCTGAATGCCCCGAGGAAACCAGGGCAAGATGCCTTATGGGCATGGCAAAGACCTACGAGGCCTCAAGACAGGACAAGGAGGCCCTGGATTATTATCAGAAGATAAGGGTGAAATATCCTGCATCAAAACAGTATCCCGAAGCACTGCTGAGGACGGCCGTGCTTATTCTCTATGACAAGCCTGATTCCAATGAACCCCGGGAGCTCCTCCTGAAGATTGAGAATGACTACAAAGGCGAAAAGGAGGTCCATGGAAGCGCGGTCTTCTATCTGGCATATATTGATTTCATCAGGGGGAATTTCAGCGGCGCCTCCGAAGGTTTCAGAAAAATAGCTTATTCAAACGCATATGAAGACAGCCTTGTCCTGATGGGCAGGCAGTATCTGCTCTGGTCCATCATGTCCGAAAAGACGAATCCGGAATCAGACAGGCTCTTCGCCGACTTCGCATCTTCCGAAAGCAGTCTCCTATCCGTAAATCCCGACCTCCTGCTTTTCATCGGGAATAAATTCTCGGAGACCGGCAGGCTGGGCGATTCCATCCTATGCTTCCAGACCGTCGCAAAGAACGCCAGCCCCGAATACAGGATAAAAGCGCTCTCCGGACTGGGCGCCACCTACGAAAAGAAAGGAGAGCTTGAAAAAGCCGTAAGATTCCTGCGCGAAGGAGAAAAGATCAAGACACAGGACAAGGACATCTATTCAGAGCTCCTCTCCCTTCTGGGTGCCGCTCTTGTAAAAAAAGGCGAGAAGAACGAAGCCGTGCTCGTATTTGAGAAATGCATAGACATCTCGGGCAGCAAGACCGCGTCCGCAAGGGCAAGACTCGGACTTGCCGCAATACTTTCGGAGAATCCGGAGGATCTTGCAAGGGCCAACAGGTATGCGATGTCCGTATTCATACTTTCGGACGATCCGGAACTTTCACAGCAGGCGATGATCCTCAGCATCGAACTTTCGCTGCGGCTGAAGAATCCTGAGGAAGCCAGGGCGACGTTCGACGAACTCCAGAAAAGGTTTCCGGAACTCCTGAAGACCGACAAAGTAAAGAAACTGTCTGAAAAGATGCGATGATTATAATTTCAAGAATTATTTCCAAATAAAGTATGTCGGGTTTCAACCCGACGTCTGGTTGGCGGTTTAAAAACCGCCCTAATTATGAGGAAGCTCTGCTTATCTGCCTCATCAGCTTATCCTCGCAAGAATAATCTCCATCGCCTCCAACTCCCTTTCGCGTGCCCTGGTGCAGTGCATGGGATCAAGATTGCCTGTCGCAGGATAAAAAGGAAGAGGCCTGGCCGTGTCCGCATCAAGCGTCTGCACCATCAACCCGCCTATTTTCTCGTTTGGATAATTCAGATATGCTGCGTTCTGCGCCTTCCTGTACATCCCAAGGCAGGCCTGGTCTCCTGTCATCTCGTAGAGCTTCATGGACGCAGCGCAGCACTCCCTGACATTCCACCAGGGGGACGTCCTGTATTTCCTCCCGTTTGAATCTGTCTTGTCGAACAGCCCTCTCCCTGAGAGGAGGTCCAGGTTCTTATACATGAGTCCGGCGCCGCTATATCCATTTTCATATATGTAGCGCATGATTTTCACGAGATTGGGCGAGAACTTTGATTTGAACTCGCCAGAAAGATCCTCCAGTTCCGCAATGAAGCCGCAGGCCTCCGAGACATGCCCGGGATCGCATATCATATACCCCTCCGGATTGACGTATGGATTGCCCTCCTTGCAGTTGTACTCCCAGAAGTGGCCGGTCTCGGGATTGCAGAAGTTATGCAATATGAACTCCGATATCATGAACCCCTTCTTCAACAGCATCGACTCAAGATCCGCTTTTCTCCTGCTGTCAATCCCCGAGTATTTCAGGCATTTCAAAGTGTCTACTACGGCACCCAGCGTGACCATTATGAACCCATGTCCGTTGTAGGGATTTCTCTTCTTGGTGACGTGGTCGACGCTCCGGAAGTTCATTCCGCAGACAATAGATTCATCGAGGAATTTCAGCCCGAGTTCAAGGGATTCCGGACAATTCCGCATAAGTCCGTACTGCATGAAGCCCGCCGCGGCAAAGACGTGGGTAGGCTCGCATTCTCCGGAAGCACAAGGGACATTGGAAGGATCGTTGGATGCCTTGTTGGTATTGACATCCACGATGAACGGTATTCTTCCACCGTTGAGTTCATATCTCTGGAGCAGGAACTCATAGATGCAATCACAGTAGTCGCTGAAGAATTGACGCAGGTTGATTTTCCTGCCGTAGATCTCCAGATCCGTGTCCGGAATTGATCTTTTCGCGGACAGATACGACCAGATGCCAAGTCCGCGGCAATCGCCCCAGCTCCAGACCTTCTGTTCCTCCAGCGGCCTCATCTCACCGCTTATAGAATCCACTTCAGCGAAAAGCCCGGGATACGAAACACCTGGATGCCTGTTCTCGAACTCAATCCTTATTTCTGCGAAGTACCGCAGAATCCTCTGCTGGTATTTCCTGTTGAAATCCATCAATTGAGAAAGTGCGCCGCTGTCAAGACTGGATTCCTTAAAGATAAAAAGCTCGCTTGCTGGAACTTTCTTCATCAGGACTATTCCTTCTTGTCGGCTTTCGGAGCATCATCCTTGAGAGTGTCAGTCTTCGGAACATCAGTCTTCTGATATACCCTCACGTAATCGATCAGGAACTTCTGGGGCAGTATCTTGTCATCGATCTTTCCGCCCCATTGTCCGCCGATTGCAAAATTCATCAGGATGTAGAACTGCTCCTTGAACGCATTGTATCCGGCCTCATCGGCGTCCGCCACGTTGAAGGTGTGATATTTCTGCTCGTCGAAATAGAAGTCTATCTTCTCCGGACTCCATTCAACTGCGTATATGTGGAAATCATCGAAGGGTTTTTCGGTGACAAGCTTGCCGCCGCTGGACTTGTGCTTCCCGACTTTCGAATAATGGGCCGTACCATGAATCTTGCTGGGTTCCTTGCCGACGAACTCCATGATGTCGATCTCACCGCAGACCGGCCAGCCCTTACCGGTATTCCTCGAATCACCCAGCATCCAGATCGCGGGCCAGACACCGAGTCCCTGCGGAATCTTTGCCTTGGCTTCTATGCGTCCATACTTGACATTGAACTTCTGATAGGTGGTAAGGCTTGCCGCCGTATATCCGGCGAACTCATTCCTGGTCTTCCACTCCTTGCTCCCGGCCTTGTAATCCTTGTTCTTGAACTGCTCCTTCTTCCCTTCAATCACAAGCATCCCGCCTTCAACCCTGGCATTCTCCAGCCTTTCACGGGTGTAATACTGGGATTCCTCGTTCCTGACAAAACCTTCCTCATAGCCCCATCTGTCGCTGTTCGGAAGCCCGTCCTTGTCGAACTCGTCCGACCATACAAGCTTCCATTCGTCGGCATTGACAGCTGAGACAACCATTGGAAAGGCCGCCACGCAGGCGGTCAGGAAAGCAAGTTTCATAATCACTCCTTAAGTAGGTACGTGCTTTAGCATGTACCGGTTTCACACACAGGAATGGGACAGGCTAAAGCCCGTCCCTACTTCGTCACGGTCGCCAGATATTCCGAGGCTGTCATGAAGACGCAGCCTTTATCTATAAGGTAGTTCATTATTTTCTCAAATCCATTCCACTTCACATCCGTGGTCCACATGTTCGGATGCCCTTGCATGGCGATATATTCCTTCCTGGTCCCAATCTTCTCATACGCCTCCTTGAATTTATCAAAGTCGGGATTGCCGACCGCAACTTCAAGGTTGACGCTTCTTTCAAAGATGAACTTGCTTGTCTTTTTCGAAGGCGGAGCATAGAAGAACACCATCTTGATTTCCGGTATCTGTTCAAGCGCCTGGAAAGTCGCCTCATTCGTAGCCGACCAGTGCGGGCCGAACGCCTTGAGCTCAATTCCAGTCTTGTCCTTCATGAGCTTCTGCGTCTTCTCAAGCGAAGTCTTCTGATCCTCCACCGAATCCACCTCGAACTCGCCTTTAGGATCCGTCGCCTTCCTGTTCATATAGCCATGGTTCCAGAGTTCGAAGCCTTTCTTGTCCAGATCCTTCAGATAGTCGAAATATTTCTGGTTGTCGGCCTCGAGGGAGTTTCCCATGACTCCGATGGTCGCCTTGATCTTCTTGGCCTGCACGAAGTCTATCACCTTCTGCCATCTCGGGGAAACTGCTTTTGAACCGTTTGACGGCGCACCGTTCGTGCACATGTCGTCCAGCTTCAGTATGATCACCTGGGCCTTCGCCTTAGGAGTTTCCTGGGCTGAAACCGCCGTCCCCGCAAGAATCGCAGCCGCCAGACATCCGCTCAACATCGCAATTTTCATATTATTTCCTTTAAGTAAGTTTCCTATAAAGTAGGTACGTGCTTTAGCATGTACCATTTTTATTTTCATGGATGGGACAGGCTAAAGCCCGTCCCTACTTCAAGACACAGGCGAGACGCCTGTACCACGTTCTTTTTTGTAAATTTCAGGCGAGCCTGAAATTTACCATCTGTAGTACCTGTACGGATCATCATCTGCGATTGGCTCCTGCAGGTAATATGTGTTGAGCCACGGGGCTCCATTTTTGTTCAGGAACGGCATATCCTTTATCCCGCCGTTCAGATATGTGTCGTTCACCTTCACAACCAGAGTGTTCACTCCGTCCTTCTTCAGCATGCCGGGCTTCAGCGTATAGGTTCTGGGAGCCACGTAATAGTCCTTGGGGTTGCTTGTCTTCGTCACCTCTCCAAGGAATTTGCCGTTGAGCCAGATCCATGACTCGTCGTCTATCGCGCCCATCTTAAGGACGAGTTCCGCATTGGGGTCGAACCCTTCCGGCGTCTTGAACTTCAGCCTGTACCAGAAGTATCCGTCATATCCATCCAGGTCCTTCCGCAGCATGTCGAACATTCCCGGAACCTGTATCGGCCTCCATGCCGAATCATCAAACTCCTCCTTCGACCAGCCTTTTGAATCGCCGCTGTTGTCCTTGTCGGCCTCTCCGATCCAGCCTTCGGCGAGCTTTAACTTCGACTTCGCGGGCATTCTTGCGAAATTCGCAAGAAGCGGAGACTCCGAAGATGCACCGAGATTTGCCAGAAGCCTCGATACCATGAACACGTTCCTCCTGAAGCTTGTCCTCTGGTAGGGCTTCTTCACGTAGTCGATGTTCCATGGCGCCAGCTGGCAGAACACCGCAGTCCCCTTCCCTATCTTAATGCTCTTCAGCATGTCGCATGATGTGTCACCCTTGTCCGCAAACCCATCGAAATCCAGCTTCCCCCTCCAATGGAGTTCGGAATTGGAAATACCCGTGAATTCAGGAGCAGCCAGATCTTTTACAAGAGAGGAATATCCGGAGAACTTGCCCATCTTGGCAGTATCCGGAAGCAGTTCGTTGACCGCCTTTTCGTCAAGTCCGAGGGCAAGGAGGTTGGCGCCAGAGGCCACCGCATCCTTCATGTTCGCGAGTTTCGCACCGGGAGATACGACGAGAAGCGAGTCGCCTGAAGGCTTCTCCCCATCCTTCAGCGCAGCGAAATTCACACCGAGATCTTCGAGCAGCTTGGAACCGACTGCGTCTCCGGCATAAAGGACTTTCCTGGATTCTCCAGCCTTGACAGCATCCATGTATTTGAAGATATTCCTGACGATGTTTGCTCCGACAGGATCATTCTCAGTCCTTCCGGACACATCGAGCTGGCAGAAGATTATCTTTCCTGCACCCTGCGAATACTCGAGGAGCGGAGAGTACTGCATGTCAAAGCCGCAGTCGAGAATCGGCAGCCAGCTTCCGCGCTCGGGCTTCTCGATCATGACTGAGCATATGTTGCCCCTGGTGCCGCAGCGCCAGACGCGGGTGTTCAGGAAACCGCACCATTCCCACTGCGGATCCTTCTCCTCGAATCCGGCGACCTCGAGGTTCGGAGGCATGAGCGTAGCAGATCCGCGCCAGTCCCTGAGCATGTCGTCCGTCACGCCCTCAAGCACAGGGTGTGTCTTCACCCTGGCAAATACGTTGCGGATACCCTGGACGTTCACACGGAATCCGATCTTGTTGAAGAAGCTCGTGTCATCCTGCTCGAAGACGACAACTTTCAGCCCGTCCGCAACTTTGTTCAGATCATATAGCGGTTCGTTTTTCGAAAGAGCATTCCTGCCTATCACGAGGATATCGCCCTTGGCGACTTCGGCAGGAGAATTGATTTTCGAGTATGCTACTCCATATGCGTCGAGGGATTTTGCAGTTATGCCTTCGGGATCGAAGAGCATGACCTTCGACTTTGTTGCGACTTTCGCAGTATCAGCCTTCACAAGATCAAGCGAAAAGGTATCGGACTGGATCTCGTTTTTTGCAGACGGCTCCGACAAGCGTCGCCCTCCAGCGAAATCAAATTCCACCGCCAGTTCAAGCTTTTCCCTGCCAGCAGGCATCTTGAAGTCAACCGGCACGAACTTTATCTCGCCGGGCTTGAGGTCAGACTCCCCGGAACCTTTGAGTCCTGCGCCGTCTATCTTCCAGGAATAAGAGCATTTCCTGTTTTCGCGCGAGTCGTTTATCATGACAAGCTGCTTTGAGACATTCTCACCTGCGGCGAAGTTGTGCGACTTGTCGGTGAACTTCGGAGTTCCACCGATGAACCCGAGGAATTCCCTGTTGTTCCTGAGGAACACGGATCCGATGGACGAGGGCTTGAAATCCTTGATGTCGCCCGGATCATGGATGAACTGTCCGCCCCTGTGTGAAACATCAGGCACGATGCCGGGCTTCTGCAGATCCTTGTACTTGGCTTCATTGGGCTTGTCAGGGGTCGGATTCACCCTCTCCCAGAGTTCGGACTGGTCCCAGGGCAGCATCGCGGAAACGCCCCACGCCCTGTGCGAGCGCCAGTTGTCAGAAGCATAATAGGCCATTATTTCCCGGTGGTTCTTCTCCATGTTCGAAAGGGTCGGCGTCAAGACTCCACCCCAGTGGAAGGGTTTGCCGGTGGCATAGTTCTTCTCCTCGATGTCGATGAGCTTTATCTTTGCCGGTATCATCTCGTAGGCCCCCTCTCCCAGTATCGAAGATGCGAACTCGCTGTCCCAGACGCTCTGGAACGCCACGCACCTCCATATGAACTCCGGACCGCGGTAGCTGGACCATGACGAGATATGAGGAAGGCCCCATTCGACAAAGAAGAAAGGCTTGACCCCGTTCCTGTTCCAGTGCTCCATCCATTCCGAACGCTCCTGGCGCGGCGCCCAGTTCAGGTAGCAGTTCACAGTATAGAGGTCGCCGAGGTTTCCGCACTGGTGGTGGTAGACCGGACGCGTGGGATCATATGACTTCGAGATCGATGCGGCCTTTTCAGACATCTCCCTCTTCTCGATATACGAGCCCTTCTTGGACTTGGCAAGCTCGCTCGGGACCTTCTCGGGCTCATAGACGCCATCCATTTTCAGCGGATTCTGGTCGCCATGGTAGCCGTTGGCGTTGTGGTTCATCGCATACATTATTATTGACGGATGGTTCTTCATCCTTGAAATGAGCCAGGCGGTAAGTTCGCCGTAGTTTTTCACTGCGGCCTCGCTGTTCAGCCATTTGAAGTTCTTGATGTGGGGCAGCGAGAAGGAGGCCAGCATGCCCGCGTCGTCGGCGGCATCGAAGATGGCATCCATGTATGAGACGTCGCCCGGCTCGAAGTCATAGTTGCCGGTGATGAAGAAGTTGAACCCGTAGTCCTTCATCCTCCTGGAGAGGTTCATGCCGGAAGCATAGTCGCACTTGTCCGCAAAATCAGAGATGCTGTTCACCCAGAGCGCCCTGAGCCGGATCAGCTTGCCGTTGAGATAGAAATCCTTGCCGACTATCTTGAACTCCCTGAATCCGAACTTCACCGGCAGAAGCTCATCAAGCTTCCTGCCGTTCGCATCTTCAATGGAAACGATTGCCGTATAAATGTTCTGAGGCGTATTCGTGTCCCATAGGAGCGCATCCTTCCATTCGCCTCCGAAGACGTATTCGGACTTGTCAGGCGTAAAGGGAATCTTTCCTGATTTGAACGTCTTCACTTCCTTGCCGGACCGGTCGAGTACTTTTGCGCTGAGCACATGCTCGCCGGCGGCGGGACTTCCAATCTTCGTCTTGAAACTTATCTTCCCTTCGGCAACAGACGTTATGACATGCAGGTCCTGGATTGCATCGGCCTTCGGTTCGGAACATAGGAAGAGGTCTCCTGCGATCCCCTTGAGCTTCACACTGGCCTTGTTCGACATTATCCTGTCCGGCGCCATGAACACCTTTGTCTCGGCCTCGAGCGGACGCGCGGTGACGAGAATCGTCAGATTATATTTCTTCCCTGCCTCGACAAAATCCGTCAGGTCAAACCTTCCGCCCGGGAACCAAATCTCTCCTACATCTTTTCCGTCCAGAAATATTCTTGCATTCGTCTGGAGCAATGTAAAATCCAAGTAAATTTTTCTTCCTGCCCAGGCGTCAGGAAGAAAAATATCGCGTTTGTACCAGACCTGCTCGATCATCTTGCCGGAGGTCGCATCCTCGGACATAGGAGGGAGAAGGAACTTCTGGGTCGCATCGCCGACGGTCCAGTCCTGTGTCGGCCATACACCGGGAACCTTGAACCAGCCCCAGCCTGCGCCATCTGCGGGCGGAACGGTCTTCTCTGCGACTTCAGGAATGACACGCCAGAGTCCGTTGATGCAGATCTTCTCCTGCGTGGAACTAGTCTTTTTCCATGCCTTCGCTATGTCCCATGGCTCCTTGTCGGCGCCTTCCGGCAGCGGCATGTCGCCCTTGTAGTTCATTGAAACGACTTTTATGACTATGTCAGAAAACTCCACCGAGCCGGACTTGCCGTGGTTCGCGGGATTGAGCACCAGGAATTCCGCGCCAGGCGGGATCTTGTATTCGCGCTCGCAGTCAACCCAGCCATTTGTGCTGCCGTTCCAGTTGAAGACATCGGGCCATTCACCTACCTTCTTGCCGCCCTCGTCGGCGAAGTTCATCGCCATGCGCGCGTTCTGCCAGCCTTCGGCGCCAGGCACCACATCCGCCACCCTTGCCTTGAAGGACATCTTGAGGACGCCCCACCCGCCTTCAAGCTCAAGCTTGCGGTTAACGCTCTTCCCTCCGCCATCGATCTTCAGCCAGCGCTTCCCGTTTTCAGAAGGATACGAGATTCCTTCCCGCTTATCCCATTTGTCGGGCGTCCCGTCCTTGTTGGAGTCGGCCTCGAAATTCCCGTTCTCCACAATGTTCTTTTCGGGAAGCCTTGCGTCGGCTGGATCGACATACAGGGAACCTTTCGCCCTGCCCACGGTCAACTTGATGTCGTCAAATTCTACTGTCCCTGATTTTCCGAAGTTGGCCGGATTCAAACCGAGAAACGCGGCGCCCTCTGGAATCTTGTACTGGCGTTCAAAAGTAATCCAGCCGTCGGAAGTCCCGGTCTCGCCCCAGACTTCAGGCCAGTCACCGACTTTTTTCCCGTCCTTGTCGCTGAAGTTCATCGCCAACCTTGCAGTCTTCCAGGTCTGATCGCCAACCTCAACATCCTTGTATCTCGCCTTGAAGGAGAGCTTCAGGGACTTCCATTGCGGATCGATTGGGACTTTGATGCCGGTGCTGGCCTGGCCTCCCTCGATCTTCAGATATTTCCTTCCGTTTTCAGCCGGATATGAAATTCCCTTCTGCGCGCTCCAGCCGTCGGGGACGCCGTCGTTGTTGGCGTCTGTCTTGAAGTCCGCGTTCCTGATGAGGTTTTCCTGTGCGAACCCCGCACATGAGATGAACAGGGCGACTGCAAACGCTGGGATTGCTGCGAACTTCGCAAGACGGCGGTTGAACGTGAGGCTCATTTGTTCTCCTTACTTTACCTGACTCATTTGCGCATTTTCATGCGCCGCCTGATCCAGGTACTTTTCATATTTTATCTTTTCGTGTATTTCGTGGTTGCTGTTTTTCTGTGTCATCAGTGTGTTCTGTGGTTAAAACTTATCTCTTAGGAATTATCGGTTTTTCGGAAACTGTCTGTCCCCTGATGAATGAAGGCTCGAAGTAGACCGCTCCGCCAGCCCTGCCGCGCCCCAGGAGGAGGTCGACGGCCGCGCTGCCCATCTCGTGCAGCGGCTGGACGACACATGTAATGAAAAGCCCGGTCTTGTCGTCGAAGTTCGCATATCCCCTGTAGTTTATGATTGCAAGATCCTTCGGTATGGACAGGCCGTATGCAGTTATTTCCATCACATAATCCGTGACGAATCCATATCCGACGATGACGGCCGCACTGTATGAGAGCTCCCTCTTGATTAGCCTGATCGCCTGTTCCCTTCCGGCAGGGCCATGCACATTGTAGCGGACTATAAGATCGGGATCCAGCCTGATACCAGCCGCCGACAAGGCATTTCTGTATCCTTGCTCCCTGGCCAGGATCGATGGGGAATGCCCCCAGTCCAACGTATAGTCGAAGAAGGCTATGCGTTTGTGGCCTTTTGATATGAGCTCATCGACCGCCATCCTGATTCCGTGCTCGTGGTTGACTTCAACATACGGGATGTCCGCGCCATCGGCAGGGATTCCAACGCTAACGCAGGGTATGTTCTTCTTCCGGACGGCTTCAACGTGGATCTTCCTAGAGAGATCCCCGGATAGGATTATCCCTCGGCAGTTTTCAGGATGAATTTCCTTTTCAACATAGGCATTGAAATCCGACGCGGACGGGATGTTTTTCAAGAAGACGGAAAATTCTCCATCTGACAGCGCGTCATGGACACCGGCCAGGATGCCGTTCCCGAAAAGATCCACCGCATGCGAGCTTACGGTTATAATATAAATTGACTTTACTGAAGACTGCCGGGGCTGCGAACCTGATTTTATGACCATCGTCCCCTTGCCCTGAATCCTTTTAAGATAGCCCTTGGTGACGAGCTTGGAAATTGCATCGCGGACAGTGACACGGCTTGTACCGGTCAAGGCAACAAGCTCATTCTCGGACGGAATGCAGAAACCGACCGGATACTTTCCAGACTCGATGGCATTGAGTATGCGCAGCCTGACCTGTTCGCTTTTAGAGTATACGACTTCTTCTGTCATGACAAGCCTTGATTGTTTTATTATAATACAAGTTAACATCCTTACGGATTTCGTCAAACCACATTATTGAGAAATACTGCAAAATCCGCAATATCCGGTTTTATCAAGATTTAATTACGTACTGGCAATGCAGTTGCAGCATTATCTGAGCCGCCGGTAAATTATTCATGTTTTTTTGGAGGCAGCCACCTTGACATTAACTGGAAGCAAACTATCTTGTATGATATAAATACATATTGGTATTATCAATTAATGGCAGAAGATTTTCGGGGCTTATTGCATAATCGGCAAGTATTGTGATACAATTATACGGCATGGTTCTATAACCGGGAGAGCTTATCTGATCATGAAAAATTTTTTCACACTGATTGAACTTCCTATAGTGAGCCGGGCAAAGGCACAAGCCTTTACACTTATCGAACTGCTGGTAGTAATCGCAATAATCTCCATCCTTGCCGCCCTGCTCCTCCCCGCATTGAAGGAGGCGAAGAACAAGGCCCATGCGATATCCTGCATGAGCAACGAGAAACAACTGTCTGCCCAGATGATAAGTTTCACAAACGACTTCGAGGGATATCTCCCGTGCTGGGTGACAAGTGAAAAAGATCCTGGTTTTGAAGACAAGCTTTTCCCCTCTGATGACAACATGATCGCAGGAAACAATCCCAGATGGTTCCAAAACAACAGGAGCAATTGTTTCTGGGATTATTACAAACCATGCGCCATGCTCCTCTGCCCTGCATATCCAAAGCTTGACATCCTCACACCTAAGGCACTTTCAAATTTGGCAGGCAATCCAGTAGGAGGCACTGATTATGCAACTACTTATACTGTATCAAGCAGGCTGTCAAGATGGCAGCCCCCCGCCCCGCCGGGCCTTCCTTCCGGCTCTCATAGCAAATCACTGATCAACAAGGTGGATCCCAAAAAAATAATGTTCATGGACAGGACCAGCAACAACAACACTTCGGGAGGCGCCTTCACCACGTTCTTCTATGCTCCCGCATCGTCAGCAACCTTTGAGCAGATGGGCACCCCACACAGGGGCACAAACGCCTCTCATTTCGATGGACATTGCGAGTTCTACCCCTTCAATCATCAACCGATAAATGAAAATGATCCTCCGTTCAATTCAAGCCTATTCTAAAATGAAAAGGAGTTCCGCAATATTCGATTTTTTGCCACCTTATCATATATTGAAGGCCGCAACCAATCCTCGAACAAGAGAGGATCTTCTCATCCTGACACCTGAAGTCTGACACCTAAAAACTTAACCACAGGAGTTCACATGCCAGTTCATTTCAACGAGGACCGATGGAAAAAAATCAGGAATTCCTATTCTCAATGGTGGGACGGCAAACTTGACAGGCCGCTGATAAACCTCACTGTCACAGGATATGATCCAGGACGCAAAACCTCGAAACATCCATGCAAGGGATTCACCGCGGCATATGACAAGTCCGTGACAGCCGACGAAATAGCTGACGCGTGGGACCACGCACTGTCAACGCACAGATTCCTCAGCGACGCCTTCCCTTCGATGTGGCTGAACTTCGGCCCTGGAGTCCTCGCCGCATTCCTCGGATCAAAGCTAGAACACGACGAACGCACTGTCTGGTTCCATCCTGATAAAATTGATGAGATAAAGGATATCAATTTCAAGTGGGACTACGACAACTACTGGCTGAACAGGGTCAGGTCGATCGCAGAGGCCGCAGACAGGAGGTTCCAGGGAACCGCCCAGATCGGAATGACCGATCTCGGCGGCGCAATGGATGTGCTGTCGACGTTCCGCCCGTCGGAAAGACTGCTCATGGACCTCTATGACAATCCGGATGAAGTGAAGCGGCTTACATGCCAGATATTCGATCTCTGGTGGCGCGCCTTCGACGAAATCGATTCTGTCCAGAGGCATAATCCCGGATATTCCTGCTGGACGCCAATCTTCTCGGAAAAGCCATACTACATGACGCAGTCCGATTTCTGCTACATGATAGGGCCCGACATGTTCGACGAGTTTGTCAAACCCGAACTCTCCGCAACGCACCGCAGGCTCACCAATGGATTCTACCATCTTGACGGACCCGGTGAACTCGCACACCTCGATTCGCTTCTAACGATCAAGGAGCTGAAAGGAGTACAGTGGATTCCCGGCGACGGGCAGCCTTCTTTCGAGGAATGGCCGGACGTATACCGCAGGATCCGCAAGGCAGGCAAGCTCATACAGGTATTCGGAGGAAAAAATGGATTCAGGGTTCTCGACAAGATCGCAGAGGATCTTGGTTCTGCAAAAGGCATCATATTCATACATTCCGTGGACAAGTCCAATCTCGACGAGGCGAAGGCTTTCCTCAAGAGGCATGGATGTGAGGAGGAATAAGACAAATCTATAATAGAAAGAACATGCCTTGCGGCATTAACTACGAATTCAACATGCAATTCAGAAATATGTTCGTAGTCAAGTCCGCAAGGGCTGTTCTTGGATTTTGGAATCTGGAATTTTAAAAGGAGCGCCGGCATCTTGCCGGCAACAGTTAATTTGCCAGCGAGACGCTGGCGCTCCCAAGATAAGGAAACAATATGGACAACAAACTGATATTGGATTCCGCGGTACGCGCTGGCGACTGGTTCGTGAACACCCAGAACAAGGACGGCGAGAGCGGCGACTGCGGCAGGTACATTTACTCCCTTGAACTTGCTACAGGAAAACATTGGAGGAGCAGCGGCTGGCAGACAGCCTTCGGGATATTTGCCATGCTTTCCCTGCACAAGGCGACAAATGACGAGAAATATCTGAAGTCCGCCGAGGCGGCGATCAAGTATATTAAGTCACTGCAGATCCTCGACCAGCGCAAGCCCGCCTATTTCGGAGCCATCAGGGAAGTCTCCCCCCAGACCGAATGGATGCACCCGCGCGATGCGCTGTCCGCAGCCTGGGCTATGCTCGGCTGCAGCTTGTACGCGAAGGACAGCGACTGCCTGGAACGCGCCATACTCTATGCGGACTGGACGCTGAAATACGCGCTCATCGACGACTGGGTTGTTGCGACGGTCAATCTTGGCAACAAGAAGGCCCGTGCATCCGAGGACATCATCGCGAGCTGCCAGTCAGGAACAATCCTATTCCTCATCGAGATGTACAAGGCGACACTGGACCTCCGCTACTATGACGCCGCGTACAGGATGACGAACTGCTATGTGAAGAACTTCATCTCGAAGGACGGACTCATAACGACAATCAAGGACAAGCTCGGGAACAATGATCTCAACGACGCCAGGAAATGGCCGATGGACTGGCAGATGATGCACAGGGTCAACGACGATTTCGGAGGCATCTCGCTCGTAGAGGCGTACAAGGTCTTCAAGCAGGAAGAATACATGCAGAGATGTTCAGCATACCTCGGCTGGCTTGAGAAGACCGTCAACAAGGACGGCTCATATCTCGATCCTGTGATAGAAGTCGGTTCCGCCACCGCTCCTATATTCCTGGTGTCCTTCGAATCGATTGCGAATTCCGCAGAGAAAAAACGTGCAAGAAAGCTCATTGACAAGAACATAAAATATCTGCTCTCGGTGCAGCAGAAGTCGGACGACAAGATGGTCGACGGGGCATTCCTGGGGATGGACAACTGGTGCAAGGCCGGGCACGGGAAGTGGATCAATATCCGGTGCACCTCTTATGCGGCGATCGCACTGTGCAGGCTGCTGGACAAGTCCGTCTTCCCGCTGTCGATGTCGGGGATGCTCTAGGGCCCTATCTATTATACGCATATTTTGACTCCGCTTAGAATTCTTTATGATGAGTCCTCCGGTCGGAGGACGAGTCTTTGGACTGCGCAGATCATTCTGCGCTTTGGATTCCACTGGAACCGTGGAGAAGATAACAGCTTTCGCCTTTGCTAAGATACCATGGCGTGACGAACAGCTGTAAAAACAAAGCGGTGAATTATCACCGCCCTTCGACAAGCTCAGGACAAGCAGTCCAAAGTCAGGCCGAAGCGCCTGACGTAAAGATGAAAAGACAGAGGAAGCGGAGAGCGTGACATGGACAGTGCTGGAATATGCGTATAGTAGACAGGACTGAAGCCCGTACCTACTTCAAGATCTACTTCTCGCTGCTCAGTTCGTGCCAGCGGGAATAGGACTTCTCGATTTCGGTCCGGCGACTTTCCAGATCGGCGATGATATCCTTCACCTTCGGCCCGTTCTTGATGTAGAACTCAGGATCGTTCATCTGGGCTTCCATTTCGGCGACGACGGCTTCAGCCCTGCTTATCTTCTCCTCCATGCCGTCAAGTTCCTTCTGTTCTTTCCAGGTGAGCTTCTTCGGCTTGGGAGCAGCGGAAACTTCTGCGGTCTTCGCAATCTTGGATGCGGCCGGCGCCGGTTTGCTGGCTGCGGCAATGCGTTCGGCTTTCTTCTGCAGATAGTAATCGTAGTCGCCTTCCTGGTAATAGACTTTCCCGTCACCTTCGAACGCGAGGATGCCTGTGCATACGCGGTTGAGGAAATAGCGGTCATGGCTGACAACCATGGCGCATCCTGCGAAACGGATCAGCCCCTCCTCCAGCACGCGGAGCGTCGGGAGATCCAGATCGTTGGTGGGTTCGTCGAGGATCAGGAAATTTCCACCGTCCTTCAAGATCTTCGCCAGCATCAGCCGGCTGCGCTCACCGCCGGAAAGGCAGCGCACCTGGGTGAGTATCCGCTCATCGGCGAAGAGATATCGCCTGAGATAGGTCCAAGTCGAAACGCGGCCGCCGTCGCCTCCGAACAGCACGAAATCCCTGCCCTCGTTTATCTCATGGAACACGGTGTTGTCGTCGTTGAGGTGGACGCGGTGCTGGTCCACGTAGTTGAAAACTGTCTGGTTGCCGATTACAAGTTCTCCGGAATCTGGTTTGAGTTCACCGATCATCACCTTGATGAGGGAAGTCTTGCCTACGCCGTTCGGGCCGACAATTCCGATGCAGGTGCCTGCGGAAAAGCTGAACGAGAGGTCCTTGAAGAGGGTCTTGCCTCCGAGGGACAGTCCGAGTTCGCTGAAGTCCACCACCCTGGCGCTGAGCTTCGGAGGAGGAGGCAGGATCATTTCGACGTCAAGCTCGCGGTTCGGTCCGGACTCCGACTCAATCGAGTAGTACCGGTCGAGACGCGATTTTGACTTGGTGGTGCGCGCCTTCGGTCCGCGGCGGACCCAGTCAAGTTCGCGGCGCAGGAACGACTGGCGCTTATGTTCCTTGGCTTCGTCCTGTTCCTCGCGTTCCGCCTTGGTTGTTAGATAAGTAGTATAGTTGCCGGGATGGGAATAGATGATTCCATCTGTCAGTTCCAGTATGCGGTCGGCGACGCGGTCGAGGAAATAGCGGTCATGGGTGACCATGATGCAGGTGCCGGGATAACGTGAGAGGAACTGCTCGAGCCATTCGATCGCCTCTGTGTCAAGATGGTTGGTGGGCTCGTCGAGAAGCAGCAGGTCTGACAGCGAGACAAGTGTGCGGCAGAGTGCGACTCGTCGGCGTTCGCCTCCGGAGAGGTTCTCGCATGAGCGGTCTGGCGGCGGCAGGTGCAGGCGTGTCATCGCCTCGTCGACGCGCCTGTCTAGGGTCCAGCCTCCGTGCTGGGCGATCGCGTGCTCAAGGTCCATCGCGTCCGGATGGTCGTGCGCCATCTGCTCGTAGCGGGTGATCATCTTCAGGACGTACGCGGCGCCTTCAAGGACGTTCTCGCGGACAGTTTTTGCAGTGTCAAGAGGAAGGTCCTGGGGCAGGAAGGCAACTTGCGTTTCACGTTTGAACGCCAGTATCCCGCCATCCGGCTTCAAGGTGCCGGCAAGAATCCTGAGCAGCGTGGACTTGCCTGCGCCGTTGCGCCCGACGAGGCCGACACGCTCTCCCTCGAAGACTGTCAGCCCTGTATTCTTGAGGATGACCTGGCGTCCGATCTGGACGTCGAGTTCCGAGGCGTTTACTATTACTACCTGATTGTTCATTCAAATACAATGGATTGATGGACTTTTGGATTATTGGATTAATGGGTATAAGGGCAAAGGAAAGATGTTTGACTTACATGTTCTTTCCACATGCAACAATCCAATAATCCAGGAATCCAATAATCCGTGTTAAAAAATCGCGAGCCATATTATATTCCAGTTTCGGAGAATTCACAGCGGGGCAAGTGAGAAGGTGTGGAATAGGCACAGAGTTATGGAAAAGGTGTCAGGTGTCAGGTGTCAGGTGTCAGGTGTCAGGTGTCAGGTGTCAGGTGTCAGGTGTCAGGTGTCAGGTGTCAGATACTGATTGGATATTCCTTGTTTGATATTGGACATTCGAATTCCAGGCCTCCTCACCATTGAATACTGGAATCTGAAAGCTACCTTATAATTACAGTAAAAGGAGTTTCTCTTATGCCATATACATTGACAGCAGTCGAGGCACGCGTCCTGGGATGCCTGATAGAAAAGCAGATCACGACTCCGGACACGTATCCGCTTTCGTTGAACTCCCTCACGCTCGCCTGCAACCAGAAGTCCAACCGCGATCCGATGATGGAGCTCGATGATCAGACCGTGCTGAGAACTGTCGACAAGCTCCGCGACAAGAATCTAGCTCAGATGATCAGCATGGCGGGAAGCCGCGTCATGAAATACAGCCACGACGCCGAACGAACGCTCGGACTCGACACGCCTGCCCTAGCCCTGCTCTGCGAACTCCTTGTGCGGGGTCCGCAGACTCCCGGAGAACTCCGCGGACGCGCCTCGCGCATGGCGGCGTTCGAAAATATCGAATCCGTGGAAACCGTGATGAATGCGCTGATGACACGCCAGCCAGAACCTCTTGTCGTACTGCTGCCGCGCCAGCCCGGACGCAAGGAATCGCGGTACGCGCACCTGCTTTCAGGTGAAGTGAAGGTTGACGAAACCGCCATGGCGCCTGCACCAGGTCCGGCTCCCGAGAAGGCGCGCCTGATCGTACAGGCCGAGAACGAAAGGATCGAGAAGCTCGAAAGCGAACTCTCAACCATGCGGAATGATCTGACGGCTCTTCAGGAACAGGTCGCGGCGCTCCGGAAGCTCATGGAATAATTTCATACCGGAATTTATTACCGCAGGAAAACAATTTTACCCACCCAAGGACATGCACATGATAATCGTGAACGGGGAGAAAGTTCCCAACAGGATGCTCCAGCAGGAACTAGAATTCCTGAAGTCCAGACATGCCTCACAGCCGGGAATGCCGCCGTGTGACGAGGCCAAGCTCAAGGCCGACTCCCAGGAGAACGCAATTGAGCGGATGCTTCTGCTGCAGGAGGGCAAGAAAAGATTTCCCGCAGTCGATGCGAAAGAGGTTGACAGACGATTGAAAGAGACAATCGAGAAGTTCGGCGGACGCGCGAAGTTCCAGGAGAAGACCGGACTCAAGAAGAAGGATGAGCCCAGGCTGAAGGACGATATCCGGATCCAGCTGAAATACGAAATGCTCATCGCTGAAATCAGCCGCAGCGCGGTTGTCACGGAAGACGAATGCAGGGAATATTTCGAGAAGAACAAACAGGACTTCATGCTTCCGGAAATGGTCAGGGCGTCGCACATACTCATGAAACCAGACGCTTCAAAAAGCGAAATGGACATACGCTGCGAACTCATGAACATCCGGGAGCGGGTGCTGAAAGGCGAGGATTTCAACTTGATCGCCACCAGGGATTCGCATTGCCGCGACGGCAACGGCGATCTCGGTTATTTCGCAAGAGGCCAGATGGTCCAGCGATTCGAGGATGCCGCTTTCTCCATGGACGTTAACGCCGTCAGCGAAGTCTTCATGACTGAATTCGGGCTGCACATCGTGAAAGTCATCGACAAGAAACCGGCACGTGCGCGGGATTTCGACGAAGTCAAAAATGAAATTGAAGTGGAACTGCTCAATAAGCGGAAGAATACAATAATAGGCGATTTCGTTGATGAGCTCCGTAAAAAAGCCAGAATCGAAATTGAAGAGGACGGCGCAGCGGTTCCGGAAACGAAAAAGTAGGGGCGGCCTTTAGGCCTGTCCCACTCTTTGAAATTAAGATGGTACATGCTGAAGCACGTACCTACTTGCCGCGCAAACATGCGCTACTACCAACGAAAACATACTCAGTTGAGCTCATTTCCAAGCATGACAGACTCCTGCGGCGGTGCCATAGGTTTACGCGCCTCAGGAGTGCGACCAGGGCCCGTACCTGCTTCCCTACAACTGGGCATCCAGCTTCCTGACGCTTCCCCGGGCAACGACGTAATGTTTGCATTTCAGTCTGGCGGCCGGCAGTTTGCCTGTCAGCATCAGCGCCGATTTGGTCCCCATGTCGAAACTGCTCTGTTCAATGCTCGTAAGGGGCGGAGTAAGATAGTTGCAGAAGAAATTATTGTCGCAGCCGATCACGGAAATGTCGCCTGGCACTGAAAGGCCATGCTGTGCTGCGGCCTTATAAATCCCTATGCCTATTTCATCGTTTGCGGCAATCACTGCGGTCGGACGGCTGCCAGGGCCGCAGCTTGAAAGTATCGAGGACATTTTTTCATTGGAGTCGGTAAATGCGAATGGGAACCTGCAGATTCCCTTCCAATCCTGAGGCACCTTGATGCCATGTTTTTTCAGACGGGCAAAAACTCCTCTTGTCCTTTCCACTGAGTTGTCCCAGTCATCAGGCCCCATGAAACAGGCTATGCGCCTATGTCCCATGCCGACGATATGCTCAGCCATGGTACATCCAATCTGATAATTGTCCGAGTAGACGCATGGTATGGCATCCGAGAATATATCCACCGCCACTGCCGGGACCGGAGGCGAGGCGAGTTCCTCGATTTGAGTCTCGGAGAAGGACTTTGCAAAGATCAACGCCCCTTCAACGTCTGCCCGATTCAGGACTTTTGAAAACATGCCCTCGCCCTTGCCCGAGCTGTTTTCATAGCTGCAGGACACAATTGAATAGTCGTTCTTTTCAAGTTCCATCTGTATGCCGAGCAATATCTTGGTCAGAAAATCCCCCATTATGTAATTGAGGGTGGGAGACAGAATCGCTATGAGATGGGTTTTTCCGCGGGAAAGAGCCCGCGCACTCGCATTCGGGCTGAATTTGAGCCTGGAAGCGGAATTGAGGACCCGCCTTACCGTCTTGGCGTCCAGAAGATCCGGCCGTGTAAAAGCCCGGGAAACCGTTGATTTGGACAGATTGAGCCTGTCCGCAATTTCCTTCATGGTGACTTTTGATCCCAGCGCCAGATCGGATTTCATTTTCATTCCACATCCACCTTTAGTGCTTCCACTTATTAACACTTAACGCTACCTCTGTCAACCTCTTTATTCAATCATATTTATTCATTTTTACGCTTTTCTTCTTGATTTAGGCAACCGGTTGCTTTACATGTAGGGCGCGGAAGAGCACGCACCTTGATGGAACCTCCAAGATTAAAACGGTGGAAAATGAGGGCAAAACATTCCCTGTCCGTCAATTTACTTTTACGTGCCTTGTGCTAACTTCTACGTTTCTGTAAATAAAATACAATACTCATTAAATTAACAGGGGAGTCGGAGATGCATTTTAAAATTCTCGCAGGAGTTGCGGCGCTTATGACGATCACCACGCTGTCAGCACAGAATGCAAATGATCTGTTCTTGGTTTCCAAGGATGGAAGCTTTGAGATCGACGGGATCAAGGCCAGGATAGTTCATTTCACCGACAACTGGGAGATGTCGCAGCAGAACGACGCAAGCATAACCCTGGACCAGGGTTATCCGAGGACCGATGCGAAATCATGCGAGCTAAAGGGCAAATTCAGGACGAAGAACGCCGTCTTCGATTTCTCTGAGAAGATAGTGAAGACCTCACCCGGCGTAATAACATATGAATGCTCCCTCAAATCGGACAAGTCCGTACCGACCAACGAGCTCTCCCTGCATTTCACACTTCCGGTGGAACATTATTCCGGAAAGAAAATTGAAGTCGGCAGCGAGAAAATCGTCCTGCCTCCGGAACTGCCGGAGAAAAACCAGCTCGGTTCAAAGGACAAGTTCGGCAAATTCTTCCTGGCTTGCGCAAACTACAAGCTGACGGTCGAAGGCGATGGCGGAATGCTCGTGCAGGACGACAGGAAATTCAACACCGAAAACTATTCACTGCGCGTCAGATTCCCGATGGAAGGCAAGGAAATCTCCGAGGCGAAGGCGTCCTTCAAGATCTCCCTTGAACCTTACAATACCAATCCAATCTCCATAAAGTCCGCCGTGAACATGGGGTTCACCGACGATGTTGAAGGCGACCAGAAGGGCGGCTGGACGGACCAGGGACCTGAAAACGACCTGAGGATGATGAAGCCCGGCCTCAAGAAGATCGGCGGAGCAAGCTTTGAAATAATAGATCCCGCGGCGAACAATGGCAAGTCATGCATAGTCTTCGGCGGATCGATGCGCGAGTATTTCCCGAAGTCGGCGCAGACGTCCGTCAACGGCGAAACCTACAAGCAGCTCTGCATCCTGCACGCCCTCGCCTGGGCGCCCAAGGACAAAGTCGAGATCGGCAAGATCGTAGTCACATACCAGGACAAGACGAACTCGACGTTCCCCATAATTGCGAAGGAGCATGTCGGCGACTGGTGGAGCCCGACCTCGGTTGCAAAGGGGCAGGTGGCGTGGACCGGCGAGAACAAGAGCTCATATGTCGGCCTTTTCCTTTCATCATTCAATCTTGAGCCCAAACCGATCACGGCCATAAGCTTCGAGGGTGCTGGAAACTCGGTCTGGATGATAGCCGCGGTATCCGGCTCGAACGATGATCTGCCGACCAGCGTCGCAGCCCCGTTCTACATCGTGCCGTCGAACGACTGGAAGCCGTTTGAATTCTCCAAGGACGTGGTGAAGGGTTCGGCCCTCGACTTCTCCTTCCTCCTCGACGCTCCGGCCGGGAAATACGGTTTCCTCAAGATTGCTGATGGAAGATTTATCTTCGAGAAGCGGGCGGAAGTTCCTGTAAGATTCTATGGCGTCAACCTCTGCTTCACGGCGAACTACCTGGACAAGGAGACCTGCGAGAAGCTTGCCGACAGGCTTGCGGCATGCGGATACAACACCGTCCGCTTCCACCATTTCGACAACGAACTGGCGGCGAAGACCGGCAATTCCACGACTGCGCTGGATCTCGATTCCCTGGACAAGCTGGAATATCTGTTCAGCGCCCTGAAGAAGCGCGGCATGTACATAACCATCGATCTTTACATATCCAGAAAGCTGAAGGCCGGCGAAATCCCCGAACTCAACAGGGCCATAGCGGAACACCACGATTTCAAGGCGGCTGTGCCCGTGCTGGAATCCGCCAGGAAGAACTGGGAGGATTTCTCCCGCAACCTCCTCGAACATGTCAATCCGTACACCGGCATGAAATGGAAGGATGATCCGGCACTGATCAACATAAGCCTGGTCAACGAGAACACCATAATGTCATGCTGGAACTCCTCTCCGGACATAAAGAAGATCTACGAGGACAAGTTCGCCGCATGGCTCAAGGAGAAGGGGCTCGAATCCTCGGACAGCACGGCCAAGGCCGCCCTGATGAAGACGTTCCTCATGGAGACGAACGACAAGTCATTCGCCAGGATGCGCGAATTCCTCAAGTCCATCGGCAATAAGGCCCTCCTCACCGACCAGAACATGTGGGACAATGTCCCGATGGCCCTGATGCGGGACAAATACGACTTTGTGGACAACCATTTCTACTGGGATCACCCTTCCTTCCCTGTGAAGAGCTGGAGCCTGCCGTCCGGACTCAAGAACGTGAGCACGCTGTCCGTCTTCCTTTCCACTCCCGGAGGCATGATACCGTCGAGGCTGTTCGGCAAGCCGTTCACCTTGACTGAATTCAACTGGGCGTCACCGGGCATGTACAGGGGCGAGAGCGGACCCATCACCGGCGCGCTGGCGTGCCTGCAGGACTGGGACGGCCTCTACAGGTTCGCATATTCCCATTCCAGGGATGCCATCACCAAGGATGTCGCCTCGAACTATTTCGACGTCAGCACCGATCCTATCAACCTCCTCTCCGACAGGATAGGCCTGCTGCTCTTCCTGCGCGGCGACGTGAAGCCCGCGGACATATCGTTCCCGGTCGTAATTTCACCGAAATACATGGACAATCCCAAGGCCCCGATGAACTATCCGAAGCTGGCACAGCAACTCGGGTTCGTCGGCCGTGCTGGAACCATCGTCGACAATGGGAATGTGAAATACCCGGCTGGCTGCACCGCAGTCCTCTCCTTGGAGGACCTGGCTCTCAAGTCTTCCGCACCTGTCTTCAAGATATCCCAGGAGAAGGGAAGCGAGGCGGAAGTGGCTGAGAAGATCAAGGCGTCATGCGACCTGAAGAAAGGCGCGCTCGACATCGAAAAGGGTTTCGCGAGAAGCTCCACCGGCGAGATAGAAATAGACAAGGCCTCCGGAACCTTCAGGGTCATCACCCCGAGAAGCGAGGCATTCGTGATGGGCGACAAGGGGAAAATCGAAGGCGTATTCATGTCAGTCGAGAACATGGACAAGCCTGCAGTCATCTGCGCGACCTCAGTCGACGGCAAGGATCTGAAGGATTCGGAAAGGATACTTGTGCTGCACCTGACGGACGTCATGAACAGCAAGATAAAATTCGACAGCAAGAAGATGAAACTGCTTCAGACCTGGGGCACGATGCCTCATCTTGCAAGGAAAGGCGAAGCCGAGATCAGCCTGAAGATGCCTTCCGGTTCACAGCCGAGGATATGGGGCATAGATTCCACTGGAAAACAGATCGGCGAGATCAAGGCAAAGATCGCACCAAACGGCACCGTCACATTCAAGGTTGACACGCTGGGATTGGAAACGCCCTGCTTCGCATATGAGATTACGCGCTGAGCAAGGCAGGAAATGAGTATGGCGTCCCGAGCGCATAAATAGCCTCGGGACGCCTCCGAGAGCCAGTTTCGGTCCCGATCTTCATCGGGATAAACATCCACTGGCATACTGGCTTCACCAAGGCCTACTATGCACCGGCAAGTAGGTACGGGCTTTAGCCCTGTCTACCATACGCATATTTTACAACCTCCACACATGAATTCCCGAGTTTCTCCATCTTCATCCCGGAGGGATGAGAGATAGTAGCCGGGGGTTGAGCCTTGCGATACCCCCGGATCAAGGGGGAAAACGAATCGCACCCTGAAGGGGTGCCAGAATCATACGTTCTAATAATCATTCGACCGTCACAACAAATATTTCTGTTCGATGATGAATGCTGTAATATGTTGAACCCATAGATGCTCCGCCAGTTTCTGGCACCCCTCCAGGGTGCGAATTAATTTTAATCGCCATCCGGAGGTCTACGCGATGCTCCGACCTCCGGCTACTATCTGACAACCCTTCAGGTTGTAAACAAACACGGACTCAAAATCAAATACAGATGCCCTCTCGATGAAATTCCTGAGAAATGCGTATAGTAGACAGGACTTTAGCCTGTACCATCCATTACTCTTAATCATGTTATTTTCCTTGCTTCTTTGAATTCAACCCAATCATCCAGACATCCATTCATCCACCCAATGGATTTTACTTCTTGTCCACTTCCATTATCTCCAGCCGTTCACGCCAGATCTTCTTTCCGAGCAGGAAGAATTTCCTTTCGGGATACCAGAGGATCGGCTCGCCGCTGCTGATGGTCAGGCTTGCGTACATCGCAAGATCCGTCCTGCCGGGACTGCCGTCAATATTGTTCAGAGGAATACCGTCGTTGTCCATCAGCAGGAGCGGATCAGAGAACCATACCGGCTGCTTCGCATCCTTCCTGAATTCGCCCCTTGCAAACCAGATCGGCCGCCTGTGGAAAGTCGTTTCAGCCGGACCCCATTTGCCGAAATGCCCGTCATGGTTATGGAAAGTAAGAACGTACTCGCCAGTGCCAATCTGATATATCGGGCACGGACTTACCGGATGCATGAGAGGCACACCGCCGTCCTTGTATCTTAGAATCTCGGGCTTCGTCCATGTCTCCCCTCGGTCCCGTGAAACGGAAAAGCACGGACTTCCCGTGGCGGTGCGCATCGAGCAGAATATTCCGCCGTCGGGAAGATGCACCAGCGACGGTTCCTGTGCGCAGCTCACATGCGGATACCCCAGAATCGGAGCGCGGAGCGCGGCATCTCCGGACGCAAGCCTGCTTATGCTGAGGTTGCGCGGCTCCGGATCGTCGTTGATGTTCTCGAACCTCATGAACTGTATCACGGCCTCCTCGGACCACCATGCCTTGAGCGGGGCCGGAGGGCGCACCTTCGGACTTACCCAGTGCGTGAATCCTGCCAGATGCCTGCCATCGCCGAGATCAAGAGGTCGCTGCCATACGATCCAGTTGGCCGGAACCTTATCATCGGGGTTGTCCCATTTGTCATGCGGCATCGGGATGATGGTCTCTTCAGACCAGCTCACTCCATTGTCGACGCTGTAGATGCAGCCCATCAGTCCAGTTGTATGGCAGAATATGTCGTTGACGCCAATGTGCTTGTTGTAGAACACATAGATTCTTCCTGAAGCTGTCAGGATGGGGAAACCCCAGCTGCACATTCCGCTTCCGGTCTTCGGGTCAGATTTTCCTCCGGCTATGGTCCTGGCGGTCTGCCAGGTTATACCCCCGTTGAAACTCCTGCTGAACACGATCCGCTGGTCTGCCCTGCCCTCGAAACTGCTCTGGGTCCATACCGCCCCAAGGGTCCCGTACTTCATGTCGAAAACCAGGAAATGCTCGTTGCCGCAGTCGTCCCCCTTCTCAATATTCTTCGGCACATGGACAATGAAGTCTGGATTGGTGCGCCCTATCTCAGTTGAAAAACTTTTCTTGAACATCATGAAATCCCTTTCTGTTTATCCTTTATAAATAATATCTGCCCGCCCGGATGCCAATAGGATTTTTTGGACATTTATAGCACTTGCCGGACATTCCATCCTTCCATTATTTGCATATGTAAACATAAATGTTATTTTAACTCCATAATAAGATTATACAGACATTTTCCTTCATCAAAGATTGAAGACAAGCTAAAGCTTGGACTCCAACATATAATTGACAGACAACGGTGGAATTGGAAATGGCCGTTGGAGTACAAACTTTAGTTTGGGTGCTTGGAATTTGAAAACTGGAACTGCCATGAACATGACACCTGCATCCCGCCGCAGCAACAATTCAATCTGTTCATCCGCCCTGAAGGAAGGGGATCGCCTGCGAATCGGACACTGGGAATTCAGGACGGACATGTTCCATGAAACCCCCGATACCGCCGTCAAGACCACCGGCGTCCACACCCACGAGACCTTCTACGAGCTCTCCATGATGAACCTCGGAACAATGGAGTACAGGATCAAGGACAGGATCATTGAGATAGATGCCAAGCGTAAGGACTGGGTGCTGATCCCGGCAGGACAGGCGCACCGGAGGACCTGTCTGAATCCTCCGACCGTGATCCTGGGATTCCTATTCGAGGCCGAATGCTTCAGGGAGTCGTCATGGCCAATCCAGCGGCTGAACAGGGAGATTGAAAAGGCAGGATATCATTTTTCCGGCACCCCTGCCCTGAACAAAGCCCAATCAGAACTGTTCGAGGAGCTCAGTTCCGACCGCGCATTGAAGACACAGAGAGTGTCACTGCTCATCAAGGATCTCCAGCTCTGCTTCATAAGGGAATACCTGCCTTTCCTCTCCGAGGACTATCCCGCCGAAAGGAACGATTCCGAGCTTGCGTTACGCATCATCAACTCGTATATCGACGAGAACATTTCGCGGAACCTGGCACTTGACGAGATCGCATCATGCTGCGGACTAAGCGCCAGGCATGCCAACAGGATCTTCACCAGGGAGAATGGAATCTCCCTGGGCAGGCACGTCCAGGAGAAACGCATGAAGATCGCCAGGCGCAATGTAGAAGACACGTCACGCCAGATTAAGGACATCGCACTTGAACTCGGATACGACGACATCAGCTACTTCAACAGGATCTTCAGGAAGACATTCAGCATGACCCCGATGGAATGCCGGAAAAAGCGGGTGTAGCACCGGCGTCCTTCGACAAGCTACTTCAAATACGCTCAGGACAGAACAGGACAGGCCTAAATTGAACTTCAAACATCCAACATTGAATTTTCATTGCTGCAGGGGTTCAATATAAAAAGACAGTTCACTTTATTTTATTATAGCCTCCGCGATCCTATGGAAGGATAAAGATGCCGGCAGGTTGCCAGCGTTCCGTCAACACAAACAGGAGATACGGAGCCAATGCACTGCTGATTCTTGAAACATGGAGACCGGAAGAGCGGACACGGCCTTAGCTGGGCAAGGCGATGCTTGCCAAAGGCAAAACCATGCCCTCCATTCCCCTGCTTTCAAAACGGAAGGCCAACTATTGAACTTCCTCATATGGAGTTATACCTTAGGCATCAGGTGAAAGCGGACAAGTTAAGCTGCCGCGATGGGCGGTTTGGTTCAACATATATACAATACCGGTGGACCACCCGTTAGCTCATATTAGCCCGGACGCGGGAGAGAGGATGACATGAATAACAATTTCGAGACGTTGTACCGGAAATATCAGTTTGGCGTCGCCATTTCCACGGTCACGGCGCTGAACGTGAAATCTTCACCACTTCAGTTCGTGCTTGTGGACGTACCCTTGCGAGGCATAATGCTGCCTCTTGAAGCGTGTGCCGCTTCTGCCCGGGGGAACAGGCATTTGGAGCAAAGGCCAGTGGGCATATGTGACGTAACCGAAAAAACGGTCTACGCATGAGCAAGCCACCAACACAGATGGAGTCGCAGGATTACCCGGCCCAGCTGCGGGTGCACCATCAGTACAGATATTTCCTGGCGATGGCGTCGATAGGACTTGCTCTGGCCGTACTCCTCTACCTCGTGAGCCGGGCCAACTACCCGCTATTCCACAGCATCGCCGACATGCTCACTGTCTTCATAGCCGGCAGCGTTTTCCTCGTTGTCTGGAATGGCCGGAGACACCTGGACAACAACTACTATCTCCTTATCTCCATCGCGTTTCTAGCCTTCGCCCTGCTGGACTTCATGCACCTTGTCGGCAACAAGGGCATGGGCATTTTCCCCCAGTACGGCAACCTGGGCCCCACGTTTTATATAGCCAGCAGGTATGTGCTGGGGGTTTCGTTCCTACTGGCGCCGCTGTTCATAAAGCGGAAGGTATATCCCGTCCTGGTGCTTGCGGCTTACATGCTGGGTGTCGCACTGGTGCTGCTTTCCGTGCTCCTCTGGCGCAACTTTCCGACAACCTACATCGATGGCACAGGGCTTACGGCGTTCAAGGTCTACAGCGACTACGTCGTCTGCCTCATGCTTCTGGGCGGTCTGGGGCTGCTTCTCCTGAATCGCCATGCTTTCGACGCCCGGATACTTAGAATCATCGCCCTGTCGCTTGTTTTCTCCATTGCCACCGGGCTGGTATTCACCCTGTATACTGACCCCTTCGGAATAATGAACGGGGTAGGCCACTTTTTCCAGATAGCTTCCTTCTACCTCATATACCTCGGATTCGTGGAGACCGTCCTTACCACCCCCCAGAACATCCTTTACAGGAACCTGAGACAGAGCAACGACAGCGTCCTCAAGCTGAACTCCGAACTGGAAAGCCTGAACCTCAGCCTGAGCAACGACATCGCCGCACGCAAAAGGGCCGAGGAGGCCCTGCGGGCCAGCGAGGCGAAGTTCAGGAACTTGTTCGAGAACATCGAGGAGATGGTCACCGTGTACGAGGTCCAGCGGGATGAAAGCGGACGCATCGTCGAGCTCCGGCTGCGCGAAGCGAACCCCGCCTTCCTGCGCATCCTGGGTGTGTCGTCCGTCGACGATATTCACGGGAAGACATCCAGCGAGATCTTCGGGAGAACATGGTCCGAGCAGCACCTCCCTGCCATTCAGAAAGCCATGGACACGGGTCAGTTGCAGGTGCAGGAGGTCTACCGCCCCGAGTCCGGCCGGCACTACATCACCACCGTGCTCCGGCTGGATGCGGGCACCTATCTGGGCACCGGCTGGGACATCACCGACCGCAAGCGGGCGGAGGAGCAACTCCGGAAACGCGCTGAGGAACTGGCGAAAGCGAACGCCGAACTAGAGACGTTCAACAAGGCCATGGTCGGGCGTGAGCTGCGGATGGTCGAGCTGAAGAAAGAGGTGGACAAGTTTTGCCGGCAGTCCGGTCAGCCCACCCGGTACGGTTACGATGCGGAATGAGCAGGAGTGCTTAACTTAGAGCCATTCGGGCCGGACCCCATTCTATAGAGCTGGCGGATATTCAGCTTGCATTTCCTTGCTTTCAAAACGGAAGCCCAACTATTGAACTTCCCCATATGGAGTAATACTTTAGGCATCAGGTGAAGGCGGACAAGTAAACTGCCGCGATGGGCGGCTTGGTTCAACTATGGCATTCTCCGAACTGGGTACAGCCGGATATGATTAAGCGTCAAACTCGCTTCCCGAACAGCAATATGAATAAGAAAATTGAATCCGTAAGATCCAAAGGTTTTCCTATAAACTGGGTCATATCCAACTAGCTCAAACTTGAACTCGGTGTTATCTATATGAACAATAAAGCTGCATTTTCAACGTTATTACTCATTGGAGACATGGAATGATACGAAAAACTGAATATAAATTTACCCTTATCGAGCTTCTGGTAGTAATTGCGATCATCGCAATAATTGCCGGACTCCTGCTACCGGCCCTCGGCAAGGCCAGGGAAAAAGGCAGGCAGACAGCCTGCCTGAACAACCTGAAGCAGATCGGCCTGTCGTTCATAATGTACAAGAACGACTACAACAACAACGATGCAGGCTGGGTCTCCCTACTCTATCCGGACTCACTGAAGACCGCCAAGGTGTTCCAGTGCCCTTCGGACGGAAATCCTGATGACACCGCCTCCACCGCCTGGCTTGCCAGGATAGACAACCTGCATTCCGAGACCTATGACAGGATTGGGAACACAGGCCTTAACGTAAATCCCAATGCCGACGTGGGCAACGTCAGCTACTTCTATGAGTTCAGCGATGCGCAATGCGACTGGACCCTGCCTGGCTGGACTACGCCTGCCCCGTACACATGGGCCCAGCTGAAGAACTACCAGCTCAAGACCGGGGATGATACCCATCCCGGCGCATATGATACAACCCTTTTCCCTGTGCTCCGCTGTTTCTGGCATATACCGCGTATCAAGAAATATTCACCCTCGTGGACGATCCCGAACACCGAGGTGCCTGTCCAGAACGTCAGCTTTGCCGGCAACTGTTTCCTGAGCCAGTCATATTGGGAACTTGGTGTCTGGACACCGTAGACTGCCTGTCCAAAGAGAAAGATATAGGCGATAAACAAAAGATATATCAAACCAGGATTGAATAATGGAAATAGAGACCCGCATACAGGACTTTGTCATCCGCGAGGCAACTGCTTCCGATGTCCCGCTCATACGCTCGTTCATATGCGAGCTGGCGGACTACGAGAAACTTTCCCATGAGATGGCGGCGACCGACGAAATGCTGGAGGAAGCGCTGTTCGGGCATCGGAAGGTCGCGGAGGTTATCCTTGGATATTATCATGGGGAACCGGTATCCTTCGCCGTCTTCTTCCACAACTTCTCGACTTTCCTGGGACGGCCGGGAATATATCTGGAAGACCTGTACGTCAAACCGGACATGAGGAAAAAGGGATTCGGGAGGGTCATGCTTTCATATCTTGCCAGACTCGCCTGCGAACGCAAATGCGGACGGTTCGAGTGGTCGGTGCTTGACTGGAATGAGCCAGCCCTGAAGTTCTACCGTGCCATAGGCGCAAAACCCATGGATGAATGGACCATGCAGAGACTCACCGGCGATTCCCTGAAAAAACTGGCGGATGAGTTCTGACGTTCCTGCAGATGCGGCAGAATCAAATTTGGGAACCTCTATAGGAACCAATATCATGCAACCTATTCTTTATATATTTTCCGGGCTTCCAGGCTCAGGCAAAACCACGCTGTCGCAAAAGCTCGCGAAGGAGAAAAATGCGGTGCACCTGCGGATAGACACGATAGAACAAGGTCTGAGGGACCTATGCTCATTCAATGTCCAGGGTGAAGGCTATCGCCTTTCGTACAGGATTGCAACCGACAACCTGAAACTTGGAAACAGCGTCGTGGCTGATTCGTGCAATCCCATCGTGCTGACCCGGGACGAATGGGAGAATGTCGCACTGGAATCAGGAGCCAGGCACGTGAACATCGAGATCGTCTGTTCGGACAAGACTGAACATCGCAGCCGGATCGGGAAACGATATCCTACGGTTGCCGGACTAAAACCGCCGACCTGGAATGAAGTCCTGGGCCGCCATTACGAGCCATGGGCAAAAGACAGAATCGTAATCGACACTGCCGGCAAATCAATAGAGACATGCCATGAAGAACTCATGGAGAAGCTGGGAATGTACGCCTGAAAATTTAACACGGGCATTTCTCCTGTGCCTTGCGTTAGTTAGGCGTTGCTCGAAAAGGTAATCTCAAAATGAAATTTGTCTTGAAAGTAACACAGACATTCTTGTCTGTGGGTTCAAATTTCAGTTTCCGTCACAGACAGGAATGTCTGTGCTACCCCCTTTTCGAGCAGGCTAAAATTACAGGCGGGACGCCTGTACCGCATTCCTAAAAAAACAAAGGACTACCTCTTGGATGTCTTCCAGCCTTTCCCGCAGACGGCAAGCCAGTCACGCCCGTCGGGAAATCCGATAGTCCTGCCGACTTTGTCAATCACCTTGGATACCTTTCCTGTCCTCGGATCGACCAAGCGCAAAGGACCGCTTATCTTCCTGCCTGCCTTGAGCCTGACTTCTCCTCCCTTCGGAGAATAAATGACAAGTGTCCCGTCTGCGGCTTTGGCTACGGCGACAAAGGCCTCCGGATTCTTTTGTCCAGGCTGTTTTCCGAGAATCCCCTGATCCGGCATCAAAGATGTCCATGGAAGGCGGTCGAATATTGAACGCATGACCGTCATGCTCCTGATTCCCGGCGTTTCAAGTCCGGTATGCCATGGCGGAACCCTCCTGTCGTGCCAGTTGTCATGCCCTTCGCTCGGACCTGTCTTGAAGTTCCAGTTCCATATGGCGTCATGGCCATATGTAAGTCCGGCGGTCGGACTCACGAGCAGGCTCCAGTAGGCCGCCCTCCTGACATGGAAGTCGTTGAAGACGGTCTTATGCTTGTATCCGTGTGCGTTCTCATAATTAGGCTCAAGGTTTATCACCGGAAGTGGCGGCTTGCGCTTCCATCCGGTCGCCGGCGGACCCTTTACGAGCCAGTCAAGATCCTTCTCATGATCCCCATGTCCGGACTGGTAGCCGATGATGTCGAACCACTTTTCCTTCCTGAACTCCTCGCCGATCCAGCTAAGCCCGCATGGATGCAGGGCGGCAAGACGGTCATGCCCGGTGCTGAACACCGAACGCCCTATCCTCTTCCATCTTTCAATGCCGATGTCCTGGTATCTGCCGTCTCCTCCAAGAAGCCAGACAAGCTGGTGGGCGTCATAACGCGAGACAATATATGCGGCAAGCCTGGTGGCATCTTCTTCAGGCAGCTTGTATCCGACATCCGTCTTCAGCAGGCTCCAGAGGACGACGGGCGCGGCATATAGGCCGTTCTCATTTATCATTGCGACACGTTTGTCGAGGCGCTGGAAAAAGGACGGATTGATCCGTATCGGATGCTCCTCACCGCAGGCCTTCTCTCCGGCCTCGTCAAAGGCGTCACCCCGCCAGTGGCAGCACACGAACTGGACTATGTTGAACTTCTGCTTGGCACGCAGTTCAAGATACCTTTTCCAGTTCCTGTCATTACCGCGGATGACACCGTTCCATGCGGTATCTCCGAGCCAGAAGAACGGCTTGCCATTGGAATGGACAATGTGCCTGCAGTTATCGGAGAGCTTCAGCGGACCGTCCCTGTAGACAGGATTCCCGCCCCGGTATGCAACGCAGTCGAATACGCCTTTCCTGCCGTGCAAACCCGGATCGTTTCCGGAAATGCAACGTGTCACCCATTTCCATCTGCCGATCTCGTCGGGGCTGAACCTGATGCGCCAGACGCTTGCTCCATCCCAGAAAGCCTTCACTGAAACAATCTTCCCCGACGGGCCGGTGAAATCTGCGACTGCCTCGCAGTCCCAAAGCGGATTTTCATGCCTGCGTGTGGATTTCAATGCGGTCTCAAAGACACAGTACCTGCTAACTTTCACGTCAGTCCCCTTCCATGTTCGGTTATCGAGCAAGCATTAAAATAAGATTCCATCTTCCGGATTCAAGCTGTTCCTTCCGATTGGACCGCCGGCAACCTGCCGGCATTTCTCAAGGAGAGTTGAAGTCTAATGCCGTTAACTTAAGATATAACACATTAATGTCACACATGTTATATCCTGATGATGAATCCTGAAGGGATTGAGTAATACAGCCTGTGGTTTCAACCACAGGACATATATGGAAAAGTGATTCGTCCTGTAGGGACGGAGTATGCTCTGCCCCTTCAGGGCAAAACAAATTTCGAGATCTAATACCTATGGTTGAAACCATAGGCTTTATTACCTTACGCATTCCATGCGTAAAGATAAATTAGTCATAACATCATTATTATGTGATTGTTGCGCTTAAGCTATCGGCATCGGCGCCAGTCTATCTAAGATCATCAATTACAATATTATAAGTGTAAATTATGCAGGGAAGAGCATAATCATTTCGCGATAGCCGGGACCAGTTCGAAATGGTGCGGCTTGGGCTGTGCGGCGGCGCGGATCTTGGCGTCTGCATCCTTGGTCTGCTGTGTCAGCTTTTCAAACTGTTCCTTCTGGCTGGCATCACCGCCCTGGACCGCCTTGGAGACATTGCGCCATTGGCCTACAACCCCTTCCTTCGAACCGACAAGTTGGAGTATGCTACGGCACTGGTCGGCGATCGGACCCTTTTCCAGGAGTCCCATGTTCCAACCCTTGGCAAGATCGGCTGCTGGGACTGTCCCCACTATCACGCCATCAATGCTCACATCGTATTTATCGGCCTTCAGCCCGCTGACCGTCAGAATGTACTGGCTCAGCTTCTCCACACAGTCCGTGATGGCGAGTACAGGACGTGCGTCATTCGGAACTGGGAACGGCAATGAGTTGTCGAGTCTATCGAAAGAGAGTTTTTCTCCATCCATCTTCACGTTCTCGATCTTGCACTGGACGGCTTCACCTGCGGTCCCGGCAGCGGCGTCGATTGTCGCACGGCTGACAAGTCCGGGAGCGTTGAGTCCTGAAAGAAGTGCGGCGGCCATGGTCAGCTGTCCGGTATATCCTGGATGGACCGGGTCACCCATCATGCTCACGGGCTGCTTGTCCTTCTTCGCCCACACTTCGAGGAAAGCCTTGAGATGATCGGCCCCGTCCATGTTCGGCTGTGCGGCAAGCATTCCTTTCATGGTCCCCAGGTTGTTGGATATGATTTCATTCGGCTTGTTCGCGGCCCAGAAGTCGACGAGTGCGCCGAACTGGTTCGCGTACGGGATGTTCTCCTTTTCTGAAAGCGTCTTGAGCGCAGCAGAAAACTCCTGCAGCTTGGCGTTTCCGCTGTCGAGCTTCGCCGTCGAGCTGCCGTTGTTCACCGGGCTGGGTGAGAGGAGCACGGGACGCGCCTTTGCCTCGCGGATGCGGGCGAGAAGGGTCCCCATGTTCTCCATGAACTTCTCCGTGGCGAATCCGCCCTTGTCGTTCATGCCCAGTTCGACTGACACGACCGTCGGATTCCATGCAGCGACATCATAGTTGAAGCGTGCGAGTACTTTCGGGATCGTGTCACCTCCTACGCCCGAGTTGCGGAAGCAGAAGTTCAGGTTCGGGAAACGCGCATAGCAGAATGCCTCGAAGTAGTTCGAATGCAAGTGCTGGGCGGTGATACTGTCGCCGACCATGACCCAGGTGTCGCCGTCCTTGAGCGGGAATTCCCCCTGCGCATTTGCGAAGTTCGCACCCATGCATGCGAGCAACCCGACCGCCGTCAAACCGAACCATCTCCTGATCTTCGCCATCCTCATTGCAATCTCCTATCTTTAATTTTGATTTTCATGATTTTCGCAAGCTGGGAAGATAGTATTGAAACAGGAGGGTGTCAATGCAGCACAGGCAAGATGCCTGTGGTTATGAGCTTGATTCATTCCGTTGTCCAGACTATTTTACTGGGCTGTTTGCAAAATTGTCTGGGATCGCCACCAACTTGGTGGCTCTCAAGACCGGCAAGTTGCCGGCGTTCCTATTCGAACGATCCCGATCTTCCAGCCGTTACGCCGCAACCGGGTTATGGCGGCCCCGGAGACGCTACAGGCTCTGAAGAAGATGTGAAGACTGACTACAAAAACCCACAGAAGAAATGAAACTTTAGAATCTCCATATTCTTACGAGCTGATTTCTAAAATACAAGAAAACGCTTGTTGCGGAAACAAACCCGTTGGAGTTTTCAACTTCAGTTGTGTCTTATCATCAACAGTAAGCACATCTAAAGCTGTGAACTCCTACTTTAAAAATCAGCTCAATAGAGGCAATTATGAAATTGCCTATTACCTGTAGGGGTTTTCCCCCATCTGGCATTAGGGTTAATCCCTACTGCGGCCGAACCGATGCATATGTATATTCTTGTGCAAAGGGATTTTTACGGCACACTAAATCTATCATGGAGGAAGTCATGAACACGAAATCCGTACTAGTGGTGATCATCGTATTGTACTTCATCTGCCATGGACTCATGGCGCAGGAAATCCAGAAGTCCGTAGTGAAAGAAGCGGATGGCACGGTCACCGAAACGACAGTGACAAAAAAGCAGGTGCCCGATACGCCTAATGTGCCATACTGCCTGTCACGCGGCATAGTCAATATTGCCACATGCCCCCTTGAAATACCCCGCTGCATGATCTATGACAACACCGTGATTCCCGTGATCGGACTCGTTGGAGGAGTCATCGAAGGAGCCGGGATGACCGTATACCGCGCGTTGAGCGGAACTGCCGACATCGTCGCGCTTGGATTCTCCGGAAAGGGATTTCATTCGGAGAGGTTCCCCGATTTCGTCTGGAGTTCCAAATGGTTCCCGACGACAGAACAGGTCATAATCGAGAAGACCATCATCGAGAAGGAAAAAACACCACCGGCGAAGTGAGGTGAAGCTGATCAAAACTATTTCCGGATGAGAATTAACTTGTCTTGATGATAAGCGGAAGCGAATCCATGGCATGTCGCACCGCAGCTTCCTGATTCCAAAAATCAGAGTATATTGGTTTAGGGTCAACTAATACCCTCCTCCCAGGAGACGTTAATGAAGGTGATAGACAGCGACATGCCTGATGAGCATTATTGGAATAGCCTGTTTGATATTCCACTTGTCATCCGATGGCTGGGCATGAAGTGCGTTGCCGGCCCAATTGTCGAGGTTGGCTGCGGATATGGAACTTTCACCATTCCAGTTGCCAAGGAGACAGGCAACCAAGTACTGGCTTTCGACATAGATCCCGACATGATTAAGAAAGCGCGTAACAACGTGCAACACGCCGGCCTTGCAAATGTCCAGTTCTATCTACGTGACGTCATCGACTCTGGGACTGGACTGGAACCCAGCAGTGCCGGAATGGTCTTGCTTTTCAACATCCTCCACTTCGACGAGAGACGGATACTGCTTGAAGAGGCTTCCCGGATCCTCAGGCCTTCCGGGGTTGCTGCAGTTATTCATTGGCGAAAGGACATAGAGACACCGTGCGGCCCCGAGGTCAGCATGCGGCCTGACCAGGATATAATTCTTGCTTCCATCCGCGGTCTCGATCTGCATTTCAAAGGCACGTGCGGGATTTTGGAACCATATCACTGGGGAATGCAGCTGATCAAATGATTCTCCTGCGTAAATTCGACAGGATACCGTGTGTAATGGAGATACAGACTTATTCCGTGAAACTGATGGATACAAGGCGGAAGCAACTGCCGTCGCCAAAGCCCTGCTAAGACTTCAGCTTCACGATTACCTCGAATTTACCGCCTTTGCTTGATGGAAGCAGCGTACCGTCGAGTTTCCTGCCGTTGACGGTTATCTCGGAAATCTTCCTGCAGCCTTTGGACTGGTCGTATGAGATCTCATATTCCGCGCCTCTGAAATGCCTTGTGACAGAGCACTTCTTCCATTTAGGTGGCAGACATGGATCGATGCGCAAACCTTCGGCTTCCGGTTTCAGCCCGAACACGCTGTTCATCATTACGACGTAGAACCAGCCGGCCGTTCCCGTGCCCCAGCTCTGTCCGACTGTACCGTAGCGGTAGCTGTCCTTGATTGCGAAATAGCTGTTGCAGAAGACATACGGCTCGCAGTTCTTCTTCCAGTATTTGTTGTCGAACGGAAGCATCTTGTGGATGCCCATTGAGACTTTGTCATTGCGCTTGAGCATGCAGTCGGCCATGAGCTTGAACGTGCTGGCATGTAGATAAACGCCGCCGTTCTCGTGAGTGCCGGGTGTCTTGACGGACGATTCACCGATCTTCGGATCCCAGTGGGTGTAGGCGTCAAGGACCTTGATAGTCCCAAGATCTATCTCGAGATGCTTGTCACAGGATTTCATCGCGTGCAGTCCTTTGTCGGCATCGGCTATTCCGGAAATTATCGCCCATGCCTGCGGCAGGAGGTAAAGCCTGCCTTCCTTGTTCTTGCGCGAACCGAGAGTTTCACCGTCGTCGTTGTAGGCCCTGAGATACCAGTCGCCGTCCCAGCCATGCCTGTTGACAATTTCCTTCATTTCAGCGCCGCGTTCTGCGGATTTCGCAAGATCCTTGGTGCGACCCGTGAGCTTTGCGAGTTCCGCAAACTGGCTGTTCGCGAGATACCACGCCATCGAGAGCCAGATGCTAACACCCTTTCCTTTCGGGCCGACATACTGCAGGCAGTCGTTCCAGTCGCCGCTCCTCATCTTCATCATGCCGAACAAAGCACGGTCATTCCAGTAGAAGTCTATCGCACGTTTCACGTGCTCGTAGAGCGAAGCCTTCGTGCCGTCATTGAAAGGCACTTCCTTTTCAAGGAGTGAAAGATCGCCAGTCTCCATGACCAGCTGGTGTACGGCATACGCGATCCACACATGGTTGTCTGAGAAATCCTTGTCCTGTATCTTGCCGCCAATCCAGGTGCGAGGCGCATAACCGGTGCTATACTGGTAGGAGAGGACACGATGCAGCTGCCTCTCAGATTCCTTCGGATTGATTATCGCCAGCGCCCAGATGTCCTGGATCTGGTCGCGGAACCCATTGTGCCTGACGCGCGCCCACTGCGTACCGAGCGAGAGCTGGCGCTGAAGCCAGGGGTGGAAGAAGGAGTTCAGGAGCGGATCCGGCGTAGTGATGGAATCTCCTCCAAGAAGGCAAGTTATCCTGGTTTTGACTTTTTCCAGTTCCTTCTCGATCGCGCCTCCCTTGAAAAACTTTGCTCTCAGCTTCGAGATGTCCGAATTGTCCTTGCCGCCGCCTGCGATCACATGGAATACAATTTCCTTTCCGGCTGGGATCGTGAACTCGGTCTCTACGGCGCAGCAGCTCTTCTCCATTTCTGAGCCCGTGTTCGCGCAGTGTCCGCGGACAACTGCATCCGGCCGCTGTTCAGTGCCGTGTCCGGCGAACCCGTTCATCGAGCAGTCGAATCCGGACATTTTCTTGTTGATCGTCATGTAGATGCTGACTTCGTCGGCGCCGTCGAATTCCTGGCGCTTCCTGATGACGATCGAATTGAGCTTCTTGTCGAAACCCGCCTTGCCGCCGTAGTATGTCTGAGGCTTGAAGAAACCATCGAACATTGTGTTGAAGAATGCGAACGCCTTGAACTTCCTGGTGTTTTTTCCGGTATTGCGGAGTTTCGCGGTCCAGATTTCACAGACCTCCTTTTCAGGCACAAACATCCTGAATGAGGATTCAATGCCATCGTATTTCTGAATGATTTCGGAATAACCGAGTCCGTGAATGCAGCGGTACCCCTTGCGGAACTGGTCGACCGGCAGGCCGTTGAGCGACCAGAATTTTCCGGTCTGCTGGTCTCGCAGGAAAAGCATCCTGTTGAAGACGATCTCTATCCTGCGCCCCATCTTGTCCTGGGTGATGGATTCACCCTTGGCGGTCTGGGAGAACAAGGCGACATAGTTTTCATTCCACATGTAGTTGTACCAGTCGCGCGGAGTGTCGGGCGTGTTTATTTCGAATGCCGTTGCATTGTCGATGTATTGTCCGTATTTTGTTTTCAAACATCTCCTTGTCTTTATGTTAAGTAAGGCAGCTTTTTAAACCGCCAGTATTAAAGAATTGTCGGGCTAAAGCCCAACATACTTATAGAGTTCCCATTTTTTTAGGTTTATCAGCCACCGAGGACATGTCCAGGAAAGAACTTTGCAGCCAACCAAATGAAGAAAAGCAATGAAAGAAATCCTGCAGCAAGAATCAATATTGCCCTACGCATACGTTTATTCATACTTTCCCCTCTAATAACGAAAAATCCATAACCGATACAATTGACTTTTTCCGGATCAAATTCAAATGGATTTATGTTTTTTCAGGAACTTGGAAGGAAACGCATTTCCTACTTATTCTGGGAGTGCGGAGGCGGTAGAGGGTGTGAAAAGTAATTTCTGAAGGCTATTTTTATTTTCTCATCGAGCAGCTGCATCAATTTCGCGGTCTGCTCCTTTGTCAGGACGGACTCGGCCTTTTTCTGCATATCAGCATTGATCCTACCGAGATTTTCCTTGAATTCAAAACCTCTGGAGGGCCTGTTATCCCTGAGCTGCTTCAGCTCCTTGAAATAGTCCTTCACGATTGGCGCGAGCCTCTCCCTCTCCTTTTCATTTAGTCCGAGTCTCGGCGATAGAATGACGCTGTAAAAAAGCGCGCCCTTGTCCGGCTTTTCCGGATTTTCCCCTGCCGTTGCATGGAGTTCAGATTTTACAGGAGAAGGCTGCGTCACATGAGTGGAGGTGCTCCCGTGGCTTTCAACTGTCTTGTTTTCGGGAACTGCATCCTTATTTACGGCAACCGCTGGAACTGCTTCATGTTTTCGAACCGGCTTTGATTCCTTCATGCCGGCCGGCTCGGGAATATCCTCGTTTACGATCGACGGCAGCTCCTCATCGTTGGAATCAACCGATTTCTTCTTATGGCCCTGGCTGATCAGTATCATCACTGTGACGACCACGCAAAATGCTATTACTACTGTCGCGATCTTCACGAGCCAGGCTTTCTTCGAATGCTGATTTCCTGATGCTCCAGCAATCACCGGCGCAGCCACCCTGTCATCCAGCACATCGTCAATGTCATCTATCACCTCCTGCCACGATTCCTGCCGTTCCATCCTGTCCTTCGCCATCATCTTCGAAATCAGAAGATCGCATTTCGCAGACAGTTTCGGGTTTATTTCCCTGACTGGGGTGAGCTGCTCTGAAATCACCCTGGCAAGAATGCCCATGGTGCTTGTGGCGTTGTATGGAAGGTGTCCGGTCAGCATGTGATATAGGGTCGCACCGAGGGAGTAGATGTCGGCCCGCTGGTCAATGTCCTTTTCGGCCTTCGCCTGCTCGGGGCTCATGTAATAGGGAGTGCCTACGATAAAGCCTGTCATCGTGATGGAGCAATCGTCCTTGAGGCTTTTCGAGATTCCCATGTCCATCAGCTTGACGGCGCCACCTTCCTCGATCATGATGTTCGCTGGCTTGATGTCGCGGTGGAGGATGCGGTGCTTGTCCCAGGCGTACAAGAGGGATTCGGCCACTTTCCTTGCTATTGACAAGGCGTCCTTCTCATCGAAAACCGTTCCGGAATCGAGCATTGAGTCAAGCGTTTTACCGTCGACATATGAAGTTGCAAGGAAATAAAGGCCGTTCGCATGCCCGGCTTCGTATGCGGAAACAATTCCCGGATGATCGAGTTTCGCGACCATCTTCATTTCGTTGATGAACCGCGCGATGAGTTCGGGGTCCTTGGAAAGCGACGGGGAAAGTATTTTCAGCGCGACCTTCCTCTGCATCGAGTCCTGCGTGGAAAGCCAGACTTCGCCCATTCCGCCCTTGCCAAGCAGCATGCCGAGTTCATAGCCGCCGAGGATCATTCCGGGCGCCATGAGGTTTTCCGGGGCCTTCACGGCATTACGGCAGCCGGGACACTGTATGATCTTGCCGGCGAGGGTCGCCTCGGCCTCGATCTCAGTCCCGCACTTCAGGCAGTTGAATTTGATGTCCGGCATATCTCGTCCTTTTCTGGATGGATGGATTGTTGGATTAATGGATAATTGGGGTTGGACTCAAAGAAAAACCAAAAAATCCTTCCTTCCTGCAAAATATTATATAAATCATTTCTCTTTTCCCAAATATTATTCTATGCCTATGTATCTATTACGCAACCATCCAGCAATCCATTAATCCAATCATCCATCGGGCAATACTACATTTCGTCATACTATAATACGCAATATGCCAATAGGTTATTATATTACATAGATTCCAAATAATTTAAAAATGGGCAAATCTGATTGTGAAAGCTACAAAGGCAAATCTGGACATGAGCGGCACAAAAATGGGCGCCCATACTATTCTCCGCCTGATCGGCAAAGGCGGCATCGGCTCGGTCTATCTCGCCAAAAATGAGGCCAACGGAAAGCTCGAAGCCCTTAAGATGCTTCTGCCTGAACTGACAGAGTCCACCGAGATGCGGGAAAGATTTGAACGGGAGATCTCCAACAGCAAATACCTTAAACATCCGAACATCGTCAAGCTTCTCGACTACGGGAAATCAAATGGCATCTGGTACTTCACGATGGAATACTGCAAGGGAGGCAGCCTCAATGATCTCATCATGCGCGACGGGATGCCGTCACCGGCGAAGGCATGCCGGATCGTCCTGCAGGTGCTCGACGGGCTTGACTACGCGCACAATGTCGAAATCCCCCAGGTAAAGCTGAACGATGGTTCGACAGGCAAAGGCTGCGGATTAATCCATAGGGATGTGAAACCGGAGAATATCCTGATACTGGAAAATGAAACGGAGAGTCGGAGAGCCGGAGAATCGGAGACTTCGAATATCCAGACCGGCAACCCGGCTTCATTGGCAAACTTCGCCGAGACAGGCCGAAGACCGACGACCGACAACCTGCATGTGAAGATCTCCGATTTCGGACTCGCGAAGAGCTACCGCCTGGCGGGCAAATGCGGGAACACGCAGACAGGTTCAGTCGGAGGTTCGCTTGCCTTCATAAGCAGGCAGCAGCTCCTAAACTATAAATATTCAAAGCCGGAAGTCGACGTATGGAGCACGGCGGCCGTATTATATTTCCTACTCACGGCAAAACCTCCGAGGAGCTGTGACTTTGAAAAGAATCCATTCAGCGCCATCCTGAAGAACAATCCAATCCCGATCCGGCAGATCGATCCTTCCGTGCCCGAGGGGCTTGCCGTAATAATAGACAGGGCTCTGGACGACAGTGGTTCCCTGTTCTACAAGAATGCGATCGACTTGAAGAGTGATATTGAAGGCTGCACCATTGAATAATTCCAAGAACATGCCTTGCGGCATTGACTACAAGCAAATCCAAAAATAACTTGATTTCGTATGGTAGTTAAGCCCGCAAGGGCTGTCCTTTTGGCTTCTTTTATGAATTCCGCACTGGCGCGCAGCGCCTGTGCGGAATTCATCCCAGCTCGATCTTCAGGCGTTTAATTTCGGGAAGGAGCTTCTCCCTGATCCTGTTCTTGTGGACGTATACAGTATTTTTCGAGATGCCGAGTTTTCCGGCGATCTCCTCGGGGGTCTTGCCTTCGAGGAACATTTCATATGTCCGCCTGGCGTTATCCTCGAAAGAGCCGGAGATGTTCTTCCATGCCAGTTTAGGGACATAGTCCTCCCACTCCTCTTCCGCAATCTTTTCGATCTCAGGCTCGGTGATCTGTTCAAGGGTGTTACGCCCATCCTCGGTCTTGAACTCCTCGATGGAGACGAAACGCTTCTTATGGTCCCGGTAGTAGTTCCTGATCTCGTTTCCGGTGACACGGCACAGCCATCCCCTGAAACGGCCTTTTTCGGAGTCGTAGTTGAATTCACCGAGCTTGTTCCAGGATTTCAGCAGGACAAGCTGGACGATTTCGTTGGCGTCATCATGGCCTAGGTTCATCCTCCTGGCGATATTGAAGATGTAATTCCTGTAGTAGTACGCGAAATCGGCCCACGCGACATCGTTGTGGCTGTCCTTCAGCTTCTGAAGAAGCGTGACCCGCGTCCTATATGTTGATTTTCCTTCCATATCCATGCAAGGAAAATAACATATGATCTGATATCCTCAATATAAATAAAAATAATTCGATTATTTTTATTTCAAGTGAAAGTTTCCTGCTTTCACGCGGGTAGTACTGGATAGGAAGAGCAATAAAGGAAGTGCAATAAATTAAAAAGGAGAACGAAAATGAAAAAGTTAATCGCAGCGGCAATCGGACTTTGCATGATTGGCTACGCCATCCAGACATCAGCGGAAAACACATGTGGAACGGAAAACAAGGCTGGAAACGGACCTGCTAAATGCGAGAAAAACCGCCCGTCCCCGGAACAGGTCGCGGCAAAAATAGATGAACGCCTCAAGAAACTCGAGGAGCACAAGACCAAGGCCAGCAGCGCAGGAAAAACAGACATAGTGAACGCAATACAGGGCCTTGAAGACGCCCTCAAGAACCTCAGGCAGGCTGCCAGCGCCAAGGACAAGGAAAAATTCAAGGCCGCAATGGAACAGGTCAAGACTGCAAGAGAGGCCCTCAAGAATCTCGTTCCTGAAAAAGTGAAGGAACGTGTTAAGAACAGGAAGGGCAACAGCGATACCGGCAATGCTCCAAAGCTATAAACGGCACGGTGGTAAAAAAAGGCCGGGTATGAAAACCCGGCCTTTTTTTATTAAATGTTGAAAGTATTGTAATCTTCAAACAACATTTAATCCAGGACAAAACATGCCAGAAATAATCGACAGACAGAGTGCAATCCTGCAGGATATTGCACACCGTGCAATGCTTGAAAGAGGACTGCTCCCGGATTTTCCCGCACCGGTACTGAAGGAACTCGACACAATCCATGGGCCTGCGGCAGCGGGAACGGATCCTTCAATCCGGGACATGAGAAACCTCATCTGGTGCTCCATCGACAATGATTCATCCCGCGATCTCGATCAGCTCACATATGCGGAGAAAATGCCAAATGGCGGCATTAAAATCTTTGTCGGCATCGCAGATGTAGACGCACTAGTCAAAAAGAAATCGGCGATCGACCTGCACGCCCAGCACAACACAACCTCCATCTATACGGTCGCGAAGATATTTCCGATGCTTCCCGAAAAATTATCCACTGATCTGAGCTCGCTCAACCCCGACAGCGACAGGGTTTCAGTTGTCTTCGAAATGACTTTGGATGAGAATGGAACCTTGAGAGGTTCAGAGATCCACAGGGCGCTTGTCAGGAATCATGCGAAACTCGCATACAACAGCGTCGCCGCCTGGTTCGATGGAACAGGCCCGATGCCAGCTGGAATCGGGACTGTCAAAGGACTCGAAGAAAACCTCAGGCTGCAGGACAGTGCCGCGCAGAAGCTTAAAGCGCTGCGGCAGGAACTTGGCGCACTCGACCTTGAGACCGGCGAGATACGTCCCCGGTATGAGAACGGCAAGTTCAACGACATGGAACCCGAGAAGAGCAACAGGGCAAAAGATCTCATTGAAGATTTCATGATCGCCGCGAACGGATGCTCCGCCAGATTCCTGGCATCGAGAAAGCTCCCGTCGATCCGGCGTGTCGTCAGGATCCCCAAACGCTGGGACCGGATAGTTGAACTGGCCTTGGAGAAAAAATTCAGACTGCCTCCTGAACCTGACTCAAAGGCGCTGGAGAACTTCCTGATTTCTGCGAAATCCGCAGATCCGCTCAGGTTCCAGGACTTGTCGCTCAGCGTGATAAAACTTCTGGGTCCGGGAGAATATGTAGTCGAGATACCTGGCGCCGCCGCCGAAGGGCATTTCGCCCTAGCAGTAAAGGATTATACTCACACCACGGCTCCGAACCGCCGCTATCCCGACATCATCACGCACCGGTTGCTTAAAGCTGCACTTTCAGGAGCTCCAGTCCCCTATGGCAACCAGGAACTGGATTTCCTGGCTAAGCGCTGCACTGACAAGGAGAACGCCGCAAAGAAAGTCGAACGCCAGGTTGCGAAGTCCGCAGCTTCAATGCTTCTTGAAAAACGAATCGGAGAAAAATTCGATGCGATCGTGACAGGCGCCTCCAACAAGGGGACATGGGTGCGTATCCTGCACCCTGCGGTTGAAGGAAGACTTGCCAGCGGATACCAGGGAGTGGATGTCGGGCAGAGGATCAGGGTCCAGCTCACCTATACTGATGTCGAACGTGGATTTGTCGATTTCAAGAGGGTGAATTGAAGCAAGAGTCCAAGCATCAATATTCAAATAAAGAAAATTCCAGAAAAACATGCCTTGCGGCATTAATCCGCCTGAGATTGCTTTGTTTGTAGTCAACGTCGCAAGACGTGTTCTTGTATTTCTAATTTGCAGGATAGCGTCCACAGACCCGAATGGCGCTAAGATTAAGAGAAGAGCAAACTAAAGTTTGAACTCCAACATTTGTCGGTGTGCTGAGGTTGGAGTCCAAGCTTCAGCTTGTATATTTATGATGGCAGAAGTGCTTAACTTAGCGCCATTAGCCTCAGACTCTGATTATGAACGGTGAGACTATCAATGCAACGCAGACAGAAATCAGCAGCCAGATATTGTCTATGAAATACGGGATGACGCATAGGAGTATTCCCGCAGCAAGGGCGACGCCCTTGTGCTGTTTCTTCCCGTAGACGAAATATCCCATGCCAAACGCACCGGATATCACCCACACTAACAATGTTGTTGCATCCATTATACTTATCATCCTTCTCTATCGAATCCGAGTAATCTTCGTGCCATCGGCAACCATGAGTCTAAAACCCAAGATTCCCCCATTCCGGCAGGTGCGGCACGATGGACATCCCATTTCGCGTAGGAAAGCTCGTTTATCATCGCCCATCCCTTTTCAAAGTTCGTTGTATGGACAATCACGGAGCATACAGGCTTCTGCTTTACAAGAAATCCTGCAACATCAAGTCCACTACCCGGATCTGCTGTCGCCCCCTTCTGTGGCATCAGATCATGATCGAGGGAGATCAGTGACGCAGTCGGTAGATGCTCAGGGAGCTCCTTCATCATCTGGAAAGCGTCATGCCATACGACAAGCTCCAGATTGGGCAGATGCGAGACCGCATTGCGGAACGCCATCAAGCGACCTTCCGAATCTTCTAGCATCAGGATTTTTTTCATTCGTGCCCCCTCCTTAAATGAAGAACGCGCAAACATGCACTACGAACAAAAATAACACAGCCCTTGCGGGCTTGACTACGAGCAAAACTCCAATTGCTTTTACAATTCGCATGTAGTTAATGCCGCAAGGCATGTCCTTTAAGTAGGTACGGGCTTCAGCCTGTACCATTCTTGAAACAGGAGTGTCCTTTCCGTGTCCGGCGAAGCCTTTGCGAAGACGGAAGGATGTACCATATTCATTGCGTCTAAATTCATGGTACAGGCTAAAGCCCGTACCTACTAACAATTCAGGCAGCCACCGGCGAGGATGATTGTGATGTCCTCGGCTGAGAGGTTGTGCTTCAGCTCGATGTTTTTCTTCTCGCCGTCCGCCTTGACGATCTCGGCCTTCACCGGTTTCCCGACTCCGAGCTGGCTGCGGAGTTCGCAGATATTCAATGCATCGCCCTGGGCGATCTGGTCGTAGTCTGCGGAGTCCGCAAAAATCAGGGGGACTATTCCGAAGTTCACGAGATTTGCTGCATGTATCCTTTCAATGCTCACGGAGACCAGCACCTTGATTCCAAGAAACATCGGGCAGATGGCGGCATGTTCGCGTGAGGAACCTTGTCCATAGCTTTCGCGTGCTATGATAACTCCATGCCTGCCTGAATCCCTGACAGTCGCCGCGCGCTGGGCGAAGGTCGGCTTATCCTGCTCGCTGAAGCATTCGAAAACAACTTTTGAATATTCAGGAATATTGCTGCGATGCTTGAGGTGTATGCCGGCAGGCATGATATGATCGGTGGTGATCTTGTCACCGACCTTGATGACGACTTCGCCTTTTATATTTTCCGGAAGCTCAGCGTTCACCGGCGGTTTTCCTATGGTCGGCTTCCTGACGATCTCGACTTTCACTGCCTCCTCCTTCGGAACAGGCGGAATGATCATATCGTCATCAACCAGGAAGCTTGACGACTCAGTTACCTTCGGGAATTTTATTCCAAGCTCCCTTGGATCAATGAATTTTCCGGTCAACGCGGCGGCGGCGGCGGTGGCCGGGCTGACAAGATATGCCATGTCGCCCTTTGTTCCTGTGCGTCCGGCGAAGTTGCGGTTGAACGTGCGGAGGGTGACTGCGTCATTCGCAGGGCTCATCCCCTGTCCGATGCAGGCGCCGCATGAAGTCTCGAGGATTCTGGCTCCAGCGGCGATCATGTCTGCAAGCGCTCCGTTGTCGGCCATCATATTGAGCACCTGACGGCTTCCAGGGGCAATTGAAAATGAAACATGCTTTGCGATCTTCCTGTTCTTGAGCATTTTCGCGACCAGCATCAGATCCTGGTAGGAACTGTTGGTACATGAACCGATGATCACCTGCTGGACAGGAATATCACCTATCTCTGAAACTGTCCTGATGTTGTCGGGGCTAGACGGGCATGCCGCCATGGGGACAAGTTTCTTCAGGTCGATCTCTATAACGCGGTCGTATTCGGCATTTTCATCGGCCTTGAGTTCTGTCCATGACGCACCCCTGCCCTGCGCTTCCAGGAAAGCCTTAGTTCTTTCATCGGAAGGGAAGACTGAAGCGGTTACACCGAGTTCTGCGCCCATGTTTGTGATAGTTGCTCGCTCGGGGACGGAGAGATTGGCGACACCGGGACCGAAATATTCGACCATGCATCCGACATTCCCCTTTGTTGAAAGTATGCTGAGCATCTTCAGGACAATATCCTTGGCGGAGATCCAGGGTTTGAGATGGCCATCCAGTTTTACGCCGATGACTTTCGGATAAGCCATGCGGAAAGGTTTTCCAGCCATGGCGAGCGCGACATCGAGTCCGCCTGCTCCGATCGCCATCATTCCAATTCCGCCGTTGGTGGGCGTGTGGGAATCCGATCCGAGAAGGGTCTTGCCTGGGACGCCGAATCTTTCGAGATGCACCTGGTGGCAGATTCCATTTCCAGGCCTGGAGAAATAGACTCCCTTTGCGGCGGCGACGGACTGCAGGTAGAGATGGTCGTTCTGGTTTTCAGGACCGTTCTGCATCATGTTGTGGTCGACATATGAGACTGAGAGTTCGGTCTTCACCCTGTCGATTCCCATGGCTTCGAGCTCCAGGTATGCCATCGTGCCGGTGGCGTCCTGGGTGAGGGTCTGATCTATTTTAATTGATATTGGATATCCGGGTATCTTTTCACCGGAAACAAAATGCGCGTCAATTATCTTCTGAATTACAGTTCCATTTGCCATGATAGTATCCTTAGGTTAAATATTTCCACGGAGCGCCAGCTTCCCGCTGGCATCATCATTGCCGGCAGGATGCCAGCGTTCCATTAAAAATTCAAACGGTGATAATAAATATTGTTCTATGTTTATATCAAGAGGCTTTTCCAGAAATATGGGAAGGCTGTCTGAAAAAATAATTCCACACAATATAATTTCATATTTGGCGTTATATTACGAAAGGATAAAATTTTCACGGAGGAACCATGAAAAGACTTTTCGTGCTGGTTGCGATACTCGGAATCTCAGCTGGGACACAGCTCTCCGCCGGAGACGACGCGAAAGACAATAAGAAGAAGGCGTCTGTCAGCCCCAAGGCTGTCACGGTAAGCATGGACATTGAAATCAAGGGGCAGATCGTCAAGGAGGAGAAGGATCTGGTTAAAAGCAAGGGCACGAAAAGCATCATCTACCTGATCTGCCCGGCCGACAACAGGAAATACGCGCTTCCGCAGTCGACGGTCAAGGACGATCCCAGCGATCCTGAAATGTTCATCGGAAAGAACGTCGTGCTCAAGGGAAACACCGAAGTGTCGAGCAGAAACGCAAAGGTGACCGTGATCACCAGCATCAAGGAAGACAAGTAATAAATTTTCCTTCGGAAAATTTATCCGTTCTTTTCCGGATCAAGATCCTCGACATCGCCGAATCTGAGGACGCCGCGCTTGCTTGTCTTTACAAACTCGATGAATTCCTGTACTTCCGGAAGATCCGGAACATCGCTCTTGATTTTCTCAATCGCGTTGGGGATGGTGAGCTTGCTCCTGAAGAAGATCTGGTAGACGTCCCTTACCGCCTCGATGGTCTCCTTTGAGAAGCCGTTGCGCCTGAATCCGACGATGTTGATACCGAGGATGGCGCCGTTCCTTCCGCTGCAGATCATAAAGGGAGGCAGGTCCATTGAGATCGCCGAACAGCCGCTGAGGACGGCGAAACGGCCGACCCTGCAGAACTGGTGGATGGCGGTCTGTGCCGAAATAAGGCAGTTGTTTCCGATGTTCACATATCCGCCGAGGGTGGCGCAGTTGACGAGGATTACCCTGTCTCCGATGACGCAGTTGTGGGCGATGTGGGAGTTTGCCATGAAGAGGCAGTTGCTGCCGACAGTCGTTACTGTATCAGGCTGTGTTCCGGGCTGTATGGTCACATACTCGCGGATGAAATTGCTGTTCCCGATCTTCGTGTAGGAAATTCCGCCCTTGAAATTGTAGTCCTGGGGATTTGTTCCGATGCAGGCGAAAGGATAGACGGCGTTATTCGTCCCCATGGTCGTGTACCCGCCGACATAGCAATGCGCGATCAGCTTGGAGCCGGCCCCGATTGTGACATCAGGTCCTACTATGCAATACGGTCCGATTTCAACGTCGTCTGCGATATTCGCCTTCGGGTCGACAATGGCTGTCTGATGGATTTTAGGCATTTCAAATTCCTTTATTTGTAATTTTAATAAGATTTTTCCATGAAAAACCCTTTAATAGACTGCGTTTTCCACAAAAATAAAGCCTCGGAACTTTCTTTGAATTATAAATCTTTCTAGTTAATCTTGTTTTTTTGACGGCACCCCTTATAGTATCGGCCTGTTTCTGAGGGAGACTCTCGGGCACCGGATATCCATTATTGGACTTCGAACCTCGAATTATAATTCAATTGGATGTAAAATCAAAAATCTTGGAGGATTATCATGGCACATAAGAAAGGTCAATCTAGCAGTAAGAACGGGCGCGACAGCAAGCCGAAAATGCTCGGAGTAAAGGTATTCGGCGGCGAAGTCGTCCCCGCAGGAAGCGTCATCGTGCGCCAGCGCGGATCAAAATTCCAGGCCGGCAAGAATGTCGGATGCGGACGTGATTTCACGCTTTTCGCCCTTGTTGACGGGCTTGTCCAGTTCTCAAGGAACAAGAAACAGGTGAACATTGTCCCTCAGGCGATGTCCCAGGCCTGACGCAGCTGCAATATACGCAATTCAATGAAAGCCCAGTCTTTCTGGGCTTTTTTTTTATCCGAGGAATTTAAAAAATGTTTGTCGACAAGGCTACGATCAAGGTCAAAGGTGGAACAGGCGGCGGCGGATGCTGCAGTTTCTGCAGGGAGAAATACCGTCCCATGGGCGGTCCCAACGGCGGAAACGGCGGACCCGGAGGCGATGTCATCCTGCTTTCCACTGAAAACGAGCAGAGCCTGGTCGACTATATCTACCAGAGGCATTTTCCCGCCGAGAACGGGGTCAACGGCAAAGGCAAGGACCAGCATGGCAAGAGAGGACAGGATCTTGTCCTGAAAATCCCGCGCGGCACGGTCGTAAGGGATGTCAAGACCGGCAAGGTCATTGTTGATCTCGACGGACAGAACACAAGCTTCACAATCGTACATGGCGGCAAGGGCGGCAGGGGCAATGCGAGCTATCTGAGCAACTCCAACAAGGCTCCGAGGCAGCGTGAGTCCGGCAAACCCGGAGAGGAATTGGAAATCGAGCTTGAACTCAAGACAATCGCCGACGCCGGCCTTGTAGGTTTCCCGAACGCCGGAAAATCAACTCTCCTGAGGGCTATTTCCCATGCAATGCCGAAAGTAGCGCCCTACCCTTTCACTACTCTCCATCCCATGGTCGGAGTCGTCGATTTCCCGGATTTCCACAAGCTTACAGTCGCGGACATCCCCGGGCTGATCGACGGAGCACACATGAACATCGGGCTTGGACACGAATTCCTGAAGCACATCGAAAGGACGAAAGTGCTCATATACGTCCTTGACATGGCGAGCCTCGAAGGCAAGAAGCCCTTTGACGACTTCACAACCCTGCAGAAGGAGCTTGAGCTATACATGAAGGGGCTGTCTAAGAGGAGGGCGATCATTGCGGCGAACAAGATGGATCTTCCAGACGCAGCGAAGAACCTCAAGGCGCTGAAAAGAAAAATCAAGGACATCGAGATAATCCCGGTCAGCGCGATGAACAAGGACAACACCGACACCCTTGTAGCAAGACTGCGTGAAATCCTGGCGGAAGGCTGATAATTCCAGCGCAAAGCTGGAATTATTATTCATCGATCTTCGGCGGTTTCATTTTCAACCTGCGGACTTCGCGGAAGAATTTCTTCATGATCTCGGAACATTCGTCCTCGAGCACACCACCTTTGACCTTCACCTTGTGGAGCATTCCCGGAAAGGAAGTTATCTTCATGGCCGAACAGGCGGCCCCGCAGCGCGGATCGTGCATTCCAAAGATCACGCTCCGCACTCTTGCGTTGACCATCGCGCCCGCGCACATCGCACATGGTTCCTTCGTGACATAGATGTCGACTTCGTCGAGCCGCCAGTCGCCGACTGCGTATTCCGCCTGCGTGATCACGAGCATCTCGGCATGGGCGGTGGCATCCTTCAGCTTCTCGACCTGGTTGTAGGAAGAGGCGATCACATGGTTCTTGTGGACCGCTACGGCACCGACAGGGACTTCCTTCTCCTCTGCGGCGATTTCGGCCTGGTAAAGGGCCTTGCGCATGAAATATTCCTCATCAAACTTTATGATCATTACGTTCACCATTTCATTTATAGACGGGATAACAGGATTAGGATGATAAAATGAATTAAGAAATCCTGAAAATCCAGTTATCCTGTCAAGTTATTCCTTCTTATGTTCCTTGTGCTTCTTCTCCCGGTCATCGATGTTTTCCGGGGCAAAGCCAAGGGCGGTCTGGTAGATGTCCGACACGACACTTATTCCACGGAGCGGATTTCCGACCTTGATACTGCCGAATACTTCTCTGAGCTCAAGCTCCCCTACCCTGACCTTGAGCTTGAGCATCATGGGAGCTCCTATGAAGGATATTATGGCTATTTGTACGAGGATCAGCATATGCATGTAGGAGAATTGGACTCCGGTGAATATTGTCAGGCTGGACGGATTCTTCGTCATGTAGTCCATCACCATTCCTCCGATCAGCGGTCCGACTGCGGCCATGAGCCCGACAACCGTCCAATGCACGGCGATGGCCATCGCCCGGCCGCTTTTCGGGGAGAGTATGTTGATCATATGGATCTGCGCGATGCCGACTCCCCCGCCAAGCGCGCCTGCAAAGAAGTTCACGATTAGAAGCAGGAGAAGCGGTTCGGAGATGGAAAATCCGAAAATGCCGACATTCGCATGTGAGAGGAAAAACCATGAAAGACCCATCATCGGCGCCAGGAACATAATTATCGAAGTAAACGCCCTCGCACCGATCTTGTCGATTATATAACCGTTCAGTATGCCGAAGATGACCGGCCCCAGGGAGGCGCTCACTGCCAGCATTGAGAGTTCCGTATAGGTGAAGTTGAACTCCCTTTTAAGGTAGACAATTCCGAACGATCCCACTATGCCGCACGCGAGATACCAAAGAGAAACAGAGAAGGTCATCCACCTGAAATCATCAATCTTCAGGGGAGTGGTGATCCTGTCTATCAGGCCTGATAGACTCTGATGCCTCTGGTAGAGTCCTACCTTGGGTTCGGGCACAAACATGTGCACGGCTATGTCGAGTATTCCCAGGAACGCGGCAACCGAGAAGACAATCGCGAAACCAACATAGCTTCCTCCGGCCTTGCGTGGATCCGGAAACAGGTCCAGAACCCATCCGGAAAGACCTGTCGCTACAAGAAATGCTATTGTCACCACGCTCTGCCTTATGCCCCAGAAGCGTCCGCTTATCCTGGATGGGACAAGGTCGGCCATCCAGCTCTGCCACATCGGACCGCATATCTGGGCAAGTAACGCACTGACTGCGATTCCGATAATGATGATCGTCGCCGCAACTGAAGGAGTGTCGAAGAAAAAGAGCGGAATGAATGCGGGTATGAACCAGAGGACCCTGTGGATTATGGCAAGCACACCCCATAACTTCTTGCGGCTGGACAGGCCTTCAAAGAAGAGCGCCGAAGGTATCTGCACTACCATCATGAGCTGCTGGATAGTCACCACGAGCCCTATCAGGACGCCGCTTCCGGTCAGGCATTCCATGAGCATGGTCAGAGGGACTCCCATGCTTATGGCGCACCACGCCATGCCCAGGAAGCCAGCCACGGTGCCGACCTTAAGTCCTCTGCGTATCTCATCTTCGCTCATCGGACGTCCGTCCAGATGAACTTTCTGTGTTGAATGCATGTCCATAAAATTTTTCACCCATAAGATACCTGTGTTTGCACAAAAAACACGGATGCCTGCATATTTTACAGAACTATGAACTGGCCAATGGGGAAAGGGTGAAAAATTTTATATGCAGACTCGTTTGACGCGGGAGCCGAATGAGCAGATTATCTCGTAGGGATGGGTGCTTTTCAGCTGCGCCCAGTTTTCAACAGTTATCGCAAGCGGCCCCTCGCCACCCAGGCAGATGACTTCATCACCGCGCTTGGCATCGGGAAGCTGTTCGAGCGAGACAATCGTGTAATCCATGGTCACGCGTCCGAGGACAGGACATGGTTTGCCACTGATGAGGACATAGCCACGGTTTGAAAGTGCAAGCGGAAGTCCGTCGGCATATCCGGCTGAAACAATCCCCACCTTCATGTCCTTCGGCAGCTTGTATGTGCCACCATAGCTGATGCTTGTTCCTGCAGGAAGCTCCCTGATGGATACAAGGCGGGTCTTGAGCGTCAGTATGGACTTGAGATTCAGCACGCGCTGGCCCTGCGAATCAAAAGAGCCGTGGAGGTTGATGCCGGTCCGGACATAATTGAAAGGCGGCTTGTATGTGACAGGAAAATTATTGATCGCGTCGCTGTTCGCCATGTGTATCTTGTCGAAATCTATCCCTTCCGACTTGAGCTGTTCGAGAAGCTTCGTGAATTTATACACCTGCTCGAGAGTATATTCACTGCCTGTCATGTAGGCCATTGGAAAATGGGAGTATATCCCTGAAAAGACCATATTCGGAAGTTTTATAGCCCTGGTGATGACATCAAATGCCTCGGAATCGAGAATCCCCAGCCTGCCCATCCCGGTATCGATGAGGAACTGGCATTCGGCCTTCTTCTTCTGCCTGACCGCCTCCCTGCTGATGAGCTTCGCGATTTCAAGATCGGTTATGGGGAGGATGAACTTGTTCTTGACCGCTTCCGGGATTTCGTCGGGAAGTACACTGCCGATGATCTGCACCGGCAGCTTGATGTCCTTCAGCATCATCGCCTCATTGAGTTCGGCGACTCCTATCCATGATGTTCCGGCATCTGCAAGGGTTTTCGCGATTTCGCCGACACCGAGTCCGTATGCGTTCGCCTTGAGGACTGAAATAACCCCGCAAGGGCTGACGGTCTTCTGGATGTTCCTGAAGTTCTCCTTCAGGATCTTCAAATTTATTTCAAGCCATACTCTGCTATTCATAAATATTTGCCCACAGATTACACAGATGTTAATTAAAGAACGAAACGTTCATATTCAAGTTTGGGATAATGTCCAAAGTTTACAAGCAGTCCAACCTTGAATCTTGTCGCATTAAGATAATTCAACAATTGGGCCCGATGCTCATCAACTATTCCGTCCACCGCTTTTATCTCAATGATAATCTTTTCATAACAAATAAAATCAGGCTGATATATATGTTTTAATTTAGTCCCTTTGTAGTCTAGTCCAATTGACTTTTGCGGGACAAATGGAATTCCCTGGATTTTAAACTCTATTTCAAGACATTCCTGATAAACAGGTTCGAGAAAGCCGCATCCTTTATCATTGTATACTTCAAAACACGATCCGATTATTTTAAAAGTCTCTTCCTTGTATAAACCCTGAATTGTCTTCATCTGTGTCATCTGTGGGCGACGATCCCCGGGATTCCAGCGATGCAGCTGTAGACGATGTTCCCAGCAACTATTGTCGCCATCGCCTTTCCGCGGACTTCGCATCCATCAAAAGGTGTATTCCTGGACTTGGTGAAGAACGAACTGGCGTCAATCTTATGTTTGAGGCTGGGGTCGATTATGGTTATATCGGCAACTGAACCTTCGGCCAGTCCCGTCTTGAGGCCCAGTATTTCCGCAGGACCGACAGTAAACTTCGAAATGAGCTTTGACAGTGTAAGATGTTTCTTATGATAAAGCTCGGTCATGCATACCGGGACGGCCGTTTCCAGCCCTACAATTCCAAACGGCGCATAGTCGAACTCGACGAGTTTTTCCGTTTCGGTGTGCGGTGCGTGATCCGTCGCAATAACGGTGATCGTCCCATCTTTGAGGCCTTCGATCAGCGACCTGCGGTGTTCTTCGGAACGCAGCGGCGGGTTCATCTTGTAGTTCGTGTCGAAATGCTTTATCTCCTCGTCCGTGAGGGCGATATGGTGAGGCGTGACTTCCGCAGTCACTTTGACGCCGCGCTTCCTGGCGTCCTTTATCATCCTCACGCTCCCTGAAGTGCTGATGTGCTGGAAATGGATCTTCCAGTCAATCATTTCCGCAAGGATTATGTCGCGTGCGACCACGATCTCCTCTGAAGCTGCCGGTATTCCCCTTAATCCCAGGAGCACCGACCATGTACCTTCATGCATCATGCCGCCGCTGCCGAGTTTTTCATCCTCGCAGTGGTCAAGAATAGGAAGGCCGAAGGACTTGGAATATTCAAGGACGTGCCTCATCAGCTCGTGGTTCTGGACACATTTTCCGTCATCTGTAAGTGCGACAACGCCAGCCTTCTTCAAACTGCCGATGCCTGTCATTTCCTTTCCTTCCTGGTTCTTCGATATGCAGCCGCAGAGAAGGACTTTGACGACGGCCTCGTCCTTGGCGATTCTCTTAACCAGCTCGATCGTGCCGGGATTGTCCGTCGGAGGACTGGTATTGGGCATCGCGACAACCTTGGTAAAACCGCCTGCGGCCGCCGCCCTTGTGCCAGTCCTGACTGTCTCGCTGTCCGTTTTCCCCGGCTGGCGCAGATGCACATGCATGTCTATGAATCCGGGTGCGACAACCAGCCCCTTGAGATCAATGACATCAGCATCCTTGATCTTTGATGGACTTACGATTTTCCCTTCCCTGACTCCGATATCCATCTTGCGGTCGATGCCGCGCGAAGGGTCTATCACTCTGCCGTTTTTCAGGATATAGCTGGTTTTCATGATGTAAATTTCACCTTGTATTGATGCCGGCGAGACGCCAGCGCTCCCAATTTATTCGATTTACAGTCGCCAATCTAATTCAATGTTCAAAGTTCAATGTTGGATGTTCAATTTATTATGTTGGCTTTTTCCGCCCTCTGCCTCTCTTGTCGGGAATTCAATTCGTCATTCGATATTCCTTGTTCGATATTGGATATTCAATTAGAGTTTACTTCTCAAGACATCCTGCGACCAGGTAAAGGACTGCCATTCTGACAGCCAGTCCGTTGGTGACCTGTTCGAGGATTACCGACTGCGGACCGTCCGCGATGCTTGCCTCGACCTCGACGCCGCGGTTGATCGGGCCCGGATGCATTACGAGGGCATCAGGTTTTAGATATTTTATGGTCTCGCGGTTCAATCCGAAAATGTTCGCATATTCGTTGACGCTGGGGAAGAAGGATTCCCTCTGGCGTTCATGCTGGATCCGGAGCAGGTTCACAACATCTGCATCCTCGATGGTGTCCTTGAGATTATCACAGACCCTGACACCGATTTTTCTGAACTCCTTCGGTACAAGCGTCGCCGGTCCGCCTATTGTGACCTTGGCACCGAGTTTGATGAGCCCCCAGATATTGCTTCTTGCAACTCGGCTGTGGAGGATGTCCCCTACGATTGCGACCTTTAGCCCTTCAAGCTTGCCTTTCTTCTGGATGATAGTGAACATGTCGAGGAGGGCCTGTGTCGGATGCTCATGCGCACCGTCTCCGGCATTTATGACTCCGCATCTGAGGTTCTTCGCGAGCATCTTGTGGGCGCCTGCGGCGGAATGCCTCATTACGATGAGATCCACCTGGAGCGCCTCGATGTTCTTGGCCGTATCCAAAAGCGTTTCACCCTTGCTCAGACTGCTTGTCGACGCAGACATGTTGACGATGTCGGCGCTGAGACGCTGTTCTGCCAGCTCGAATGAGGCCCTGGTCCTTGTACTCGGTTCGACAAAGAAGTTGACAACCGTCTTCCCTCGCAGCGCAGGAACTTTCTTGACCCTGCGTTCGGAAACCTTCTTGAATTCCAACGCCGTGTCGAGGATCAGCTGGATCTCTTCGGCCGACAGGTCGTAAAGAGCGAGCAAATCTTTTTTCGTCCATCTTGTCATATTCATACCCTTACTTTTTTTGCGACAGGTAAACAGCATCCCGGCCTTCGAGTTCCTTCCATGAGACAGAGACATGATCCTTGCCGGAGACATGGTGCAGCAGGCCGACATAGTCAGCCTGAATAGGAAACTCCCTCATTCCGCGGTCAACGAGAACCGCAAGCTTTATCATGGCAGGACGGCCGTAGTCCGTCATGGCGTCGAGGGCGGCCCTGATGGTTCTGCCGGTGTGGAGCACGTCGTCGACGAGGACGATGGTCCTGTTGTTTATGTCGAAAGGAATGTCGGTCTCGTGTATTTGAGGAAGAGTCTTGCGCATGCCAATATCGTCGCGGTACATGCTGATGTCGAGTTTGCCCAGCGGAATTTCGAGACCGGATGATTTTCTGATGGAGTCGACTATGCGTCTGGCAATAGGAAGTCCCTTGAGCTGGATTCCGAGGAAGGCGATTTCGCTTAATTCACTCTTGTCGAAATCAGAACATATCGCCTTTGCTACTTTATCTATGGCGCCGGCGATTTTCTTTTCATCAAAGAGCAATGTTCTGTCTTGTTTCTGCATTTGACATCTTTTGTGATGAGTTTTTTAATAATAATGCGGAATTCGCAAAAGACACAGTTTTTTTACAAGAATTCCTCTTTTTTTTGAAAAACAAGGCGTGTATACCCATGCATAAGCTAGTGTCATGTATCGCAAATACGCCGAATAAAATTATGTCTATTTTTGATGCGGATTTGGCTTGGATGGAACAAGGCGATACTGAAGTATCGTCGGTTCCGGCCAAGACGAAGGCCGCGCAAAAAGAGGCATAACCGTATTACGGCGTGGGTCTTTCGGCGTTCAGCCCGT
>Ga0209417_1000728_pt1 | contig 70938 bp, 70 predicted proteins | sample RifGroF2_FD_184002 | JGI IMG/M metagenome (GOLD analysis project Ga0209417, IMG submission 184002) | Groundwater microbial communities from Rifle, Colorado, USA - Groundwater F2 (SPAdes) (version 2) | ecosystem: Environmental > Aquatic > Deep subsurface > Groundwater | place: Rifle, Colorado... | reverse complement strand
CTATCAACAATAATGTAAACGAATCATAGAGCGACTTCATCGAAAACACGTCAAAATGGCTACGGCATTCATGCTCGCGCAAAGCCAGTGGCATCTATTTTGCATCGGTCGTTACTATGAACTACGAGAACATCGTGGACCATTTTGCGACGGTCTTTAAGCACCAAACAGTCTTGTCGTTTCAAATAGGCTAAAGAGCGATCAGAAATGTCGTCAAAGCTTGGCTTTGCGCGAGCACGAGCTGGCGTAGCGTACGATGGTACGTGAGCCAGTCGCGCGGAGCGAAAAACGAGCTTTCACGGCATTTATGGTCGCTCTTTAGGGATGAGGCGATTGGGCTGGCCTATAGGCGGTAGTGCGGCGTCTGGGTTGAGAATTTTCTGTAATTCATCCTCGGTACGGTCGACCCAAATGAGGTTATCGAGGCGCCAGCGGGCCATATTTTGGATATTGGTAAGGGCGGGGCCTTTGGCAAAATTCTTCCATTCCTTGGCTTCGACGATGGCGAGGTAGGTGGATTTCGCGCGCGTGAGCTCACGGAGGCGCTCGAAGCAGAGGCCGATTTGGTACAAAATGGGCCATTGCCAGTCGGGCGAGTTGTCGACCTTAGCCAGCGTTTGGTAGATGCGGAGAGCGTTGATGAAATCGCCCTGTTCGTAAAAATTATTGGCGATCTGGTTGGAGGTGCGTTTTTGCCAATAACGCCATACGGCTGCCCTTTCTGGGTCTGTCTCTGCGGAGGCCGACCGCAGAATGTCCATGACTTCGTCAACGGCTTCTTTCTTGCGGCCCAGCTCCTTGTAGGCGTTGGCGAGCAGGAAATGGCTTTCGGCGACGAGATAGCTGGTTGGGAACGTTTCGATAAACTGTTTCAAGACGGGGACCATTTTTGGAAAGTCTTTCATTTTGAAATAGCTGTAACCGAGGCGAAAGAGCACGCGTTTTTTGAGAGCGTTAGGGAGATTGTGGATGTGGATCTTTTCGAGAAAGCGGGCGGCGCTCTTGTACTCTTCCTGGATGAAGTAAGTTTCGGCGATCTCGATTTGCGCCTCGATGGTCAGCTGTCGGTAGAGCGGAATGGACTTTTCGTCGATTTTGAGGGCGAGATTGATGACGTTATAGAAGCGCGAAATGGCGAGACTGAAGGCCCCCGTGTCGCGATAGATGCGGCCAACGCGCAAAAAGAGCTCGGGAATGAGGGGGTCGTGCTGATAGGCGTCGATGAACTTTTCGTAGACGACGGCTGCCTTGGACGGCTGTTTTTGTTTTTCGTAATAGTCGACGAGCTCTAGCAGAAGGATTTTGCGGATCTCGTCTGGCAATGGCATGTTGAACAGCTGTACCAGGATTTTTTCAGCGGCCTCGTTTTCGCGGACCTTCCATAATAGACGGATTTTCTCAAACTGTTGGGCCCACTCTGCCTCTTTATAAAAAGGATAATCTTTAACCAACTTTTCGAGGTCGGGCACTTCTCTCATGAGAAACGAGTGCCTCGGGTCCTTTTTGTCTTTCTTGGCGACAGGAGGAGCGGCCCCTTCTTTGCCTCCCATGGCTGGAACGTTTTCAGACTCTTTTTCGAGCTCTTTGCCCTCTCGAAGGAGGTAGGCTTCGCTCGCCTTGTTGGGTTCGACGGTAGCCGTCGGAGGCGTTGAAAGCGTTGTTGTCGGCAAGGGTAAAGGAGCAGGAGCCGGTGGGTTTTCAGCCAACAGTAGTATGGGTAGGAAAAATAATGGGAAAATCTTCATAATTATTCTCGGGTATAGTTGGCCTCACTGGGCTTCGGCAGCGTAACACCCTCATTATATGGCAGATCGAAGATGAAGTCCTTTTGTTGTTTGTGAGGAATCTGCTGCTCGATGTAGAGCATGACATCGTTGGCATTGATGTCATCGATGTTTTCAGCTTCGGTCGACTCGCTGTATTTGGGAATACTAATGGCTTTTTTCTTGATGACAATTTTCTTTTCTTCGGGGGGCTTTTTCTCGACTTTTTTTGGCAATGCTTTTGGTGGAAGCGGCGGTTCTATGTAAACCTGGGAAAGGTCGTAAAAGGGAACGAGTTTATCGCGGTCGACGTCCTCAAACTTGCCATCAAAGCGGAGCGGTTTTGGGCTGTTGTCCCAAAGAAAGGTTTCGCGCGACTCCCACCGAAAGTACTGATTGCGCTTGTTATCGATCTTTAAAAAAGAGAACGGCCAAATGTTTTCCCACGAGGCCATTGCCGATGAGCAAAAGAAGCATAGAGCTAAGAGTCTAAGTCTCATAGAGGACTGTAGCCGAAGATACAAATCCCTTCTTTTTTGGCAGTTTTCAAGAGTTGTGCTTTATGTAAGATGAGGGTATTCCCTGCCTCTAAAGCAGCATATTTGATACCAGCTTGAACCATTTCAACCAATGTTCTTGGACCGAAGACGGGAATATCGAAGCGGAAGTCTTGATTTCTCTTTACGGTTTTGACGAAGAGGCTGTCGGAGGCTTGAAAAGTTCCGGCCCGCTGCAACATGGCGTCAGTACCTTCAAACGCTTCGACGGCCAAAACGGTCCCTTTGCGAACGACGACGCCCTGCCCTATGTCTGCCTGGGCAACGGTTTTGGCGATACGAATGCCGTGATCGATCCAATCGCGCGATAATTTCACCTTGAGCCCAGACATGGGGCCTTCCTCGGCGAGGCTGTCATCGAGAAAACAGCGGGCATCGAGCATGGAGACGCCGACGTGTTCAATGGCCTTGGCGATAGAGCCAAAGATGGTTTCGGCGTTGCGTTCTTTCAACTTCGACAACAGCATGACGGCTCTCAAGTCTGGATGTAGGCCCTTAAAGAGGCGTTTGGGCTTGATTTGGCCAGCCATGAGCGCGTATCCGGCGCCAGACTTTTTTAAAAATCTCAAAACTTTTCCCAGCTGCCCGACTTGTGTAACGAGGGAATCTTCGGGCTTAAAAGACTGAATGAGAGACTTTTCCGTATCACCATCGAAGGCAACAAGCTTGGTCTGCAAGCCCAACGCGCGTATCTTCTCGACGACGCAAATAGGGTAATCGCCTCGGCCGGCGAGCACGGCAATGGGCCGGCTGTCATCGAAGTTTTTTGGTAAAAAGAGCGAATACATGATGGCTTGGTCTTATTTGGACGTCTGCAATTTCTCTGCAGTTAAGTAGAGTTCGCGGGAGATCCAAGCGTCGGTAGCCGCGTAGGTGATCTGGGCAGGCGTGAGTCTGGCATTCGCCCAGTTTGAAGTTTGGGCAGACTTTGATATGCGGACTTTTAGCAAAATGGCGGATAAGTTGCGTAATCCGGTCGGGAAAATGCCCAGTTTTTTTGTCAAAGTGCTGACATCAATGCAGTTGCGAGGCTTCAAGGACTTGATTTCGCCGAGCTTGATGAAGTCGTCGCGAATAGCCAGGCCGACCTTTTTTTGATTGCCTTCAAAGATTTTCCAGAGGCCATCTAGCTTTTCAATCGATTGGATTTGAAAGAGGAAAACGGCTGACCCAGTAGCCAACTGAATGAGCGATACAGGGTACCTCTCTCCCTTTCGAAAAGCAGGGCGCATTTCGGTATCGAACCCTAAAATCGGCTCTTTCTGTATCACTGGCAATACCGATTTAAGGGTCGCGTCGCTGTTTACTAAATAAATGTCGCCGCGATAAGCGTAGAGAGGGAGGTCCTGAATGGCTTCCTTGGATATCGTCTCGGTGTTCAGCGGTGGCGTCTTCGTCTTCAGCGTGGGCATTTTCGTATTCGGCGTGGACGGCTTCATCTTCAGCGGCGGCGTTTTCTGTTCAAGGCCACAAAGACGTTTGAAAAAACGTATCCATGGAGAGGAGTATTGAGTGGAGGCTTCAGGTTTGGGTGATCTTTTGTGTTTTTGGGACATTTTGGGAAATTTTGGCTAGAGATTGACGACTAATCCGTCATACGCCAAGGAAATTTTTCGCGGATAATCATCGAGGCCTTTATCTCTGTGATAAATCTGGCGGTATACCTCTGTGTCTCGCAAGAATTCAAATAACTCTTGATCTGAGCGCGTCGGTTCGTGGTGAAATAAGAGCAGGTGATTGACTTTTGCCAGGGCAGCGAGTTTGAGCGCCATAATGTTGCTCGAATGGCCCCAGCTGACTTTGTTGATGTTGGCATCGGCCAATGAATACATGGCGTCGAAAACTAAAAGATCAGCATGATCAAAGAAGTCGATGAAGGGATCGGAGCCATAATGTGAGTTTTCGGTATGTTCGGAATCTGTAGAGTACACAAAACTTTTACCCTTGTGTTCAAACCGATACCCATAGGAGATGCCCGGGTGATATTGTTGTAGGCTTGAGATGGCGAGATCCCCGATTTGGAATGGCGTACAGGGCGGTTGAATGTCAAAGATGACTTCGGCGTCCAACTTTTCCAAAAAGACTGGAAAACAGGGTGGCTTCATCTGGTTTTGGAACATGTTGGCCATCTCATGGTGATACCCGTGTACGATAACTTTATTCCCTGGGATGTAGATGGGTGTAAAAAAAGGAAAGCCCTGGATGTGGTCCCAATGCAGATGTGTCATGAAAATGTGAAACACGGCTGGCTTTTTGAAGAGCCCACGCTTCATGTAATCGACAGCAAAATCCCGTATTCCAGTCCCGGCATCGCACAAAATATACTCGTTCAGGTCGCAGTCCACCTCGACGCAACAAGTGTTTGTGCCGCAAGTCGTTGACAGTTCTGGTGGCAAACTCTCCAAAAATCCTTCTATCGCCTGTTCCGTAGAAAAGTCTTTCTTGTCAGCCAATGCCAAGACACGCTTCAATCGCTCGTGATATATTTTTTGCGAAAATGACCCGGGCAACGATCCACGTGTCCCCCAAAACTTTACTTTCATAGTGTTCTCATTGTAAGCCGTCTTTTTTTAAAAAGCAAGACCATTGCAAAATGGAGGGACCAAAAACCCTCAAACGTTAGTAACCGAGGCAAAGTGTAGCTCTCAGACTGAAACCAAAATTAAAAAGAGTTGCCAAGCGTCGTTTTTGTTGTCAAAAATGAGCGCGTACTGCCATCTTTTATGAAAAAAGTAATATTCAACAACACGGTTCTTCGCGACGGACATCAATCCCTTGCGGCCACTCGTATGCGGTCTTCTGATATGCTGGAGGCCTGTTCGCTGTTAGACAGTCTTGGATTTGGCGCCCTCGAAACATGGGGCGGGGCAACCATCGACGCCGGCCTGCGCTTTTTGGGCGAATTCCCCTTTGATCGCCTCGATATTTTGAAAAAGGCGGCCCCGAAAACTCCGCAGATGATGCTATTGAGAGGGCAAAACATCGTCCAATACGCACATTTCGCAGACGACGTTGTCGAGGCTTTCATTCAGTGTGCGGCCAAACACGGGGTCGATATTTTCCGCATCTTTGACGCCCTCAATGACCTCCGTAATATCGAAACCGCCGTCAAGGCCGTCAAGAAGGTGGGCAAGCTGGCACAGGGCACAATCTGCTTCACGAGCAGCCCAGTCCACTCCGTCAAGACCTTTGTAGCGCTCGGCAAACAGATCGAGGAAATGGGCTGTGATTCCCTCTGTCTCAAAGACATGGCTGGACTCATTCCACCCTACGTCGCGCATCAGATCATCGGTGGGCTGAAAAAGTCGATCAAAATTCCAATCGTGCTGCACACACACGAGTCCGCTGGCCTGGGCGCCGCTGCCTATTACGCAGCCATCGATGCGGGAGTTGACGCCATCGACGTCTCCATCGTCCCGTTCGCAAATGGCACTGGACAGCCCGACACCATGCGCATGCTCTCAATGCTACACGACCATCCCCGCGCGCCCCAATACGACGTCGAAAAGCTAGAGCAACTCCGCCACCACTTTGAAAAGGTCTACAAGGTTCTCGGCGCCTACACCAGCCCAGAAAACGAGCGCGTCGACAACGATGTTCTCCATTATCAGGTCCCTGGCGGCATGCTGAGCAATTTCCGCTCGCAGCTGGCCGAACAGAAAATGGACGACAAGTTTGACGAAGTTTTCCGCGAAATCCCCGTTGTCCGCAAGGCCCTCGGCTGGATTCCACTCGTCACGCCGACCTCGCAAATCGTCGGTGTCCAGGCCATGTTCAACGTCAAGTTCGGCCGCTGGAAGAATTTTTCGCCACAGGCCATGGATGTCATTCTCGGCTACTACGGCCAAACGCCAGCCCCTGTCGACCCAGAAATCCAGAAGCTTGCGACCCAGCAGAGCGGCAAAGAGCCGATTACTTGTCGTCCGGCCGATCTCAAAAAGCCAGCAATGCCCGACCTCCGCAAAACGCTGAAAGAGAAGGGCCTCCCATCCGACGACGAGCACTGCGTCATATACGCGATGTTCCCACAGGAATTGGAAAAATATTACGCCAATAAAAATAACCCAGACGCATACAAACTCAAGGAAGCTGCGCCCAAGACAGTCGCTGCACCCACAACAAAAGCGTCATCCCTCCGCATCACCATCGACGGACATGCCTACAACGCAACCGTCGAAGCCGTCTAAGCGTGTTGGACTCCGGGAAATCTTTTTTATAGAATAAAAAGGTTTCCCGCGCACTTCCATGCGGTCGTTGTTGTATGAAAGACTTTTACTACATATTGGGGGTAGAGAACTCAACGGACGTCAATGCCATCAAGGAGGCGCACCGGAAGCTGTCTAAAAAGTTTCATCCGGACCTCAATGCCGGTGATGCCTTTTTCGAGCAGCGTTTTAAGGATATCCAGGAGGCTTACGAGACCTTGGTGGACGCGGGTCGAAGGCGCATATACGACACGCAATACGCCTGTTTGCAGCAGGGCGGTCAAAAGAAGCCGAGCGCGCAGGAACCGTTTTTAAACGAGTTGGAGAAAAAGATTTTCGAGTACCGCAACCAGTGCGATTCTGTGCGCAAGCAACAGACGGCCTTTGAGGCGCAACGGCCAACCTATGCCCCCGCGGCGACCTTTGACCTGCAACGGCTCGTGTTGCAATACAAGTGGAGCGCCGGTGGCAGCCTGATTGCGGTTATTTTTGCCTGCTTCTTTTCGCTGGCCCCGTCACAAACCACGATAGGACTTTTGTTGAAAATGTTGTCGGACGGCATTTTGCTTGGAGCCGCTGTGGGAGTCGTTGTTGTGCTTGTCGCTCTTCTACTGAAGAAGTAAATGATTTTGATTGCGCCCATGGGCAAATTTTTGACATATTATTCTTATGAGGCCTTCCTATAACACGACTGTCGCTTTCAGAGGTCTTTGGGACCGTTTCGCCGAGCCGGACAGCAGAGAGGCCATCGAGCGAGCCCAGCAGAAGGGCTTTTTGTGCTGCGTCAAGGCGTCGTGCATGGAAGAGGCACAGTGGCTCGAAGGACGATCGTTGACTGTCTCCATTTTCCTGGAAAAGGCGTGCGTGTCTCGATTGAGTCCGGCGTTTTTATTTCAAGAGAAAGTTTTTGCCTACGATATCGAGGCGCAGACCATCGAATATTTCCGGGAGAACGCGTGGCGGACATTTGGCTGTTATCTCTCGTTGGACGCCTTACATGCAAAACGCCTGCCTGTGGGGGTTTCGCCCAAAATCGTTTTATTTGAGTCTGAAAACGTACGCTTCGGTGGCTGCATTGACAACGACATCGCCCATCGATCCCTCATACGTGAACACTTTAAAAAGAGTCAAACTGATATCTTGAAAGTCAGCGACTTAGCCGAGTACGAGGTCCTTGCTTATTTGAAAAGCACACATTAAAAACAATGAGGCTGCATACTTTAGAATCGATTAACAATCAACGACAGAGACCTCCGCAAAATTGGCCTATAGCAAGGCCCGAGGAGCAAGGGCGACGGGAGCGTACGTCGGTACGTGACCTAGCCCGAACGACGAGAACGCAGCTAGAGACACTTTTGCGGAGGTCTCTATGAAGTCGTTTAAGGAGCTTTCCTACTACCACGACCTGATCGTGAATGGTGACCGCAAGTTGATTGCTTGGGGGGCTGGAAACTTTTTCCGTTCTTTTTACACACAAAATCCACTGCCGCTCACCTACGTCATCGACGCCGACCCTCGTAAAAAGAAGATTTGCGGCGTATCGGTGCGGCCTCCAGAAGCGCTCATTGGTGAGGATCCGCAAAAGACGTTGGTGCTCATTTACTCGATTTTCGCCAAAGAAATTTTTGCAAAAATCCGAACATTGGGGTCGTTTGACTGTGTGCAGGTGAGCGAAGTGTTGGGGTATAGAGAGCGTGCCCGCATCGAACAACGCTTGAAGGCCAATGATTTTTTGCAGAGCAAACCGGCAGCGACTCAAAAACGGGCATTCATGGTACAAGGGCCGCTGATCGACGGCGTGACGGACCGCATCGTTAGGTATTTGACCAATCGCTACCCGGAAACCTACTTGTGCGTTTCTACTTGGGAAAATACGCCACAAAGGCTCCTGAAGTCCATAAAGCCTTTTGTCGACACACTTGTCATGAGCGAGAGGCCCTTTGCAGGCTATCAGAATCGCAATTTGCAGATCGTGTCGACGACGCAAGGCCTCAAACAGCTGAAATCGGATGGCATAGAAGTGGCATTCAAGCTCCGCAGCGACATAGTGCCATTAGCTGATTCGCCTTTTGAGACCTGCCGGGACTTGCAAGCCCAATACGCGCCGCCAAAGGCCCTTGGAGCCCGTTTGGTGATTCCCGAATTGTACACGCGCAAATACCTCTTTTACCACCCATCGGACATCGCAATGTTTGGCCGCGTCGACGATTTGCTGACCTTTTGGGACGTCCCTCTCGACACCCGCCGCCTCTCTTTCAAAATGTTTGAAGACCCAAAGCTCTCCCTTGAGGCCATCGGACGTCAACAGACGCCCACGGAGACCTACCTGGGCTGCGAATTTGCCAAAAAGATTGACTGGCCACTCGCTTTTACCCTCCAAGACAATTGGGCCTTTTTTCGCGACAATTTCATCGTTGTTTCTCCAAAAGCGCTCGATCTCGGTTGGTTTAAATACCCGCTCTTGCCAAAGACAAAGGGGCCGTATCGCTATCAAGCTTGCATTTCGCACGCCTTTTGGAAAAAGCTCCAAAACGGTCACATGCCCGATGCCGACTCAGCGCTGACTTTTCGCGACTACTCCAGCATATAATCTTAGACGTCGAACCAACTGTCTTCTGCGTCAAATGCTTGTAACACTTACATTACATCTGCGCCCGCTGCCACTCTTTTCGTCCGAGTGTTGCAATTCATTGTTTAATTGGCCTTACACCGGGAACCCACACAGGGTCTTAAAGAGGCGCACGAGGGTGTGATCGAGGGAGAGCTCAAAGAGGGCCGGGGTCGCGTCGGGAAAGAGAATAGACCAACCGTTTAGGGCCTTCCAGCTGCCTATCTCCGGTTGATCGACCTTTTCTATAGAGGCAATGCCGGTTGCGCGCAACATGTGATCGGCGACCTGGATGGCGGCAGCGATTTTGGGATTGATGGCCTTTTCGGGGTTGTGGTGATGCCGGATGCTGTCCGTCATGACTTCAGATAGGTTGTGTTGCTCGAGAAAGTGAGCCCCGATGGCCGCGTGATCCCACCCAATCAGGCCGCGTTCGAGTTTGCAGAAATCAACGGTGTTGTGTGCAGACAAGCGAGCAAGCGTCTCGAAGCGATCGGGAAAGACAAAGGCCATGACGAGCTTGCCAACGTGATGCAGGAGGCCGACAAGGTAGTCCATTTCGTCATTGAAAAACTCTCCTGAAGCAGCCAACAGTTCGCGCGTGAGCACCGCCGTCCCGATGCTGTGCTGCCACAAGAAGTTCCAGTCAACGCACTTGATGGCCGGGTTGAGCGCTGCAAAGTCTTCCAAAATGGGCGTGGCCATCGCCAATTCGCGCACCTGGCGAAGTCCGAGATAAAAGATAGCGTCCTCGATGGTATAAATTTTCTGATTGAGTCCAAAGAAAACCGAGTTGACCAATTTCAACAAACGCGAGGCAAGTGCTGGATCTCGCCGTATGATGTCTGCAATTTGCGCCGTAAAATGCGTGTCCGAGCGAAAGACCTCGTGGAGGCTCTTATTGACACTCTTTAACGACGGCAGCCGCGGGCAACGCTCGATGGCTAAGCGTATCTCTTTGTTCTTGAGCGGTTTAAATTTACCAGTCATCAGTCCAGAATGCCTTTCAACAGACGGCTCTTCAAGTCCAAGAGACGATTGTGAACCTCGAGCATACAGACTTGGAGGTCATCTTCATTGACCTTCAGATTGGCCAAAACACGCACATCCACCTGCATCGCCCAGGAATCGCGGCCAAAATTTTTCCCAATGCAAGCTGCCAGCCACAGAGAGAGGTGCAACATACACGCTGCATGCGAGTGTTCTGGGGCATCCATCGGATGAAATTGGTAAAAAATCGGCAAATAAACACTGGAGTCGAATTGCCATTTTTTTAACAACTCACCACCGACTTCAGCGTGGTCAAAGCCAAAGACTTCCCGTTCGGCGACATCGAGCGCAAGCGCCTGCCCATCAATTTTTTTAAACACTTCGCTGTAACGCTCAGACGCTTCTTGATCGATAATAATTTTGCCCAAGGCGTGAAACAGCCCGATGGTATAGGCGGGTAGGGGATCGACGCCGAGCCGTTGAGCAAAAAACTCCATCGACATCGCGCAAGCCAGTGAGTGCTCCCACAGCTCTCCTTCCTCGAGACAATACGACCGAATCGGGATCGAGGCGATCTTCTTGCTCAACAACAAACTGACCATTTTGTAGAGCTCACTCAGGCCGATGCGTGTAACGGCCTCATCGACGTGCGCGCATTTCGTCGAATAGCCGTAATAGGAGCTGTTACTCAGGGCCAAAACTTGGACCGAAAGGGCGGGATCGACTTTAACGAGATCGACAACCTCAAAGGGACTGCTGTTGACGTCGCGAATGACTTTTAGCAAGCTCGGCAGGACCTGAGGACTCACCGGTAGGTGCTTGACTTTGTCTATAAATTCCTTTGCTTTCATGCGAGTGAGACCGTTTTGAGTTCAGAGGGCAGTTTAATATCCAGGGCGCCCGTTCCCAGATTCAAGTGCAAAGTCCGATTACTGAAGCCACCGATGTCGGTAAAGACGGGGCGAATTTTGTGCTCATCCAAAATCACCTTAACGGCATCAACGTTGCGCTCACCGATCTTAAAAATGTCGGCAGAACTCAATATTGATGCTCCGCCTGCAATGGCGATTTTGGTGTTCTCTAGACGTAAGCCGAGCCCACCAAGGGCCCTTAAAAACTCGTAAAAACCGGTGTCGGCGAAAACAAATGGATGGCGCGTAGCTCTGTCCGGCGAGAGTTTGGCGTAGGGCAACATGATGTGTAATATGCCGCCAGCCTTGAATTTTCCAGAATAGGCGACAATGCCCACACACGAGCCGAGCGCATAGGTACTGATCGTGGCATGCGCCGACGACGAAACAGCCATGTCACCGACCCCAACGACGATGCGCTGTGAGAAAATACTATCGACTGTAGGGGAACCGCTCACCAATCATTATTTTCGCCGATTCGACAACAAAGTGCAATTAAAAAACCTCTTCGGGCTTGAAAAAGCGGCGAATCTCGGCCTGGGCGGACTCGGGGGAGTCAGAGGCGTGAATGACATTGCGGGACTTATCTTCACCCATGTCACCGCGGATAGTTCCCTTGAGCGCGAGCTTTGAGTCGGTTGGGCCAGCGAGGTCACGGACACGGTTGATAACGTTGTCGCCCTCCAATATGCAGACAAGTACCGGACATGAGCGCATATAGCTGACCAATTCAGGGAAAAAGGGCTTGTCGGCGTGGTGGGCATAGTGATCGCGCAGGACCTTTTCGTCCAACTGGACCATCTTGCAACCCACTAGCCTCAATCCAGCCTTTGCAAATCGTTCGAGCACCGCAGCGGCCAAGTTTTTTTCCATTCCATCGGGCTTAACAATGATGACGGTTCTTTCCATAATAAGCCTTGTAATGTAATAGGCCCTAGTGCAAGATGTCAAATCTCAAAACAGGCATTTCTTAAGACAGCTTAACCATTTGCCTATCAATGAGTTGCGTGTAACTTCAAAACAGGGATGTTAAAAGAGTACGTAAACCCATTGACTTTGTTGTTATTTTTTTATAAAAAAGAAAAGACTGACAATGGAATCCACGAGTACAATTTCAGATGTTTTGAGAAAAGCAAAGATGCACCCGTCGTGGGCGCAAATGGAGCTTGAAGGGAAAACGCAAGTCAATGCTTTGGTCGTCGATTATCAAAAAATCGCACAGACAGCCGTTGCCAGCGAAGCGCAAGCGGACGCGATTGCCGAATTTCAGGAGGCGCTTTTAGCCCTAACAGACCCTTTTATTCAGCAAATCGGTGCGTTTTTTCTCTACCGCTTGATCAGGGATGTCAATACACGTTCGGGTAGCCTCAACTGTCTAAGCAATATCCTGGCGCCAAAATACAACAACTACCTGTTAACCAATACATTATCCACGTTAACACTCCAAATTGTACTGACCCCGACCATCGAAAGCGCTCAAAAACTGCCCTTACTCAACCCGCTCAGCACGTTTATACAACACACGATAGAGTTCCTAATTACAGGAACAGAAGGCAATGCCGCCTGGGGAGCTTATCAATACGACTTCAATACCGTTCTCGCCTCCGTGGCTAAAATCATTGCGCTCTCGAACGCGCCAGAATCGCTCATTAGCTTCGAGTCGCTCTTTACTAACATCATTTCGGCCATCCACAACGCCGACAAACCAGTCATCAAGACCTTTGCCTTTCTCTCTCTCAATTCGACCCTCCTAGAAATCGCCAATTCCTTTCGTCCTCAAATGACGGAAGTAGCGGCACGGCAGAAACTCATGGCCCAAAAGTTCATCGAAGCAATCCACGAAAAGTTCCCCTCAAGTTTTTCTACACCTGCGCTTGCCTCCATGCGCTTTTGCAATATGCTGTAACTTTCAATTCCCACAATCGATGAAAGTTTATTTTTGTTTTTAAATTAAATGAGTCATTAATAATCAACGATAAAGACCGTTGAAAAATGGCTCTATAGCAAGGCCCGAGGAGCGAGGGCGACAGGAGCGTACGTTGGTACGTGACTTAGCCCGAACGACGAGAACGCAGCTAGAGACCATTTTAAAACGGTCTTCTTTTATGAGAATCATTTTTCGCTATCTATTCAACGCTACCTTGCTGACGACATTGGCAGCCATTGGGATCTTTGTGTTTATTTTACTGGTAGGAAACGCGGTGAAAGACGTGATTGCGTTGTTGGCGTCCGGGCAACTGTCGTGGGGAACGTTCTTCCTGACGATGGTGCAGTTGATTCCATCAGTAGCGTCTTATGCGCTGCCGATAGGGTTTTTGTGTGGCATTTTGATTGTTTTGGGGCGAATGTCGTCCAACAACGAAATCACGGCCCTGAAGGCCTCTGGGGTGAGCTTGTGGCAGATGAGTGTGCCGCTTTTTTGGCTGGCGTTTTTGGGCATTCTCTTTTCCTTGTTTATCAATTTTTACTACGGGCCAGTATCGATCACCCATTACCGGAGCAGCCTGGCAAATGCGGTACGAGACGAGCCCACCCGCTTCATTCAGGCAAAAAAGTTTATCAAAGACTTTCCTGGCTACATCTTGTTTATTGGTGAAAAGCGGATCGATCGCCTGAGCGATTTTTGGATCTGGGAGCTCGATAAACAACAACGCGTCAGCATGTTTTTGAGAGCCGACAAAGGGACCTTTCAATACGATGCCGACAAAGATGCCATCATTTTAAAACTGTTTAAGGGAATCGGCGAAAAGCGTTCCGAAAAGAGCCCTGAAAATTTCAAAAATGCGGCCCCACCCACTCTGCTGTACGAAGAACTTTCGCTGCAATTGCCGCTAAAGGCCATCTTTGGCGACAACCAAGGCGGCAAGAGATTGGGCTACATGACCCTCTTTGAACTCCTCGACGAGCAGGCAAAAGTCTCTGCAAATACAATGCTCAAGCCGCCAGACAAGCGCCTGCAGTTGACAAAGATCCGTTTTGAGATTCAAAAAAACTTTGCCTCGGCGGCCTCGGTCCTGTCACTGATTTTGCTGGCCATTCCCCTCGCCCTACAGACCAGTCGATCGGAAACCTCTGCAAACATCGGTATTGCCCTGGCACTGGGCCTGATCTTCTACTTTTTGTCCATCGTCGTTTCCTGGGTGGAAAACAACCCTGCTTGGCACCCCGAAATTCTCATTTGGGTACCCAATGCGCTGTTTCTCGTGCTGGGGTCTATACTCTTTCGACGCGCCAATCGATATTAGACTAGACAGCATTCAAATTCTATTCTACAATACTTCCATGGACAACACGGGTCGAGTGAACGACTTCTTGACGGAAATGGGTGTTTTTATTGGAGAGAAGCACTTGCAATTGGACTCCAATGGGCTCTGCATTTTGAGCGAGACCGGCAAAGATCTCATCGTGATTGAGCTGCCCAAGGGCTCTCCTTTGATCTACTTGTACACGACGCTGTTTCCCGTCCCTTCGACGGGCGACCGGGCAGCTTTCTTTGAAAAACTGCTGATCATGAACCTCTACGGACTGCAGACCGACGAGGCAAATATCGCCATTGACCCCCAGTACAACGTCGTCGTGCTCTACCACTCGGCATACGTCGACAGCCTCGACGCCATCCGCCTGCGCAACTGCCTCGCCCACTTTATCGAAACCGCCAAACGCATCCGCAACGACTGGGAACAAGATACCCAGCCTGCACACGATGTGTTTAGGTATCCACAAATAGAGGTATAAATATGGATAGCACACAAAATATTTCAAAATCAAACCTTCCAGAGGTTGAGGTTGGACAAACCAACCTTCAGCCAGCAAACACCACAGTTTCTGAAACCGGAACACATACCACCGACACGCTCAATACGGCGAAAGAGCTACCAGATCTATTAAAGCACCTACCGGTAGACGACCAGCAGGCCATTCGTGTTTTTCAGAACACGTTGAGACTCGACCAAAATGTCCGCAACGGCCTCGGAAATACCATGGAGACACGCGGCGGAAAGTTGTGTGGAAAAAATGGTTGCCTCACCAGTGAGATAACAGTCGATACAACAACATTTAAAACGGTTGATGGAAAAACAGTTAAAGAAACAATTAAAGAAACCCGGCCAATCATTTGTTCCCTCGAACCCATCCCCAACGGCAACCTCAAAAATCCAGCAGAGCTCATTTTAAATGGATTGAAAATCGCACGAGCTAACGGAGATACTTCGTTAGATAAACTCATTCAGCTTTTTGAAAAGATCAGCGCGGTCGAAAACGCAGACCCGCGCATCTCGGAAGACGAAATCAAAGCCCTCTACAAGACGGCCGGTAAGGATTTTGGCAATCTCGAGTATTTGAAGATCTCTCAGGATGACAAGGGCCAGCCCGTCCTCGACTTTCAAATCACCGGTAAAGGTTGCAATGTCTTAAAATACATCGGCATTGCATTGGAAAACTCGGTTGATGAAGGCTTTAAGGGTATCGGAGAGACGATCAAGGCCAATTTTGACCAAATGCAGGCCTCGCTCAAAGAAAACAGCTCCAGCATGTTTGTCGCGTTTAAAGAGGGTGATCACTACAACCTGCTCACGATGACCTGTGATAAAGAAAAAACCACGGTCACCGTTTTACCGGGAACAGAAGGCGGAACAACAGCCGAAATCGCCACAAGAAACCTCTTCAGTGGCCTCCGCAATCCCAACGACAAAAGCAATCCCACCGGTGAGGAGATGAAAGCCGCCCTGAAGCGCTTTCTCGGGATGGGTGGCTTACCAAACAGTGTTGGAGACAGTGTTAGAGACCGTGTTGAAGAGACAGGCCCCTCGTTAACTGGTTCAATCGGCCAGAATAAAAGCACGAAAGACGAGCTAAATGAGACCACAGAAAAACTCGAAAAGCTACTCAACGGCGACAACGAGGCTAAAGGCTTGACCTACGATGATGTGAGAAAGGAAAACGAAAAACTCAAAGACAAAGGATTGCCACTCTTGCCAACCAACTTACAGGACTCTTTGAAAAGTCTCCTTTCGCGCTTGGAAAATAAAGGTAATCTCGACCCGAACGGCCTAGGCAATCTAGACCGCCGCATTCGCGAAATACCAGAACCTGTAGCCTCATTTCTAAAAGAAAAAATCGGATTCAATAAAGAAGACGTCTTGAAAGAATTACAAACGTTCGTTGCAAAAAAAGATGCTTCACTCAACCTAGAAAACGAGTACGACATCGGTGTTTTCAATAGAGATACTCTGAGTGTGTTGAAATCTCTAGATGACAAAAAATTCGCAGACAACACCTATCATGATTTTAGCTACCTCATTCGCCAGGCAAAACTCGACCAGATTCACAGCGAAAGAGACACTGTTCTTGATAGCGAAGATCCCATGGAAGTCTCTCAGGACAAAATGGAGAAAGCGATGGAAACACTCAAAACATGTATTCAAACAGGCATTCCAGGTATCGACAAAGAGAAAGCGCTAAAAGTGCTAGACTTAATTGAGAAAAAGAGAGCGCCCAATGAAGAGAAGAAGACGATAAAAATTGAGCTTGTAGACAAAGACCAAAACAAGACGGTGTAGCCTACAAAAACAGGCAAAACCTTGGGAGAAAGTTTCGAAGAACGCAAAGCAGCAGTTCAGGGTGTCAAATGGACAGAAAAAGATCGAGAAGCCTTCGAGACATTTCAAAAGGAAAGAGAAAAAACTAAAACTATCGACTCAAATAACCCCAACTCCCCTTAAAAAAAGCGTGCATTTTTTACAGTTTCTTATAAAAATGATCGCACGTTATGAAAAAGATAGTCCTACTACGTCACGGCGAAAGCGCCTGGAACAAAGAAAATCGTTTCACGGGATGGACCGATGTCGATCTCTCTGAAAAGGGCCTGCAGGAAGCCAAGGCGGCCGGTGAGCTCCTCAAAAAAGAAGGTTACCGCTTCGACGTTGCCTACACCTCTGTTCTGAAACGCGCAATTCGGACCCTCTGGATCACCCTCGACACCCTCGATCTCATGTGGATCCCCGTTTTCCGCTCCTGGCGCTTGAATGAACGCCATTACGGCGCTCTTCAAGGGCTCAACAAGGCTGAAACCGCTGCCAAGTACGGCGAAGATCAAGTCCTCGTCTGGCGTCGCAGCTACGACACTCCACCGCCCTCCCTGGAGGCCTCCGACCCACGTTTCCCAGGCAAAGACCCACGTTATACACACCTCAGCTCCACCGAGCTTCCACTCACCGAATGCCTCAAGGACACCGTTGCTCGCTTCGTCCCCTATTGGGAAAAGACCATTGCACCCGACGTCAAGGCCGGTAAAAAGGTCCTCATCGCCGCCCACGGCAACTCCCTTCGCGCCCTCATCAAATACCTCGACAAGGTCTCCGACCAGGCCATCGTCGAACTGAATATCCCCACCGGCATCCCCCTCGTCTACGAACTCGACGATAACCTTAAACCTATCCGCCACTACTACCTCGGCGACCAAGACGCCGTAGCTAGCGCAATCTCAGCTGTATCTTCACAGGGAAAAAAGACCTCTTTAAAATGACCTCTAGTTGCGTTCTCGTCGTTCGGGCTAAGTCACCTACGTCAGTAGGCTTCATATCGCCCTCGCTCCTCGGGCCTGGCTATAGGCGCATTTTAAAGAGGTCTTTTCGGACGCAAGCGCACCAACCATTAAAAAGTGGCCAAACAAAAATACATGCATTTTTGTTTGGCTCCAAAAGTTTTTTGAAGAGAGGTTTGGAGATAAACTTTTTTTCAAAAAAGTTTCTCTCCAATGAGAACGCAGCGATAGACCATTTTGCATCGATCTTATCATGTATCCATTTATCATCAAAGCGATTTTAGGGGTTATATTGGTTGGGGTGAGTTGTGCATGGGTAGGGAGTTTTGTGGTATTGAGGAGGATGACCTTTTTAAGTGAGGCGTTATCGCACACAGTACTGCCTGGGGTGGTTGTGGCGTATTTATTTGGCTGGCCGTTATTGGTAGGTGCGTTGGGGGCGGGGCTTGTGACTGTTGTTGGGATTGGGCTGATTGGGAGATCGCGCAAGGTCCGCAGTGACAGTGTTATAGGGATTTTGCTATCGGGGATGTTGGCGCTGGGCGTTCTGTTGATGGGGCTATCGGGGTCATTTAGGGATTTCAGCGGACTGTTATTTGGCAACGTATTGAGCCTCGACACGCTCGATTTGATTTTTGCCGGCGTCGTGTTGGTGGTATTGGCAGGCGTCTTTTCTTTTTTCAACAAGGAGCTGGTCTTATCATCTTACGATCCGGAGTATGCGGAAACGATCGGTATTCATCCCAAACGCTTGCAATTGCTGCTCTTGGTGGCGACGGCGCTTGGCGTGATTACGGGTATAAAGCTGCTCGGGGCGCTCTTGACGACGGCGATGTTGGTGCTGCCGGCGACTTCGGCCTTTCTGGTGACGAAGCGTTTTGCGCAGGGGGTACTCTTGGCGATGGCGTACGCGTTGATTGCAGGCCTTGCTGGGATCTATCTTTCGTACACCTTTGACGTCCTGTCTGGGCCGGCGATTGTTTTAGTGGCGTGCCTGCTCTTCGCCATAACGTGGCTATTGCGGCGATAGGGCCCAAACGGCATCGCGCACCTGTGGCTCAAACCCGGAGTCAACAAAATCCTTGATAATCAACTGCAGGGCCTTATCGAGCGAAAACGAATCGACGGAAAAGGCCTTGCCCTCGTGCTTGAGGTCAGAAAAATTCCGGCTATAAGCAATCGTATAACTTTTCTTTTGAGGAACGCCAGAATAGTCGACGACGCCCAACGTTTGAATGCGCACCGAGAGCTGCTTGACGACGACCGATAGCGGCGGAACAACTGCAGTTAAGTCAATGGGAGCATCGTTCTTGTTTTGCGGGACTCCCTGGAGGCGAGCCGAAAAGTCTCGAAAATTAGATAAGTCACGTTGCTTGACCCAAGTCAGCCGATCGATATCGATGACAACCGTGTCAAAGACCAGCTGTTTCTCTTTCAAGGCGAGCATGTCGATTTTGACAAAAACCTTTCGCAACGCGATAAAGTCTGATGTTGGGTAATCCGTCGGGTTGCTGATGCTGACATTTTTTAACTCGAGCGTGCCCTTGAGTAGGTCGAGGTCTGTAGCGCCCACTTGAGACGCAAAACCGGTCCGCTCTTCCAAGATGTGTTCCGCGATAGGCGTCAAGGATTGCTGCGGAAAAATCAACGACAACACGATCAATATGGGCACAAAGAGCAGCAGCGTGAGCAAAAACGACAAAAGACGTAGGATGAGTTTAAATAGGAAGTACATGGACTTCACTCTAACTCTTTAAACGACACAAGACAAGTGCAAATTAAGCGTTGCAATTCTTAGATAGAGTCGTGAGATTTTCCCACCCGCTTTCTACAAATAATCCAGCACAGACACGCTCATGATCTTTGCCCCAGACTGGATGGCGATTTGGTAGGCTCTCATGGCGTTGCTGACTTGTATGGCGACTTCATCGAAGTTGGTATCGGCGTCTCTTGAGATTTGATCGCCGAGCGCGATGAAGCGGCTGGAGTTTTGCGTTGTGGCGATATCGAGTCGGGTCATGTTGCCAGTGACGAGGCCCTGTGCGGAAAGGAGGTTGTTTTCATCATCTTTTAGGACGTTGATTTGCGTCCGGACATCCGGTGCGCTGCGGTTGTTGAGAGCTGTGCGGAGGTCGATGAGGTGGTTGACAAAGTCACGGAGGTTTTCGTTGACCAAACCGCTGGTGAACGGTCGTATGCTCGTATTTTCAGCGACGTAGACCGACATCGCGACTGATACCGTTGACGGCGTACCGCGATAGGTGACAGCCGTAATGTTGTTGTAGCTGTCGCGCGTTGCTACAAATGGCTCAGCGGATACTGTGACGCCGCCAAAGAGGTATTTTCCAGAAAACTTCGAATTGAGCAGCGTAAACGCTTGTTCGATAAATTGGTTGACTTGAACGGAGCTGATAGAGAACTTGCTTAAGCCCAGCTCGCTACTCGTATCGATGGCCAGAGAGTCGACACAGGTTTTCAGCTCTTGCAGCTGTTTGAGCGAAGCATATGTGGTATCGAGGATCGTTTTGACGTTGTCGCCATTGCGGTTGTACTGGGCGATGGTCGACTTTTCCGCCCGCAACGTGAAGACGCGTCCAACGGCAACCGGGTCATCGCTCGGATAGGTGAGTTTTTGACCGCTCTCCGCCTGCAGATTGTACTTGTTGTATTGCTGCATGAGGGACTGCACTTCCTGCTGCAGGCCGGTTGAGAATGATAGATCTGTTACTCTGTTAGTGTCCATGATGCCTTTCTAGTCCTAGAGTCTACCCAAATTTACAATAGCCTCCAGGAGAGAATTCATAACGCTGATGACGCGTGAAATCGATTGAAAAGAACGTTGGTAGCGCATGAGGTCGGTCACTTCTTCGTTGATCGAGACGCCGCCATAGGCCTGACGTTTCGCCTCGAGCAATTGGTTGAGGGACTCCATGTTGGATTTGCGCAGTGAAATGTTGTTGATCGAATTACCGGCATCGGTGACTTTTTCAACGTAGTACGCATGGAAGGTCTTGTTGTCCAAACCGCTGATGTTGCTGTTACCCAGGTCTTCGAGGGCCTTCATGATATCGTTGTTACCGACGCTTCCATCGCTATTGACCTCAATGTCACTGCCGCTGGTCAGCGTGCTGTCGAGGTCAATCGTTGCTGCGGTCGTTCCCGTGGAATTAAAGAAATTGTTGCCAGAGACTGTACCGCTATAGACAGAGTTGAATTCCGTAACGAGGTTACTGGCGAGGGTATCCATCTCGTCGCTCAGGTCTTTCAAAACACCGGTCTTTGTCTTCCAGGCCCCATGGGCGGTTCCGCCAGTCGTGTCGAGCCAGGTCTCGCTGCCCGCCTCACCGACGTAAAAAGCGTACTCATCGGTTGCCGTCCGCGTGCTGTCGTATGACACCGTTTGCTTGACCGTCCGGTTGTCGACGAGGAGTAGGTCGTTTCCGTCTTCATCGTAGATGGCTACTTGGAGGCGGCCCTCGTCGTCTTTGGACTGGTGAAAATTGATGTAGCCAGCGAGCTCTTCGAGAAGTGCTTGGCGTTTATCACGCAGGTCGAGCGCAGTGCCTGTAGTTTCAACCTCAGCGCGGTCGATCTCTTCGTTGACTTCCGCAACCTGCGACAATAGCGTGTTGATTTTGTCGACGTCGGTGTTGATTTTGTCGTCAATCGAGTCCGACAAGTCTGTCAAGCGCTCTGAAACGGTGTGAAATTGATCGACCAGGCTGCTGGCCTCATTGAAGAGCTTGTTTTTGACAGTGCTATCATCGGGCGTCGTCGCGAGACTGCTGACGGCGTTGAAAAATCTCGAAATGGCTGCACCAATACCTGCAGAACCGACGACGTTATCGGGCTCATTGTTGGACGCCGCTGCTTCTTCAGACTGGTTTAACTTGTCTCCAATGGCTGTTTCGACCATGGAATTGAACTCTTCCTGGGCCTCGTAGTAAGACAGGCGGGAAGTGTCTTTGACAATTTGTTCGTCCAAAAAGACACTGCGGTTCTGGACAATGCTGTCGATCTTGATACCCATGTTTTGGACACCATCGGACGAACGAACAGTGCCCTCGGTCGTGATGTTGACTTTTTGCCGCGAATACTGGGGATTATTGACGTTGGCAATGTTTTGGCCAATGATCTCAATCGACTTCTGCTGGATACCCAGTGCCTGAGCCTGTGTTATGAGAGCTGTGTATAATCCTGATGACATGACTTAAGACCGTTTTAAAATGTTCTCTAGCTGCGTTCTCGTCGTTCGGGCCTTGCTATAGAGCCATTTTTCAACGGTCTTTCCTTTCGTAAGTTGTTAATACACAAAAACCTATGAAAAATGTCGTCAAAGCTTGGCTTTGCGCGAGCACGACCTGCCGTAGCGTACATAAACGTACGTGAGGCAGTCGGCGCAGCGCGAAACGAGCTTTCACGGTATTTTGCATAGGTTTTTTTATCCGGTGGCGTAGAGGGTTTTACTAAACGTCTTAATCTTGCCTGTTGGGCTGTAGGTCATGGGGGATTTCTCTGGTAAAAACTTCTGTAAGAGCGACTCTGAAAGTTCACAAGCGCGCATGAGAATCATCTGATTTTGCTGGCTCTTTTCCTTCGTACGAATGCTGAGGGCGCGGATTTCTGCAATCAGGGCCTGCAGGAGTGGGCGGACATTGGGATCGAAGCAATCGAGGAGCTCCGACAGCCGCCGTTTCTTGCTGCCCTTTTCCTTTGCGATGGAAAGGGTGATAAATTCGCGTTTGAGAGTGAGGCTGCGGCTCGCTTCGAGCTTTGCGTCAATCTCTGCCGTGAGGAACTCCAGCTGTTCGGTCTGGCGCTCCAAAATCGTCTCTTGCTGCGCCCGTATCAAGTTCAGAAGCTCTCCATAAGCTTCAATTTCTTGACGCATCAGTGTAACTAATAGTTCTACAGCATCATTCATTTTCGTTCCTCTGTCTTTTGAAGTTGAGCCTGTATGCTATTTGAAAATCCAATGCTCCCAGCAATGCTGTTGGCGAGCGCATCGACGACAAAATAGCGGTAAATTTCGTGAGAAGATCCATCTTCGTTCAAGTAGCCTTTAAACATGGGCTTTAGGGCATCTTTTAAAAATTGTTTGACGAGCACACCCTCAAACTGCTGCGAAGCGGCGGCCAGCTTTTCCTTGTCAGAAATGCCCTTCTTCGCAGCGACTTCCTGCATCTTCCGCGGGTCCTGCCCAGAGAAGACTTGGTTGACGTATTGTGAGGTATCCAGTTCCATAATAAAGACTATTGCAAAATGGGTAGCTGCGTTCTCGTCGCTCGGACTAGGCTATAGGCCTATTTTTCAACGGTCTTTCCTTTCATTAAAAAACAAGAATCATTGTTGCCAAAAGAGCTATGAAAAATGCCGTCAAAACTTGGCTTTGCGCGAGCACGATCTACCGTAGCGTACGATGGTACGTGAGGTAGTCGGCGGAGCGCGAAACGAGTTTTCACGGTATTTTTCATAGCTCTTTTTAGTCCATAATTAGCTCTGCTTGCAGTGCCCCGGCACTTCGCAGGCTTTGGAAGATCGACATCATCTCTCGGTTGGAGACTCCCAACGCGTTGAGGGCGCTGGTGAGGCGTTCGATGGTCGGGTATTCGGGAATCACCACAAAGCTGCCCTTGTCCTCATGGACGTTTGTTTCGGTGCTCGGCACAACGACTGTCTTGACTTCGCTGTTGTTGTTGGCGGTGATAGCGGCGTTATTGGTCGCATCTGTACCGGAGGTGGGCGCGTTCTGGTTGATAATTGTGTTACCCGTAAAAGGATTTGGCTGGCTGACAGAGAGGGTCTGCGAGATGGTGATGGTCAGCGAACCTTGGCTGATGGCGACCGTCGATATGCGGACACGCGATGTCGCTACGATGGTGCCCGTCCGCTCGTTAATGATGACGCGGGCCCTGACGTCCGGCATGACCTCGATGGAGCCGATGCTGGCGATAAAGTTAACCTCTTGTTTGAAAAAGTTTTGCGGAATTTTTACGTTGATTGTGGTGGAATCAACCGCTTTAGCCGTCGCCGGGTAATGTGCGTTGATGGCGTCGGCGAGTTTGACGGCCGTTGTGAAGTCGGGGTTGATCAGCGACATGTTGATGCTGCTGGCCTCGACGAGGTCGGCGTTGATCTCTCGTTCGACGATCGCCCCAGCGGCGATACGGCCAACTGTCAAGTGATTTTGTTGTACAGTGGCGCCACCGCTGCCGCCTTCACCTCCCAAAAATCCACCGATCGCGATTGGGCCCTGCGCAACTGCATAGACAACGCCGTCGGCACCCAATAGGGGTGTCTGGAGCAGAACGCCGCCTTGCAGGCTCTTGGCGCTCTCGATCGAGGACACCATGACATCGATGCGCGCACCCGACTTTGAAAACGGCGGGATGTTGGCTGTCACCATGACCGCTGCAACGTTGCTGGACTTCAGCTTTTTGGAATCGATGGTGATTCCAAAGCGCTTGAGTGAGTTGGCGACACTCTGTTTAGTAACGTCGGCAGCGTCTCCCTTGCCATCGAGGCCAAAGACGAGCCCATAACCAACCAATTGATTGTCGCGATTCCCCTCGACATTGACGAGGTCCTTGATGCGCGAGCCGAACGACTCGGTCCAAATCAGGCCCAAGAAGGTCAAGACGAGCGCAACTTTAAAGAAAATTCTCATGATTTAGAATGGATTGATTGAATCACTAAACTTAGTCAACCAGCCCTTGCTCTGTGTGGCGTTGATGTCACCTTCACCGATGAGTTCGAGGCGCAGGTCGGCAACCTTAGATGACGAGATGGTGTTGGTTGAAGTGATGTCGTCTGGCCGTACGATGCCAGAAAGCACTTCGTATTGTGTCGTGTTGGAAAAAGCCTTTTTGCGAGCGCCTTCGATGACGAGGTTGCCGTTGGGCAGAATGTCGATGACGAGCGCGCTGACGGTTCCAGTCAGGGCATTACTGTCTTTGACTTCGCCAGAGTTTTTCGCCTCATTTTTGCCTAAAGTGGTCGTCGGGTAGGTAAAGTTTTTATCGACCAGTCGCATGAATTTATTGGTGATAATCTTGGTAAACTCGTTGGCCTGTTTGGGCTCGTTGGAGTACGAGAACTCGCGTTTATTATCCATCGAAAAGCTCTCGTCGAGCGTGACTGTTACGATGTCGCCAATACGGTACGCGGTGCGATCGGAGTACATGCCGCGTTCGTTGTTGCCGGCCTTCATCCAAAGAGAGCTCGCCTGAAGGCTTGTAGCAAAGAGGAGCAATGTGAGGAAAATTCTCATGTTAGAAGTAGACCTTGACCGTCTTGTCGTTGAGGATCTGGGCGTGGATTTCACGCTTCGATTGTATGTTGCGGACTTTGATAAAATCGCTGCCGGAGCCGTTTTCCATCGCAATACCCTTGGCCGTGACCTTCAAGAGGCCCTCGGAAGCAACGATGTCGACCACCTGCCCCTTGCGAACCTCTGGAATGCGGTCAATATCGGCCCACATGAGTGGCCCATTGGCCTTGATCGGACGGACGGCCTCGTATTTCGAAACATCGGTGTCGGTCGAAACGAGCGAGCCATTCGGCAGCTTGAGGAGATCGACGGATGAGACTTCAAATTGTCCGGCGTCGAGATTGTCGCCGCGGGCGTAGTCCCTCGACGCAATGTAGGCCTTTCCAAAGAGCTCTAGGCGCACAGGCATTTGCCAACGGCCGATTTCCTCGCCATCACAAGCAATTGAAAATGGCAGCATCATGTTGGTCTTGAGGGTGTTGGGGCAATCGAGTATGCTCAGTGTCCAATTGGAGTTTGGCAAAGTCAGGTTACGCATCGTGTGGAGAAAGTGAACGGCGAGCTCGCCATCTGCCGGAAATTTCTTTTTCAGCTGAACAGCGACCTCCTCGCTGATTTTTCGCTCAGTCAACATGTATGTTGGCTTTTTGCTCGCGACTTGCTGTGTGATTGCCTTTCGCAGCGCCTGCGAATCCGGCTTAGCGGCAAAAATTTCCTCTTGCTCGTCTGGTGTGATCACCAATGGCGCCAAAATGCTCTCCAGCGTGCCTGCAGAACATATCGAGAAAAAGAATATCAAATAGATTTTCATGGTTAACGTTTTAGTTGGGAAATTTTAGAAAGCATCTCGTCAGCACTCTGGATCGACTTGGAGTTGATCTCGTAGGCGCGCTGGGCAACGATCATGTTGACCATTTCTTGGACGATGTTGACGTTGGATGTCTCAAGATAGCCCTGGTGCATGCGTCCAAAGCCATTTTCAGTCGGGTTGCCCGTTTCTGGGGCTCCGCTGGCCGATGTCTCTGCGTAGAGGTTGTTACCCATCGACTGCAGGCCGCCGGGATTACCAAAACGCGTCAACTGGATTTGAAAAGTGGTATCGCCATCGGGACCCTGTACAGTGACCAGGCCCGTCTCAGACATCACGACGTGTATAGTGTCTATCGGAATTGTTCCAAAGTTGCTCTTTAGCTTAAATCCCTGTGTAGTAACAACTTCGCCGTCGGCGTTTTTCCTCAAAGAGCCATCACGTGTGTAACATGAGGTTCCATCTGGCATCTCGACTTCAAAAAAACCATCACCCTCGATAGAAAAGTCCATCTCTTCGCCAGTTTGCGTCAATTGGCCCTGCGTGAAAACCTTGCTGGTAGAGACCAGACGCGTGCCATTGCCAATCTGAATGCCGTTTGGCGTGACGGCGCCCGTGCCGGTGTCTGCGCCCAGGCCCTGGTTTTGGTACATCAGGTCCTTGAAGTCCGTCTTGGTCTTCTTGTAACCATTCGTGTTGGCATTGGCGAGGTTGTCAGCAATGATGTTTAAGTACATTTGCTGGGCTTCCATGCCGGTGGCTGCTGTTGTAAGTGCTAGGAACATAAAGACCTCCTGAAAATGGCCCACGGCGTTCTAGTCGCTCGGGCTAAGTCACCTACGTCAGTAGGCTCCTGTCGCCCTCCCTCCTCGGGCCTGGCTATAGGCTCATTTTGAGGAGGTCTTAGGCATTGGTTATCAATAAGTTGTGAGTATCTCATGGTATCTACTTGGAACCGAGGTTATCAATCGCCTTTGATTGAAGATTGTCGCCTTCCTGAATGACCTTGTGGTTGGCTTCGAAAAGCGTGCTGACCTTGATTAAATTGACCATTTCGTTGATGGGCGCGACGTTGCTCTGCTCGACAAAGCCCTGACTGAAGCGAGGTTCTGTGACTCTCGAAATGCCTGTAAAGGGGTCTTCGGGAATAAATCCACCCTCGGTGCGCAACATTTTGGCGGAATCAGGAATGTCGAAGAGGGCCAGTGAACCAACAGAATCATTGCCTTGATAGAGCTGGCCCTGCTTGTTCATCTGAATTGGACCCTTGGTGATATCGCGAACAATGGGGCCACCGTCGCCTTCGACCGCATGTCCAGCGGCGTTGACGAGCGTGCCATCGGCATTAAAGTGAAATTGGCCATCGCGCGTGTAGAGCTCCTTGCCACCCGATGTCCTGACCTTGAAAAAGCCCTTGCCTTGTATGCCAATGTCAGTCTCCTGGCCGGTTTGCATAATGGGGCCGTCCTTGAAGCTGACCTTTTCAACCACTTTGGGTGTCGTGCCAGCCATGATCTGCTGAAAGGCCGATTGCGAGACGGACTCCATCTTGGCCATTGGCTTTCCCTCAATGGCGACTTCGGTAGCTTTAAACCCCGAAACCGTGCTCGAAGCAATGTTGTGTGAGAGCACCTGCTGCCAAGCCTCTAACGCATTCAGTGCCCCCGCGCTGCCATACATTCCAATTTCCATAACTCCTAAAGAAGCAATTACGGTGCCAAAGTTGACGCATATGCAAAATGCAGTGCAAACTCGTTTTACGCTTCGCCGACTGGCCACACGTACATCTATGTACACTACGGCAGGTCCGTGCTCGCGCAAAGCCAAGCTTTGATAACATGCTTCATAAATCTTTGTTTATTAATAATTTATGATGTGTAAGACCGTTGAAAAATGGTTCTATAGCAAGGCCCGAGGAGCGAGGGCGACAGGAGCGTACGTTGGTACGTGACTTAGCCCGAACGACGAGAACGCCGCTAGAGGACATTTTGCAACGGTCTTAACGGTCTTAATTGACAAGCGTTGGCTTTGTTGTACAACACCATACCAATGAATGGGATCTTTTTAATAGACAAGCCCCGTGGCATCACTTCACACGACGTCGTTTACCGCGTGAGGCGAAAGCTTGGCATCAAGCAAGTCGGGCACGCTGGAACGCTCGACCCAATGGCAACGGGGCTGTTGATCGTTCTGGTTGGCAAGGGGACAAAGTTGTCCGAGTCGTTGATGGGGCTGGACAAGGTCTACGAGGGCACGGCGAAACTTGGAGAAGTCACAGACTCCTACGATGCTGATGGCGAAATCGTTGCTATTCAGGATGTTCCATCTTTGACATCCGATGATCTCAAACAGTTTATGCAACCGTTTTTGGGCGATCAGTACCAGGAGCCACCCATGTTTTCCGCAAAAAAAATACATGGAACACCACTGTATAAGTTGGCACGCAAAGGACAGACGGTCGAGCGGCCCAAGCGCTTTATCCGCATTATGGAGTTTTCCTTGTTGGACTTTCATTTGACGTCCTTCGACTTCCGCCTGCATTGTACGAAGGGGACTTACGTGCGTTCCGTCGTCCATGATATCGGCCAAAAAATCGGCTGTGGGGCGCATTTGACAGCCCTTAGACGCACCCGTTCCGGTCATCTATCAATTCAAGATGCGATCCAGCTTGACGTCTTTGAAAGCATGGATAAACTGGCCATAGAAAGTTGCCTGATACCCCCCTATCGAGCACTTCCACCTCGTATTGCTTAACCCCCTCGTTTGCTGTGAAAACATCCGGAACGCGTTTTGCTGAAATCGGCGATCGACCGCTTCACCTCGCCGTAGGCATGTTTGACGGCCTACACGTTGGCCACATGTGCGTCATTCGGGCAGCGGTTGAAGGCGCCAAAAAGAGTCATGGCATCTCTGGCATTCTAACCTTTTCCCCTCACCCGAGAAAGGTGTTGATGCCGGAAGCCCCCACCTTACTTCTCTTTCCGAGGTCCGTTCTCTTTCGGAAAATGCGCGATAGCGGCATTCAGGTGATTTTAGAAAAGAAGTTCACTAAAAACTTTGCCCAAAGGTCCCCCGAATACTTTCTCCATGCCCTCAAGCGCTTTTTCCCTACGCTGGAAGCCATCTATGTCGGCGAATCTTTCCACTTCGGCCATGAGCGTTCCGGCAACCTCTCCCAAATGATTGCCCTGGCGGAATCTCTAAACATCGCCGTCTTTGGTCTTTTCTCGAATTTTTACAAAAAAGACCGCATCAGCTCTACCCGCATTCGGGAAAACCTGCAAAAAGGCAACCTGACTGACGTCAACGCCATGCTCGGTTACACCTACTTTCACGAAATCGATAGCACCATCAGTTACGCATGGCCCTACGAGGCCTCTCTTCCCAACGGCACCTATACCGTGACACTGACAGCTCAAGACGCCATTCCCATCCCAACGACCGCAAGGGTCTTGAACGGCACTGTCACCCTGGCAGTGCAGCCGCCGCCTAACTATAGAACGCTCGCCTGGGACAGCCAATAACAACAGCCTTTGGGCTTGTAAACTGGCAGGCATTTTCTACAATGGTAGGCATATGGACAGCGAATGGCATTCAATGGGTGTTGACAAGGTTTTGGAAGTGTTGCGATCCGATCGGAACGGACTGAGCATTGAAGAGGTAAAGCAGCGAACGGCGCTCTACGGTCAAAATGCTTTGCCAAAGAAAAAGGCTCCAGGGCTCATCAGTATTTTCATCAACCAGTTTTTGAGTCCGTTGATCTACATCTTGATTGTTGCAGGAGTGCTCTCGTACGTCATTGGAGACAAGAAAGACAGCTTTTTTATTTTTCTGGTAATCACAATCAACGCTGTTATTGGAACTATTCAAGAGTGGAAGGCCGAAAAGAGCATCGAATCGCTGCAAAAGTTACTCAAAGTATGGGCCAAAGTGCGTCGAGACGGAAAGGAACACAGCATTCCAGCAGAACAGTTGGTTCCTGGTGACGTCGTTTTTCTGGAATCTGGCAACAAGGTCCCGGCCGACATTCGCTTGATCCACGTAAACACTCTCTTGACAGACGAATCGCTGTTGACGGGGGAATCCATGGCCGTTGGCAAGAATATCGATCCTCTCGACAAAGGGGATCTGCCTATCGCGGAACAGAAAAATCGAGTATTTGCTGGCTCTGTCGTTGTTTCGGGTCGAGGCATGGGCATCGTGGTCGAAACTGGCATACGGACGGAAATGGGCAAAATCGCCAAAGCCGTGACAGATACCGAGGGCAGTAAGCCGCCACTACTCGTGCAAATGGAAAAACTGGCTAAACAGATCAGCTATGTCGTCGTTTTGGCCTGTATTTTGATTGCCGCTGTAGAGATTTTCCGCGGAAAGCCGATGTTCGACACTTTTTTTCTGATCACCGCCCTGGCCGTCTCTGCGATTCCCGAAGGCCTTCCAGCTGCCTTGACGATCGCCCTATCCATAGGCGTTTGGCGAATGTCGAAGCGTCAGGTGATTATTAAAAAGCTCATTGCGGCCGAGGGCCTCGGCAGTTGCACCTGTATCGCAAGTGACAAGACGGGCACCTTGACGGTCAACAAACAGACGGTTCGCAATGTTTACCTAGCCGATGGTACCGCTTTTTCGCTAACGGGCGAAGGCTATAGTGGCGAAGGCAAAGTCTATCAAGATCATGAAAGCGTCATGGTTGGCGCAAAGGCAGATCTCGATGCGCTCATGAGGGCAGCCGTCATCTGCAACGAGGGCCAATTCCGTCGTGAAGGCGATCAGTGGTCGTTTCACGGAGACGACGTCGATGTTGCTCTCTTAGTGATGGCCTTTAAATACGGCATGACGCCTGAGGCCGTCTTGAAATCACTCTCCGTGACACATGAAATTCCATTTGAGTCCGAGCATGCCTACGCGGCAAAGTTTTTTAAAGAGGGTGACACGCAAGTCGTTGTCAAGGGGGCGACAGAGGTTTTGCTTCCCCTGTGCAAGGTCTCAGACATGGACAGGGACAGCTTGCAAAAACGGGCAAATGAGCTCTCTGCACAGGGATTTCGCGTGCTCTCCATTGCGATGGGAACCGCACAAGAGGGCGCCCATTCGTTGAAAGACGTGCATGCGCTCCACTTTTTGGGCTTTATCTGCCTGATTGACCCGCTGCGGCCGGAGGCAATTGAGGCTGTCCAGGTCTGTAAGCGGGCGGGCATCCATGTTGTGATGATCACTGGAGATCACCCGGAGACGGCCCTGCACATCGGTAAAGATCTGGGCATGGCGCGTTCCCGAGAAGAGGTGATCACTGGTAAAGAGCTAACGGCATTGACTCCAGATGGGCTCCTCGAGGTCGTCAAGGGCCACTCGATCTTTGCGAGGGTCTCGCCCTTACAAAAGCTCGACATCGTCAACGCCCTCATGCGCGCGGGTCACTGCGTAGCCGTTACTGGAGACGGCGTTAATGACGCTCCTGCACTCAGAAAAGCGCATATTGGGGTCGCCATGGGCGGCGGTACGGACATCGCCAAAGACGTCTCTTCGATGATCGTGACCGACAACAACTTTGCTTCCATCGTTGCGGGAGTCGAGGAGGGCCGTATCACGTTCGACAACGTCCGAAAAGTCGTCTATCTGCTGATTTCCACAGGGCTTTCCGAAATTATTCTCTTCTTGCTCGCCCTCTTCTTTGGCCTTCCCATGCCTCTCGCCGCCGTACAGCTACTCTGGCTCAACCTCGTCACCAATGGACTCCAGGGGGTTGCCCTCGCCGCCGAAAAGGGCGAAAAAGGCATCATGCAACGAAAGCCTCGCCACATTGACGAAGGTATTTTCAGCCGTCGCATGATTCAGGAAAACGTCTTGTCGGCGATCGTCATTGGCTTTGTGACGTTTGGTTTTTGGTGGTATTTGATTCAAAGCGGCTACGATGAGTTCAGTGCTCGCAACCTCAGCCTGCTCATGATGGTCATGTTTGAAAACCTCCATGTCTTCAACTGTCGCTCCGAGTACCTCTCTGCCTTTCGCGTCCCCTTTAAAAACAACCCGCTTTTAATCCTCGGTGTCTTTGCAGCTCAAGGCCTTCACATTTTTTCCATGTATATCCCCTCCATGCAGGCCTTACTGAAAATACAGCCCGTCACACTCACACAATGGGTAACGGTGCTGGGCGCGACATGCAGTATCATTCTCGCCATGGAACTTTTCAAGAAAACGTCCGCCAAGCTCGTTAAATAAATCTTGCAAGCCCTCTGACTTTGTGATTAAGATAAACCCACACCTATGTTGCATTGGTTGTGGAAATTGATTTATTGGAAGCGGAGAAGACGGTACCGGAAGTGTGCCGAGATTTACTATGAGTCGACGGATGGCTCGCCCAAACGCACGGTAGGCGCTCAATACACCTCCCTCAATTCCGCCGATTTCGGCAAGTACGACGTCAGTCGCTGGGGACGCTTGCGCCTCTACATCGTGATTGCAGCCGTGTTGGCGGGCATCATTTGGTTTGTCGTCGAGAGTTGCCACGCTTTTTCGCTTTTTGATTAAAAAAAGCTCGCCCTTTTGTCAAAAAATTATTGGATGGGTGACGAAAGGACTCTCATGTTACAGCGTTTTGATTTCTCCTCTGAATCCGTCAGCGAAGGTCATCCCGACAAAGTGGCTGACTTTATTTCCGACAGCATCTTGGATGCCTGTTTGACGCAAGACAAGGCCAGCCGCGTCGCCTGTGAGACGATGGTGAAGAGCAACTGCGTTTTCCTGTGCGGCGAAATATCGACTCGGGCAAACCTCGACTACGAAAAGGTCGTGCGCGAGGCCATCCGCGAAGTCGGCTATACGGACTCAAGTGACGCCTTTTCGGCCGACAAAGTCTTTATTTTCAACGGTCTGACAAAGCAATCACCAGATATTGCACAGGGAGTCAATGCGGCAGCGGCCGACGGCAAGATGTCATCAGAACAGGGCGCCGGCGACCAGGGTATCATGTTCGGTTACGCCTGCAAAGAGACACCCGAATTGATGCCAGCCCCCGTCATGTTTGCACACATGTTGACGCGTCATTTGGCGAAATTGCGCAAAGAGGGCAAGGTGAAATGGTTGCGCCCCGACTGCAAATCGCAGGTAGCCGTCCGTTACGAAGATGGCCGATTGGCAGCCATCGACAACGTTGTCCTCTCCACCCAACACTCACCGGACGTCAGCCACGCCGAAATTCGCGAATTTTGCATCGAGGCCGTCATTAAGAAGCTCTTGCCGGCAGCCCTGTTGCACGACAAGACCCAGTACTTTATCAACCCAACAGGACGCTTCGTTGAGGGCGGACCATCGGCCGACTGCGGCCTCACGGGCAGAAAGATCATCGTCGACACCTATGGCGGTTGGGGCCGTCACGGTGGGGGCGCCTTCTCTGGCAAAGACCCTTCTAAAGTCGACCGTTCCGCCGCTTACATGTGCCGTTGGGTCGCTAAAAACATCGTTGCAGCGGGATTGGCCAGCATTGTCGAGCTCCAGGTGGCCTACGCCATCGGTTACCCCAATCCAACTAGCATCAACATTGACACCTTTGGCACGGGCACCGTCGACGACTCCAAAATCATCGACGCCGTTAAAGCCGTCTTCAGCTTCAAGCCATCGGACATCATTCGCCAGCTCGACCTCCTCAACCCGATCTACCGCAAGACGACCAACTACGGCCACTTCACAAAGGGCGACCTGCCTTGGGAACAGATCAACCAGGTTGAGCCACTACGTAAGCACGTTTAACGCCGCACATTATTTTTTAAAACCTATAGATTATCAGTCAAAAAGACCTCTGCAAAAGGACCTATAGCAAGGCCCGAGGAGTGAGGGCGACAGGAGCCTACTAACGTAGGTGACTTAGCCCAAGCGACGAGAACGCCGCTAGAGGTCTTTTTGCAGAGGTCTTTTTATGAGGGATGATTTTCCCATATTTAAAAACAATCCCCGACTGGTCTACCTCGACAGCGCGGCGACTATTCAGCGGCCACAGGCGGTGATCGATTGCATTAGCGACTTTTACGAGCGCTTCAATGCAAACGTTCACCGGGGCATCTACGACCTGAGTGAGCACGCAACACAACTCTACGAGGGAGCCAGGAAACGCATCGCGGCGTACATTGGGGCCGAATCTGTCATCTTCACGCGCAACACCACGGAGAGCATCAACCTCGTTGCCCACCTCTTTGAAGAGCAACTGGGCGCGCAGGACGAGATTTTGCTCACCGAAATGGAGCACCATTCCAACATCGTTCCCTGGTACCTGCTCGCGAAAAAGACAGGTGCCGTGCTACAGGTGGTCAACATCGACGACAACGGCGACCTCGACCTCGATGACTTCGCCAAAAAGCTCACGCCGCGAACAAAGATCTTCTGCGTCACTCACATTTCCAACGTCTTGGGCACCGTTAACCCGCTCAAAGAGCTGATCGAGAAGGCCCACCGCAACGGAACCCTTGTCTGCGTCGACGGCGCACAGAGTCTCGCCCACGAGAAGGTTGACGTTCGTGAGCTCGATTGCGACTACTTCGCGTCTTCCGCACACAAGGCCTATGGGCCGACTGGCATTGGCATTTTGTACGCCAAAAAGGAGCTCCTGAAGAACGCCAGACCCTATCAGGGCGGTGGCAGCATGATTCACCGTGTCAGTTTTGAGAAAATAAGCTTTGCCGAGCCTCCCATGCGCTACGAGGCGGGAACACCCAACATTTCTGGCGCCATCGGTATGGGTGCTGCCATCGATTACATTCAAAAGATTGGCCTAACGACTCTCCTGCAGCACGATAAAACCCTTCTCGCCTACGCCCAGAAACGTTTTAAAGAGATTCCAGCCATCGCCATCATCGGCAATCCCAAAAAGCGCTCGGGTATTCTCTCTTTTCGTTTGGGCAAGCTCCACCCGCACGACGTTGCCACAGCACTCAACACAGAAACGATCGCCATCCGCGCCGGCAATCATTGCGCCCAACCCCTCATGAAGCGCCTCAACGAGCCCGGCACCACCCGCATCTCCTTCGGCATTTACAACACCTTTGATGACATTGACCGTCTCGTTGCAGCGCTCGAGAAAACCCTTAAAATTCTATCCTAATCATGGACGAACTGGCTGAGCTGTATCAATCCATCTTGTTGGAGCACAACAAAAACCCGCACAACAAGAAAAAGATCCAGTGCGTTTCGTGTTCGGCGGAAGGCTATAACGCTACCTGCGGTGACGAAATCAACGTCGACCTCGAACTCGACAACGATGTCATTAAAGACATCGGTTTTACCGGCCAGGGTTGCGCGATTTCACAGGCTTCAGGCTCTTTGATGACTCTCTTTGTCCAGGGCAAACCCAAGCAAGAGGCGGCCGAACTCGCCAACAAAGTCATCGGCATGCTCGCCGGAGACGCGCCCATCGACCCCGCCCAATGGGGTGATTTAGCAGCGCTCGGAGGCGTCCGTCAGTTCCCAGCCCGCATCAAATGCGCCACACTCGCCTGGCACGCCCTCCTTTCGGCATTGAAGCAATGACGAGACTATCTGGTCATCCAGACTTATTCAACGCTAGCCTTTTGGATATTTTTCCTCTTGATAGTCGCCAATAAAGTGTTACCTTGGTTCTCCCATGAAGCATATTTTCATAACGGGTGGCGTGGTTTCTTCATTGGGAAAAGGGCTGACGGCTGCGTCGTTGGGCGCGTTGCTGGAAGGCAGGGGTTACCGCGTTTCGTTGCAGAAGTTTGACCCCTATTTGAACGTTGACCCTGGCACCATGAGTCCCTTTCAGCACGGCGAGGTGTACGTCCTCGAAGACGGCGCTGAAACTGACCTCGACCTCGGCCATTACGAACGTTTCACCCACTGCAAACTGAGCCGCGCCAACAGTGTATCGTCGGGCCAAGTCTACGCCGAAGTTTTACGAAAAGAGCGCCGCGGCGACTATTTGGGCAGCACGGTCCAGGTCATTCCGCACGTCACGGACCAGGTTAAAAAGTGTCTCGGGGCGACCGAAGAAGGCGCTTACGACATCGTCATTACGGAGATCGGTGGAACAATTGGCGACATCGAGGGCCTGCCGATTTTAGAAGGATTGCGGCAATTCGCACTCGAGAAGGGCCGCGAAAACGTCCTGTTTGTTCACGTCACACTGATCCCTTACCTGAGGGCCGCTGGGGAGCTCAAGAGCAAACCGTCACAACAGAGCGTCGCGCGCCTACGCGAGATCGGCATACAGCCCGACATTCTCGTCTGCCGCACGGAGAAAACCCTCGATCAGGACCTCCGCAAAAAGTTGAGCCTCTTTTGCAACGTTCCAGAACGCGCTGTCATTGAAGAAAAGGACCTCGAATGCTCCATTTATGAGCTGCCACTCGCCCTGCACGCTGAAAAGCTCGATGTCCTCGTTCTCGAAAAGCTCGGCCTCGCCAGCAACTCCATCGACATGTCTGAGTGGGAAAAAGTCGTCAATCGCCTCAAGTACCCCGAAGGAAAGGTTCGCATTGCCCTAGTCGGCAAATACGTAGAACTGCAGGATGCCTACAAATCGGTCTACGAGTCGCTGACGCACGGTGGAATCGCCAACAACTGCCGCGTAGAGGTTATCCGAATCGACGCAGAAGCCATCGAAGCGGACGGCGTCGAGGCTCACTTGAGCAACGTTAACGGCATTTTGGTGCCCGGAGGATTTGGGAATCGCGGCACAGAGGGCAAAATTGCCGCCGCCCGTTACGCCCGCGAGCACGACATTCCCTATTTTGGAATTTGCCTGGGCATGCAAATTGCAGTGATCGAGTTTGCCCGCAACGTGATCTGCCTAAACGCCAACAGCACCGAGTTCGACCCGAAGACCGAACACGCCGTTATCGATATCATGGAGACGCAGAAAAAGGTTGAAGGCAAGGGCGCGTCCATGCGTCTAGGCGCCTTTGATTGCACGCTGAAAGACAACACACTCGCACACGCCATCTACAAAAAGCACAAGATATCGGAACGCCACCGCCACCGTTATGAGCTCAATAACACCTACAAACAGGCCTTCGAGACCGCTGGCCTCGTCTTTTCGGGCCACAACGAAGCCCTCAACCTCGTCGAAATGATCGAAAATCCTCACAATCGCTGGTTTGTAGGCGTCCAGTTTCACCCCGAATTCCAATCCAAACCTAACGCCGCCCACCCACTCTTTGAATCGTTTATAGCAGCAACTCAAAAAACTTATGAAAAATAACCTTATTTACAATGCGAACAAATTGCTATTCATCGCGGGTCCGTGTTCGCTCGAAAATGAGTCTATATCGTTTACTGTGGCTGAAAAGATAGCCGATTTGCAAAAGAAGCACGTGGACATTCAGTTTATTTTCAAGGGGTCGTTTGACAAGGCTAACCGAATGTCGGTGAGCGGCAAGCGTGGGCCCGGTGAGGAGGAGGGGCTGAAGATTTTAGAAAAGATCCGCATGAAGTATGGGTTGCCAGTGTTGACGGATGTGCACTTACCGGACCAGGTACCGGCGATTGCGGAAGTCTGTGATGTTTTGCAGATACCGGCCTTTCTGTGTCGGCAGACGGACCTCCTCGTTGCGGCGGCGCAGTCTGGGCGGGCGGTCAACGTCAAGAAGGGACAGTTTCTCTCGCCCAATGAGATGCAATTCATTGTGGAGCGTTTGCGGGCATCTGGGGCGAAAGAAATCTGGCAGACGGAGCGCGGGACGACGTTTGGCTACAATAGACTGATCGTGGACATGCGTTCTTTCAGCATTATGGCGGAAAACGACGCCCCGACGGTCTTTGACGCGACTCACAGTGTGCAATTGCCGGGAGCGGGTGGTGGAAAGAGCAGTGGAGAGCGGCAGTACGTTCTTCCGCTCGCGAAGGCGGCCCTGGCAGCTGGCGCAAACGGGCTCTTCATCGAAACACACCCCTGTCCGGAAAAGGCAATTTCCGACGCCGACAGCCAGATTCCGTTAAAGGAGTTTCCGGCCTTGGTTGAGTCTGTTCTGGCGGTTTGGAAGACAGCATGATATTGCTAATACACGGTAAAGGTCGCATGGGCTGCAAGGTGAAAGAGCTTGCAGGCGTCTGGGACGTCATTATGGCGGATCGGGATGATGACCTGTCTGTCGTTGGAGCAACGGCCGATGTTTGGGTAGATTTCTCACACCCAGATGCGCTTAAAAGGCTGCTTGCGGGCGCACTTTCACTGAAAAAGCCTATTGTGATTGGCACAACGGGCTACACGGACCTCCAAATGGCATCTATTTGTGAAGCGGCAAAAGCGGTACCCATTGTGCACGCCAGTAACTTTTCCATGGGCATGGCGGTCCTTGGAGCGCTCGTCAGGGCGGCGAGAAAGGCCCTACCGGACTTCCAGGTTGAGATCCAGGAGATTCACCACAAACAGAAAAAAGACGCCCCCAGCGGCACGGCCCTAACATTGGCTAAGTCATTGGGCGACAACATTGTTCTCGGTCGACAGGGGGCCCACATGCGCGCGCCAGACGAGATCGGCATAGCGGCACTGAGGGGCGGGCAGGTGATTGGCGAGCACACGGTGTTTTTTTTCGGAAACGCGGAACGCCTCGAGCTCACCCATCGCGCGACGAATCGTGATATCTTTGCCGAGGGCGCTCTCAAGGCGGCTCAGTGGGTTATTGATAAATCACCTGGGCTCTATTCCATAAAAGACATACTATGATCGTTTCATTACAAGGCACACTGGTCGAAAAAGGACCGCTCACCGTTACAGTTGAGACACAGGGCATCGGCTATCAGGTCTGGATTCCGCTGTCCACCTATGATGCGCTACCGGCAGTCGATAAGCACGTCAAGCTCTTTATCCACGCCGTCTACCGCGAGGACGCCCAGACGCTTTACGGGTTTGCGACGCAGCCCGAACGCGACTTTTTCCGCCTCATCGTCGACAAGGTTTCCGGCGTCGGTCCTAAAACGGCCCTGTCTATTTTCAGCAAATTACCGCTGTCAACGCTCAAAATGGCCATCGCGCAGAATGACGTCAAACTGCTTTCCGAGTGTCCAGGCATAGGCAAGAAGACGGCAGAACGCATCGTTTTGGAACTGCAAGACAAGAAATTGCCGGAATTAACACCCGCCGCTCTGCCTCCACCACGGCTCCAAGAAGCTATTTCAGCTCTCCTCGCCCTGGGCTACAAGCCGCAAGACGCCGAAAAGGTCCTCCTCCCTCTCTACAAAAAACTCGGCTCCAAGACCTCCACAGAAGCGCTCATTCGTGCAGCCTTAGGTAAGAAGACCGAGTAAACCGCTTTTCATTAAAGGCTGTCCATTTTTTGGACGATATTTCAATAGTGTGGACCTCTCTGTTATCAGTCTTTTAAAAAAGTCGTGGATGTGTCTGAACCTGGCTGATGGGTTTTCGCATGCCGAAATGGGCAGCAGTACGGTCTTAAAGACGCAGAACAAGGTCTTTGTGTGGACGGAAGAAGAGATTGAAAATGCTCTGTTTGTCAGAAAAACTCGAGAGACCTACCGCTTTGCATTGGTTTACTGGTATATCGACGAACGTGCAAAATCACAAACATTGCTCAAATCTTGTTCGGCGCAGGCCCCGTATCCCGTTCCAGAAATGGTCTGTCGATTAGACTCGATAACATCCATCACGCTCAATCCAGACATCACCATTAAGCGTGTCGAAAACGAGAATGATCTGAGCATTTGGTGCGAGATTGCCTCTCAGGGCCGCATTCAAAAACAAGTCGATCAGACCCGTGCCTTTGCAAGTCCGCTGTTAAAGCAATGTGGAGACGATTGCATGTTATACCTTGGCTATTTCAAAGGGAAACCGTTGTCGACGAGTCTGGTAATTTTGGATGGCGATATCGTTGGCCTGTTTTTTGTCAACACGCACATTGAGGCGCGCCGTCTCGGTCTCGGTGAGGCCGTTTCCTACACAGCACTCATGGATGCCCGCCGCCGAGGCGCCCTCACGGCCATTTTGACGTCTACTGCCATGGCTGAAAAGCTGTATAAAAAGCTCGGATTCACCATCAAACGCACCTTTTTGGAGTACAATTTGTCTGCCTACATCCGCCAAGTATAGCGGACTTTACCCAATGTTTGCGTGCTGGCAAAAGCGTTCAAAGGCGTCTCTTTGAGACATGCTGGAGTCCAGGAGGGATTCGAAGAGCGCGAGGGCGGCCGTTTGAAGTGAGAGCAGCTCGACGAGTGTAAAGCGTTGGGCGGACTTGGCTATGTTGCCGAGGTACCATGGGTTCTGCGTCCAGAGGTTGAAGGAGGACTTTTCATGTGAATCGAAAAACGGCTCGTATTTGGCTTTGGACGCCTGAAAGGAGCGTGGATCGACGCCGCGGGAGTCGAGACGCCATTCGCCGGCATCGAGGAGGGCGCGGATTTGGATGAGGATGCGCAGGCGATTTTGCAGCGAAGTGAGCAGCGGCCGGCCCTCTTTATTGTTGAAAAAATAGCGATTGAGGGCCTCGAGCGTCCATTTCCAGTTTTTCGAAAAGAAGGCCTCGACGAACTCAAAAAAATCTTCGCTGACGTCCGCAACCAGTGCATGGACGAGCGTTTCGTCGATCGTGGGGTCGTCGCCGAGAAAGGTGATTAGCTTTTCGGTCTCACTCAGGGCGAGGCGGGCGTTGTTGTCGGTCTTTTGGAGGAGGTTATCGAGCGCTTTTGAAGTGATGCCCTTGTGCGCCTTTTTCAGGACATCGTTAATGGCGTCCTTCAGGGCCTGCGGGTCCTTTTGAGCCTCGAGAAAGGAAAAGTCGGTGTGCGTCGAAAACCACTTGAACGCGCGTGTACGGCGATCGACGGGCGCCGCGCTGATGATGAAAGTGGTGTTGACGAGGCTGGGAATGGCCTCTTGAATGGCCTCGACGATCTCCTTGGCGCGTTCCGATTTGCCCGTTTGGGAGTCGGTCAAAAAGTTGACCTGACGCAGCCAAACGACCTTTTGATCGCCAAACAACGACGGCGTCGTGAGGGCCTCCATCAGGCGTTCGAAGACTTTTTCTAGCTCGGCGAGGTTTTGAACATTACCGTCGATCGTTTCTGCTGCGAACGGGTTGAGTCCGTCGATTGCGATGGCGAAGATTTCCTGTGCCTTGGTTTTGGCCAAAAACTCGTCGTTACTGGATACAAAACTGCACGCAAAGTCGGCCATGGTTACATCAGTCCCGGGAAGCCCAAGCCGCCCGAAAGGCCCTGCATTGCCGATTCGCTGTTGGCCTTGGCCTTACGCATCGCTTCCTGAATGGTCGACAAGAGCGTCTCTTCGATCAGCCCCTTGTCTTCCTTGAGAAATTCGGCGTCGATCGCGAGCGCCAACAGCTCACCCTGGCCGTTGACTGTTGCCTTGACAGCCCCGCCGCCACCCGACACCTCGTAACGTTTCTGAGCCTGTTCCTGCTGGAGCTGCTCCATTTGCTTTTGCATCTTTTGTGCTTGCTTGAGTAATTTTCCTACACCTGCCATAATTCTGGCCGACACGGAAAATGGTCTATAGCGGCGTTTCGCGGCGTTCGGGCTAAGTCACCTACCTTAAGTAGGCTCCTGTCGCCCTCGCTCCTCGGGCCTTGCTCTAGAGCCATTTTTCATGCCGGCTCGCTCCTTGATGTTAATATTAAAGAGAGTTGACATTAGCAAAGCAGTTCTTGAGTATTTTTTCTAGTCTAAACTTATATTTTTTCAGCATTGACCAGTGGGTTATAAAAATGCTATCATGTAGGCAGTATGAAGATTAACGGAAACAGCTGGAAGGCTGCAGAGCAGTTTTCATCTTTTACAGCCGATCAATCTGGCAAGCGCTCGTTTTTACATTTGACCAAGACCGGCGAGGCCCACATCGTAGACCCCAATAAAACAGTGCGGGCGGGGCTCTTGAGGCGGGCCGTGCGCGCCCACAACTTCAAAAAGGCCCTCAGCGAGGGCATTCGCGAGGGCGATATTCCAAAGAGCCTCCACAACCGCGAAGTCCGTGGCGCCATCAGCCAACGACAAGCTAAAAATATCAAAAAGTGCCTGTTTAAGGACGTCGGCCTGCCCATACAGTCGCTGTTGAAAGAGATAAAAAAGCGTTACCCAGACCTCCACAACAAGAGTATCGACAAGCTCGTTGCTCAGCCACAACAGATCCTCGAACACCTCTCCACACTCCGCGAATTAAACCGCCAGCTCGGCACACTCAAACACATGTTTCCATTCAGTGAAGAGCTGAATGATATGACGATCGCCCTCAAGACGTCCTTTGCGACAATTTTGGAAAACGCGCACCTCCGCTCGTCCATCGAAATGGCCCTCGATGACGTCCCAACTGTCCCGCTGCAGGAGGTTTTAGAAAAGATCCAACTCTGGAACGGCCTCCAATCGCTTCAACAGAGCAATCTCTTTCACGCCGACGAACTTGAGAAAATTACCGATTTCGGATTACTGTTTACCCCCATCGACGCCGTTAAAGGCCTCATTCTCTCGCTCCGAGACGCACCTAATACGTCATCGGATCGCATAAAAGTATTGAATGACTTCGCAACACGACTGTGACCTTTTTAGATTGTTTTCTTCAATTTTTTTTTAGATAGTAACCGAATGGAATACCTACATTCGTATTGGCGGATGGCATACGTCGAGGCTCCTAAAGAGCATGCGGCTAACCCTTTTGTCGATCTTCCCAAAAAGAGCGACGAAGAGGGACTCATTCTCCATCGCGGCAAGACGGTATACATAGCGCTCAATCGCTTTCCATACAACGCCGGCCATCTGCTTGTCATTCCCTATAGAGAGGTGGCCGACATTCTCGCACTGACAGAGGAGGAAAAACTGGAATTCTTTGATGCCCTTCTCCTAGGAAAACAAATTCTGGAAAGAGGTCTAAATCCACATGGCTTTAATATAGGAATTAATTTTGGGGCCGTCGCTGGAGCCGGCATTCCTCAACACCTTCACGCACACATTGTCCCACGTTGGACCGGCGATACCAATTTTATGCCGGTACTCGGTCAAACACGTGTGTTGCCAATAGCGTTGTTGGAGTTATGGAAGCGCCTCAAGGGCAATGACTTACAAACAGATTCAAGTATTTAATCTATGTTTCCCTTTCTCAAACGAAAAACCAAAAAGGACCTCGTCGTTGAAGCCCGTCGGAAGCGCGTCGACATCGATGCAGACCCACACCTTGCCTTTTTCGAAAAATACAAGTGGACGAGTATAGGCTTGTTTGTTTGCGCGACGTTGTTGCTCTCGTGGGTGTGTTTCTGGAACCAATCAGGAACGGGGCCCAAGGTCATTCCAAATCAAATGGCTCGTGTACAGATTGTTGCCGAATTCGACTTTTCCTATGAGAGCGAGGAGCGCACCAAGCTCTTCAAGGAGCAACGCCAGCAAATGGTTGCCCCCGCTTACCAGATCGACCGCAGCGTCTATGATCTCTTTAGCCAAAAAATCGAACTACTCAAAAAAGAGCTCGCTGAGTTAGTTGAAAAAATCATCAAAGGCCACGATACTAACCGCCTACAGCTCATCAAGGAATTTAGGGACACTTTTTCCACTAAAGAAAACCTCAAGCTCAACGCACCTGATCTCACCCTGATCCTCGAAAAATTAAGCACCAAAGAGCGCAATGTGCTCATTGACGAGGGTCTATTCATTTTAAAAGAAATTTTCCGCGAAGGTATTTACGGCCAAAACAATGCGTCGACCATGCAAGATAAAAATGTGCCATATTTTTTAAGCATAGAGATCGACGGACGCAAAAAAGACACTCACATTCAGTCTGAAGCGGACGCCATGCGCTTTCTCCGCATGAATATCTGGGCTTTAGATATTTCAGAAGATATTTCTTCTGCTCTGTTCCACATTTTGAAACTTGGTATAAAGCCCAACCTTGTCTACGACCCGGAGACGACACAAAAACGCATACAAAACTTTCTAGAGTCAACCGATCCTATTGTGGTTAAGAGAAAAGATGGCGATGTCATCATTCCGCGGGGAGCCATCGTCTCGACCGAGCAGTATGAAGAGCTAAACGTTTACCGTCAAAAGGTCCGCGAGCGTCAAGAAATGGGTCTTGGAATTGATACCCACTTTTTGCGCAATTATCTGTTTACTGCCGTTGTCATGCTCTTTGCCTGCCTCTACGTGCGCATTATTCCTTCCCGCATGCGCTATTCTAAGCGCTGTATCGGCATGAGTTTTCTAGTTCTCTTTTTTAACCTCTTCTTCATGCGCATGCTCATGGAGCTCGGTAATTCCGTCTTTTTGGGCAAAAATGTCTTTTTCTTGGGTATATTGCCTTTTACTTTGCCAATCTTTTGGGGAACGATTCTAATCTCCATTCTGATCGATGCCTCGGCTGGTCTCCTGATGGCCTTTCTCTTGAGCGCCTTTGCAGCGGCGATGCAAGGGTGCGGCATCGATGTCTTATTCCCCGCTTTGCTCGCCGGGGCGGCGTGTATTCAGGCTTGTCGGGATGTCCGTTTCCGAAGCCGCGTGATACGAGCCGGTGCCATTGGGGGAGTCATTTTGGGCATTTGCGCCTTTTTTGTGGGTCGTCTGATCGATGAGTTCTCCTTTACTATGATCGGATACCAGGCGCTCGCGTCGATTGCCAATGGCGTCATTTCCGGCGTTTTGGCGATCGGGATTTTCCCCCTATTGGAACACCTCTTCCGCTACACCACCGACATCACTTTGCTTGAATTGACAGACTACAACCACCCGCTTTTGCGCAAATTGCAGTTGTCGGCCCCAGGCACGTATCACCACAGCCTCATGGTTGCAACGCTCGCCGAAAGAGCCGCTGTAGAGATCGACGCCAACCCACTTATCTGCCGCGCGAGCGCCCTCTTCCACGACATCGGCAAAATCCTCAAGCCCGACTATTTTAGCGAAAATCAGAAAGAAGGAATCAACCCGCACGAGGAGAAAAACCCCTCAATGAGCGCCCTGATTCTCAAGAGCCACGTTAAAGAAGGTCTTGAGTTGGCCAAAGAACAAAAGCTGCCAAAAATCGTATTAGATATCATTTGTCAGCATCACGGAACGACGCTGATTCAGTATTTTTACCACAAGGCACTCAAGCTACGTGCGGACAACCCAAACACGGACGAGCCCATTGAGGAGAGCACCTTCCGCTATGACGGCCCCAAACCGCTCTTTAAAGAGAGCGCTATTGTCTTTTTCGCCGACTGTATCGAGGCCGCCAGTCGCAGTTTGCAAAAGTTGACGCCGCAGAGCATAGAAGAATTGATCGATCGCCTCTTCGCCGAGCGCACTGCCGACCATCAATTGGAAGAGTGCCCGATCACCTTTCAGGAAATTCAAAAAATCAAAACGAGCTTCAACTCCACCCTCCTCAATATGCTCCACGCGCGCGTCAGCTACCCGAAGAAGGAGGAAAATAGGGCTCTCATAGACACTCCGCAATGATTAGGCCGGTCGAAGTTTTCAATGCCGTCAAGGGCTTTTCTTGCAAGAAAAATAACGTTCGGGCTCTGTTTCGTTTACTCGACACTTTTGATATTCAGATTACCGCTGGTGAGCTCTCAATTGCCTTTTTGCCAGATGTCGAATTGGCCCAAATTCACGCCACCTACCTCGATGATCCTAGCCCTACTGATGTCATAACATTTTACGTCAACGATCCTGATTTTGCTGGTGAAATCCTCGTATCTCCAGAAAGGGCCAGCATTGTCGCTCCTGAAAACGACAATACTTTGGAACAAGAACTCACGTTGTACTTGATCCATGGCTGGCTGCACCTCGCCGGATACAACGACATCAATCCCGCTGAACGCAAAGCGATGCGACTTGCAGAACAGCAGACATTAGCATTTTTGAGGCAAAAAGGATACCTGCTGGAGGTACACTTTTGATGACTGTTGAAACGACAATACCTATACAAGGAGTTTGCGCTTGGCCGGTCTTGGTAGACACCGGGGCGGAGGTTTTCTGTATCTTGCACAACGCGCCAACGCATGGGGAATCTGAGGCGGACTTGGAGTGTTGGGCCAGTGCGGATTTTGGCAAAAATTGGGAAAAACGCGGTATCGCGGCGCCACACGAGCCGGGCGCAAATCGCATGCACATCGCTGCTGGCCTTTACAATGGCGAGTGGATCGTGGTTTCATCGGGCGTTTCGGTCGACGAAAAAAAAGCCCTGCAGCCAATGTGGTGTTCGCGGTCCTCGGATGGCGGCCGTACATGGGCCGTTGATAAGCACCTCGACCTCCCAAAACGCTTGCCGGCACTCATTCCCTTTGGCCGCGTCTTGAGCAATAACAAGGGGCATCTGTTTTGTACGGGTTACCGAGCGTTCAGTCGACAAGAACCCAGCCGTACCTACTTTTTGAGATCCAAAGACGGCGGCCATAAGTGGTCAAAGCGTTCCGAGCTCGGTAAGGGCGACTCCAACGAATGCGCACTGATACGCACACACGAATGCTATCTGGCGGCCACGCGGACACATTTTGACCACCATATCCACCTCTATCGCTCACGATGGGGACGTTATTGGAGGAACCTCGGCCCACTGACGCTCTCAATGCAACACCCGGCCGATCTCACGCGCATCGACGATAGCCGCGTCCTTCTCACCTATGCCATTCGCAACCGCGGTTGTTTTGCCATCGCGTACCGTATCGGTTCTAGCGACGGCGCCCGTTGGTCGGCACCCGTTGTTCTCAAAATCCTGTCTGCGGGAAACGCCCTCGATTGCGGCTATCCGTCCACCCTGATCCGCAACAACACTTGCCTCACCGCCTATTATTCCAGCCCCAATCCGCCAATCAATGACTACCACCTCGGCCTCATCCATTGGCAAATGCCTGGGTGAAATCGTAAGAGACTGTAAAAACTCATCCGTTTTATTTGGTTTCGCCTTGCAAATTGGGAGACGAACTCCCAATATAAGACCGTTGAAAAATGGTTCTATAGCCAGGCCCGAGGAGCGAGGGCGACGGGAGCGTACGTTGGTACGTGACCTAGCCCAAACGACAGTCCCGCAGGCAAATGGGGCAAGAAGCAGGCTTCCGAGTGTGAGCCGACGGGAGCGCATTGAAATGCGTGACCTAGGCGAATCACGATGGATAACGAACTTATTGCCACATTTGCCTGTGGGAAGAACGCTGCTAGAGACACTTTTGCAATGGTCTTATGCAATATTATGATTATTGAAAGGACATCCTACCTTGCCAAACTGGCCTATGGGCTTGAACATTTTCCCATTGTTTCGCTCTTGGGGCCAAGGCAATCCGGAAAAACATCGCTCGCTCGAGCATTCGCCGCGAAACGAGAACACGTCCATTATTTCGATCTAGAAGACCCAAGAGATTGGAATTTGCTCTCCACAAATCTTACCTTGCTGGAAACACTCCAGGGGCTCGTCATATTGGATGAAGTTCAAAGATTGCCTATGCTTTTCCCCTTTTTGAGAGTTTTGGCCGACAGAGAAAAGCCATCTGCCCAATTCCTTTTGCTGGGCAGCGCGTCTGGCGCACTCGCTCAAAATGCCTCAGAAAGCTTGGCGGGCAGGGTGTTCTTGATTCCCGTAGAAGGATTCAGTTTAAATGAAATCGACGACAGTCAAAAACTTTGGATGCGAGGCGGTTTCCCGAAATCCTTTTTAGCGGAAGACACACAGCTCAGCAATGTCTGGCGTGATGCTTTTATCAAAACGTTTCTTGAAAAAGACCTTCTCGCTTTTGGGGAAAAGGTATCTCTCCAAAATGTATGGCGGTTTTGGCACATGGTTTCGCATTATCACGGAAATTTGCTCAACACCTCTGAAATAGGTCAATCGATGGGCGTCGATCACAAGACCGTCAAAAACTATTTAGACATTCTATGCGATACTTTCATGATCACCGCCCTGAAGCCCTGGTTTTCAAATGTAAAAAAACGCATGGTGAAATCTCCAAAAATTTACATTCGAGACAGTGGTATTCTTCATTCTTTGTTGGGTGTTGACGATTACAATCAACTCATAAAACATCCTAAACTCGGCGCGTCCTGGGAAGGTTTTGCCTTACATCAAATACTCCACGTCTTTCAGCCGCGCGACAGTTATTTTTGGAGAACCGCCACTGGAAGTGAAATAGATCTTCTCTTTGAACACAAGGGGAAATTGTGCGGGTTTGAATTTAAGTTGAACGGAGACCCATCTCTGACGAAATCTATGATGACTGCCTTGGCCGATATTCCCCTCGACAGTCTCACCATCGTCACGCCCAACAGCAAGACGCTTGCCTTGAGTGAAAAGGCGACACTGGTTTCGCTCGCAGATGTGTGTGCGAGGGGCATGTGAATTTTTCGGTCTTACGCGAATCAGGGTGCGGGGAACAGATAGCCCTGTTCGTGGTGGGCGCCCGATTTGGGTGAATGGAGGTGTTGGGGGACGCTGCCAACGGACTTCGAAAGGGTGCGGTGGTGTTCTTCGACGATGTCTTCGCAGATGCGCGTGAGGTGCAATTGGAGCCAAAGGGCCGTCTTGCTCTGGGTGCGGTAATCGGCGGGACCGTAGGCGTGAATGCGCTTGGATTGTAGGAGGTCGTCGCATTGCTCAAAGGCTTTGGGATTGTCCTCATCGTAGACGGCAAAAGCCTTGCCGCCCTCGTTGCGAATGACGGAAAAGGCGGGAATGTCGCTGGGGCCGTCTGCAATGTAAATCATGTTTTTGATCGGTACCCGGCGGTTTTCGTCGCGCATTGGGGCGTTGACGTGGATGGAGCGGTTTTTGTTGCAGCCCTTGTTGATTTCGTAAATGAAGCGGGTTTTCATCGTATTGTCGACCGCTCGCCCAATTTGTGAAACTTCAGCATCCTCGTTGAACTCGATCTCGCACTGATCCTCGAAATGCGGAGGCAATGGCGACTCGATTAGCTCACAGGCGAAGATGCCGTCGACGTGGGGAGCGATCGCGCTGCCACGAATGATTTCCGCCAAGCCCGTGCTGATAATATAGTGTTCGAGCTTGATGCCCGCCTCAGCGTAACGCTGTTCGATGTCGGTCTTGAGTGTTTTAAAGAAGTTTGGCAGGCCTGGATAAAACAAGAGCTCTTTACCAAACGCGTGTAAACGCTTGTTATTCAATCCTTTAAAGATCCCGTGCCGGACGTATGTCAACAGGTGATTCAGGTAAATGGTGTCCGTGGAGACCGACAGGCCGCGTTGGGCATAGCGTTCCGGCATCGCATTGACGGCCCGCCAAAATGTTTCTTCATCAACGGAATACGCCTGAAACAAGGGTTCCTGCATATAGCCCGGTATGAGAGTTTTATCGAAATCCCACACGCACGCCACAATCGACGATCGAAATGTCTCTGCCATGATGCCTTTACAGTAACTCAACCGCCGCTGAAGGCAAGATAAGAAAAAACGATCAGTCACTTACTTGGAACGGGATCCAGGGAACGTCTTGAGCGGTACCATTCGATGATGGCCGGGCAGATGGAGAGAAAAATAATGATGAAGGTGATGAGCGAGAAGTGTTCTTTTACGGTCTTCATGTTGCCAAAGAGAAAACCGGATCCCATTAAAATGACAATCCAAGCGATGCCGCCAATCACATTGTAGGTGAAAAACCGGGGGTAACGCATCGAGGCCATGCCAGCGACAAAAGGGGCAAACGTGCGCACGATGGGTATAAATCTGGCCAAAACAATTGTCTTTCCGCCATACTTTTCAAAAAAACGGTGTGTTTTTGCGAGGTACTCCTTCTTGAAAAAGGGAAGCCGTGCCTTTAATAACCAGTGTCCAAAATACTTGCCGATGCTGTAATTCACGCTGTCTCCGAGGACCGCGGCAAAAATCAAGAGGCCGGTTAAGGGGATGAGTTGAAGGCTGCCGCGAGCCGCGAATGCCCCCAATACAAACAAGAACGAGTCTCCTGGCAAAAAAGGCGTCACCACTAGCCCCGTTTCCGCAAAAATAACGGCAAACAGAATGGCATAAATCCAGAGCCCGCTCGACTGAATCAAGATATCCACATGCATGTCCAAATGCATGACGACATCCACACATTGCGCCAATAAATCCATGTCCCTAAAAAGGCTTTTTTTTCAATCGAGCGCAACTAAAAAAACTCCATCCTGAGCAAAAAATGCATACTTCTGGAAAAGATTGCATTGGTCTTGCTTGTTCAAGTGCAGTTATTGCTTATCAAAGACCAATTACTGCAGATCAAAGGTGGAAGCTTCTTTGCTATGCATCCATTTAAGGCCGAGGTCTTCGGGGAGGATTTCGCGAGTCTCGCAGACGATGGCCGCTGCTTCCAAGGTCCGATAGAGTCCAAGAATGTTGTCTGGCCAGCGACGGTGAATGAGCAATTTCATCGATCGAGAGGAAATGGTTAGACGTGTCCCCTTGGCGATGTTAATTTGGTCTAGGACGGCCTTGATAATTTGAGGCATGTCTTCGATGCGCTCGCGCAGAGATGGCAACTTGATGATGGAGCCACTGAAGGCATTGATGAGCGATGGAAGGACGGCCTTGATGTTTTGTGACGTGCACAAAAGTAAGTGATGGGAAGCGATCGCATTGAGCAGCATTGTTTGGTAGGATTCGGGAAGGTCCTCTATTTTGTCGACAGAAATGGCCGATGGCTCGTCGCTTTGAATGGCGAAATTCAATTCTTGGTATTGAGATGGGTCACTCGCGTCGATGGTGTATGACTTTTTGTTTCTAAACTCGCTGATGACTTTTGCAAGGCGAGCAAAAGTTTTTTTACCCACACCTTCTTCGCCGCAAAAGAGAATGTGTCTGTTTTGTTCGGCAAAGTTAAAACAGGATTCCAGGGCTTGGTTGAAGCGCTTGGAGGACCCAACGAGGCCCATTTTTAACGGCAGATCGTCGAGGAAAAAGGCCAAGTGTTCTTTCACTTCTAGAATGGAGCCGAGAAAATCCTGCTGTTCTTCTTTGTTGGCCAACACGATGTGTTTGACGGACACAGGGTCTTGATTTTCTTGAATTTGTAGAATATTTAGTGGCATATGTTTGAAGGCGCCCAAAAGGAGCCAGACGGCTTGAATGGTCTGCGTTCCAGAATTAAGTAATATAGAAAAGCGTGTATTTGGGTATTGAGCGCTGTAGGACTCAAATGAGGAGCGGAAAACGTCAAAGGCCTCTTGATAATCTTGGCTGTCTTTGAGCGGGAGGAGCTCGTGAACAAACCTAACATCGACATTTTCAGCGAGAACGGCCTGTTCCCATTGTTTGGCTTGTTGAAGACTGTTGGCCGTCGAAAAGATGACAACCGAGTCAAACCCTTCGACCTGAACCAAGCGGTGTATCCACTCTTTTTCTTTGCCAGGGCGGCAAGAATCGGTATCTTGATTTTGAGAGGAACTTTCACGAGAGAAGAGAAACAACATTTTTTTATGCATGACAATCCGGGGTTAGAGTTTCTATGGGTAGGTGTTTTTATCCTAAACGTGGATTGAGAAAGAAAGCAACACTCAAATTCAACAGACCACATTTAAACGTCGAAGTGCAACACTCGGACGAAAACAGTGAAGGGTATCTAAAAAATGCATTGCCTTAGACTATTTGAGTGTAACAATAGAGGGTGGTGAAAGACTTTGTCCATTTACACGTCCACTCGGACTTCAGTTTGCTCGACGGCGCGTGTCGGCTGGATCGGCTGCTGGACCGCGTCAAGGAATTGGGAATGTCGGCGATCGCGCTGACTGACCACGGCAACGTCTATGGCGCCATCGATTTCTACAAAGAGGCCAATCAGCGTGGCATTAAGCCGCTCGTCGGGTGCGAAATGTACCTCGTCAAGGACTGCAAATATACCGAAAAGCCGCCGCGCGAACAGCACAAATTGCACCACATGGGCCTTATTGCGAAGAACTTTGAGGGCTACAAAAACCTCGTTAAGCTGGTCTCCGAGGCGCACGTCAAGGGCTTTTATTACAAGCCTCGCATCGATCTCGACCTGCTCGCCAAGCACTCGAAGGGCCTCATTGGCCTGTCTGGTTGCTTGCAGGGCGTTTTGCCGCAATTGTTGTTGAATGGAGAGGACGCGCGGGCCGAAGGATTTCTCAAACAATTTTTGGACATTTTTGGCAAGGAAAACTATTTTATCGAGGTCCAGAATCACGGCATTGAGGAACAAATAAAGGTGGTTCCAAAGTTGTTTTGTTTGGCAGACAAGTTTGGCGTCAAGGTGGTTTGTACAAACGACTCCCATTACGTCTATCAATCCGACTGGGAGGCGCACGACGCCCTACTGTGCATTCAGACGGGTTCAAAGCTCGCTGATGAAGACCGCATGCGGATGCCCGAACACCAGTATTTTATAAAATCGCGCGACGAGATGGCCAAAGTTTTCAGCGAGCGTCAGGACGCCCTCGACAACACCCTCCTCGTAGCCGAAATGTGCGCCCTCAAGATTCCATTTGGCGAAAACCATTACCCAGTCTTTCAACGTCCAGTCGAAGTCACTGTCGACAACTTCAGCTACATTTACGAGCTCTGTAAACAGGGCCTAAAAGACCGCTACGGGACGTCGTACGAGCAAGATGCGGCGCTCTCAAAAACACTCATGGAGCGTCTCGATCACGAGCTGAAAATCATTCGGAACGCCGGCTTTTTGGATTACTTTCTCATCGTCTGGGACTTCATTCGATGGGCCCGCGAGCAACGCATACCGGTCGGACCCGGACGAGGCTCTGGTGCAGGCAGCCTGGTCGCCTATGCCCTGAAAATCACCGACATCGACCCCCTCCGCTTCAAGCTCCTCTTCGAACGTTTCCTCAACCCAGAACGCGTCTCACCACCCGACTTCGACATCGACTTCTGCATGCGCCGCCGCGGTGAAGTCATTGATTACGTACGTCGAAAGTACGGTCAAGATGCCGTGGCCAACATCACGCGCCTTGGCACTTTTGGCGCCAAGATGGTCATTCGCGACCTCGCCCGCGTCAACGATTTCCCCTATGCCGAGGCGGATCGCATCGCCAAAATGGTGCCAGACGAGCTCAATATGACCCTCGATAGCGCCCTGAGAAAGTCAAAAGAGCTAAGGCGCGAGTGCGACACCAATGCGCTCGTCGAGAAAATCTTTGACGAGGGCCGCATCATCGAGGGCATGGTCCGAAATTCGGGCACCCACGCGGCAGGCGTCATTATTTGCGACAGGCCTGTCGTCGACTTTGTCCCCGTCACACTGCAGGAAGGCGCCCTGACGACACAGTATTCGAAAGATCACATCGAAGCCCTCGGCATTCTGAAAATGGACTTTCTTGGCCTGAAAACGCTGACCATCATCGCCGAAGCCGAGGCCAACATTCGTCGGTCGGGCAAAGACCCCCATTTCGATATCGAAAAAGTCTCCCTCGAAGACCCGGCGGCCTTCAAGCTCATGAATGAGGCACGCACGGTTGGCGTTTTTCAATTGGAAGGCGGCGGCATGCAGAGCCTCTGTCGGCAGTTTTCAATCTCCAACATCGACGAAATTATCGCCCTCATCGCCCTCTACCGCCCAGGGCCAATGGAGTGGATTCCCGAGTACATTCGCGGCAAAAAAGACCCGTCGACCATCGCCGTGACTCACCCATTGCTGGAAGCCATCTGCAAAGAAACCTACGGCATCATGGTCTACCAGGAACAAGTCATGGAGGCCGCCCAAGTGATCGCCGGTTACACGCTGGGAGGGGCCGACATTCTCCGTCGCGCGATGGGAAAAAAGAAAGCAGAGGTCATGAACGAACAGCGGGCGATCTTTGTGGCGGGCGCGCAAAAGACCAACGGCATCGAGGCCGCCAAGGCCGAAGAGATTTTTAGCATTTTGGAAAAGTTCGCCGGCTACGGTTTTAACAAGTCCCACTCCGCCGCCTACGCCATGTTGGCCTACCGAACCGCCTACCTGAAGGCCAATTACCCACTCGAATTCATGGCCGCCGTCCTATCATCCGAATTGGGTAATGCCGAAAAGGTCGCCCACTTTCTCGACGAATGCAACGCCATGGGCATTCGCGTTTTGGGTCCCGACATCAACCAATCGCAGGAGAGCTTTACGCCAACTCAAGAAGGCGGGGCGTCCATCCGATTCGGCCTGGGAGCCATTAAGGGAGTCGGTGATGGCGCGGCCCTCATCATTCTCGAAAAACGCAAACCGCCCTTCAAGGATTTTACCGACTTCGTTAGCCGCGTCGATGGCCGGGCCGTCAACAGACGTGTCTTAGAGTGCCTCATTCGTGCGGGCTGCTTCGACACTATGAACGTCGACCGCCAACACCTTATTGACTCCCTCGAGAGCCTCTTGAGCGCCGCGGCATCGCTTCAAAAGGACAAAGAGGCCGGCCAAGGCAGTCTGTTTGACTTCTTTGAAACCGAAGACAGCCACATGACGATCTCAACCAATGGCCCGAAAATGGAGCTTCGGGAAAAGTTGCAGTTTGAAAAAGATCTGCTCGGTTTCTACATTTCCGGACATCCGCTAGACAGTTTTTGCGGCCTCGATAAATGCCTGAACTCCTTCAAGCCCCACGAGGCTGAATTTTTGCCGGACGGCGAAAGCTTTCGGCTCTGCGGTGTCATTTCAAACGTCAACAAGCGCCTCACCAAGAAAGATAACCGCCCGTGGGCCTTCTTCAGCCTGTCGACCAAAAACGAATCGTACGAAATCAACGCCTTTCCAGACACCTTTACCAAGTTCGGCCACCTCTTCACGGACGGCAATCTCGTCATTTTGCAGGGCACCGTTCGGAAAAAAGATGACCAATTGCGCCTCTCCGTTCAGGACTGTCTCCTGCCCGATCGCCTGCCAGGCCTCATTAAAGAGTATCGCTTCATCCTTCACCCGAACGAGGCCGCCCGCGATTTCCTCGAAAAGCTAGAGGCCTTTATCCAGGCCAATGAGGGCCCAACAAAAGTCAATATCGGCTTCTCACTCAACGACCACTTCTACCTCGGCGGCGACATTCCCAAATCCCTCGCTTGCCGCATGACTCCAGAATCTTTTCAGGCCTTTCAACGCCACCCGGCCGTCAAAGCCGTCGAGGTGACCGTCGCAGAGCTCCCAGAATACCAGAAACCATTTCGCAAAAAGCGACCGATGCAAAATGGTTTCTAGCGGCGTTCTCGTCTTTCGGGCTAAGTCACGTACCATATGTACGCTCCTGTCGCCCTCTCTCCTCGGGCCTTGCCAGAAAACCATTTATCATCGGTCTAATGTCGTTGGTATTCGTTTAGTTAGATTCAAGACCGGTGTAGAATGGATGCAAAAAGCGCCATTACGATGAGTGAGCCTAACGGGCCTAGATCACGAAGAGTTTGCTCATCTTTTTAAAGAGTGTCTCCGTGCGGGCAGAGGCAGTGATGTAATCCTTGTGCTTTTCTTTGAGGGAAAAGTGAAGGAGGCCGAGGGCGGTACTGAATTCGGGGTCGCGGAGTCTTTCACCCGCAATCGTTGGGTTTTCCGCGAGGCGAACATCGATGCCAAAGAGATCCGAGCCAACTTCCGGCAGCCCCTTCAGACGAGATCCGCCGCCAGTAAAGACCGCACCGCCAGCGAGCTCAGACAGCGGCAATGTGGCCTCAATTGACTTTTTTATGAGCGATAGAAGCTCTTCCGTCCTCGCCCGAATGATTTGAAAAATGGCATCTTGACGTACATAACGGTCGCCAATGGTCTTGTCACCGATGATCCATACCTTCTTTTCGCGCTCCGCCTCTGGAACGATGCAATTACCCATCTCTTTTTTGACTTTCTCTGCGTGCTTTCCGCTGACGCGCAAGCCGAGACTGAGGTCGTTTGTCCAGTGATCTCCGCCGACGGGAATACACCCAACGGCGACAATCTTGTTGTTTTTAAAAACAGCGTAATCAGTCGTTCCACACCCGATATCGATCACGAGGACGCCATGTTTTTTCTCAACAGAAGTTGCTGCAACAGAGGCCGATGCAAGCGAAGACATAACCATATCTTCTACCCTAAGGCCAAACCCATTGAGAATGTTGATAGTGTGTTTGACTTTTTGTGTGTCGCCGTCGAAAGACCAATACTCGGCATCAAGACATTGGCCCTCCATACCCAGTGGGTTGAGAACAGGGCGGCCGTCTACGTAATAGCAGTTAAAGGCGTGCTGGATGTAGGTGCGAGAGGTCGGCAACTCTTTGTTTTTTACCTCTTCTTGGACGCGCTGCATATCGGCACTATCGACGATGTTGTCTGAGGAACGAATGCGCACAGAGGCCCTCTGGTAAAGGGCATGCGTGTGGGCTCCCGTCTGCGCAACACAGATGTTTTCAATGGGCACACCAGCGCTCTTTTCTGCAGCCATCAATGCCGCATGCGTCGCTCCACTGGCCGCCTTAAAGTCGACAATCTCACCTTTTTTAACTCCGACAGATGTCGATTGCCCCATGCCGATGATATTCAGCGTTTGTCCGCGAACAAAATCACCGACCAACACGAGCACCTTAGAGGTACCAATTTCTACTGCACCCACAATTCGACTTTTCATATCAATGAAATAACTCTTTCTTCCGCTTGTGATCCAGTTGTACCGCGGCGGCATCGTTCAACGACAGATCGATGCGCGCTACAGGCACTCCGCCATTCTCTGCATTTTTCACAATAAAGTCCAATCGTTTCAACTGATTTTCGAAACGAGCGTTACCAAAAATCACTGCGCCGTTAGAGGTTTCAACGCGCAAACGTGACCAAATGGCACCGCTTGATGGATCAAAGTGATCGCAGGCAAACCCTTTCCAATTCTTGTAGAGATGGGGGTATTGTGTTCTAGCTAGGTTCATGAGAGACGCAATCAACTCCATCCCAGGCAGGGATTTCAGCCTTCCGGAAGACTCTTTCAACTCCACACCCGTCAGGTAGGGCAGAGACTCCACTTGCTGTTTCATGAGGCCACGTGCCTCAAAGAGCACACCTTCTTCGGACACAAACATCAATACCGGTTTCCGATCGCGCTTCACTGCTATCTTCAGTAAAGGCTTATGTTCTTTGAGATCGACTCGCAATGTTTTTGGGAAAACGCGTGTCACCACGACCTCCTTAACCTGCGATAAGGCCTCATAACGTGCCTTCACGGCATCCAGATCAACGGCCATCATCGGGCGTCCTTGTTCGCGCTCTATCAGGCCAACCGTAGTGTTTTCTGGCAACGCACCATCGGTCTTGACATCCAAATTCTCCACATGCTGCAGCGCAATTGGAATATACAAGCACCGATGCATCTCATAGCTCCACAGGCCAAAACTAACCAATGCCAACCCGATCAACGCCCAAACCCACACGCGCCAATGCCGGACGCGGTTTGCAGCCACCTCGGGCTTCGCACGCTTCTTCTTTTGCGAAAAACCTTTCCAGCTCGATCCACTTTCCTTTTTCTGCTTCATTAATTACTTGAATTAATAAAATACACGTATATCCGCTCCGTCAATGTAAAACACAGATCCCCTCAATCCTTTGCTAATGATTGAGGATAGTGTGGAAAAAAATCTAAAAAAGCATTGAAGTCGCCGGGGCCGTCTCTTAGAAAAGAGATTGGAAACCGTATGCTTATTAAAAAACTTGATCTCGAGGCGATAGAATCCGCTCAACACAAACACCCCCATTCGATTCTGGGCATGCACCCGTTGAGGGAAGGCGGGGTGGTCGTTCGAGCGTTCTTGCAAAACGCGATGTCCTGTGAGGTCATTGACTTCACCAGCGCTCCAGAAAAGCGTTACCCGATGCAGCGGCTCTCTGAAAATGGCCTTTTCGAAGTCGTCATTGCGGACAAAAACAGCGTCTTTCCCTACCGCTTGCGCCTCGAACAGTACAACGGCGAAATCCGCCAATGTTACGACCCCTACAGCTTCCTTCCGACACTCTCTGATGAAGACCTCCACCTCTTCAACGAGGGCAAGCATCACCGGGCCTACAGCAAGCTCGGATCGCGGATATGTGAAATTAACGGTGTTTCGGGCGTTGCGTTTGCCGTTTGGGCACCGTCGGCAAGGCGCGTGTCTTTGGTCGGCGACTTCAACCAATGGGACGGTCATTATCTGCCGATGCGCCTGATGGGCTCTTCGGGCATCTGGGAGCTCTTTGTTCCCGGCCTGGAACGCGGCATGAAGTACAAGTACGAGATCTGGGGGGCACACGAAGAGCTCCTGCTCAAGAGCGACCCGTACGCCATCTACTTTGAAGGCGCACCGAACAACGCGTCGATCATTTGGGACATTGAAGACTTTGATTGGAAAGATTTTGGCTGGCTCGATCACAGAAGTCGCACGAACTGGCGGCAGGAGCCGATGTCGATCTATGAGATGCACCTGGGCTCGTGGAAGCGAAAGGCCGATGATGGTGACCGTCCGCTCACTTACCGTGAACTCGCCCATGAGCTGATTGACTACCTCAAAGAGATGGGCTACACGCACGTCGAATTGATGCCCGTAGCTGAACACCCGTTCTCAGGCTCTTGGGGATACCAAGTGACCGGCTTTTTCGCACCCACACACCGTTTTGGAACGCCTCAGGACTTCATGTATTTTGTCGATCAGCTCCACCGGCACGGCATTGGGGTGATCGTCGACTGGGTACCGGCGCACTTCCCGAAGGACGCTTTTGCCCTCGCCCGCTTCGACGGCACCGCCCTCTACGAACACGCCGACCCGCGTCAAGGCGAGCATCAGGACTGGGGAACGCTCATTTTCAACTACGACCGCCACGAAGTCCGTAATTTCCTCATCGGCAGCGCGCTGTCTTGGTTTGACCGCTTCCACATTGACGGCATTCGCGTCGACGCCGTTGCCTCGATGCTCTACCTCGACTACTCCCGCACAGATGGCAACTGGGTCCCAAACCAATACGGTGGCCGGGAAAACATTGGTGCCATCGATTTTCTCCGCTCTACCAACGACCTCATCCACCACTACTACCCGGGCGCTGTGACGATCGCCGAAGAGTCGACCGCCTTTGGTCGCGTCTCTCACCCGACCTCGGATTACGGCCTCGGCTTCGATTTCAAGTGGAATATGGGCTGGATGCACGACGTCCTCGAGTTCTTTAAAAAAGACCCAGTACACCGTAAACACCACCATTCGCAACTCACGTTCGGCATGCTCTACCAGTATTCCGAGCACTTTATATCGGTCTTTTCGCACGACGAGGTTGTCCACGGCAAGGGCTCGATGATGATGAAAATGGGCTCCTGGCACATGAGTGAAAAGGCGGCAACGCTCCGCGCGCTCTACACCTACATGTGGATGTGGCCCGGAAAAAACACCCTCTTCATGGGCTCCGACTTCGGCCAATCGATTGAATGGTGTTACGACCGCTGCCTCGAATGGCACCTGCTTCAATACATGGATCACGAGGGCATCCGGCGGGCCGTCCGCGACCTCAACCACCTCTACCGCGAACACCGTAGCATCGCAGCCAACGACTACAACCCCGATGGCTTCCAATGGATAAATTCCGATGATTGGGAACACAGCATTATCAGCTTTCTCCGCATCGGCAAACATTCTGGCGAAACACTCTTCATCGTCGGCAACTTTACACCCGTCCAGCGCGACAATTACCGTTTTGGCCTGCCACATCACGGCACCTGGAAGGAAATCTTCAACAGCAACGCTTCCGAATACGGCGGATCCAACATCGGCAACAAGGGTGCCATCGCGACAGAAGCCCTCTCCTGGAACGGCCGGCCCTACTCAGCCACCCTCACCTTGCCACCCCTGTCGACGGCGATCTTCAAGTTTGAACCGTAACGGTAAATCAAACCTAAATCACTGGTGAACTTTTTCCTCGATGGCTAATGATTGAGGTAGTATGCATCTTCTAGGAAAAAGGTTTTGACTTTTTGTCAAAAATCTAGAGAAAAGATAGACCAATGATTGGCATTCGCGTTGAGAACCTTTTAAAGAAGTTTGGAACGACGGTGGCCCTGGATAGTGTCAACCTCTCGATCCAGGCTGGTGAGCTGTTTTTTCTGTTGGGACCGAGCGGGTGCGGCAAGACGACCCTCTTGCGGCTCCTCGCGGGATTCTACACGCCCGACGAAGGGGCCGTTTTTTTTGGCAAAGACAATGTCTCCAAAATCCCGCCCTACAAGCGCAACACCGGCATGGTCTTCCAAAGTTACGCCCTGTGGCCACACATGACGGTCTACCAAAACGTTGCTTTCGGCCTCGAGCAGAAAAAGATTTCCCGTAACGAAATCAAAGAGCGCGTGGAGGCGGCCCTGGCATCGGTTCAGATGGAGCCCTACGCACAACGCAAGCCGAATCAGCTCTCTGGCGGCCAGCAACAACGCGTGGCGCTCGCCAGGGCGCTCGTCGTCCGGCCGCAATGCCTTCTGCTCGATGAGCCGCTGTCAAACCTCGACGCCAAGCTGCGCAACGAGATGCGTTCTGAAATTCGCCGCATCTGTAAAGAGTTTGAGTTGACAACGATCTACGTAACGCACGACCAAGAAGAGGCCCTCTCGATCGCCGACCGCATCGCCGTCTTTTCAAAGGGCGTCGTCGAGCAGGTCGGGACGCCGCTCCAAATCTACAAGAGGCCGAAAAACCGCTTTGTCGCCAATTTCATCGGCGAGACCAACTTTATTCCTGGAAAAGTCCTGCGAGTCGGGGCCGGCGAAGGTTTTGTCGAGACCGAAATCGGCAATTTCCGCGGCGCACTCGTAAACGCGACACACCCACCGCAAGTCGACGACTCCGTTTGGCTCTGCATCCGCCCAGAGAGCTTGAAACTGGAGACGACACCCTGTTCTGAAAACTGCATCGCCGGCGAAATCGGTAACGCCACCTATTTTGGCGAGGTCGCCCACTACGAATTTGAAAAACAGGGCGTCCGTCTTAAAATCTCCGAGCTCAATCCCTGCCATCTGGGCCAAACAAACCGAAAGGGCCTCTTCGCTTCGGCAATGCCAGAGGATGTCGTCATTTTGAAAAAGTAATATGAGAAGCAAAGGGATTATCCTAATATTAATCGCGTTGGTCATCGCGTTGCCATTGGTTTTTCGAAGCAAAAAAACCACGGTGGTCGGAAGCGCCGACGATACGGTTGTTGTCGTCACACCGCACGTCGAGTCGATCCGGTACGAGACAGAACAGGCATTTAAACGCTGGTACAAAGAGAAGACGGGACGCACTGTGACGGTCGATTGGCGATTTATGAGCGGCGCCAGCGACATGATGCGTTACCTGTACTCGATGTACACCAGCTCTTTCCGTTACCAGTGGGAACAGAGCGGGAAGGCGTGGTCACAAGTCGTCCAGGCAGCCATTTTTAACACCAAGATCGACATTACTCAAGACACTCTCGATGCCCAGGTGCGCAAGGCCTTTCTCGAGTCCGACGAAATTACGTGCGGCATGGACGTCGTTTTTGGCGGCGGCGTCAGCGAGTTCAAAAAGAGCACCGACATCGGTCTCCTCGACGACCACGGGCTGTTTGAAAAGTGCCCCGAGTACTTTACCGAAGACGCCATTCCGGCAACGCTCGCAGGAGAAAGCCTCTGGGATCCGCACGGACGCTGGGTCGGCGTTTGCTTGACAGTTTTTGGCATCGTCTACAACAAGGATAGGCTCAAGGCCCTCAATTTTAACCGCGTCCCAGACCACTGGACGGACCTCACCGACCCGAAGTTCTTTAAGGAGCTGGCCATCGTCGACCCCGGTAAGAGCAGCGTCGTCTTCAAGACATTTGAAGTGGTCATTCAGGAACAGATGCTCAACTTGTACACCGAGGCCGCCGCAAAGGGCCCAGTGAGTAACGAAAAAGAGCAGGCTATCGTCCGTGAGGGCTGGCTAAACGGCCTCCGCGTCCTCCAGAAAATGTGCGCCAATACCCGTTATTACAGCGACGCCTCCACAAAGACCCCCCTCGACGTCGCCAATGGCAATTGCGCTGTTGGCATCGTCATCGACTTCTATGGCCGATATTATCAGGCTCTCTTGGCGACGCGAGCACAATCCGAACGTCTGGGCTACGTTAATCCAGTGGGATCCTTCCCTTCGCCCGACCCCATTGCCGTTCTCCGTGGAGCACCTAACAAAACGGCTGCCCAGGCCTTTGTAGAGTTTGTCATCTCTTTGGATGGACAAAAAATACTAGACTTCAAGGTCGGAACACCAGGAGGCCCTGAAAAATACGCTGTCTGCCGCGCCCCAATTCGCAAAGACTTTTACATCAATAAAGAATACGAGCCCTACCGCCTAGACTGTGCCATTAATCCATACGCGCGCTTGGGGAAATTTGCCTTTCACGACTCCTGGACGCGTCCAGCGATGGAAGCCCTTCGCTTTATCACCAAAGTAGCTTTTATGGATGTCCAGGAAGAGCTCTCCGCCGCATGGAAAGCAATCTCTCTGACTGAAACGCGCAACCCAAAGGCCTACAAAAAAGCCATGGCCGTCTTCTCAGATTTCTCCAACGTCAATTACGACAAGGCCATCTCATCCATCCGCGAAATCGCTTCCGGCCACGATCCCCTGCGCGAAATTCAACTGCAAAACACTCTCGCCTCTCACTTCCGCAAACAGTTTGAACGCGCACGCGCCCTGGCGCTCGGTAAATAGTACTGGTCGCTTGGATTTTAGCCATTTTTGGCTGTGATCGGCTGAAAAAGTGGATGCTGATTGTTGACCCAACAAATTGAATCTCAAAAATTGTAGTATGTTCCGTGACGGTCTTTTTTATTGATTATTGTTAAAAAAACCTTCATACCTATAGCCCATGGACTTCAAAGCAATCAAAATAATCGTCGATTTGATGAAACAGTCAGAATTGACTGAGTTTCAAATCGAAGAGAAGGACCTAAAGCTCTGCATCAAGCGTCAAGCAGATGGTACCGTGTTGACGGCGCCCATTCCAGCGGCCCCGGTAACAGTCGCCGCTCCAACAACGACCGCCGCTGCTTCATCAACTCCCGTTGCGGATGTCAATGACAAGACTGTCGCCCTAATTAAATCGCCCATGGTGGGCACTTTTTATACGGCTTCTTCTCCAGACAGCCCAGCCTTTGTGTCGGTTGGGGCAAAAGTAACGATCGAAACGACCGTGTGCATTATCGAGGCCATGAAGGTCATGAATGAAATCCAGGCCGAGGTCAGCGGAACCATCCTCGAGGTACTCGTCAACAATGGCCAAGCCGTCGAGTACGGACAAGCGATGTTTAAGGTCAAACTCAGTCAGTCATGATACAAAAAATCTTAATTGCGAACCGCGGAGAGATCGCCCTGCGCGTCGTTCGAGCGTGTCGGGAACTCGGTATAAAGACCATGGCCGTTTACTCCGAAGCCGATGAGCAGTCTCTGCATGTGCAGCTCGCCGACGAGGCTATTTGCATTGGCCCGGCACCGGCGAGCGAGAGCTACCTCAAAGCCAACCGCATCTTGAGCGCGGCCGAGATTGGCGACGTCGATGCCATTCACCCCGGTTACGGCTTTCTCTCGGAAAACGCGCGTTTCGCCGAACAGTGCGAGAGCTGCAAAATCAAGTTTATTGGCCCAAAACCAGCCACGATCGCGCAGATGGGCGACAAGGCCATGGCCCGCGAAATAGCCAAAAAAGCCAAGGTTCCGATCATTCCCGGAAGCGAAGGAATCATCGGTAATGAAAAAGAGGCCCTACGAGTCGCGGAAAAGATCGGTTACCCGGTCATCATCAAGGCGGTTGCTGGCGGCGGGGGCAAGGGCATGCGCTTGGCCCACAACTCAGTTGCCTTTTTAAAAGAGTTCAACGCGGCCCGTATGGAGGCCGAAAAGGCATTTGGCAACGGCGACGTCTACATCGAAAAGTATATCGAAGAGCCGCGACATATCGAATTTCAAATTTTGGCCGACGCGCATGGAAAAGTCATTCACCTTGGCGAGCGCGACTGCTCCATTCAACGACGTTACCAAAAGCTCATCGAAGAGGCGCCCTCACCTTTCTTGACGCCCGATCTGCGCTCAAAAATGGGCAAAATGGCCGTCCGTTTGGCCGAGTTCTGCGGTTATGAGAACGCGGGTACCATCGAATTTTTGGTCGATAAAAAGGGCAACTTCTACTTCATGGAGATGAACACCCGCATTCAAGTCGAGCACGGCATCACCGAAGAAATCACCGACATCGACCTCATCAAGCAGCAAATCCTCATCGCCAGCGGACAAGAGCTCGAATTCGACCAAAAAGACATTCGCTTTTCCAAGCACGCCATCGAGTGTCGCATCAACGCCGAAGATCCCGCGCGCAATTTTATGCCAAATCCCGGCCGCATCACCCTCTTTTATCCGCCCGGAGGCCACGGTATCCGCGTCGATTCCCATGTTTACGGCGGTTACGAAATCCCGCGTTTCTACGACAGCATGGTTGGCAAGCTCATCGCCATCGGTCGAAACCGGGCCATCGCCATCGACCGCATGTACCGCGCCCTCGACGAATACATCATCCGCGGCATCAAGACCACCATTCCATTTTGCAAAGCCATTATGAAGGACCCAGTCTTTAGAAACGGCAGCGCCACAACAAAATACATCGAAGAGTTTATGGATAGAACACCCAAAGGTCTATTTACCGAAGAAGACCTACACAAAATGCCGTGAAAGCTCGTTTCGCGCTGCGCCGACTGGCCACGGGGAAAGACTTTTTTGAAAAAAAGTCTCTCCCCGACCCCCTCTCCAAAAAACTTTTAAAGCGAAACACAAAAATGCATGCATTTTTATATTTCGCAAAAAAATTGGCGAAGCCGGATGGATAACGCTGCTATTACGGCAGATTGTACTCGCGCAAAGCCAAGCTTTGACGACATTTTGTGTAGGTCTTCGGAGAGTAAAAATGATTCTGTTTTAAAAACTAAAAACAAATGGTTGGTTGATTTCTTCAAAAGGTTATTTTATATTTAATATACGTTTTGCAAAGGTCTCTTATGAACAAGAAAAAAGTTTCAGACACAAACGATCGCGTCCCATTGATTTCCGATGAACAGGGATCTCTCGGCGACATCAAGATCAATCACTCGGTCGTGGCCAGCATTGTGCGCTTGTCGACGCTCGAAGTCGAGGGCGTACACTCCGTCGGCAGCAGCCTCGTCGATGGCATTGCGGAAATCTTTTCTAAAAAAGAGTCCGACCGCGGTGTCCGCGTCACCGAAACCGACTCAGGCAATTACGACATCGAGGTGCGCGTCATTTTGAATTTCGGCGTCGAGCTGGCAAGGGTGGCCGTTTGCATTCAACAGAACGTCCGCGAAAAAGTCTCGACTATGACCCTAAAAGATGTTAACCGCGTCGACGTCATTATCGACGGCGTCCGCCTGCAAACCGCCTCTGAAAAGCTTAAGGAGCAAACCTGGGCAGACACAACGAGTGAATAAACATGGACATCATCAACTCAATTTCCTGGGACACGCTTAAAGACATTGTCTACGACTGGAACGAGGCCCCGCAAATCTATATCATCGGGGCCGTGATCGCCTTGTGGTTGCTCATTCGCATGTGCCGCCGTTTTCGCCCGATCGATATTCTCCAAACCGACACCGGCCGCGTTTCCGTCTCGAAGCGGGCGCTCTTGGGCGTCATTTCAAACGCTTGCATGCGCGTCGGATCCACGTATCGGCCATCAGTATCGGTCAAAGAGCACCGCGGAAATCTGCACATCCTTGTGAAAATCGTTCTCCGCGCCGGCGAACAGCTCTCGAGCCTCTCGGTGCGCATTCAAAACGCCATCCTCATCGGCCTTCGTGAAAACCTTGGCATCGAAAACGTTGGCCGCATCGACGTCCTGATGCGCAGCTTCAAGAGCGAAAAGGACCTCCCCTCCGCCAACGAAGCAACCGATTCTGAAGAGTCGACGTAAGAGTCGATGCTCTAGTTGCGTTCACTTCAGCCATACAACTTTTGTGTGCACTGCCCTCCCTCAGTCATTCAATAATGATTGAGGTGGCTTGCCCTCAATCATCATTAGCGAAAAACAAGTCATGCCGACCGCTTTCCCTTTCTAATTGAGGCTTGCATGGCCATGTGTGCTCTAATTTAAATTTCACCAAATGGTGAAAACACTTCCCTGAATTTTTAACTGGTCCGCGTCTGCAAGCCGCCCTCGATGCGCCATTAGAGAGCTCGGCGGGTCTCGGTAGCCGTTTGTGGCGCACTCCTTCTGCATTCGAGAGCGGCTTGGGCTGCGAAAAAACAAGATATTGAAATGGGTTTGTCGCTGTTTTTATATAAAAATCCTTGATTATAGTATTTTTGTAAAAAGTCAAGCTTTTTCGTAAAATTTTTCAGCACGGCAGAAGCTCTTTTAATCTTTACATAATCAATAAACATCAATCTCAATTCACGCATTCTTTGCCGCAACGAGCCTACACGCCATAGCTCGACGGCTTTGGCGCTGCGTTGGACCTTGCAGTGACGTTCCTTTTGGCTCTGAATATGGCCGAAGCGAGCTTGCAGGCGATAACTCGACGGCTTTGTTTCCGCATTCTTTGCCGCAACGAGCCTATGCGCCATAGCTCGACGGCTTTGATGCTGCGTTGGGCATTACAGTGATGTGCCTTTCGCCTAGGAATAAGGTATCGCCGATTTATTACGAAAAAACTTGACTTTTTATTTAAAAAACACAATAGATATTAAATATAAAAATCTAATATTCTAAACCCCTAATCAATCTCCGCCTATTTTTCAAAAATCAGCAAAAGCCGCTTTCGGGCCCAGAAGGAGTGCGCCACAAACGGCTCCCGAGACCCGCCGAGCTCTCTAATGGCGCATCCAGAGCGTGTTGCCACACGCAGAGTTGGAGTGAGTTACTACTTCTAACGGCGCATTCAAGGGAGCATCGAAAAACCGATGCGCGGTAGTAAAAATTCACTAATGATTGAGGGGCTTGCAGGACGTGCACGAAAATCTTTGACAAACCGTCGATTCTCTGGCGTAACAGATGCTCTTTATATGTCCAACTTAGCTTTTTTTGAAAAAACGTTTCTGCAATTTTTTGTCGTCAGCAGTCACATTGCCGTGGTGGCGATCTTTATCAGTTTTACGGCCAATCGGACGACTGCCGAACGCGTGCGCATTGCGACGATTGCGACGATCGTGGCGCTGCTCTTGTTTCTCTTCACAGCCGCCTTCGGTCTCAAGTTGTTTGAGAGCATGAACATCAGCCTCAATGCCTTTAAAATAGCGGGAAGCGTCATTCTTTTTATCGCGTCGATGGACCTCATTTTGGGCAAGTTGGAGGAAAATACGATGCACAGCGAAAAGCACTTTTTCGACATCACGATCGCGCCCCTCGCCATTCCAGTGATCGCCGGCCCAGCATGTTTGACGGCCGTTATCAACCTCAAGTCGGCGGCGGTCAATTCGACGCAACATGCTTCGGTCTACCTGGCGATTGTCTTGGTGGAAATCACACTTTACATCGCCCTCTACGTCGCCGCTAAAAAGATTGAGCTGTTTACGCCCGTCGTGCTGCGTATCGGAACACGGCTATCGGGCTTTCTCCTCTGCGCCATGGCCGTTCAAAATTTCCTGGCTGGGTGTCACGGAGCCCGATTGTTCTAAAATCAATAAAAAATGTATTAGCAGCTCTCTTCTAATACTGACCAACGCCTATAGGCGGCTTCAATGGCGGATTCCAGGTGTGCCAGTTGTTTGGCGTCGTCTGCTGCGGAGGTGTAGGCCTGATGGGCTGCCATTTTTTGAAGCAGGGCCGTGTGTTCGGCTTCGAGTGTTTCGATTTTGCCAGGCAGATCGATCTTTTCTTGTTGCTCTTTATAGCTCAACTTGCGTTTTGGCAACGCTGTGATGGGCGCGACTGTGGCCGGCTTTTCGACTTTTACCGAGGCCTGCGTTGGTTTGAGAAACGGGTGTGACTCATTGAGGACCTCGCAGGCGCCATCACCTTTTAAATAAAAGAAAGTGTCGCAGATGTTTTCCAAAAACAGGCGGTCGTGCGAAATGAGAAGGAGCGTCCCCTTGTAATCCAGCAAAAAGGCCTCTAGGAGCTCGAGCGTTTCGATATCGGAATCGTTGGTGGGCTCGTCCATCACGATGACGTTGGCCGGCGTCAAAAATAGCTTGGCGAGCATCAGGCGGTTTTTTTCGCCACCAGAGAGCATCTTGACGGGGCTTTTGAGGCGGTCGGGCTCAAAGAGAAATTCCTCCAAATAACTGATGACGTGACGCCTTTTATCATTGATGACGACATACTCGCGGCCCTCAGCAACGTTGTCAAAGACAGACAGCTCTTCTTTTAGCTGCATGCGCGTTTGATCGAAGTAGGTGACCGTCAAATTCGTTCCGTGGGCGACAGTTCCGCTAGAGGGTACCAACGTTTTTAGGAGCAGGCGAATGAGAGTGGTCTTGCCAATACCGTTGTTGCCGACAATGCCAATCTTGGAGCCGCGGTCGATTTTGCAGGAGAAATCTTGAAGGAGTGGTCTCGACGCGTACGAGAACGAGAGGTGCTCTGCCTCGATGACCTTGTCCCCAGAACGCTTGAAGGCCTGCCCTTCCAGGTTGATCGTGCCGCTAAGCGACCTCTGTTGCGACTTTTGCAGACGCAGAGCCTCCAGGGCGCGCACACGACCCTCATTGCGCGTCCTTCGAGCTTTGATGCCGCGCCGAATCCACTGCTCTTCGGCTGCGAGCTTTTTGTCAAACTGTTCCCGGTGTGCCGCCTCTTGTTCGAAAAACTTGGACCGCTTTTTCAGGAAATCGTCGTATGTGCAGTCAAAACAAAAGGCCTGGCCGCGGTCGAGCTCGAGAATGCGCGACGATAGGTTTTGCAGGAAAGCGCGGTCGTGCGTCACGAAAAGGACCGCCCCCTTGAACTTTTTTAGCAGGGATTCCAGCCATTGAATCGATGGAATGTCGAGGTGGTTGGTGGGCTCGTCCAGGAGCAGAATGTCCGGCTGCTTGAGCCACTCCCGGGCCAACAGAAGTCGCCGTTTGAGGCCCACGGAGAGGTCTTCAAAGCGGCCCTCGTTGGGCACATTGAACTGCGACAGGACCGCTTCCACCTCAAAGAGGCTTTTCCCCACCTGCATCAAAAAGTCCTTTATGGGCCCGTTATAGGAGGGTATATCTTGCGGCAAATAGCCCGTAATAATGCCTTTAGCGCGCTCTACCTTTCCGTCGTCGATGGCGAGCTGGCCGGCGATCACCTTAAGCAGAGAACTCTTTCCGCATCCATTTCTCCCAATGACACCCACGCGGTCGCCCTTAAAGATGTCAAAGGACACCCTGTCCAACACGGCATCCCGTCCAAAAGCCAAACTCACGCTCTGTAGGCTGATCCACTGCATTGTATTTAGAAAACACCTCCTACACTCTGTTTTTTGCTTTACAGAAGCAATCAAAAAAGCACACATCCTTTGCTTTATTCACAAATAGCGACAATCCTTAAAGCTCGCCTCCAAGACTGGCTCCAATAAACCCATAGCGGCGATATTGCAAGGATTCGGAATAGCGCAAGTCATTCATTTGCACACGCTTATGCCGTGCAATAAAAATCTCATTTCGCGTCGACCATGCACTCTGCCCTTTGGCTTTTTCACCGTCCATCCACCACGATTGACGTGTTTTTTTCACGTTCTTCACAAAATCTTGTGAATAACTTTTTGCTTTCAAAGAATGCCAAATAATGCTAAGATGCGATCATGAAGAAGCGTATCTTTTTTCTAAAATGCCTCTATGAGGGTGATGTTCAGGGCGTCGGGTTTCGCTACAAAGCGTTCCAGTTCGCCCAAACATTTCCCGTCAAAGGTTTTATCAAAAACATGCCGGATGGGCGCGTGCAGCTCGAGGTGGAGGGCGAGTCGACCGACGTGTTGGCCTTCAAGAAGGCTCTCGATCAGGCCATGACCTCACACATTCAGCACACGACAGTTGAAAACACCTGGCGTACAGCCTCCTTCGCCTCCTTCGACATTGCCCATTAAAAAGACCGTTGCAAAATGCGGAGGAAAGCTCGTTATTCGAGTCCTGCCGCCATTTTGCAACGGTCTGCGTCAAAGGGGTGTTAATTCTTGCTGGTGCTTGTATCGGTTTCGATACTATTAAGGCGATTCACTTCATTTTTGAGTTGTTTATATGCTGGGCGTTTGTTGCGAACGGCCTGAATGATGGACTCGATCGAGGAGATGTTGCTGATCCACGCGCTCGCAAAATCAACTATCAGACCCTGGTGTACGGCGCTGCGCAACATGTCAATGTAATGCTTGTGCATCGTGCGCAAAGGCTTATACTCCATGGCCATTGGGTCGAATCCGAGAGGAGCAGTATTAGAAATGTTATTAATATTCATAACTGGGATAATATTTGTATTTTTCCAAAAATGTCAAACATTTTTTTGAATTATTTTCAAATACTCCTCAATCATTAGCGAAAAACAAGTCCTATTGGTCGCGTTGCCTTTCTAATTGAGGCCTGCATGGTCATGAGTGTTCTAATTTAAATTTCACCAAAAGAGTGAAAACAACTTCCTGCGTTTTTAACCGGTCTGCGGTGAATGCGTCTACAGAAGTACTAACTCCCTCAAGCTCTGCGTGTGACAACACGCCCTCGATTCGCAATCTCTATATGATCCACGATGCCCCATCTCAATTTCCGCATCACGTGCCGCAACGAGCTTATTAATTGTTCCATACCGCCAGAATGGATTGAGGCATACTATTATTTATGAAAGTGGCCCTGTGCGGCGTCCTTCATCTCTGCTGGCGACAATGGTGATTCTCTGCCAGTCACAGAATCAATCACGTACAGCGATCGCTTTGCGGGCGTCCGACGCGTAAACAAGATATGGCGACCGTCATTGATCCACGAACCCTCGATGCTGTCCGCGTTGGCTTGTGTCAAGATGCGGCTTTGGCGCGTATTGAAGTCGTAGAGCGCGATCTGGAAATGATTGTCGACGACCGCCGTAAAGAGAAACAGGTTGGGGTCTCTTGGGTTCCAGTCTGGCTCGGTGCAGTGGCGGCTGATGTTTGTCGGGATGCGCTTTGCCGGGCCACGTAGCGCTTGAATTTCATAAATCTGCGGGAGCCCTGTCCGGTCAGAAACAAAGAGTAACCGCGTCCCATCTGGCGACCAACTCGGAGACGCTTTGACAGCGCTGTCCTTTGTCAATCGACGTAATTGTGGTGCAGAGATGTTTTTTACAAAGAGCTCCGAATTGCCTGTGGCCGACAAAATCATCGCCACGTTTTGCCCGTTTGGCGAAGGAGTTCCACCCGTGTTGCTTCCCTGATGCGCCGCAAAGGGCCGCCGTTCCCTTGTCCGCAAATCAATGGTGTAGAGGTCGGGAAAGCCTTTGTGAAAATAGGTTGTGTAGATCAGCTTCTGTCCATTGGGGAACCAGTGTGGAAAAATCGA